>JGI1689J12820_1000095_pt1 | contig 15859 bp, 12 predicted proteins | sample PRCRCaboRojoPR_6_FD_12820 | JGI IMG/M metagenome (IMG submission 12820)
CTGAAGAAACTGGGCGTGGATACCGAGATGGTCCGTTTCCCCGAAGAGCCTCATGGCCTCTCCCGGGGCGGACGCACTGACCGCCGTGTGGTGCGCTTAGAACACGTCCTGCGTTGGTTTGACCGCTACCTATAAGGGGAAGCAGATCATCGGGGCAGGTTACTCAGATGATCTTGAGGTCAAGTTTCTCTAAAGCCCTATCTTTGGAATATGGAATTACATCCCCGGCTTTCTCAACTGGAGCCGGGGTTTTCTTTCCTTTGATTCTGGCTGGATGTATTCTTATCTCCCGCTTAACTTTGCTCAGTATAATGTTTTTCAATGATGTTGAAATGGACTGAAGCAAAGTTTGTATGAAACGGCCCCATGGGTCAGCAGCCCACCATAAACTATTGAGCTTGTCGCTGGTTAGTTATCCATTTTCAGATAAGTTTAGAGGATTTAAGATGAATAATCAGAGAAAAAACGTTTTCCAGAAGATTGTTTGGATTTTAGGCGCATTGTTGATATTGGGACTGGGGGCCTGTGCTCCGCAAGCGGATCAGGAGGTTTCTCCGACACCTACCCCCTCCGCAACTGCCGCTGAAGTGAGTACAGAACCACCGCTTCCCACTGCCACCCACACCAAGGAACCCACGTTGACACCAACAACTGAGAGTAGTCCCACGCCAACAAGGGTCACGACGTTTCCCAATCCAGAAGAATATGAATGGTCTCCTGTCGCGGAAGGGTTCAATAAACCGATCGGATTATCCACTGCGGGGGATGGTTCCGGCCGCCTTTTCATCATTGAACAGCCGGGACGGATCATGATCATCAAGGAAGGACAGATCCTTGAGGCGCCATTTTTAGATATCAGGGATCGAGTGGGAGATAAAGGCAATGAACAGGGGTTGTTGGGGTTGGCTTTTCATCCCGACTATGAGGAAAATGGCTTCTTCTATGTCAATTACACAGATAATAATGGGGACACGGTGGTCTCACGGTTCACCGTTTCTGAAGAACCAAATCGGGCTGACCCAGCATCGGAATCCGAAGTGCTGACCATCAGCCAACCTTTTGCGAATCACAATGGGGGGCATGTGCTCTTTGGGCCTGAGGGCTATTTGTGGATCAGCACCGGCGACGGCGGTTCAGGTGGGGATCCCCAGGGGAATGCTCAAAACCTGGACAACCTCCTCGGCGCTTTGCTGCGGGTTGATGTCGACCAGGAACCCTATGCTATTCCCGAGGACAATCCTTTTGGGAATGAGATCTGGGCCTATGGCCTGCGGAACCCCTGGCGCTTCCGGTTTGATCCGGCAACAGGCGATTTGTATATTGCCGATGTGGGGCAGAGCGCATGGGAGGAAATTGATTATCTTCCAGCAGGAGCGCCCGGCGGGGCTAATTTTGGCTGGGATTATCGCGAAGGCAGTCACCCCTTTGAAGGGGACCCGCCTGAGGATGCTGATTTGATAGACCCGGTCGCAGAATATAACCAGAGTTCTGGAGATTGTTCTGTGTCTGGAGGGGCGGTGTACAGAGGATCCATTTCTCCCTGGCAGGGTGTATATCTTTACGGGGATTTTTGTTCAGGCGCTGTACGCGGGTTGCTTCAAGTCGAAGATGGCAGCTGGGTGAGCGAAGTGCTATTCCAGACGGGATACCGGATTGTCGCCATCAGCCAGGATGAAGCGGGAGAGGTCTATTTACTCGATATCCGGGGCGGAGTGTATCGACTGAGCAAGAAATAATCACCACGGGAAGGGTTCCTTTTTATACTGAAGGGGGAAACTTAGTATCCTTTGAGTACCGGCTGGAAAGGGATCCCTTTCCAGCCGGGAAATCATGGGGTGGGTTGATTAGTTTGGGTTGCGGGTTTTGAGTCCCGTCACCTTGGTACAATAGGGTCATCCTTGAATAGCGCAGATGACGGCTTAAAATCATCATGGACGTATATTATCACGACCTGTTCACGTTTCCCCTTCCCCCAAAACATCGATTCCCGATCCAAAAATATANNCTGCTGCGGCAGCGATTGGTGGGGGAAGGGGTCATCTCTGAAAAGGACCTCCATATCCCTGAACCGGCCAGTGATGAACAACTCATGATGGTTCATACCAGAGGGTATTTGCAAAAGATTAAGCAGGGGGAATTGACGAAAAAGGAGGTCCGGCGCATGGGGTTTCCGTGGTCCCTGGACCTGGTGGAACGTTCCCGCCGCTCCGTGGGAAGCACCATCGCTGCTTGCAGGTCTGCCCTAAAAGATAAGATCGCGGTGAGCCTGGCGGGGGGAACCCATCATGCATATCCCGACCACGGCCAAGGTTTTTGTGTATTTAATGACGTGGCTGTGGCTGTAAAAGTGGTGCAGCGAGAAAAGGAAGCGGATCGGATCCTGATTGTGGACTGTGATGTGCATCAGGGGAATGGGACGGCAGCGATTTTTAAAGGTGAGCCCCGAGTTTTTGCCCTTTCCATTCACGGCGCGAAGAATTTTCCATTCCACAAAGAACACTCAGATTTGGATATTCCGCTTCCTGATGGCACGGAGGATGAGGGATACCTGGAAGCTCTGGAGAAAGGATTGGCGGAAGCGATGAACGGGTTTTCCGCGGACCTGGTCATCTATCTAGCGGGTGCGGATCCCCATCAAAAGGATCGGCTGGGGCGGTTGTCTCTCACAAAAGATGGTTTGGCGAGGCGGGACAGGTTGGTGTTAGGTAGATGTCATCAGGAGGGGTTGCCGGTCGCTGTGGTCATGTCCGGGGGATATGGGGAGGATGTGCATGACACGATTGACATTCACTTCCAAACTGTAAAGTTCGCTGCAGAAATGGCCCGGAACTTTGATGAATGACATCTCTCAGGAGAGAAGAATACAACTGTTTCCTGTGTCTGGTTAAAAAAATTTGTTTAAGGTGGGTTGGAGATATGGGCAGCGGGGATTGTTTTGTGCAAGAGGCGACGATGGGATTCGAACCCATGATAAAGGTTTTGCAGACCTCTGCCTTACCACTTGGCTACGTCGCCCTGATTAAGAACGGCTGATGGTCTATGGCTGTCGCATATCAGCCATTTGCCACCAGCCATTGCTTCTTTCAGGAGCGGGCGACGGGATTCGAACCCGTGATCTTCTCCTTGGCAAGGAGACATTCTACCACTGAACCACGCCCGCCTGTCAGTGCCGAGAGCCAGAATCGAACTGGCGACACCGTGATTTTCAGTCACGTGCTCTACCAACTGAGCTATCTCGGCTGTAAACTTTTCCCTCCCAGTGCATCGCCCATTGTACACTTTGGGGAAATCCTTGTCAAGCTCCGGGGTTTTCAGGAAGGGGGTTAACGGGGGATGTAAAGNAAGAATCCCAGGGCGATGATAACTTCCCCAATCACCACGCCTGCGGCCTGCCAGGGCCCGAAAAATGGAGGCGCAGGCCAGGCCTGGGTCCCAAAACCGAAGACATCTGCCATGCTTGAGACGAGGGCGATCAGGTACCCAGTTCCCACCAATCTCAACCCAATATCTTCCACAATGCTGGTCTCGTGCTGGGGACCTTTGGCCGCTTTCAGGCTCATGTATCCTCCCAGACAGGTGACCGCTAGACCAAAGGAAAAAGTAGCGGTTTGCACGAAACCTACCACGGGGCTCCGGTTAAGGCTGAAGAGTCCAGGATCGATGCCCAGGAGAAAGATGAAGAACCCTGCCATGGTCATGATCACCCCCAATCTCAGCATCAGCGTGTTTTGGTTGGAGAATGGTTTAGACATCTTCTCACCTCAGGTTTGCATGAATCGGGAAGGGGTTCAGAGCTGGAAACCGGAGCGGGCCGGGACCACTTTGTAATTAAAGTTTTCTACAAAAGTGAGCAGGTCTTCTAAAAGGGCAGACCATTCTTTAGAGACCATGATCGCTTCAAGTTCGGACTGGGAGCGGATTCTTGCTGAGACCATGATCTGGGGTTGGTCTCCATACATGGTGTACCAGGCATCAACAGGGATGATCCCCAATTTTTTTATTTCGGGGATAAACTCACTGATCACAAACTCAAAATATTCTTGCTCGCGATTAGGTAAGATGTCCCAAGTCATCAACAGTTTTACACTCACAAAACAACCCTTTTGTTTTGCCCGGGAATGTCACTCTTCATGTTCTAAGACCACGACATTTGTCTCATTGGATGATTTCGTACTTGTCACCCGAAGATAAGACCTGGGGTCTATACTCTCCAACCCCATTTCTTTGATGAAATTATCAAGCGGATCCAGGTCAAGTTTGGAATCTTCGGTTTTGTAATGCATGGGGATGGCGTAGCTTGGCTCAAGCATGCGGATTACTTCAACCGCCTGCGAGGCGTTCAGGGCGCTTCCTCCTCCCACCGGCACTAAAGCAACNTGGACGTCNCCAGCAATGGATTTTACATCCGATTGGCTGGGGACGCGATGCAGGCTGCCGAGATGGGCGAGAAGAACACCCTCGTAATCGAAGATGAACATCAAATTTCTCTTTTCATCTTGTGCACTTTTCTTCCTGCTGTTCGTCCGGATGGCTGTGATGAACACTTGTCCGATTTCGTATTCGCCGGGGCCATTCAGGATATGCTGTTCCGACTTCCGTTTTCTCACGGCCTGGCTGTAATTATGTCCGGGGTCGTCATGACTGATGGTGACGATATCTGCAGAGATGTCCAATTCTTTGTAGCCGATCTCACGGTGGTCATAGGGGTCGGTAACCACGGTAGCCATACCCCTTTCCTTCAATCGAAAACAAGAATGTCCATGCCAGGTGATATGCATTCAACCTCCTGTTCTACTTGCTTTTGTTGTCTCATTATTCATTCAGGACTACTGATTATACAATATTCCCTTAATTAGTCATAGTTTACCATCATTTACTTATCTGGCCATTTCCTGAAGCGCATAGAGCCTTCTGCAGAGGGTTGATGAATCAATGAACCTTGCTGACCTGTGAGTGTAGATTCTCTGTTAATGTCATAGAAATTGGAAGTGTATCTGGGGGTAGGGTTGGTATAATTTCTTTCCCAGGAAGGAACATCAAAGGTTCGTGATTGGGAGAAATCTATTAGAGGAAATATACTGGTAGGTCGGTACATATTATGCAAAAATCGATAAAAGTTGTGGGCGCGCGTGTTCACAACCTGAAGAATTTAACCGTAGAAATTCCCCGTAATAAATTTGTAGTCATCACAGGATTGTCCGGTTCAGGTAAATCGTCCCTGGCCTTCGACACCATCTTTGCGGAGGGCCAACGGCGATATGTGGAATCCCTTTCTTCCTATGCCCGGCAGTTTTTGGGCCAGATGGATAAGCCGGATGTGGATTATATTGAAGGGTTGTCTCCTGCGGTCTCTATCGATCAAAAGGGGACCTCCCACAATCCCCGTTCGACCGTGGGGACGGTCACGGAGATCTATGATTACCTGCGCTTGCTATTCGCCAGGGCGGGGATCCCCCACTGTCCGGAGTGCGGTCGGGAGGTGACCACGCAGTCCGCGCAGGAGATTGTGGAAATTATTGAGGATTATCCCCGGGGAACTCGCTTTCATCTCCTGGCTCCCGTTGTGAAGGGCAGAAAGGGGGAGCATGAAGGGATATTGGAGGAAATCAGCAAATCGGGATTTGTCCGGGCCCGTATCGACGGCGAAATCCGCCGCCTTGAGGAAGATATCCGTCTGGAACGCTACCAGGAACACACCATTGAGGCGGTTGTGGACCGCCTGGTCATCCGCGATTATGAATCTGAGGAGGAAGAGAAGAATTTCCGTTCTCGACTCACAGATTCTGTGGAAACGGCCTTGAAATTTGGGGATGGGTACCTGACGATGTATGATGTCACGGATCCCGATCATCCGCGTTCTGTAACTTTCTCTGAGCATCTGGCCTGTCCGGTATGTGAGATAAGCTTTCCCGAAATCGAACCCCGCATGTTCTCATTTAACACGCCCCATGGGGCCTGCCCAACCTGCGAGGGGATTGGGACGAAACTGGAGATTGATGAGAGCTTACTGGTTCCAGATAAGACGAAATCAATCTGGGAAGGGGCCATCGATGCCAGGGAGTGGGGTGGTCCACGGGAACAGGGCGGCTATTATTGGCAGACCCTGGTGGGCGCTGCCCAGGCCTATGAGATTGACCTGAAGGCATCCTATTTTGAATTGTCGGACCAGGATAAAGAGATCATCCTTTACGGCACGAATGGCAGGAAGGTTCCCGTGAATTATGTCAATAAGGAAGGTCGGGAATACAACTTCCAGCGGGAGTATGAGGGGGTGATTTCCAATTTAGAGCGACGGTTCCAGGAAACGAAGTCGGAATACATGCGGAAACGGATTATGGGCTACATGAACGATCAGCCCTGTCCGGACTGCGGCGGGGCGCGCTTGCGACCCGAATCGTTGGCTGTTACCGTCGCCGGGAAGAACATCAGGGAGATTTCATCCTGGCCGATCAAACGAGCCCTGGAATGGGTGGTGTATCTTGATGGCCAGGATACACCTTTAGACGACCGCCAACAGATCATAGCCGAAAGAGTGATCCGGGAGCTGAAAGAGCGTTTAGGTTTTCTGGCCAATGTGGGTTTGGATTATTTGACGTTGACCCGGTCTGCGGGCACTCTTTCGGGAGGGGAAGCTCAACGCATTCGTCTCGCGACCCAGATTGGTTCCCATCTGATGGGTGTGCTGTATGTCCTGGACGAACCCACCATCGGTCTGCACCCGAGAGACAACAACCGCTTGCTGAGGACTTTGGAGGGATTACGGGATCTGGGCAACACGGTTATGGTTGTGGAACACGACCCGGAGACGATTTTCACTGCGGATTGGGTTCTGGATCTTGGGCCCGGTGCGGGGGAACACGGGGGAGAGGTCGTGGTCGCCGGCCCGGTGGAGGAGGTCCTGGATCACCCTGAGTCCCTGACCGGAGCCTATTTGTCGGGCCGGCTCAAGGTCCCTGTGCCTGAAAAGCGGCGTGAGGGGAACGGGAAGACCTTGAAGATTCTGGGCGCCCGGGAACACAATTTGAAAGATATCGATGTTTCCGTCCCTTTGGGTAAGCTGGTGTGCATCACCGGCGTGTCCGGTTCCGGTAAATCCACGCTGATGGTGGAAATCCTCTACAAAGCGCTGGCCCGGGCTTTGAACCGCGCCAAGACTAAACCAGGGGATTATGATGGCATCCGGGGTCTGGAGCATATCGATAAAGTGATTAACATCGATCAATCTCCCATCGGGCGAACTCCGCGGTCAAACCCCGGTACCTATACCAAATTATTCAACTATGTCCGAAGACTGTTTGCGGAACTTCCGGAGAGTAAAATCCGCGGTTACGATAAGGGGCGCTTTTCTTTCAACGTCAAAGGCGGACGCTGTGAAGCCTGCGGCGGGCAGGGACAGTTGGAGATCGAGATGCAGTTTTTGCCTGATGTCTATGTCCCCTGTGACGTGTGTCACGGCAAGCGGTACAACCGCGAAACCCTGCAGGTCCGGTTCAAGGACGAATACAACATCGCGGATGTCCTGGAGATGACCGTGGACCAGGCCATGGAGGTCTTTGAGAACTTTCCTCTGATGATGAAGCGCTTGAAGACCTTGAAGGATGTCGGTCTGGGATACATCCGCATAGGGCAGCCATCTCCCACGTTGTCAGGTGGAGAAGCCCAGAGGGTCAAACTCTCCCGGGAATTGGCGAAACGTTCCACGGGGTCCACGCTTTATGTCCTGGATGAACCCTCCGTCGGTCTGCATGCCGCAGATGTCCATAAGCTGATTGAGGTATTGCAGCGGCTGGTCGATGAAGGGAACACGGTGTTGATCATCGAGCACAACCTGGATATCGTGAAAGTGGCTGATCATATCATTGATCTCGGCCCGGAAGGGGGTGAAGCGGGCGGCGAGGTGATCGCCACAGGGACGCCGCAGGAGATCTGTGCGAACTCCCATTCGTACACCGGTGAATATCTTAAGAATTATATTGAAGAAAATCATCACTGATCGTTGGCTGACTACAGAAAGAATTTCCCGGGTGCACTTTCCCCGGGAAGTTGGTCTTTCAATAACGGGTCCGATGCCCGTTACTTTTTGTAAGCGACGTAAATGTCCACTTCGATCATTTCCCCCTCCTTGAAGTAGTGGTGTACGAAATATATATCTCCAGATGGATTCAGGGTTGGCTCACCGGCAAATTGAGAGAGAATGAGTTCAGGTTTTCCCCACCCCCCAGCTTGGCGGGCAGAACGGAAGATGGCTGGTGTTCCTTCGTGTTGCCGCGTGAACCACAATGCCCGTCCATCCGCAGTGATAAACGGTCGGCTCTCATTCTCAGGGGTATTCACTGCGGCCACGTTCTCCGGTTCTCCCCACCCTTCACTTGTTTTCCTGCTGACCCAAATGTCATTGAGGCCTTTGGATCCGGTTCGATCTGAGTGGTAATAAAGTTCCTTACCGTCTGCGGTGATGTGCAGTTCGCCCACATCGTATCCAGGATCGAAACCAGCTTCCTGCCAATCTTTCCACGTTCCCTCCGCATATGCAGCGGTAAACCATTGGAGGCCCTGGGAGCCAGCGCGAAGGGAACAGAACCAAAGTTGGTCTCCCATCGCGAATGGACAACCGTCAAGAGCGATGTCGTCGTTGAGGATCAAACGCTCCGGTTCACCCCAGGTGTCACCTTCCCATCGGGATTGGTAGATACCTGTCACGCCATCCAGGAGCTGCTCCTCTTCGGGAACGGAAAGATCAGGCGTGAAGAATAAGAAAAAGGATTCTCCGTCTGCGGTGATGAAAGGGGCATCCTCACCACCAGCCGTGTTGATGGGGCCGGGCATAGGTACGGGCTCCTCCCAGCCCTGAGCGTGAAGGATCGGGGGATGGAGGTCATCTTCTGGTCCCATCTTCACAGCGCCGGCGGGGATTTTACTTTCCCGGGAGGGAATGGGTGTCTGGGGCTCCCCCATTTCTTCGCAAGCTGTGGTGAACATCAGACAGAGGATAAGGAGAAGTATTCCAGATATATTTCTCATACCTCTTGCTCCTGTGGATGATGTCTGGATGACCACGAGATGAATTCAGCTGCTTTTAATTCTGATATCAACGGCCACGGACCCCTGCCCTTCCGGAAGGACCCGGAGGGGGTTGATTTCGATCTCCTGAATCTGGGGGAAATCTGCCGCTAATTGTGCCAGCCTGGCCAAAGCTTCTCTTACAGCTTTAATGTCGGCGGGAGGCAGATTCCTGAAGCCGTGCAGTTTCCTGCCCGCCCAGGTGTTTTCCAGCATGTAATCCAGATCTTTCTCTGTCAGAGGCGCTAAACCGAAGGCGATGTCTTTGAGGCCTTCCACCTCTGTCCCACCGGAGCCAAACATGACCAACCCGCCAAATTGAGGGTCCTGCACAGCGCCGATGATCACTTCCTGGCCTGCGGGGATCATCTTCTGCACGTAAACCCCGTCCAGTTCTGCGTCCGGGAGGGCATTTTGCGCCTGGCGGAGGATCGTCTGGTAGCCGCTCCTGATGGATCGTTCATCTCCCAAGTCCAGGAGGACCCCTCCCACATCCGATTTATGGGAGATCTCTGAGGAGGCAATCTTCAGGACTACGGGCAGGCCCACCTTTCGCGAAATTTCAACCGCTTCTTCTTCGGATCGAGCCAGCTTTGTGTGGGCTGTCCGAATGCCGTAGGCAGCAAATATGCGCTGGGCGGTTTGGGGATCAATGATGTCTCCATTCCCCGGGTTGGCGATCAGCTCCTTCACCGTTTCTTTGTCGATACCATTGGGATGCAGGGGGTCTGCCTTGGCGAACTCCAACAAGTGAGCTCGTTCGCAGAGGGCGTCGATCGCAGCTGCTGCCCGTTCGGGAAAGCGGTATTCTGGTATTCTGGCTGCCCGAAGGTGTTCAACTGCTTCCTGGATCAAACGCTCTCCCATCACCGAAACGACCACAGGTTTCTCAGAACCATGGATGATGGGGATGATCGCTTTGGCTACAGCACCGGCTGTGTACAGGGGAGGCGAAGGATAGATGACCATGACGCTGTCCGTTTCAGGGTCGTCCAGCAGCACTTTCAGGCAGGAGGCGAATTGATCGGGCGAGGCAGAGGCCAGCATGTCAACCGGATTTTCAAGGCTGGCGGCTTTGGGGAGGATCTTTTGCAGGGAGGACAAAGTCTCTTCCGTGAATGCGGCCATCTCCAGCCCAAACTCTTCCAGGGCATCCGCTGCAGTCACGCCTGGACCTCCCGCGTTCGTCAGCACACCCACCTGATTCCCTTTGGGGAGGGGAGACCAGGCCAGGGCCCGGGCTTGGTCGAACATCTCTTCACTGGTTTTGGCGCGCAGCACTCCGCTGCGCCGGAAAGCGGCATTGTAAGCACTTTCCTGTCCTGCTAAGGCGCCTGTATGGGAGGCGACGGCTTTTCGCCCTGCTTCGTATTTTCCTACTTTGAGGGCGATGATGGGTTTCTTTTGCACGACACCCCGTGCCTCCCGTACGAACCTGCGGCCTGATTTTATCCCTTCGAGATATAAAGCCAGCACATGGGTGTGTTCATCCTCCGCGACCGGTTCCAGTAAATCCGTTTCGCTGACGTCCGCCTGGTTGCCCAGGCTGATTAAGCGGGAGATACCGTAGCCCTGCCCGCGGGCCCAATCGATCGCTGCGGCGCAAATTGCGCCCGATTGGGAGAGGAAGGCCACATCGCCGGGTGTGGGTCCNGGGGGAGGAAGGAACGTGGTGTCGATGGGGAGGTGGGTGTCGAGCAGGCCGATGCAGTTAGGGCCAATCAAACGGATCCTTTCCTGACCCGCGATCCGGAGCATCTCTTCCTGCAGCTTGGCTCCTTCAGGGCCGGCTTCGCGAAAACCACCCGATCCGATGATCGCAGCATGGATTCCTCTTTTACCGCATTTTTCCAGGATGTCGGGGACAAAAGGGGCGGGGATGAGCACCACAGCGAGATCCACTGGATCGGGCACATCCGCCAGATTTTTATAAATGGGTTGGCCCAGCAGCCTGCCGCCTTTTATGTTTACGAAGTGGACAGCGCCTTCGTATCCGCTCCGAGACAGGTTTTGGGCCAGCCGATACCCCAGTTTTGAGGGGTTTTGGGAGGCGCCGATCACGGCTACCCCCTGGGGATTAAAAAAAGGTTTTAAGGAATGCTTCTTGTTCATTAGGAGGGGCCTTAAGAAACTTGAGTGGGTCAGAAAGGAGTTGTTTCGTAGCTTTGCTGGTTTTGTTTTAAGTCGGGGTTTTCCTCAATCACCTTACAGAATATCTCAACTACTTTGGGGTCGAATTGTGTCCCGCTGTTGCGGCGGATCTCGGTGATCGCTTCTTGATGGTTATGGCTTTCGCTGTAAACGCGTTTATCGCGAATGGCGATATAAGCATCGACGACCGAAAGGATCCGGGATTCAATGGGAATGGCTTCCCCTTTCAGACCCCGGGGATAGCCGGTGCCGTCGTACCTTTCATGATGGGCCCGGATGATGGGAGAAACAGGGGCAAGTTTTTGCACGGGGGCGACGATTTTCGCGCCAATCTCCGGATGTTTCTCCATCGTCATCCATTCTTCCTCGGTTAAGGGCCCGGGTTTGCGGAGGATTTCGTCCGGAACCCCGATTTTCCCGATATCGTGGAGGATGGCGGCCCATTTCATAGCTTGTTTTTGATCCTGGTTAAGGCCCATTTCCCGGCTGACCTGCTCAGAGAGCGAAGCCATGCGCTGGCTGTGATCGCTTGTATATGCGTCCCTGGCGTCCATGGCGTTGGCAAGGGAGATAACCGTTTGCAGGAAGCTCTCTTCCAACTGTTCGTGGAGTATGGTCCGTTGAATGGCACTGGATGCCTGATCCGTGATTACGTTTACCAGACGCATCTTGGTGGCGTTGAAGGGGTCCCGGACGTCCCTTCTGGATTCACCAAAGATGATTAAACCCAGAGGTTCGTCCGTGCCGATCAGCGGTGAGAGACAGATGCATTGGGCATCTCCATAAAACAAATTTTCCCGTTCTTCTTTCTGCAGGTCAGGGTCGTCACGGTCCAGAACGACAGCGTTGTCGCCTTGTAATATCCAGTTATAGTAATGTTCCGCAATCACTGGTTCGAGCTTTCCAAGTCCGAAATGCGCGGGGTTTCCTTTAGGGATGGATACAGCCCGGCAGTGGTACTCTTTGTTTTCGTCTAAAATCAAGATTCGGGTGTAACTGACGTTGACGCTTTTCACAGCATGTTCTGCGATGCTGTTCAAGACAGCATCAAAATTGTCAGAAGCCACCAGCTGGCGGGCCATACTGTAGAGCATGTCCATTTCCTTACGCCGGTTCTGCTCCGCTGTGTATAAACGGGCGTTTTCAATGGCTACAGCGCTCTGGTTAGCGAGTGTGGACAAGGTCAGGATGTCATCTTGATCGTAGGCTTGTTCGGATAGTTTCGGGCCCACATAGAAAATACCCACTAACTCCTGCTGGGCTTTTACAGGGATGAAGAGCTCAGCGCCCAAACTTTCAAGCTCCTCCCTTTCCCGCTTCCACATGGACTTGAACTGGGGGAGGACTTCGATTTCATGTCCGGTGAGGGCCCTATCATGGTTTGAGAGCCAGAGCACGAGGGGATGGTTCTGTCTCAATTCGATATTTTTTATTTTTTCCAGCCCGGTGTGTTCCGTGAGGATGAATTTTTCTGTTTCCTCATCTTTCAAGAAAAAAGCTGATTTTTCAATGTGGAGCGTGGAGGTCACTTCATCAAGGATCAGGCAGGCTAGATTGGTGATGTTCAACACAGAAGCTGCCTGGCTGCTCAGATCCTGGAGCATCAACCGTGAATCATATTTTTCCCGAAAGAAAAGGCGGTCGATCCAGGATTGGGCCCGCTCGCGGATCGGTTCGGCGATCAGGGCAGTGAGCAGGGCTACTGCCAGGGAGAGCAGAAAGACCTCGGCTCCTGAATAAATATTGAAGATGCGCAGGGATAGGGTGATGATCAGGAAGTACGTTGTGCCGATGATCACTGTGGGGATGGAGTAAAANAGACCTCTCCGGATGACGACGGTGATATCCAGAAGCTGGTAACGGAGGATGGCGTAAGCGATGAGGGCGGCCGTCACGCCGTTCGCGGCAATGTCGAGGGGGTACTTCCCTAGGGGGGTGAAGTTGATCACTGTACCGATAATCAATACAAAGATCCCCACAATCAGGTAAGTTAGGCGGTTTTTGTGTATTTTATTATCGGAATTTTGGTAGTCCTTGATCAGGATGGCCATGCTATAGAGGATCAGACTATAACTTGGGCCGATTAATATGAATAAAAAAGGTGCAAATTCATAATGAATAACCCCATTTATCGTTTGAGCTGATTCAATCACAAGGCTTGTGAATAAGCTGAGAATCATGCTTGCAATACCATAAATAGTTACATAAACATCCCATTCGATTTCTTTTTTAAGAAATTTGACCACGAAATGAAAGATGCTTACAATAGCTCCTAAGGCGCTGGCTGTCATTAATCGGAACCAAAAAGTTGTCCATGGTATATCTGCAATCACGATGAAAGCACTCAGTGACCAGAAAACCATGGACAACAGATACCATCGAAAAGCGCGTCGAGCTTTGGATTGGGGAGCTGTTAGAGCCACAACCAGGTATAAGCTCACATAAAGGAAGAAGGTTATGATTGGGATGATGGTATTGATGTTTATTACCATGCTAATCTTTTATTCTTTCCTTTTGCATTAAACTCTTCATTTGTTCTTTGCTTGGCTTCATATGTGGTGGTTTAGTGTGAGCAAGATCAGCTCCCTGACTTTTTTGATAATCCATGTAGGAACCAAAGGAACCCGGGTTTAAGAGTGTTAGCTTTAAGGCGTCATAGTCAAGCATATTCTCCAAATCAGCATAATCAGAGTTGTCATTTCGGAGATTTTTCCTTATCCCATCACGAATGGTATTCTGATCTATACCATCTCTGTTCTTAAGTTCGATAAAAAGATGCAGATATGCTTTGCTGTCCTTAATTTCCTTACGTGCTACCCAATCGAAATATTCAATATCAGATCCTTCAATAGCTGTCCAAATATCTTTTTCTGTCAGTATTGAAAACCCTGCCAGTCTTATCGTATCATCAGCTCGAGAGTAGAATTTGAATTGAGGTAGGTCTATGCCCACCTCTTCGTCTTTTCGAGAGAGAACTTCAATAAGGTCACCAACCCGATATCGAGTGAAGATGCCTCCGTGGAAGTTGGTGAAAACTAACTCGTAAATGCCTGGTTCTAATTCACTATAAAGCAAGGTTTTTGGTTGGTATTCAGGGTTTTCTTTTGATTTGATATGTTCCTGGTGAGGGATAAATTCCAGAAAATTCGTCTCTGGGGAGAAGGTCATGCCTTTCCTGTTCCAGGCCTGAACTGACATGGCTCCACCTTCCGTGCTCCCATAACCGTTGATGGGGTCTTTTCCCCAGTAGTGGATAATTTTTTCTCGATATATCTCCGTATCTGTACCTCCTACCATTATGCCTTTTAAGTTCCAAATATCCTTTGGAAGAGTAGGTTGGTTTTTTATTTTGGTTGATACGAAACCTTTAATATATCTCCAGATTACCGAGGGGTGGAGCATATCGATTGAGAAGTCTATTTGACCGGAGCCTTTTTCGAATCTTTCTCCGATTCCAACAAGTACACTTGCAATCCCGTAAAAATAATCCAGACCTTCTTTCATGGCAAGTTTAAAGCCTTCATTTATCCTTTCTTTGAAATCCATCTTTTCACCAATTTCCAAAGAAGGCAGGAATTTGACGGCTATTTGTTCCCCTAAGGAATGGCTTAGAAAGCTTGTGACATAAGGTGGAGGCGCAGTAGCAAGCAGAACTTTATCATTCAATTCTAGATTGACTTCCCCTTTTGTGGAACAAGTGGAGAGGATCATTGTGGCAATTAAGATTTCACCTAATTTATCATACATCTTTTTTGGATATGGGACCCATTTGTATTTATATTTTCCGGAACGTCCCGAGGTATGCGACCAGCCATGTGGTTTTCTTGGTAATACATCTTCTCTTTTCTGATCCAGGTAACCCAGGTAATCCTCATAAGTAGTAAGGGGTACTATTTGGCGGAATTCTTCCATGTTTTTGGGGATCATATCCCCCATTAACATACGTCCCATCATGCTTTTACTCAGGAGCTCGATTTGTTCCATCAATAGGCGTTCTTGGATCTTCATAAACTCATCAAGGTTTAGATCGAAAAAACCGCAATATTTTGTCCAAATTTCATCATTGCGTCCTTGTCGAATCAAAGTGTTTGTAGAGGTCATTTTTATCTCCTTGAGATATTAATAGGAAACATAAATGGCTAATGGGTCCGGTATCAACTTATTTTTTGAAGGGATTTTTCTTATGTTTACATCCATGAATCCAAGTGATAATAATTCATTATTCCATTTTTCAAGTGTCCAAACATTGGTCACTGCTGCAGCTTCAGCCCAAGCTCTTGAAAAATTTTCCTTCAACAAAAAATACATAAAAGCAGCCATGCGAAGAACACCCTTCACCATTGGGAGTCGCCAGAGATATGAAGCACCAACGTCAATCATAGAAAGGGTCCCACCCCTTTTTAGAACCCTTTTGATTTCCTTGAGCATAAGAGGGATATCGATATGATGAGAAGCTAATCCTGTGATGATCACATCAAATGAATCCTCGTCAAAGGGCAAAGCCATGGCATCCCCACAAGTCAGGCTGATCACGGAGCCGAAGTGATCGGGATCGATTTTCTGTTTTCCTTGCACCAGCATGGATTCTGTAATATCTAAACCGAAGATCCAAAACTCAGGGTTTTCGACCCGTTTCACGATATGACGC
>JGI1689J12820_1000096_pt1 | contig 15814 bp, 10 predicted proteins | sample PRCRCaboRojoPR_6_FD_12820 | JGI IMG/M metagenome (IMG submission 12820)
GCGCCTCAAGAGCCGGGGCGCGGACCTACGGTCGCGCGAAGTCCGCCGTGTAATAGGCGTCCATGTCTCCGCTTGTGTCATCTCCCACGTACCGGAACCCGACCCCGATGTGTACGAACGCCTTGTTGAGGATGTTCGCTTTGTGATCTGGGCTTTTCATCCACAGGTTCACCACTGTTTCAGGCGAGAAATACTGGCTGCTGCTGGCGGCGATGTTTTCGCCGCAAATGCTCCAATTGTACCCAGCGGCTTTGATCCGGTCACCCGCGCTGGAGCTGTCTGTACCCGTATGATTGAAGTGATCATTGCAGGCCATGTCCTGGCTGTGGCCCCGGGCGGCGGCCCGCAGGGCGGAGTGGGCGGAGAGGGCGGGAAGTCCGTGATCGTCGCGTTTTTCGTTGATCAGCGAAATGACCTGGCTCTCATACCCGGCGTTTCCGCTGTAATCACATCCGCTGGGTTGGGGAGTGGCGGTCGGTTCCGGGGGAACTGGGCTCGATGTGGCTGTGGGTGGAGGATCGTCCTTGGATGTCGGGGAAGGTTTCGGGGTGGCGGTCGGCTGCGGGGTTTTTGTAGGGGATTGGATGTCCGGGACGGGCGTCTTCGTGGCTGTAGGGGGAAGGGAGGTGGCAGTTTTAGGGATTGGGGTTGGTGAGGCTGGATCGGGAGTAAGGGTAGCGGAGGCAGGGTTCCCTTCGCCGGCCGTGTGGGTCGCTGAGGGGGTCCCCGGGGGTGAGTCTTCCGCCGTCTGTGAGGGGGAATTTTCAGATTCTTTACCCGTGTTCCCAACGGTGTGAGAGCCTTCTTGACCCGGATCCTCCACTCCGCTCTCTTTCGGTGTCTGTGTAAACGTCGCTTTAGGCTGGAAAGGGGTGCGGGTGGACCAGCTTTTCAGGTTTTTCTTGGGAGCGCCCGGGTACAGATCGCAGGCGCTGGCTGAAAAGGTCAATATAAGTATGAATAGAAGGGATAAAAATCGTTTTTTCATAGGTATGTTTTGGATAACTACTGATAAAGTCCGGGAGGGAGGGGACAGGCTCCCCCGTCAGGTACGGTTGAGGAGGAGGGGTCCCTCATCATCTCCCTTGAGGGCAGGTTCAGGTACCTTTATTGTATCCGCTTCAGATTGAAATCCTTGGTCACTAACAGATCTGTTAAGGGCCGCAGGGATTGGACCGCCCGGTGCTCCTGTTCCAGCACCTTCCAGCGGTACTCATTGACATCCTCTTTCCCCCTCTTCCTTTGCATGTTTTTCGTTTCCTGATAGGTGAGGTCGATCAAGATCCGCAGGTCAGCTTCCGCTTTCAGGGCGTACAGCCCTTCAATGATCATGTATTTCAAACCCCGGAAAGACGTCTGGAGGCGATCGATCTGGTCCGTGAGCAGGTCAATGCAGGGCAGGGTGACCTCCCCCCGGTCCCTCCGGAACGCGGACACATGCTCCCGGATCAGGTCCCAGTCGTATTCATCGGGGCCGATGTTTTCCAATCCATTTTCCAGGCGCCAGCGTTTTCGATCCTGGGGGGCGATTTTGTAATAATTGTCGACGTGGAGGATTTTTGCCGGCGTTCCTTGCTCTTTCAAGCCGCGTCCGACTATATGAGCGATTTCCGATTTCCCGGAACCGGATTCTCCACTGATGGCCAGGACGATTTTCTCTCCTTCCAAGCCCTGGAGGGCATCCAGGATCTGTTGACCGGCTTTTTTGTGTCCCTCATTGATCAATAAAACGTCACCCAGCATGTTCTCTCCTTCTTGATTCCCGTCGACAAATGAGCCTCAAGATTTGCCCGGAGGCTCCCGCATACCGTACCATTATACTCGTTTTGGGGCTGGGAGAGACGGCACTTATACCTTGATCTCTTGCCAGGTTCCCGGTTGAAGTTGGTATTTTTCACCGCGGACGAAAATCGTTTTTTCCCCTTCGTTCTCGACTTTTACGCGCAGTTTATTTGAGGTGATTTCCAGGTTATACTCCGCATTTCTGAAGAAGAGCTTGAACTTGATTTCCTGCCAGCCGGACGGCAGCCGGGGCGTGAGCGATATGTGGCCTCCCACCCAATTCAAGTCCGTGAATGCGCTGAGCACGAAGAGGGCGGTGCCGGTCATCACCCCCATGTGGATTCCCTCCTTCGTGGATCCCCCCTGGATGTCCATGAAATCGCTGCGCACAGCATCCAGATATAATTTCCAGCTCAGCTCATGTTCGCCTATTTTGCTGGCCAGATGAGCGTGGACCAAACGGCTGAGCGTGGAGCCGTGGGAAGACCTCTGCAGGTAATAGTGGAAATTCTTCTCCAGTAAATTCTCCGGGGGGCGGTAACCGAGTTGTGTTAAAATCGCGGAAATTTCCTCTTCTGAGAGCAGGAAAAAGACCATCAAGGCATCTGCCTGTTTGGCGACTTTATATTCGTTAGGGGATTTCCCTTCCGACTTTAAGATGCGGTCCATGCGGTGTATATCCCCGTATTCGTGCTGATAGTGTTCCCAATCCAGTTCTTTTAAGTTGAAGTACCCCTCAAATTGTTCCAGGATGCCTTCCTCGGAGAGGGAGAGCGATAATTTGCGGGAAACTTTTTTCCAGCGGTCCATTTCCGCTTCGGTGAGGGATATTTTTTCCAGGAGCGCTTGCTTTGCGTCCCCTGAGATCAATTCCAGGAGGTCAAAAGCGCGGTTTAAGGCCCAGACCACCATGATGTTGGTGTAGGCATTGTTTCGCAGCCCACCTTCCTCTGCCCCGGGGTATTTTTCGTGGAATTCATCAGGGCCCATCACTTTTTCGATATCGAAGCGGCCGCTCTCCTCATTGAAGGTGGCTTTCTCTCCCCAATAGCGGCAGATTTCCAGGAAGATCTCCGCGCCGTATGTCTCGATAAAGGCGAGGTCATCCGTGATCCACAGATACTGCCAGATATTGTAGGCGATAGCCAGGGAGACGTGCCGCTGCAGGTAGCTGAAATCAGGACCCCATTTCTCGTCAATGGGGTTGAGGTGAATGCGCTGTGTCTCTTCCCTGCCTTCCAGCCCACTTTGCCAGGGGAAGATCGCTCCCCGGTAGCCTTCTTCCCGGGCGTACTTCCGCGCTGCGGGCAATCTGCGGTAGCGGTACATGAGCACGGAACGGGCTGTCTCCGGAAAGTAAAAGTCATAAAAAGGCATGATGAAGAGCTCGTCCCAGAAGATATGGCCCCGGTAGGCTTCCCCGTGCAGGCCGCGGGCAGGGATGCCGGCATCGAGTTGCACGTGGTGGGGAGAAGCGGTGACCAGGCTGTGGTAGAGGTGAAGGCGGACCAACTTTTGCACCAGCCGGTCGCCGCGGATTTTAATATCGATCCTGTCCCAGATCTCTTTCCAGGCTGCGCTGCTTTGCGACTGAATATCCTCGTATCGGGGTGCAGCCTTGACCTGGTCGATCGCGGCCTGGTAGGGGTCTTCACTGGTGACGTTGGATGAGTGGATGGAGACAATTTTATCCACGATGAGAGGGCGGTCAGAACGGGCCTCGGTTTCAAATGTGGTCGATACGGAACCCGGGTTGGTGTTCACCGCAAATGTGATCGGTTCTGCCGCTTCACCTGCCCGGACGGATAATTTCGCCGCTTCCGCAATCCTGATCTTGGATTGATTGGTCTCTACCAGGAGGGCGCTGGTGTTGGATTCTCCCCACTGTTCTAGGGGCTGGAGGTGTCTGGCGCTGAGCTCCCGGTAGCGCTTGACCCCGTAGTTGATCACGTCCCCTTCCAGCGTGGAGCGCACGGTGAGGGTTTTGGCGTAGTTCAAAGGGGTGATCTGGTAGCGGAGGGCTGCCAGGTGGGGATCCTCCATGCTGGCAAAGCGCGAAGAGATGATCTGGGTCTGGTGTCCTTCTGAATCGCGGACGATGAGCCTCCGCGACAGGGTTCCGGTTTTGAAATCTAATTCCCGGTGAAAATCAAGGATTTCCACCTGGGTGGGGTCGAACCACTCTCCACCTTCGATCCTGAAGGTGATCGGGAGCCAGTTCGGGCAGTTGACAAAATCCTCGTTGGTGATCGTCCGTCCGGCGATGGTCGATTCCAGACGGTTGTAAAGTCCGGCGATGTACGTCCCGGGATAATGAGTGTCACCGTCCGTTGGGATCTCCTCCAGGGCCCCGCGGGTCCCGAAATAACCGTTGCCGATTGTGCACAACGTTTCCCGGGCTCCTTCTTGTTCCGGGTCATAGCCTGTGTATTCAATGATCCACTGCTTGCGGTCCACCTCGCCTGAAAACCAGTTCTGGATGCGCTGGATGTCGATTTCCCCCATGTCCTCGACGACCATGTCCGCCCCGTTGAGCTTGAGTTCGAGTTTATTGTCCCCCCGGGCCACCCCGATCACCAGACCGAAGTTGCCCCGGTATCCGGCCTGAACGCCTGAAATGGCATCTTCGACGATCACGGAGCGCTCGTAAGAAGCGCCGAGGTTGTCACACGCGGTGGTGAATATGTCAGGGGAGGGCTTACCCTGCAGCCCGAGTTCCGCAGAGACCACACCGTCCACGCAGGTCTGGAAGAGATCGATCAACCCGGTGATCTCCAGGACTTTTTTGGCATTCTTACTTGAGGAAGCCACGCCCAGGGGAATGCCCTCGTCCCGCAGCTGGTGGGCGAGCTCCACGGTGGTGGCGTACATCTCCACACCCTTCTCTTCCAGGAGCTGGTTATAGATCTGGTTCTTGCGGTTTCCCAATCCGCAGATGGTCTCGCGTTCCGCGGGATCGGAAGGGTCCCCATAGGGGAGATGAATACCGCGGGACTGGAGGAAGGATTGCACTCCTTTATAGCGGGGTTTCCCATCCACGTAGGCCAGGTAATCTTCCTGGTGGGTAAATTCTCGGAAGGGGGTCTGGTTTCGTTGGGACCACTCCCGGAGAAAGTCGTCGAACATGGTCTTCCAGGCCTCGCTGTGCAGCGGGGTGGATTCCGTGATCACGCCGTCGAGGTCAAAAATTACAGCTTCAATCGAGGTTATTTTCATAATTCTAGGATCAGTCCTTCTAGTGGTCGTGGTTCAAAAGGCCTATCAACCGGACCCTTCCTGTCCGGGTGAGCGCAGAGCAGGGTTTCTGCCTCTTTTTCAGAGGTGATAAGCTGCGGGTAAAAGTCTGATAGGTGACTGCTTTTTTCTGCCAATGAGTTTTTTTTTACATACATAAGATAAATTCATTAAAGTTGGACTGCGTTGTCCCGGATGACATTTCTGTACCAGTGAGCGCTGAGCTTCGGGATCCGCTCCAGCGTCTGGTAATTGACACGCACCAGCCCGAAACGTTTGCTGTAACCGCGTTCCCATTCAAAATTGTCAAATACGCTCCATGTGTAATATCCGTGGACATTTGCGCCTTCCCCGAGGGCNTCATGGAGGGCGATCAAATGCGCCTTGAGGAATCGGATGCGGTCAAGGTCCCTGACGAACCCATTTTCATCCGGGGTGTCCGGGGCTGCACATCCATTTTCCGTGACATAAACCTTGGGGTTGCCGTAATTTTCTTTGAGATTCAACAGCTCCTGTTTCAATCCTTCCGGGTTGATGCCCCATCCCATCTCCGTTTTTCCCCAGCCAGGGGCAGCGTAGGGTTCCAGGCGGGCTTTCAACCAGCCACCAAAATGGTCATGGCGGACGAAATCGGTGTTGTAGTGATTCAGGCCCAGATAATCGGTGGAACCGGCGATGGCTTCCAGGTCCCCCGGCTGGATGTCCGGGGCGTGGGGGCCCAGCCAGTCGAAAAACTGGTTCGGGAATTGGTGCCGGTAGAGGGGATCCAGGAACAAGCTGTGGGTTTCATCATATACGCGCTGGCAGGCAGCGCGGTCCTCCTCAGAGTCAGAGGCCGGGCGCAGTCCGTTGAGGTTGAGGATGAGCCCGATTTCGCCGGGATACCCGGACTGACGGAAAAGTTCGACGGCCCTGGCGTGGGCCATCATCAGGTGGTGCGCAGTCTGGAAGGCCTTGGTCGCGTCGCAGATCCCCGGCGCATGGATGCCCTGCCCATATCCCATGAAAGCTGCGACCCAGGGTTCATTATGGGTGGCCCACATGTTCACGCGGTCACTCAAGCGCTCAAATACCACCCGGGCGTAATCCGTAAACCAGTTGATGCTGTCCCGGTGGGGCCAACCTCCCTTCTCCTGCAGGGCCTGGGGGAGATCCCAGTGGTAGAGGGTGACTTTGGGGCTTATACCCGCCTCCAGCAGGCGGTCCACAAGCCGGTCATAGAAATCCAACCCGCGTTCGTTGACCTCCCCCTCACCTTCGGGCAGGACCCGGGGCCAGGAGACAGTGAAGCTGTAACTGGGCAGGCCGATTTGCTTCATCAGACGGACATCCTCCGGCATGCGGTGATAGTGATCACAGGCCACATCTCCCGTGTCGCCGTGCATGATCCGGTCGGGCAGGCGCACAAAGAGATCCCAGATGCTTTTCCCTTTGCCATCCTCGTCCCTGGCGCCTTCAATCTGGTAAGCTGAGGCAGCGGCGCCCCATTGAAAATCCTCCGGGAAATGAAGTGTTCTCTCCATAGAATTCTTTCCTTATTCCTTCTTGGTCCATTTTTCCGGGCATCAGGTTGTCGGATCAGGCTCCGATGAGAGCTGTATTTTTTCCCCTGCCGGATAAATACTGTTTACTTGTTTTGGTCTTTGCGCTTCCTTTATTCTCTGACTCTGGATCATGCTCGCAAACATAAGACCTGGGCGTTTCCATGCTGCCCAGGTCTTTTTTTCACTGTTCGTTCAGACACCTTTCTTTAGCCCTTCACCGATCCAGCCAAAAGTCCACGGACAAAGTAGCGCTGCAGGCTGAAGAAAACGATCAGGGGCAGGATCATGGAGATAAAGGCCCCCGCAGTGAGCAGGTGCCAGTCGGATCCCCGGGAGCCAACCAACGCTGCGATGCGCATGGTCATCACCTGGACATCCGGTTTGGCGCCGATGAAAACAAGGGCGACCAGGTAATCGTTCCAGACCCACAGGAACTGGAAGATGGCGAAAGATGCCAGGGCGGGAACCGAAAGGGGCAGGATGAGCCGCAGGAAAATGGTGAAGTGCGAGGCCCCGTCGATAAAGGCTGACTCCAGGATGTCGCGGGGGAGCCCCTTGATGTAATTGAAAAGCAGGTAGGTGGCCAACGGCAGTCCAAAGCCGGTGTGGGCCAGCCAGATGGCCAAAAAAGTCCCGTTGAGATCCAACTTGACGTAGTCCCTGAGGATGGGGACAAGCGCGATCTGCAGAGGCACCACCAGCAGGGCGACCACGGTGATGAAGAAGAGCTTTCGCCCCGGGAAATTCATCCACGCGAACCCGTAAGCTGCAAAGGCAGCGATCAGGATGGGGATGATCGTGGCCGGGATGGAAACGGTCAGGCTGTTCAGGAACGCGCCCAGGAAGTTATCTCCCTGTACGGTCATCGTGTCGCCGTCCGCGGTTTGGATTTCGTAGGTTTTCCCCGCCAAAACCTGCCCGTAGTTGTTCAGGGTGAGTTCAGGGAGGAAGTCCCATCTTTTTTCCTTGATGCGGATGGTCCCCAGAGCTTTGTTTCCGGACCAGATGACCTGTCGTCCGTCCTCCGTTATGATCCCTTCCCGGAACTCATCGAAGGTCCCTGTCGCCCCGGCGATGTTCATCACACCATCCGGGTCCGTGCCTTCCGGAATGTCCAATTCCTCCACTAACTGCCATTCTTTATGGGGGAATACAGTCCACCAACCGGAGGTCTGGATGTTGAAGCGGGTTCTAAAGGAAGAGATGAAGATGCCCAATGTGGGAATGGTCCATAACAAGACAAGCAGAAGCAGGGTCCCGTTGATTATGATGTCTCTGATGAGGTTTTCTCTTTTGGAAGATTTCATTTAGAATGCCTCCTCTTCTGCAAACTGGCGCAGGTTGTAAATCATCACCGGAACCACAGCCAGGACAAGGATGATGGCGACAGCTGCCGCATACCCCTTATTCTGATTAGTGAAGGCCTGGCGGTAGAATTGCGTGGCGATGACATGGGTTCCAAATTGGCCGCCGGTCATCACCCAGACGATATCAAAGATCTTGAGGGTAAAGATGACGATCGTCGTGGACACGGTGATGATGGTGCCCATGATGTAGGGAATCATGATCCGGAAGAAAATTTGGACTTCAGTGGCCCCATCCACGCGGGCGGCTTCAATCAATTCATTCGGGATGCCTTTAATGGCCGCGGAAAAGATGACCATGGCAAACCCTGTTTGCATCCAGATCAAAATCACGATGAGGAAAAGGTTGTTCCAGGGCTGATTAAAAGCGGTCCAGGCCTGGGGTTCATTGCCCAGTGCGACCCAGATGGCGTTTAACAGACCTATTTGTGCTGCCCCCGCTTCTTTGACTTCGTAAATGAAGTTCCAGATCACACCCGCACCGACCATGGAAATGGCCATGGGCAGGAAGATCATGGATTTGGCGAAATTTTCAAAGCGGCTGCGGTCTGCCAGGATGGCCACCAGCAGTCCGAAGACGACTGAAAGGGAGGCTCCAACCACAATCCAGAGCAAATTGTTCCGGAAGGCAATGGTCATCAGGCGGTCCGTAAAGACTGCGGCGTAGTTTTGCAGGCCGACGAACTCCTGGCCGGTGCGGTCCTTCAGGCTGAGGATGAAAGTTCGGATGGTAGGGATGGCCAGATACCAGAAGAGGATGGCCATGGCTGGACCCACAAAAAGAAAGGGCTGCAGCCTTTCTGTCCACCGCGGGGGCAGGCGTTCGATCAGCCAGTTGGTGACAAAGTAGATTAATGCCACACCACCGACCCCCCAAATGATGGCCACCAAAGCGATAATCAGTTTGGGCGCATCCCCGTCCCGCAAAAAGATGAAACCGCGCCACATAACGATAAAGGTGACGACGGGGACGACGATGGCCACGATAATCTGCCCGAGGGTGCTGCCAAACCATTCGGCAATGCTGGTAAGTGAAAAAGTTCTTGTTTTTTGTCCGTCCATAATCGTTATCCTTTTCTCCTATTAGGCCGGCTCACTTGAGATGGGACCCCCGAGCCGCGCTGGGAGGGGTCGGTCACCTTGAACGTATTATAAGCTAAACCTCATAATCGTTCATCTTAAATTTTCCTTTAACCCACAAATAGGGACACATCCCGATTCGAGGGATATGACCTTATTTGTTTGTTAAAGGACTTGGGGTTGGAATAGGGTAAAAAAAAAGAAGGAGAACGGTGTGGTAGCCCCACACCGTTCTCCAGCGAAGACAGAGTAAAGGTTACTCGGTTTCCGGATAGTAGGCGGTGATGTCCAGCTCGCCGTCGATGATCATTTGCTTCAGTTCATCGACTTTCGTTTTCAGGTCATCCGGAACGTCATCCTCGTATTCGTTGAAGGGAGCAATCCCTACACCGTTGTTATCCAGGGTGCCGTCATAAGGCACTGACCAATCCTCGGTCTCGCCGTTGTAGGCCTTTTCTGCGACATCAAGCACAGCGTTGCTCATGTTCTTCATCACGCTGGTCAGGAAGACATCGCAGTACTCCGGAGCGCTGACGCAGCCGTCGGTATCGACCCAGATGACTTTCACACCTTCGTTCTCCTGGGCGACCGCGGCGGTGCCCAGCCCCACAGGGCCGGCGACGGGCATGATGATGTCCGCGCCTTCGTCGATCAGGGTTTGCCCGGTGTTGCGACCGTCCTCGGTGGATTCGAAGTTGCCTACGAATAGGTTGCGTCCCAGGGCTTCCACATCGGTCTCATTGACCTCATTGTAGTAGTTGACGCCCGCAGCGAAGCCGTCCATGAAGATGGTCACCGTGGGAATCTCAATGCCGCCGAACATGCCGACAGTGCCTGTCTCGGTCATCCCGGCTGCCACATACCCGGCCAGGAATGCGGCCTCGTCCGTGGAGAAGGTGATGCCTTTCAGGTTATCAGTTGGGTCTTCATAAGCGAAGTCCACGATGGCAAAGAGGGTTTCTGGATTGTCCGCTGCAAAGGTCTTGGTGTCCTCCCCGAGCAGGAAGCCGACGGTGACGATCAAGTCGGTGTTTTGCTCAAGAAGCTGTTGGATGTTGGTAGCATAGTCCGTCTGCTGCTGGGATTCCAGAACCTGGACTTCTGCGTTCTCCAGGTTTTCTTCCGCGCGCTGCAGACCTTCCCAGGAAGCGGCGTTGAAGCTCTTGTCGTCCACGCCGCCCACGTCGGTGACCATGCCGGCCTTGAAAAGTTCCGCGGCCTCTTCTTCTTCCTCTTCGCCCTCTTCAGGCCAGGCAGCGTCGATTTCCTGCAGCACGGTGTCCATGTCGGCCGTGCCGGAGAAGAAGTCGGTCATCCCGGTCCAGAAGGCACCTGCGCCCACTTCGCCGGGCATGAGGTCTGAAGCGTCAAAGCGCACCGCGTCCGCTTCGCGGACCAGTTCGGCAATGCCGCGCTCGATGTCGTCGCCGTACCAATCCAGCTGGGTGTCCTTGTGCGGGGAGAGCGCGCCGCCGGCTGCGATCCATTCTTTGACCGCTTCGCCTTTAGTGAAGAATTCCATCACCGCGCGCACCTCGGGTCGATCCTCGAACATGGCCATGATGTCGCCAGCTACCAGGTACGGTTTGCCGTATTCTTCATTGATGGGCGGGAAGTAGAAGAAGTCATAATCTTCTCCTGCTGTGGCGCCCTCGGGGAAGAAGCTGGTGATGAAGTTACCCTGGCGGTGCAGCCAGCATTTGGGTGGATCCTCGAACATGGGGGCCGGAGCATCCGCAAAGTTGGTGGTCACCAACGCTTCGCGTCCGCCGAAAACGTACTCTTCAGCCCACAGCGTGTCCAGGATATCCAGCGCATTGCGCACCTCGTCGGAGGTGAAGTCCAGCTCGCCGTCAACCCATTTGTCGTAGTTTTCCAGGCTGGTGGTGCGGAGCATGATATCTTCCATCCAGTCCGTGGCTGGCCAACCGGTGGCCGCGCCGGACTCGATGCCCACACACCACGGCTTGTCGCCGTCGTCCACGATCTGGTCCATCAAAGCTAACATCTCGTCATAGGTCTCAGGCACTTCGTAACCCGCAGCTTCAAAGTCGTCCACGGGATACCAGACCTGGCTCTTGGCGTTGAAGCGGTGCCATACGCCGGCTGTGATTTCGCCGTCGGGCCCTTCCATGGCCGCCATGTCCCACCAGCTCTGCATGTAGTTGTCAAAAGACTCCTGCGGCAGGAATGTGCTGACGTCGATGATTTCTCCCTGCTTTACAAAGGTCTCCAGGAGACCCGGCTGGGGGAAGTCGACGATGTCAGGAGGGTCACCCGCTTCGACGCGGACGCTGATGTTGGCCTCAAATTCCTTGGAGCCCTCATACTGGATGTCAATGCCTGTATCTTCTTCGAATTTGGCAACGGAGTTTTCGAATTTCACGGCATCTTCGTCCACGAAGGGACCATACATGGTCACCACCGTGCCCTCATATTCGCCGGCCATGGCACGTTCATAATACGTGCCCTCTCCAGCCATTTCCTCCTCAGTTGGGGCTTCCGTGGGTTCTTCGGTTTGTGTCCCGCAAGCACCCAGGACCAGGGCTGCCATCAGGAAGATGGACAGCAATGCCCATAGTTTACGATTCTTTTTCATTCTTCTTTCTCCTTATTTGTATATATTGATGTGTCTGTGATTTCTGAATAAATTGGTATTTTCTTCCGCTTCTCACCTCCTTTTTACATCTGCTTAATTATTTTATCATGACTCTAGGGCATTAATTCAAGGGTGAAAATTCAATGTGTTGGGCCTGCTCTAGAAAATCCGCTAATTCGGGGAAGAACTCAACCGGTCCCACTGTGTTGATTTTATACTCAGCGATGACCTGTCCCAGCCGGGCTGCTTCCAGGGGCGGTAGGTCCATGCTTAATCCGGCAAGCAAACCGGACCAGAAAGCATCTCCCGCGCCTGTGACATCTACTACAGACAAAGGATGAGCCTGGATCCGGTATCGTTCTCCCTCTGAAGTGCCCAGTAGTACACCTTCCCTTCCCATGGTCAGAGTCACGATGTGAGCCCCCCAATTTAAAAAGCGCTCCATATATTCTCGGGGGGTGAGCCCGGGCCCAAATATGCGAGCGCTGTCATCCAGAGATGGTTTGGTAACCGTGATCATAGGGTAGATGTCTTTGAGGAAAGAAATGAAATTAGGCCGGTCTGGCCAGATGCGGGGATGGTAGTTGGGGTCCAGAGAAATACATTTTCCTTCCTCTTGTCCCAGTTGCAGGCATTCTATGATCGTGTTCCTGCTGGGATCGTGAGACAATGAAGACGCAGAGGTATGAATGGCCGTGCATTTTCGGACTGCGTTTTCCAACTGCGGCGTGCCCCGTAAGTATTTATCCGCCCCGCGGTAGATGATGAAGTCGGGCGTCTTCGTCTGGCGGGTCACAGGAATCAGGGTCGTAGGGGCGTTGCTCGTGGTCTGGATGAGGTCCATGACCACGCCGGCTTCCTGGTACTGATTCTTCAGGTACTGCCCGAATCCATCGTCCCCCACACAGGCCGCAAGGGCAGATTTAAACCCGAGGTGTGAAAGGTTCACAGCCAGATTCGCGACTTCTCCTCCCGGGAAACGCTGGAAGCTGTTTGCGGATTCCAGGCTGGAAACGATCCCGGTGGAAATCAGATCCACCACAGCTTCCCCCAGAGAAAGGAAATCTACAGCGTCNGGATGCGATGCGTTTTCAGGTATGATCATCTTCTTTGTGGTGGGGCTGTGGTACCCCGGANTCTTACCTCAACGGGCAGCTGTCGGCAGTGGTCCGCTGGAGGGTGTGTTTTGAGGGAATCAAGCAGCATGCGGGCAGCGATATGCCCGGATTCGTAGAGGGGTTGAGCGATGGTGGTTAAATTCACCAGTTCCGCCTCCCGGATCCCATCATAACCGATCACGGACAGGTCCCGGGGGACATTCTTTCCAGCTTCCCTGGCCGCGTCCAGGACGCCGATGGCCTGTGTGTCACAGGATGTGAAAATGGCAGTGGGTGGGTCNCCCTGGTCCAAAAGGTGTTTTGCCATCCTCTTCCCATTTTGGCGGCCGCGTTCTCCCTCCACGAAATATTTATCCCGGTACGGGATGGCGTTCTCGTCAAGCGCGCGGCGGTATCCCTGATAGCGGTTGGCAGCGGCTGATTTTTGAAAGGGGAAATCGAGTGGATCACTGATGTATGCGATCTTGTCATGGCCCAGGTCAATCAAATGCTGCGTGGCCAGGGTTCCTCCCTGGACGTCATCGACAAAGACATGCTGGAAATGTTCGTGGTGGGTGTCGATGAGCACGAGGGGAATCTCGTTGCGGATGAATTTCTGGGTCTGTTTTGGGTCAGGAGTGAGAGAGATTGCCAGAGCCCCGTCCACGTGGTTTTTGTTGGAAAGCGAGTCAAATGTTTCGTCTCGCTGTTCCGGGCTTCCCACCGCGTAGAGCACAGGTTGGTATTCCGAGTTAGAGAGAGCTTGGAGAATTCCCCGCAGACGTTCCACATAGGATGACAGGGTCAGATTAGGCAATACCACCCCGATCTGCCACGTTTTACCCAGTGACAGCCTTCTCGCGCTGGGGTTGGGAGAATAATTTAGCTCCTGGATGGCTTCTTGGACTTTTCGCCGGGTAGCCTTGCTGACTGCAGGGCTCTCGTTGATCACTCGTGAGACGGTTCCCACACCTACCTGCGCTTTTTGGGCTACATCTTTGATCGTCGGGACCATATCCTTCCTTTACAGCACATGGATGGAAGCGGTTCCATTACATTTATGATCATAACATATTTGAGGGGGATTTTCAAATCCGACAGAGGATTTCATCCGATGCTAATCTCGAGAAATACCTGATTCCGAGATTGGAAAGCACCTTCAGCTGGGCCAGGTGGATGATTGAGTTACTGGATAAACCCACCAGCAAAAGGTGGGGAGATGGAAAACCGGGGGATCAAACGGGCGAACCAGGGGAATATAGTAAAATGGATGCAGTCCCATCAGCTAAGGGTTAGGGCGTGAAAATTCTTTCCATAAGTGACAAAGTGGTTCCGATCATTTACAGCATCAACATCCAGGAACGGTTTGGCGATGTGGACCTGGTCTTGGCCTGTGGGGATTTGCCGTATTCTTATCAAGAATTCATCATCTCCAGCCTGAATCGCCCGCTCTGTTTCGTGCATGGGAACCATGATCCGGCTTTGGAGTACGGCCCCGGGAAGCCGAAGGCGTACCCCCATGGGGGTATCAATCTCCACCGGAAAACCGTGCGCGTGGAGGGGGTATTACTGGCAGGTGTGGAAGGCAGCATCCTGTATTCGAAACGTTCCCTTTACCAGTATTCTCAGTTCCATATGTGGCGCCATGTCCTGAGCCTGGTGCCCCGTTTGCTGTGGAACAAATTGAGATACGGCCGGTATTTAGACATTTTTATCTCACACGCTCCTTCCAGCGGGATCCATGAAGGTCAGGATTTCGCCCATCAGGGCATAAAAGCCTTTCGCTGGTTGCTGGAGACCTTTCAACCCCGGTATCACTTCCACGGTCATGTCCATCATTACCGACCGGATGCGGTGGTAGAAACGCAGCTGGGGAGGACCACGGTTATCAACAGCTATCCTTATCAAGTGATAGAAGTCTCGTCCTGGGAATGAGCCCGCGGTGGGGGTTTCAGCGGCAGATGAGGATAGGGATCTGGACCTCGCGGAGGACCTGATCGACACAGCTTCCCAGGACCACCTCGACTACAGAAGCTGATCCGTAGCCGCCGATGAGGATACAATCAATCCCCTTTGTTTCCACCAGATCCTTGATGACCTCCGGGATCTCATCATCTTTGAGAAGATAGGAAGCCTGCACCCCCCGGCTTTCCAGATAGCGCCGGGCATCCTTCTGGATTCCCTCGGCCCGGGCTACTCCCTGGTGGCTGGTGAGGACGGTTAAGGAAGCTTGCCAGCGGTTGGCCATATAAGCCGCGATGAAGAGCGCTTCTTTCGCTTTCGGACTCCCATCATAGGAGAGGAGCACATTTTGCAGCGGTGTCGCGGGCCCCGCAACGGTCATGACGGGGCGGGGACAACGGCGAATGATGGCCCGTATTCCAGAATCCAGCCTATGCAGTTTGTTCTCGCCCGGAGGATGGTTTAAAGGCAGGACAAGCAGATCCGCAAAACGGGCTTGTTTACAGAACACGTCAGGGATTTCCCCGGCAGCCAGGGTGAGGGTCGGGTTTTTTTGGCCGTGGGATTGGCAGATTTCTTGGAACTCTTTTTGGAGGGCTGCCAGATGCCCTTCCTGTTCCTCACCTCCAGGGGGGTGGATGTGGACCCCATGCAGGCTGCTGTTTTCGTACGAGGATATGATTAAGGACTGTTCGAGCGCATGCTCCTTTTGGGGGCTGTGATCAATGGCGACCAGGATGTCCTCAAATAATCGTTTTAGATTTCCCTTTTCCTTTCTCTCCTCTCGCCATGTCCCGGGGGGAGGCCCCTCTTCCAGAATATCCGGGATGAGGAAGTTCCAAATCTTTTTTTGGATGTGCCGGAGGAAACGTTTCACAGGTGAGCTTTCCCGGCTCGCGAGATCGAGAGCTGCTTCTTCCGCCCCGATATCCCAACCCAGTTCTTCCTGGAGTTCAGCGCGATGTTCCGCTAACCACAAATAAAGGTCGGTTTGGGTTCGATTTTGGAACCCTCTTAAAATTCCTTTTTCCTTGATGATCTGAACCACCGGTTGATAGACATGATCGTACCAATGTGTGACCGCTTCATGGTGAGGGATGGGGCGTTGTTCATCAATGCCCATGTAATAGCGATGGATCTCGATGTGTTCTA
>JGI1689J12820_1000098_pt1 | contig 15621 bp, 12 predicted proteins | sample PRCRCaboRojoPR_6_FD_12820 | JGI IMG/M metagenome (IMG submission 12820)
TTTGTGGGGGAGCTCGTCTTGACATCCTTGCTCATCAGAACCGCTCCTGTCGTAAAACAGGGGATTAGATTCGCTTTTAGTCTGGCTGCTGGCACGATTCTCCTGCTCATTTTTCTTCATTTACACGAGCGGGCTCACGAAGAGTTGGAAAACCAGGAGGAACGAGAAGAAACCCGGCGCGAACCTTGATAGGAAACCCGGGATTCCCCTTGATTGTTGGGAAGCCAGGTTGGGCTCTACAAGGAAAGGGCATAGTTATGGCAGAAGCGAAAAATGAATCCTCACTCCACCATTGCCCTGTGGAGATACTTCAGAGACTCATTCAATTCGATACCACAAATCCTCCCGGAAATGAATCCGAATGTATTGCCTTCATCGATCGCCTGCTGACGGAAGCTGGGGTCGAGACCACCGTGCTTTCTAGAGCGCCTGAGGGGATGTGATCCTGGCCCTGGTCAGCGACGAGGAAACGACGGGTGAGTTCGGGGCCAAGTTCCTGGTTGAAGAGCACCCTGAGCTTTTTGATGGGGTGCGGTACGCGATCGGTGAGTTTGGGGGGTTCAGCTTTCATATTGGAAACACCCGTTTTTATCCTATTCAAATTGCAGAAAAGCAGTTTTGCTGGTTGAAGGCCACCGTTCACGGCCCGGGAGGGCATGGGTCCGTTCCTGTCCGCGGAGGGGCCATGGCCAGGCTCGCTGAACTCCTTCGGGGACTCGATGCGCGGCGCTTGCCTGTCCATATCACACCTCCCGCCCGGGTTATGTTGCAGGCCATGGCCGCTTCCTTAAGCGGGGGGAGCGGATTGCTTCCCAGGCTGTTGATGAGGCCCGCCCTGGCGGATATCATCCTCAGGCTGCTCGGTGAGCGCGGGCGCATATTCGATCCTTTGATTCACAACTCCGTGAGTCCCACGATTCTGCAGGGAAGTGATAAGATTAACGTCATACCCGGNAGAGTTTCTGTGGAGCTCGATGGGCGCCTGCTGCCGGGTTTCCAACCGGAGGATTTAATCGCCGAGCTGTGCTCCATCGTCGGCGAGGGAGTAGATCTGGACGTGGTACAGTATGATCACGGACCGCTGGAAACGGATATGGGATTGTTTGAAACCCTGGCTGATATTTTACGGCAGATGGATCCCGGCGGCGTGCCTGTGCCGCTGCTGTTAAGCGGCGTCACGGATGCCCGGTTTTTCTGCCGCCTGGGGATTCAGAGCTACGGCTTCACGCCCATGGTCCTGCCGGAGGATTTCAGCTTTATGGATACGATTCACGCAGCGGACGAGCGTATACCTGTTGATGCGCTTACGTTTGGCACAGATGCAATTTATGAACTCCTGGGTCGCTTTGGCGTGTGAACGGGTATGCCGCAGGGGAAAATAGGAAATAGACCCGATCAGCGTCAGAGCGATGTCCAGAAAAGAGAAGTGGATAGGATGCTTGAGACTTTAAATTTATTCGTAAGGAGATGAAAATGAAACCGAAAAAGATTGCAGAGGGCGTGCAGTGGATGGGCGCTGTGGATTGGGACCGGAGGTTGTTTGACGCCTTGATTCCCCTCCCGGATGGTACCAGTTACAATTCCTACCTTGTGCAGGGATCGGAAAAGACGGCGCTGATTGACACGGTGGACCCGGACAAATCGGATGTCTTAATAAACCAGTTAGAAGGTGTGGGTGACATTGACTTCATCGTTTCCCAGCATTCCGAGCAAGACCATTCCGGGTCGATCCCTCTTCTTCTGGAGAAGCACGATCAGGCCGTGGTCGTCTGTTCTTCAAAAGCGGAGGATCTGCTGGTGAATCATCTTGGCATTCCCGCTGAACGCATCAAGATTGTGGAAGATGGTGAGGAGCTTTCCCTGGGTGATAAGACACTCCGTTTCCTGTATACACCCTGGGTTCATTGGCCGGAAACCATGGTCACCTTCCTGCCGGAGGACCGGGTCCTGTTCACCTGTGATTTCTTTGGCTCGCATATCGCCATGTCCGATCTTTATGCCGGGGAAGACGCCTATGTCATGGAAGCGGCAAAGCGTTATTACGCGGAAATCATGATGCCTTTCCGGAAAATCATTCAGAAAAACCTCAAGAAACTGGATGGGTTGAAATTTGATTTCATCGCCCCCAGCCACGGCCCTGTCTACGATCACCCGGAGAACATTCTCTCCGCTTACGAAGATTGGGCGTCAGACCAGGTCTCAAACCTGGTCGTCATCCCGTACATATCCATGCACGGGAGCACGGAAAGCATGGTGGATTACCTGGTCACAGAACTGGTTGAGCGGGGCATCACGGTGCAGAAGTTTGAGCTGACGACCACGGACATCGGCAAGCTGGCCATGGCTCTCGTGGATGCGGCGACGATCGTGATTGGCACCCCCGCGTTTTTGGTGGGGGCGCATCCCCATGTCATCTCGGCTGCAGCGCTGGTCAACGCCCTGCGTCCCAAGTTGAAGTACGCGGCGATCATCGGCTCCTACGGCTGGGGCAACCGGGCGGTGGACCAGATCTCTGATTTGATGTCTAATGTGAGGGTGGAGATGCTGGCTGCGGAGCTGTTTAAAGGTCTCCCGGATGAAGAGACATATGCGGCTTTGGACGGCCTTGTGGAGGCCATTGAGGAGAAACACGCCGCGATCTGAAAAGCGCGGGTACATGGGGGGATGCGAAAGGCATCTCCCCTCTCAGAGGGGGTTGGATGCCGGCGGCATCCACGTTNGTTCGAGTCAGACGAAGCCCTGGCGCTTTATGCACGCTTATTCCATGGCGGTTGNCNGGGATCCCGTTTCTGATCTGGGATGCGGTGGGGAATCGCCCGGGAAACGCAGCAGGTGATGATATGAAAAGGAAAGATTTGCTGTGGCTGCTCTTTTTCCCCGTGTATCTTATCCTGGGCACATTGCGCCATGAGGGCTTTCATGCCCTGGCTGCCGCAGCTGAAGGCGCAGAGATCCAGAAATTTGTCTTCTGGCCCAGCATCGGTGCCGGGGATAAATTCTATTTTGGATATGTCTCCTGGCAGGGGGCTACAACCTGGGTGACCACAGCAGCCCCTTATGTTGGGGACCTGCTCACCTTTGTAATGGGGGTATTGATTTGCACATCTTTTAAAATTCAACGCAGGGGCTTGTGGGTTAATATCTTGATAATCACCATGCTTTCCCCGCTCCTTAACAGTGCCTATAATTACGGGGCTGGGTTGAGGAGCATGAATGATATCGGGTCACTGCTCCAGATGCTTAATCCCTTCGTGGTTCACTTATATTTTGCGCTGACAATGGCGCTGTATGGGTCCGGATTCTGGTTTTTCTTCAGAAAGAATACGGCACCTCACCGGCCCACATAAATGAACTGCTTCCAGAATGGCTTTCTTTACGGATCATGTCAGGCATGAACTTCTGATCAGGTAAAGGGGTTTACGGAAAGCTTTCAGGTTTTTCGCACCCACCCTTTGAGAATCAGATATAATCCAGCTAGTTGTGGAAAGAGATTAAGGGGAAGAGTCGTTGGGTAAAACGGGTCGTACGCTCATTATCTGGTCGGCATCTGTACTGCTGGCTTTGGTCCTCATTCTGGGCTTTCTGTATTGGGGGGTGAAACAGGTCCCCGCCCTGGATGAGCAGTTTCCTGCCAATCAAGCTCCTCTTACGATTACCTTTCATTCTCCTGAACCGCGATCGCAGTGGCCGGCGGATGCCTTTATCCCGGTCCGGGTCACCATTTCCCACCGATATGAACTTGACACGCTGGAGTTGTGGGTGGATGGAAGGCGGATTTCCAGTGCCGCCTTGAATGGAGGGAAGGTTCCCTACACCGCACACGTATTCCGGTGGATGCCGGTCGTCAATGGGACACACCGCCTCTTCGTGCGGGCCAGGGACAGTCAGGGCAATCTCGGCCAATCCCACATCCTGACTGTCAGCGCCGCAGATCCTGCCGGGTTCGGGGTGGTTCCAGCTGATTCAGAGCCATCGGATGGGGTGAGTCGAGTGGAGATTTTGCCTGAGGGGGTCCGGCAAAGGGTCAATGACTCAAATGCCCCGCAAACGAGCAGCCCGCCGTCCTCGCTTTCCCCTGTCCCGGAGCTGGAAGCGCCGGGTGACGTTTCGCTGTGGTTAAGCAGGATGTTTTCGGTGGAAGATGAACTGCCGCAGCCGCCTGAGCTGCAGGCAAGTTCTGCGGATTGTGATATTGATCTCACCCTCACGGATGAGGGTGGGTCGGAGCTGGGATTTTTCATCTACCGCTCCCAGCCGGGGAGCGGTTCCTTTGCGCGAATCGCTGCTTCAGGGCCAATGACTGCAGGAGAGCGGTTCACTTATCGGGATCAGGATCAAAAGGGCCCGCTCATTTATTACGCGGCCTCTTTCAATACCCGTGGAGAATCACCCGGAGCCCCTGTTCTGGTGAACTTCGCGGATCCTGATTGCCAGCAGATATCCATCAACCAGGGGATGGAATGGAATGCAGGGGCGCTCCCCATAGCTGAAACCGTGGACCTGGCGTATGTGTATTACGCCTTCAACGGGGGCGGGTTCAAACGTTTTCCGGAAGATCCCGATCAATTTTTGATGCCGTCTGAATTCACGGTTTCCGTGGATGAGATCGCCGACCAGCTTGTGGAACGTTCACCCGTGCTGGTGTATGAGGTGGATCTGGTGCTCTGGGGGTGGGAAGCGGGATCACTTGTCAATCTCGGGACCTGGTATTCCCGGGTGGAGCGTTCCGACTTAACCATATGCAATCTGGGCACGGGATGCACCGGGGATGCAGCCAGCCAGTTCCGGTCCACATACGGGGAGATCGGGGCCGGCGGGGAAGATCGGCTCCGGGAGTTTTATTGGTCCACCAACGCGCCGGGGACGACAGAGGTCTTGTGGCAGGTCGCGTCTGAGCCGTTTCCGGAAAATCACCTGCTTGATCCCCCGGGTTTGATCGCCGCGGGCTGCGCCAAGGGGGGCAATAGCGGGTCGTTTAGGGTGGACTTNGGAGATTTATCCGCCTACGATCCCCATGCCCTGCCCTGCGGAGGATTGCAGTTCCGGGACCAGGAGGCGCCCTCGTTCAGCCTCGCGGGTCTTCCCCGGATCAGGACCACGTATTACGCCCGGTTTACGCCGCTGGCGGGAAATCAGCCTGCCGGGCCGCCCTCGAATGTGGTGCAGATCAGGGTCAAACTGGCTGAGGAAGTGATTGAACCGGTCATTGAGGATCATCTGCCGGACATCTATGAGGTGGAGATTCTGGAATTCTCGGAGATCAAGCGCGCGGACCCGGAGTACTGGGGCTGCGTTTCCATCCTCGGGTTGGATTATGACCGGATCTGGCAGGATTTTCGAGATACATTTCCCCCCGCCATTTACGACCAGCAAATCACGGATATGGCCTCCGAATTATTTGATCAACTGCTGTATGCCATGGAAAATGGCTTGTTGATCTGCCCCACCGACTATGATGCCCCGGAGGAATCTGTCCTGGAGCAGTGGGCGGGCATGCTCGAGGAGGGGTTGAATGAGTTTTGGGACTCGGTGACCGGCGCTTTTAACGCTTTGAAAGATGGGATCGTGGAGGCGGCAGCAGCGGTGATCAACGGCTTGGGCATTCCCTGTGACGCGGTGTGTAAAGCGGGTTTGAAAGCGGGCCTGGAGATCGGCATGACCTACTTCACCGGGATCCCGCCCACCCTGCCCGATTTTGACCAGTTGGCCGATCAGGGGATCGATTACGCCATTGAACTGGCGGTTGCTGAAGCCGGGATCCCCTGCCCGGAAGCCTGCCGGGATGCGCTCCGTTCGGAGCTTGAGGAGATCGTGGACAACGTGGTGGACCAGCACGACCAGCCGGCCTGCGGGAACGCGAATTGGGCTCATGCTCTGGGGAAGAACACGTTTTGTTTCCCGGACGGCGTGGACACGGAACCCGTGCCTGAAGGGCTGTCCAATCCGGCCCTGGCCCGGGTGCGGGTGACGAGGACGGGGAGCGGCCCACCTCCCCCATTTTCCTATCACGGGTCGCCCTCGTATGTCCTCGACCTGCAGGTATGGGGGACGAACACGAACCTGGTCGGGCAAACCATCCCTTATTCCTATTCGTATTGGGGGGGAGAGCCTTACAAAGAAAACTTCACGATTTCTGTCAACCCCGGCGAGCTGCAGGGTCTTGTCTTTGAAGCGGCATCCATCCCCCTGCCCGCCATGGATCCTGGAGAATCGATCACGATCCCGGTCACGTTCCAGTGGACCTCCTATGCCATCCCGGACCATCTCATGAAGTTAGAGTCCGAGCTCGAAAAAAGAGGCATCGAACGCAGCGATGTGGGAGGATTGGGAGGACGCCGGGGTGCAAATTTTGATTGGCGCTGCCTGTATGAGGGGGGAAAACTGGAGATTAAGGCCGAGGTGTCCTGTCTCAGCGTGCCCCCGGGATTGGTGGGCAGCAGCACACCCACCGAGGATGCTACCCTCGTCCCCTGCGGCGCTGCGGNCGGCCCTGTGTTCCATCAGGAGACACATGCTCCCTGTTATCCCTGAACGATTTTCCTCCCTGATACCCAAACCGCTGGGGAGGTGGGTCCCAAGCCTTCTGGCCGGGATGACCCTGATCCTGATCATGGCAGCGCCTGCCTGCCGGGGTCTCGAGGCGGATTCAAATTTGAGCCCCTCCCTGAAAGCCTGGGTGGACGCTCCGCTGGATGGCGCTGTGTTGCCCCTGGCGCCTTACAGGGTGGTGATCCACGGGACGGATCCCGACGGCGTCTCCGCGCTGGAGCTCCGTGTGAATGATGAGCTGCAGTCCACGCTGCAGAATCCGGAGCCGGATCGTTTATTGGTCTCGATGGAGCACACCTGGGCCCCGGCAGGACCCGGGTTCTATGTCATTCAGGCCCGGGCGCAGAATGCCGACGGCGTTTGGAGCGCTCCGGCCTCCGCCACCGTCAAAATACGCTCTGAAACCATCACGCCCACACCGACCATCACCCTTCTGCCTACGCTCACAGCGGCAGCCACGCCTACTCCTTTGCCGACATCCACCCCCTGTCTTCCATCAGTCGAGGTGCAGGTGAATGCCAACTGCCGCGCTGGCCCTCATACGGGAAACACGGTGCTGGCTTATCTCGCGGAGGGGGACAGGTTATCGGTGGAAGGCAGAAACCAGGGTTGGACCTGGTGGAACGTATCCCTCCCGGAGGAGGACCTCAGGTGCTGGGTGTCCGATTCCGTGGTGGAGGCCTCCTGCATCCCGGAGGATCTGGCCTACGTCTCCTCCCCGCCTTACATCCAGCGCATCGCGCGGAGCACTGATGTCTTTTACTGGGGGGATTATCACCTCAGGGAGGTCACGATTTCAGCAGATATCGGGGGGGAGTCCAGGATCACCCGGGCCGTCATTTATTACCGCCTCCAGGGAGGAGGATCCTGGCAGAATCAGGCCATGGCCGCAGCAGCCGGCGGCCGTTGGGAAGGGTCGATCCATGCCCATGACCTGCAGGGATATGAGGATGTGTCTTCTGCTCCCCTGGAATATTTCCTGGAGGCCTGGAATGAGGACGGCTTACGAACACGCTCTTCCCAGCTGCGTGACATCCAGTTGAAGCAAAATCCCTGATCCTTCTCTTCTCTGTTTATGGGTGTGAAAAATCCGGTATACTTTATAAACTTTGTTAGGGAGGGAAGTAGTGGACAGCTGGCACGAATAGGATGATAAATTTGTCATTAGGAGTAAGATTTCCCATATATAATAAAGATAATTAATTATCGGTTCTTAATGTTTTCCTCTTTCAAACACATCGTGTGCCCTGCCCGTCAGATTTCAATGCTCCCTAAATGGAGGAAAGCCATGTTCCCTGTCCGAAAAAACGTATTGAAGATCGTTCCTGTGATCGTCATTGTCTTTGCCATTTTGTCTTGTAACCTCCCGATTCCCGGGGGAAGTACACCTCCTCCGCCCTGCTCGGCCGCTTTCCTGCGGACCGCGATCAATGATGCTAACAGCAATGGGCCCGGCACGGACACCATTGATTTGGATCCCGGATGTGTCTACGAGCTGGGCACGGTCGAGGATACCACAGATGGCAACAACGGCCTGCCCTCCATTACCTCCTCCATCATCATCAACGGCAATGGGGCTACCGTCCGGCGCAGCACGGGCGCTCAGAAAGCTGCCATCCGCCTTTTCCATGTCTCTCCGGGGGGCGAGTTGGTGCTCAATGGCATCACGCTGCTGGATGGGATGGGGATGGAGCCCCCGGATGTCACGGATCCGCTCCCTAATTCAGGAGGCGCGGTGTTCAACGCCGGCACCCTCACCATCCAGGACAGCCTGATCACTGCGAATCGTGCCAAAATGCGTGGTGGTGGGATTTTCAATGCGGGGACGATGACCCTCGTCGATTCCACCTTCCAGGATAACGGTGTGGACATCGGCGGGGAACCGGGTGAATCCGGAGGCGGGATATACAACACCGGGGTGGCGACGATCACCGGCTGCACGATCGCCAACAACACCGCCAGCCAGTCCGGGGCCGGGATCGCGAACAGCGGCAGCATGACGATCACCAACAGCACCCTCTCCGGGAATAGCACCACCCTGGATGAGCTTGCCAGCGGAGCGGGCATCATGAACGCGGGGACGCTCAACCTCAGCTACACGACGGTCGCAAATAATGTGGGGACCGTGTCAGGGGCCGTGTTTTCAGCCCCCGATACCATTCAGATCAGCAATACCATCATCGCTGACAACGCGCCCGCGGACTGCAGCTACCCGGCTTCCAGCTCCATCTCGGGAGAGAACCTGGACAGCGATGGGTCATGCCACGGCTTCACGATCACGGATGACCCCCTGCTCGGTCCCCTGGCAGATAACGGGGGCCCGACGGAAACCCACAGCATTGACCCCAGCAGCCCGGCTGTGGACGCGGCAGCGGGCAGCTGCCCTGCAGTTGACCAGCGGGGAGAGACCAGGCCCCAGGGGCCAGCCTGCGACCTGGGCGCCTTTGAGGTTACCGGCGGCTCTCCCCTCGGAGACCCCTCCCTTCTTGAGGGTCTTGTCGTGGATGACGCGAATGCGGACGGGGTCGCGGACCCCGGCGAACCCGGATTGGCAGGTGTGGAACTGGAACTCGGCAGCGGTGGGTGTCCATCCTCATCAGTGGGGTGGACCGGGGTGACTGCCGCGGACGGCAGCTTCCAGATTGAGATCCCGCCGCCCACCGCGGGTACGTACTGCTTGAGCATTGACCCGCTTCAGCCCCCAAACGATACCATCCTCATCCCGGGAGAATTCACCGTTCCTCCTCAGGGCCAAATGGAGATCTCGCTTTCTGAAGGGGAGGATCTTACGGATTTGCTTTTCGCCTGGGATTTCCAGTTTGCCGGCGCGCAAGGCCCGGACCTGGTGATCAGCAATGTCGACCTCTCCAGCACCAACATTCAGGTGGATGAGTGGGTGGAGGTGGAAGTCACGGTGGAAAATCAGGGTTCGGATACCGCCTCGGGATATGAGCTGGTGCTTATTCCCCATTACGGGGTGGGCCCGCCCAACCCGGCCGGGTATGAAACCCTGCCCGATCTGGCTCCCGGCGCTTCTCACACGGTGACGTTTTCACCGGGTGTGCTTTACGGGGACCAGGGCAGCCACACCCTGCGGGTGCTGGTCACCGATGACTGGTACGCCAGCGGCGATCCTGACTCAACCGGCACAGCCGGGGATGTTCAGGATTTCACGATTACCGTCTCCGGTCCCAATTTNGTGATCACCAACGTGGACCTTTCCAGCACCACCGTTCTGGTGGGAGGGTGGGTGGAGGTGGAGGTCACGGTTGAAAACCAGGGTGAGGTTGCAGCCTCCGGCTACGACATGGTCCTCATTCCCCATTACGGGGTGGGCCCGCCCAACCCGGCTGGATTTGAAAATATACCGGACCTGGCCCCCGGAGACTCCCATACGATAACGTTCTTACCGGGTGTCCTTTACTCGAACCTGGGCAGTCACACCCTGCGGGTGCTGGTGTCCAATACCTGGATGGATGCCGGTGATCCGGATTCCACAGGCCCGGGCGGGGACTATGAAGATATCACCATCACGGTAACGGACCACTGCGGGATGTTCAATGAGATTGACATCTCTTTGGTCTTCCTCAAAGTTGACCCGGAGACTATGAACTTTACCATGTATTTCAAAATCCCCGGCGGCGTGCCGGGTCCCCGCGAAGGGGAACTCTGGGATTATCGGGCCCAACTGGATGAGATGGAAGCCTATGCCTGCGGCCTGGAAGGTTTTGAGGACCGGCTGTACTGCTACTTCAAACTGCCGCTTGATGCGGTCGGGGAGGAAAAAGATCTGATGCTGTATACCGGGGGCTGCCCGGATCCGGTCTACACGGTCGAGAACGTGACCATCCCTGCCCTGAAATGCAAAAAAGACCTGGGTTCTAAGAAGTGTGAAGCGGCGGGCGGCACGATGAGCGAAGGGGTCACCACGGCGCCGTACTGCATCTGTCCCTGAATCAGATTCAGCGCCAAAACCCCCGTCGAAACACGGCTGATCCATTGCCTTTGCAAACCAACACGTGGTCCAGCATGAAAAAGTGGACAATTCTGACCGTCTGTGTCATCCTGGCCATCTCCCTCAGTGGATGTGAGGGGGGAGGGGAAGATGTTGCTATTCTGCCCCGCGAGAGCGTGATTCCGGCGGATGCGGTGAAGGTTTTACCGGAGACGGATATCTATCCTCCAAAACTGCACGCCGCGGATTGGGAGGAACCCGTTCCGCTGTCTGCCCCGATCAACACCGCTGGCGCGGAGGATTCCCCCTTCATCACCCCTGATGGGCAGACGCTGTATTTCTTCTTTACGCCTGACCCCCACGTCCCGGTCCAGGATCAGCTCAGCGATGGGGCTACGGGCATTTATGTCAGCCATAAAACCGGCGGCGGTTGGGAAGAACCGCAGCGGGTCATCCTCCAGGATCCGGATAAGCTGGCCCTGGATGGCTGCCACTTTGTGCAGGGGAATGTGATCTGGTTCTGTTCAGCCCGGGAGGGGTACCAGGGGATGCACTGGTTCACCGCGGAGCACAAAGAAGGGTCGTGGACGAACTGGCAGCCCGTGGATTTTGATCCCGCGTATGAAGTGGGGGAGCTGCACATCTCCGCGGACGGGGATGCGTTGTATTTTCATTCCCCACGGCCTGGAGGGAAGGGGGGATATGATGTATGGCTTTCCAGGAAAGATCAAGAGGAGTGGGGAGAACCGGAAAACCTCGCTGTCATAAACAGCGCGGAAAATGATGGTTGGCCTTTCTTGAGTCAGGATGGATCTGAACTGTGGTTCCTGCGCACATATCGGGGCACACCCGCCTTGTTCCGGTCCCTGAATGGGGAGGACGGATGGCAGGAGCCGGAGATGATCATTTCCCAGTTTGCCGGGGAACCGTCCCTGGACAGGGAAGGGAATCTATATTTTGTGCATCATTTCTTTGAAGACGGACGGATGATCGAGGCAGATATCTACCTCGCGAAAAAGAAATGATCATCCCGCCTATTTGGACCACCGGCTTTCCTGAATTTTCCATGTGCCATTCTCGTCGACCAAAATGACAATGGCCAGATTTCCTCTGTCATCGACCCAGGTCAGGGATGAGGCCTTTTCATTCACAGTCAATGTGGGGTCTTCAGGAAAAGACCGTGCCGGGTTTCCCTGTTTTTGTTCATACGTATTGATGGAATCATGCGTAAAACCGCATACGCCGATGGTTTGAGCTTTCTGCTTGGCGCTNTCAGTGAGATGAATTCTCGCCTGGGACAGATTTTGACTTGCACAGGCTTCGAAGTANGCCCAGTAGACATCATCGGGTTCGGTCAGATCCGCCGTTTCCCTTTGGGATCCGCAAGCGGTCAGAGCNAGGGCAAGTGCCANGCTGGTGGAAACAATTAGTAGGATTNTCTTTTTCATANATTTCCTTTCTTTACCAAAAAACAGTGGTTCCATAGTATGGCAGGCTGGGTAATTTGTCAAGTTGGGAGCAGGGGGCGGATCGTATCTTCATTATCAGCCGATTTTCTGGCCCATGATGGATGATGATGGAGGTGAAGTGGGGGAAAAAGACCGCATCCAGCGGGTGTTCACGGCTGGTTGAGGGACGGTTCCTGGACCTTTTTTCCTATTCAAAGGCGTTTTTGAGTCAAAAAAGTCATGAAAAAGGCGCGGATATATTATATAATGTGTTTGACAATACTATTAGATATATAGTATAATGTGCAACATGATACAAGAAAAACTACCCCATGATGTCTTTGATAAGCTCACTCAAGAACTCCGCCGCGGGATTCTGGTCCTGGCTGTGCTCAGCAGGTTGGATGAAGAGAGGTACGGTTACGACCTCATCAGCCGCCTGGATGAGAAAGGGCTGGAGATTGAACAGGGGACCCTGTACCCGCTGCTGCGGCGCCTGGAAGACCAGGGGCTGCTGACCAGCGAGTGGAACGTGGAAGGGTCCCGCCCCCGCCGCTACTACAGCCTCAGCCCTGAAGGGTGGACCGTGTTGAAAGCGCTGGCAGGGGAGTGGCGGAGATTAGCACATGTGATGGATGAAATGCTGGAAGATATATCTCCAGAAGGAGGAGAAAATGAAATTGATTGATCGATACCTGCATGAAGTAAAGCGGCACCTGCCCCGGAAGAATCGGGAAGATATCCTCGCCGAACTGCGTTCCTCGTTGGTGGATGCGCTGGAAAGCCGGGCCGGGGAAGAAGCAAGTGAAGAGGAAGCCCGGGCTTTGTTGAAAGAGTGGGGTCCGCCCCGCGAAGTGGCTGCTTCTTATCATCCCGAGGGCCAATACCTGATCGGTCCCGCGCTTTACCCCTTATTCCGGATGGTGGTCGGGATCGCCCTGGCCGCGGTGATCGGGGCCCAGATACTGGCCTGGGGGCTGGCGATTGCCATTGGCCGGGAGCCGTTTGTCCTCTGGGAGGCTTTGGCCGGTTTGTTAAACAGCATCCCCATGACCGTGGGTAGTGTGGCGATCGTGTTCATGATCCTGCAGCGGTTTGAGGTCCGGCCGGAGATGGAAGAGGAAGATTGGGATCCGAGCAGCCTGCCCCAGGTCACGGACACGGAAGAGGTCAAGCGCGGAGAGTTGATCGCGGGGGTCGTGTTCAGCATCCTCGTCCTGGTCCTGCTGGTCGCCTTCCCGGAATGGGTGGGATTTGTGTCCCTGCCCCAGGGAAGGTTCTACGCCAACCCGGTCCTGGGCCGCTATCTGGGATGGATTGTGTTGTCCTTATTGGCGGGGATGGGGTTGAATATCTACCTGCTCTGGCAGGGACGGTGGGGGACCGTGACCCGGGTTCTCAAAGTCGCCGTCAACCTGCTCAGCATCGGTGTTCTGGCTTTGCTTGTCAGGGCGCACACGTCCTGGCTGGCGGCCCGGGACGCGGAAGGGTTCCTGATCACCCTGGAGAAGTTCCCCGAGCTTCTGGAAGATGGCTTTCAATTGGTGGGCATGCACGCTTTCCGGCTGGCCTTCGTGGTGGCTCTGATCGTGACCAGTATCGAAACGGTGGTCTTGATCTACCGCCTCGTAAAAGCGCAGCTGGGGAAGGAGTATTCCTCCCAGGGACTCAAATCACAAATCAATTGACCTGGTCCCGGCGGGCCGTGACCGCTTCAGGTGCCGGCAGCACACGGGAGGCTTCAGATCTGAGCGAAGCCTCCCGTGTCCATTTAACCGGGTGCAGGGAATGGTCCATATCTTTAAACCCGGGGCAGCACGGCACGCTAGGGGGCCTGACCATCCGCCCGGGGTGGTAAAATGAATTTGTCAGGCTTACGTACCCGTTGCAGGTATTTCAGGAGTGGACGTGGATCATGAAAAGGAAGAAGAAAATGATCATTGGAATCGTCGTCTTGGTGATTATCATCCTGGTCGGGGTGGGAATCTGGATAAGCAGAGGGGTACGGGTAGGTGAAAGCCGCCTGCAGGTGGCCCGGGAAGAACCCCACTTCCCGATCGTGTCCGGGTTTAATCTCGAGCGCCAGGAATTTGAATTCCCGCGGGATTTTGAGGGGGAATTGAATCTGGTCATCGTCCCTTTTGAGATGCGCCAGCAGGAGGACGTCAACACCTGGATCCCCACCGCCCAGGAGCTGGAGCGCTCCTTCCCGGGCTTTGTGTATTACGAGCTTCCCACCATTTACAGGCTGCCCACCCTGTCGCGGACCTTTATCAATGAGGGCATGAGGGCCGGAATTCCCGATCAAAAGGCGCGGGAGCGGACGATCACCCTCTACCTGGACAAAGAGGCCTTCAAAAAGGCCCTGGGCATCGAATCCGAGGAGGTCATCCATCTCTTCCTGGTCAATCAAGAGGGGGACATCCTCTGGGAGGGGGAAGGGGTGTATGCCGAGGACAAGGCGGAGGATTTGGCGTCCGCTGTCCAGAGAAATTTGGATTAACAGGTCGCCGGGTTTTAGATGGGGCGGTGGATTGCTCGCCCCGGATTCCCTTTCAAAAAATGATATCTGGGGAGAGCCTGCTTGGTCACCATCGCCAGGCGGGGGGAGCAGATATGAACATCACCATTTTTGGAGCTACAGGCAGAACCGGTCAGCATCTTGTGGAACAGGCGCTGGCGCGGGGACATCGGGTCACGGCTTTTACCCGTTCTCCCGAAAAAATGGACAGAGCAGAGGCGCGCTTAGAGATTGTCCAGGGCGATATCCGGGAGCCGGACAGGGTACAGGCCGCGGTTCAGGGAGCGGATGCGGTGATCAGCGTCCTGGGGCCGACGGAGAACAAGCCCGTTTTTGCTGTCAGTGAGGGTACTGAGCACATCCTGGAAGCGATGAAAAGCCACGGGGTGGAGCGGTTGATCGTCTCCGCGGGAGCCGGCGTCGGGGATCCCGGGGATGAACCAGGATTTTTGGACCGTGTCGTCAACTTCTTGTTGAGGTTGTTCTCGAAGTGGGTCTTCGAGGATATGAAGCGCACGGTGGAGACCATCCGCGGCTCAGATGTCCGGTGGACGGTGGTTCGCGTGCCCATGCTCACAGACCAGGAACCCCGGGGGGAGGTCAAAGTGGGGTATGTGGGGAAAGGGATGGGGACCAGGATCGCCAGGGCGGACATGGCTCGTTTCATGCTCGACCAGGTGGACAGCGATCAATACGTGCACGAAGCGCCCGCGATCAGCAATTGATGGGGGAAGGGACCGCGCGGGAAGGGCATCGTCCAGGGATCGGATCCGACCCATCCATGAAGTCTCAATAAACCCAGCTCTTCTTCCGGCATCCATGCCGGGATTCTCGCCTCCTGGACCTGGTCGCAGACCGGGAAATTGGCCTTCACATCCACCACCGAAGTTACATGATGGAATCGATCTCCCCCAGCTCCCCTTCCGCTATTTTCTTTGAATCCTGGAAGGGATGGGTGCGTGGGAATATGGTTCCCTTGACTGAACGTCTTTTGGTTCTGGCGCTTTGTGCCGGGCGGGACTGTTCGCGGGGATAAAGCTTTCTCTTAACAGGGCATATTAAAGGAAATGTTGGGGTGCGCTGTCTGCAACTCTTGTCCCTTAACAAGGTTGTATATACAAATACGCAACGATTTCGCTATAATAAAA
>JGI1689J12820_1000100_pt1 | contig 15423 bp, 14 predicted proteins | sample PRCRCaboRojoPR_6_FD_12820 | JGI IMG/M metagenome (IMG submission 12820)
GTGGTTGGGCGTTTACCCCAAAGAGGATCGCACGGAGGGGATTACCGGGTTGTTCGACTTGCCCGAGCACATTCGCCCACTGTGCGTCATCGCGGTCGGACATCCTGCGGAGGAAGCAGGGCGAGTCGAGCGCTATGACACTTCGAAGGTGCACCGCAATCAGTGGTAGGGCAAAGGTTTTTTATTTAGCACGCAAAGATCGCCTTGAAGCGAAAACGAAGCTTTTGTAGTTTTTGGGCTCAGAACTATGCTTGCAAATGGTAGGTGGTGAAGCTGTCCTGTCTGATTTTCTTGATGTCTTTAAGAAAGCCCGGACAGGCCAATGCACCTGTACGAGATATGGAAAGATGTAATGAAAGCTCTTACAAGCTTGGCAGGGCAAGATTTGCAGCTCTNGTCCCAGAAGAGAAACACTGTGTTATTCTCTTGACGAAGGTGGTGCAGGCTCTTATAATCAACCNCATCATATGAATACAGAAAAATCTCAGCGTGTCGCGTATAACGGTTCTTATTATTACGGCTATCCATAAGCTTTGATAGCCGTTGGTAGACCTTAAGCGAACCTGAGATCTGTAACCTCAGCCTGCAGCGCGGGACCAACGGTCCCGCGTTTTTTCGTTTAATAAGGAGGAATTAACCATGGCAGTACGGGGCATCAGAGGGGCAACGGTCGCCAGCGCAGACAAGCCGGAAGCGATTTTGGCAGCCACCCGAGAGTTAATGGCGGAAATAAAACGCACCAATCCTGGGTTGGACCCCGAAGACATTGCCAGCGTGATTTTCACCACCACGCGGGATTTGACGTCAGTTTATCCGGCCCAAGCCGCGCGTGAGGGCGGATGGGGGGAAGTCCCCCTGCTGTGCGGGCAGGAAATCCCTGTTCCGGGAGGGCTGCGGCGCTGCATACGTGTTTTGATCCACTGGAATACAAGACTGGCCCAGGGCGAGATCCAACATGTATACCTGGGGCGGGCGGGAGAGCTCCGCCCGGATTGGGCGGTGAACCCCGGAGAGGGAAAGGGGAAATCATCATGATGATCATTATGCGAGCGCAGGCGACAAAGGCGCAGGTGGATGTAGTGATTAAGAAGGTGAAGGATCACGGACTGCAGCCTCATCTGTCTGCTGGTTCCGAACGGACTGTGATTGGGGCCATTGGAGATATCCGGGAGATTCACCAGGATCACTTTGCTGTACTTCCTGGTGTAGACCGGGTGATGCCGATTTCTCCCCCCTATAAACTTGCTTCCCGGGAATTTCATCCTCAGGATTCTTCCTTTCCCTTAAATGGGGTTCAGGTCAAACGGGGAGGGGTGTTGCTTATTGCCGGTCCTTGTGCTGTGGAAAGCCGAACGCAGATTTTGGAAACAGCACAAGCGGTGAAAGAGGCGGGTGCCCACGTACTCAGGGGGGGTGCCTTTAAACCCAGGACTTCCCCGTATTCATTTCAGGGATTGCAGGAGGAAGGCTTGCGCTACCTGGCTGAAGCGCGGGAGCTGACAGGGTTGCCCGTGGTTACGGAGGTACTGTCGCCGGAGGCGGTACCCATTGTGGCTCATTATGGGGATGTACTGCAGATTGGCGCCAGGAACATGCAGAATTATCCCCTGCTGCATGCTGTGGGGCAATGCGACTGTCCGGTTCTCTTGAAGCGCGGGATGATGGCCAGCATCGAAGAATTGTTGTTGGCCGCGGAGCACATCCTTTCTCAGGGAAATGACAAGGTCATGCTCTGTGAGCGCGGCATTCGCACCTTTGGAAAAGAAACCCGCTATACAGCGGATATCAATGCCCTGCCGGTGTTAAAGTCCCTGACCCACCTACCTATCCTTTTCGATCCCAGCCACAGTACGGGACACTGGGAGTACGTTCCTTCGGTGGCCCTGGCCGGGATCGCTGCCGGGGCAGACGGATTATTGGTGGAGGTTCATACCCATCCCGGGGAAGCGTTATCCGATGGACAGCAGTCCCTCAAACCTGAACGCTTCCAGGAGCTTGTTTATCGTGTTGCGAGGATGTCCAGAGCGTTGGGACGGACGATTGCTGAGCACGGGGAGGAGGGGACATGAAGCTCTCTCGAGTGGCTTTCTTAGGTATGGGCTTGATGGGTGGGTCCCTGGCATGGGCCCTTAAAGACGAAGTGAGGAGCCTGGCGGCTGCCGATCCTGACGCGGGAACCAGGGGGCTCGTTCGTTCTGCAGGATGGCTGGAGAAGATCACTGCGCACCCCGGGGAAATCCTGCCAGGGGCAGATGTGATCATTTTGTCTGCCCCTGTAGGAGAAATAATAAAGCTCATTCCCCGCCTTTCTGATTGGCATCCCGGCCCGGCGCTTGTATTTGACATCGGTTCCACAAAGTGCGATATCTGCCAGCGTTTATCCACCCTGCCTCCGCGGTTTGATGGCTTTGGGGCCCACCCCATGTGCGGCAAGGCTGTAGGTGGGTTTTCGCATGCGGATCCGGCCCTTTTTCGCGGGGCCACCTTTGCTTTTTGTGGGTTGGACAGGACATCGGACCGGGCCCGGGCTTTCGCCAATCAACTGGCGCGGGCAGTGGGCGCTCGTCCCTGGTGGGTGGATGCGGTGCAGCATGATGCGTGGGTGGGGGCTACCAGCCACGATGCGTGGGTGGGGGCTACCAGCCACCTCCCCTATTTGATGGCCGCGGCCCAGGTGTTGGTCACGCCTGAGGAGGCTGAACCGTTGATGGGACCTGGTTTTCAGAGCACCACCCGCCTGGCGGGCACCCCCCGGGACATGATGATGGATGTGCTGTCTACGAACCGTTCTTTCCTTCTAACGCATCTGCAGAACATTCAACAGAGGGTGGCTGACATGGAGGCTTTGATCAGAGAAGGAAAATTTCATGAACTACGGGCTATGCTGGATGAGGCGGCGAACAGAAAAGACAGATGGGATAAGGAGGCGTAATGGGCGAGCTGAAAGCTGAACGCATGGGAGCGCTGCAGGCTAATTATTTTGCGATCTTGACCCACACAATCGCCGCCTTGGAGAAAAAAGGGAAAGACGTGATCCGCCTGGATATTGGTTCTCCCGATTTGCCCCCTCCGGAGACCGCGGTGGATGATCTGAAGGAATGGATAGAGAAACCGGGCTGTCATGGCTATCAATCCCACCGGGGCACTTCTGTCCTGCGTCAAGCCTGGGTGGACCATTATCAGCGCCAGTATGGTGTCAACCTTGATCCGGATGCTCAGGTTCTTCCGCTGCTTGGATCAAAGGAGGGGATTTTCCACCTGGCTTTGGCCCTGGTCCAGGCGGGGGATGTCGTCCTTGTCCCGGATCCCGGGTACCAAACGTATGCCGCAGGGACGCGGTTTTGCGATGGGGTGGCCCGTTCTGTGGAATGTTTCTCCGGGAATGAATTTCTTCAAAGGCTGGTCAATCAGCCGGAGGACGTGCTGAGGAAGGCCAAAATGATGTGGGTGAACTTTCCCCATAATCCGACCGGAGCCACGGTGGATCTGACCCAGATGAGGGAGATGGTCGCATTGGCTCGGGAGTATGGGATCCTGCTCTGTCATGATGCTGCGTATACCCAGGTGACCTTTGGTGACTACCAGGCGCCCAGCGTATTGGAAGTCCAGGGCGCAGGAGAGGTCTGTGTGGAATTCAACTCTCTGTCAAAACTTTCAAATATGGCAGGTTGGCGGATGGGAGCGGTGGTGGGGAACCGGGACGTGATTGACGCTTTGTACCGCTTGAAAACCCACGCTGACAGCGGGCAATTCTGCCCCATGATGAAGGCAGGGGCGTCGGCCCTGGCGGGCCACCAGCGGTGGATCAGCGAGCGGAACAAGCGCTATTGGAATAGGAGAGACCTGGTGCTTGAAGCGCTGAATTCAATGGGCATCCCTGTCGACCCCCCCCGGGGAGGGTTGTATATTTGGTTCCCTATTCCTGGGGACCTTCCCTCTCGGCAATGTGTCCAGGCCCTCGTCGAGGAGGTTCAGGTGGCGCTTGCTCCAGGAATCGTCTTTGGGAGCCATGGAGAAGGGTTCCTGCGCTTGTCTTTAACCGCGCCGCTCGAACAGCTGCGGGAAGGGATGGAGAGGCTTTCCCTGGGCTTTTCCAGGATTTTGTGAGCCCGAAGACTGTGGATACGTGAGCGGTGTCCACACCGTATGCGCCAAGCAAGTGAGGTATGAGATGAAAATGCACGCTACGCCCAGCGGACCTTTGACCGGAACGGTAAATTTACCGGGAGATAAATCCATTTCCCACCGGGCGATTTTATTTGCAGCCCTGGCTGAGGGCACAAGCCATGTTGATAATCTCCTGGTTGCGGGAGTCACCGAGAGCATGCTCGCAGCGCTGAAAGCGCTGGGAGTAGGGTGGGAGTTAGAGAGAGAGAAACTCACCGTTCATGGCCGGGGAATGAACGGTTTGAAGGTCCCGGAAGAACCGATTCACTGTGGGAACTCCGCGACCACCATGCGCTTGCTGGCAGGGACCTGCGCTGCCGCTGGTGTCCCTGTCGTCCTGGATGGTTCGGAAAGCCTGCGGTCCCGTCCCATGTCCCGAATCGTGGACCCTTTGTGGGAAATGGGCGCTCCCATCAAAGCCATGGGGAAAGGCTGTACGGCGCCGCTCCAGTTGGCTGCCAGGCTCAAAGGGCAGGCACTGCGGGGCATGGAGTATCATGCTCCGGTGGCCAGTGCGCAGGTGAAAAGCTGTCTCATGCTGGCGGGGTTGGCCGCGGAGAACCCCCTGGAGTACACAGAACCCAGCCCCTCCCGGGATCATACGGAGCGCATGTTCTCCCAGATGGGAGCAGGGGTCCAGCGGGAAGAGTGGGATGATGGGTCCGTTCAGGTGGTTTTGGAGCCCCAGCGGGGCCGGGCGATGCATCCTATGGACATGGCTGTCCCCGGCGACATTTCTTCAGCTGCCTTTTTGATGGTTGCTGCTCTCATCACGCCGGGTTCGGATGTCCTCTTAAGAGGAGTAGGGTTGAATCCAACGCGGACTGGGATATTGGAGGCTCTGCGGGAAATGGGTGCCCAGATTGAGGTCCAACATCTTCGACAGGTCCATGGAGAGCCTGTAGGGGACCTCCGCGTTCGGCACAGTCCCTTACAGGGGGTCTTCGTGGGTAACCCTATGGTGGTGCGGATGATAGATGAGATGCCTGTTTTTGGGGTGGCCGCGGCTTATGCGGAGGGAGAGACGAGGGTAGACGATGCGGGAGAACTACGTGTAAAGGAGACAGACCGCATATCTGCATTGAGCGAGGAGTTAAGGGAGCTGGGGGTGAAGATTGAAGAACGGGAGGAAGGGTTCACCATACAGGGAGGAACGCCCCTCAAAGGAGGGCGGGTGAAGGCCCGTGGAGACCACAGAATGGCCATGGCGCTGGCTGTAGCGGGGCTGGGAGCGGAAGGTTCTGTAAAAATCGAAGGCGCGGAAGTGGTGGCTGAATCGTTTCCGGCGTTTACACAGACTTTGAACGCCTTGGGGGGAGAGGTTGCTTTTAGGGAGGAGTTATGATTCGTTTGGGGTTGATCGGATTTCCTCTGGAACACAGCTATTCTCAATACCTTCATGAACGCGCACTGGAGTCCGCGGGGTTGGAAGGTACCTACCGCTTATGGGAGGTGCCTCCACTGCCCGGGAGCAGGGAGGAGCTCCTGGTTAAGCTGTCCTCCCTGCGGGAGGGGACAATACGGGGGATCAATGTCACCATTCCTCATAAGGAATCCATCCTGCCGTTCATCGACCGCCTTACCCCCACAGCCCGGGCGGTTGGGGCTGTCAACACGCTGTTTCGGGATCCTCAGAAGGATCGTCTGATAGGAGAGAACACGGACAGTCCAGGGTTTTGGGCGGACGTACGAAAGGGATGGGGGAAGGAGAAAGGCGGTGAGAACCGCAGGGCGCTGGTGCTGGGTGCGGGGGGAGCTGCCCGGGCAGTGATCCATGCCCTGATCACTCGGGATTGGTCAGTAACTGTGGCCGCCCGCAGGATCTTACAGGCAGAGAATATAGCCAGGTACTTTGCAGGTCATGGTGGGGCAGTGGAAGCCTGTCATCTCTCGGAACATGTCTTACCCGGGGTGGAAAGCTGCCGGTTGATTGTGAATGCCACCCCCGTGGGCATGGCACCAGACACTAACCGTTCACCCTGGCCACCCACTTGGGAGAGGACGGGCGCGGTGTACGACCTGGTGTATAACCCACCCCAAACTGAATTCATGCGCCAGGCAGAGGAACAAGGACTGGAGGCAAGAAATGGGTCGGGCATGCTCGTTGAACAGGCTGCGTTGGCTTTCAGGTGTTGGACTGGCGTGGAACCGCGGCGGAGTGAATTACTTGAAGTCTTACATTCAAAGGCTGCTGAGTGAGAGGTGGGTAGACGGAACTCAGGAGGAGATAAAAAGGAAGGTGATCTATGGCGCGAGTAAGAGTTTTAACAGCCGGGGAGTCCCATGGTCCTGAACTGTTGGTCATCCTGGAGGGTATGCCGGCGGGACTGCCGCTTGAGGAGGGGGATATCAATCGTCACTTGCTTCGGCGGCAAGTGGGCTGCGGTTCTGGCAGGCGCATGGATATTGAGGAGGACCGGGCCTCCCTGGTGAGTGGTGTTTTAGAGGGGAGAACTATTGGCTCTCCGATCGGTATGCGGATTACAAACAAGAATCACCGACAATGGCGCGGTGAAGCGGTTCCGTCTTTCACTCGGCCCCGACCCGGGCATGCTGACCTGACCGGGACCCTTAAGTATGGGTACCAGGATTTACGCCCCGCCAGCGAGCGGGCATCCGCTCGGGAAACGGCAGCCCGCACGGCGGCGGGTGCCGTATGCCTTCATTTTCTGAGGCAATTTGAGATCCGGGCAGGAGGATGGGTGACAGCGATTGGCCCCGTCCAGGCTCCACGATATCATCCCTCTCCCGAGACTTTTACGGAGCACATCGCCCGGACGGAGAAATCAGATGTACGCTGTCCGGACCCTGAAACCTCCCGAAAGATGAAGCACAGGATCCGCCAGGCGAAGGCAGACGGAGAGACCTTAGGAGGGGTTGTAGAAGTTGCGGTGCTTGGCGTGCCACCTGGCCTGGGTTCCTATGTTCAGTGGGACCGGCGGCTGGACGCCCGTTTGGGCATGGCTGTATTGGGTGTGCAGGCTGTGAAAGGAGTGGAAATCGGTTATGGGTTTGAAAATGCGGGCAAACAGGGGACGGAAGTTCAGGACCCGATCCGGATAGAAGGGGGTCGCCTTGTTCGACCCACGAACCGGGCCGGGGGTCTGGAGGGAGGGGTGACCAACGGCAACCCGCTCCTTGTCCGGGCCGCGATGAAACCCATCGCTTCCACTTTGATCCCGCAGCCAACGGTGGACCTTGTGGATGGGAGGGAAGCACAGACGGAGTACGAACGTGGTGATGTCTGCCCGGTGCCTCGGGCCGTGCCTATTATGGAGGCAGTGGTCTCCCGGGTGATCGCTGATGCTTTGCTTGAAAAACTGGGTGGAGATTCTATGGCAGAGATGAGGAAGAGATATGCAGAGCTTCCGCGGTCACGACTTTCGGACTTAACCATGGATGATCGAAATCATACCTGGTGGCCAACATGAGTGAACGAGGACTGATTTTCTTATATGGGCCACCCTTGGTGGGAAAATCCACCCTGGGAGAAGCCTTTGCCCGACATATGGATGTGCCCTTCTGGGATGTGGATGAGATCATCACGGCCCGGGCCGGTTTGGATATTGAGGAAATCTTTAGGGAGTACGGGGAGGCTGCGTTCCGGAGGTGGGAGTTTGATGCCCTCCGCAGCTTGTGTACTAAAAAATGCGGCGTGGTAGCGCTAGGGGGGGGAGCGCTCACCCAGCCTCGGGCTCTGGATCTGGTGGAGGAATCAGGGGAACTTCTGCTGCTGACGGCTTCTCAGGATGCTTTGGTGAAGAGAATGACTCCCAATACGGGGGTACGACCGCTATTGGGTGAGGATCCAGAACAAGGTTTAGAGAGGCTTTTGGAGAAACGGAGCAGCCACTATGCCTCATTTTCAAAGAGGATCTGTGTGGAAGGGAAGCCAGAGAAGGAGCTGATTGAGGAGGTGGAAATAGCGCTGGGAAGGTTCCGCGTGACCGGAATGGGCCGGGCGTATGAGGTCCACATCTGTCCGGGTTGTTTGGATGAGATCGGACAGGCGATGAGTGACGGGGGATATGACGGGTCGGTCGTGGTGGTCACCGATGACCGGGTGGGAGAACTCTACGGCAGACGGGTGGTGAATGCTTTGAGAAAAGCGGGGTTTCATTGTTCCCTATATGTTTTTCCTGCTGGGGAGCGGTCGAAGACCGTAGACACGCTCAGGGAAGTTTGGCGGCATTTTGTCGATATAGGCATAGAGAGAGGAAGCACTGTGGTAGCGTTGGGCGGAGGGGTAACGGGAGACCTGGCGGGCTTTGCAGCTGCGTCCTTTCACCGGGGTATTCAGTGGATCAATATCCCTACCTCACTGCTGGCTATGGTCGATGCCAGTCTGGGTGGAAAAACCGGTGTAAATCTTCCCCAGGGAAAAAACTTGTTGGGTGCGTTTCACCCTCCTCGCCAGGTGTGGGTAGACCCCGAGGTGCTCCACACCCTGCCTGAAAAAGAGCTGCATTCTGGTTTGGCAGAAGTTATCAAGCACGGCGTGATTGATGACCCGGATTTATTTACCTTGAGCAGCAAAGGGAGGAATGGAGTAGACAGGCAGTGGTCTGAACTCATCAGTAGGGCTGTGGGCGTGAAAGCCCGGGTTGTTCGCGAGGATCCCTACGAACAGGGCCTGCGCNAAATTCTCAATTTTGGGCATACAGTNGGCCACGGGGTAGAGCATGTCTCCCGGTACCGTCTGCGGCATGGAGAAGCGGTGGCCATCGGTATGGTGGCAGAGACATATTTGGCGGAAAGATTGGGATTAGCACCTCGGGGTCTTTCCCGGGGGTTGGCGGATGTACTTTCTGAATGGAATTTGCCTCTAATCATACCAACGCACCTTCCTGAAGAGGATATTGTGAAGACGGTCAAGCGGGATAAAAAAATTGTCCGGGGGCAGCTGCGGTTTTCTCTTCCTTTTGGCCTTGGGGATGTTAGACACGGTATTGAGGTTAGGGAAGAGGATTGGAGAGAGTCGCTTAGGTTCAACAAGGAGGATATCTATGGATAAAATTCTGGTCTTGCATGGGCCCAATTTAAATCTTTTAGGAAAACGAGATCCTGAGCAGTATGGAGTTCTCTCTTTAGAAGAGATTAATAAGCGTTTGGAAGCGTATGGGGAGGAAAAGGGGATCCAAGTAGAAACGGCGCAATCGAATTTGGAAGGTGAGTTAATCAACAGCCTTCAGCGTGCCGGGGGTGATTGTGTAGGCGTTGTATTTAATCCCGGAGGATACACCCACACCTCTGTTGCTCTCCGGGACGCAGTGGAGGCGCTGGGTGTCCCGGTCGTTGAGGTGCACCTCAGCAATATTCATGGGCGTGAAAATTTTCGTCGTCGATCTCTCATCAGTCCCGTTTGCGAGGGGGTAGTAGCCGGGTTTGGTGCTGTTTCTTACCAGCTAGGAATGGCCGCATTACTTCATATGAAAATGGAGAGATGAGGTTTATGTGCCTTGTATATATGGAACGGTGATTAAAAACTATTGATTGGAAAACTCATCTTTTCGCCTATGGCACATTCAGGAGAGTGGTTGGGCGTTTACCCCAAAGAGGATCGCACGGAGGGGATTACCGGGTTGTTCGACTTGCCCGAGCACATTCGCCCGCTGTGCGTCATCGCGGTCGGGCATCCAGCGGAGGAAGCAGGGCGCGTCGAGCGCTATGACACTTCGAAGGTGCACCGCAATCAGTGGTAGGGCGAACTCATATTCGTTGGGGGTGATATTGATTTGATACTCAACGCATAAGAACTGCAGCGGTATCTAACTCGTTAACCGTGGGGGCAGAGGCCTGTCCCCGGGGGGCTTTCCCTGTGAGAATAGACTATAATGGGGAAGAATTTACCACAAGGAAAAGATGGTATGTCCCCTGAGAATAATGTTCCCAGACGCCAACCTGTGATACCGGTTGAGAAGGAGAAAGGCTCATGACTCTGGAGATGATTGCTGTTTTGGCTATCCTGGGTGCTGCCGTTGTTCTTTTCATCACCGAGTTGATCCGCATGGACCTGGTGGCCCTGCTGGTCCTGGGCATTATGGCCCTGACCGGCCTGGTCAGCCCCTCCCAGGCCCTGGCCGGCTTCAGCAATCCAGCTGTGGTCACGGTGTGGGCGGTCCTTATCCTCAGCGCTGGCCTGGCCCGGACGGGCGTGGCCGGGCACCTGGGGCGTTTCATGCTTCGCCTGGCGGGGGAGGGGGAAGCGCGGCTGATGGCCGTGATCATGCTCATCGCGGGCATCCTGTCGGGGCTTATGAATGACATTGGCGTGGTCTCTCTTTTCCTGCCGGTGGTGGTGGACATCGCCCGACGTACCAACCGCCCTCCTTCTCGCCTGCTCATGCCCCTGGCCTTCGCCTGCTTGATGGGGGGGTTGAACACCCTCATCGGCACCCCGCCCAACCTCCTGATTAGTGAAGCCCTGCGGGAAGCCGGTCTGCGGCCCTTTCAGATGTTTGATTACACCCCGGTTGGCTTCCTTGTCCTCCTGAGTGGGACCGCTTTTATGGTCCTGGCCGGCCGCCACCTGCTCCCGGTCCGGGACATCGTCCGGGAATTGAAAGAGAAAAGCCGGGACATGAAAAGCCTGTACCGGATTGAAGAACGGATGTCCTTCCTGCTGGTCCCGGCGGATTCGGTCCTGAGCGGCAAGAATATGGAAGAGGCCCGGCTGGGGGCGGCCCTGGGCTTGAATGTGGTCGCTGTGATCCGGGACGGCAGAACGCAGCTGGCTCCGGAAGCGGATCACCAGATAGAAGCGGGGGATAGGTTGCTGGTTGAAGGCAGTCTGGAGCGCTTGAATGAGCTCCGGGGGCAGAATCACCTTTCTCTCAAAGAGGAGGGGTTCTCCCACACCCAGCTGGTTTCAACCCAGATCGAGCTTGCTGAAGTCCAGGTCGGGTCCAGCTCCACGCTCACCGGGCTCACATTGAGCGAGATCGACTTCCGGCAGCAGTACAGGGCCCTTGTCCTGGCGGTCCGCCGGGGGGAGAAGGTGATACGCACGAACGTACAGACGCTGGCGCTCCAGCCCGGCGATATCCTTCTGGTCCAGGGGCGGAAAAGCGCTCTGGAACGGCTGCGAAACGAAGGGGGTCTGGAGGTCTCCGATGTGGAGGACATTTCCACCTATCAGCTGTCGGACCGTTTGATGACAGCGCGGGTCCCGGAAGAGTCCCCTTGGGTGGGGCAGAGTCTGGCAGACAGCCACCTGGGAAAGCTCTTCCGGCTGCGGGTGTTGGGCATCATACGCGAAGAGTCTGTCCAGCTTATCCCCTCTCCGGAAGAACGCTTGCAGGCCGGCGATATTTTGCTGGTGGAAGGAAGAGAGATGGATCTTCTCGCTCTGGAAGGGTTCCAGGAAATGGAGATCGAAAATGTGGGGGATCTGGATCTTGACAGCCTGGAAACGGACAAAATGGGGCTGATGGAAGTGGTCCTCTCCCCTTATTCCAACCTGGCGGGGAAGGCCCTGCGGGATCTGGATTTCCGGACTAAATTTGGCCTCAACGTGCTGGCCATCTGGCGCCGGGGCCAGGTTTACCGTTCCAACCTCCAGGAAAAGGCGCTGCGTTTTGGCGACGCCCTGCTGGTCTTTGGTCCCCGGAGCAGACTGCGTTTGCTGGCAAAAGAACCTGATTTCATCAACCTCAGCGAGGAGGTCCAGGAGCCGCCCCGCCTGCGCAAGGCTCCCCTGGCCATGGGAATCATGGCTTTGGTTTTGATCTCAGTCAGCGTCGGTTGGATCCCGATCTCGGTTGCCGCGGTGACCGGGGCGGCGTTGATGGTCCTCTCCGGAAGCCTGACCATGGAGGAGGCCTACCGATCCATTGAGTGGAAGGCGGTCTTTCTGATCGCCGGCATGCTCCCGCTGGGCATCGCCATGGAGCAGACCGGAACAGCCCGCTTCCTGGGAGAGGGGATGGTGTCTTTGATCGGGGGGTTAGGGCCCCGGGCCCTGCTGACGGGCCTGTTCCTGCTTTCCGTGCTGGCTTCCCAGGTTATGCCCAACCCGGCGGTGGCCGTGCTCCTGGCGCCTATTGCCCTCAATGCTGCCAACAATCTGGGCGTTTCGCCTTACCCGCTGATGATGGGTGTGGCCTTATCCGCCTCGGCGGCCTTTTTGAGCCCGGTGGGACACCCTGCCAATATGCTGGTCATGGGTCCGGGCGGGTACCGCTTTTCCGATTACATAAAGGTTGGGCTGCCCCTGACCCTGGTCACCCTGATCGTGGTCGTCCTTATCCTACCCTTGGTGTGGACATTCTAAAGGCGGGGAACCTCCCTTCTTCCTGACCTTGTTCCACTGGAACGCTTTCACCCAAACAAGGCGATGCACCAGCTGAAGCCTGACTGGGTGGAAACATGCGCCGGGCTGGCTTCAGGGGGTGGATGAAGAAAAGGACCACAGGTTTATTTTGGGGGTATTTGTCACATGTTGAGGATGATGTTTCTCCCATGGCCTTAATCATGAGTGAACTGACCCAGAAGCAGTTTTGGTTTTCGAGTGTCTATTCATAGCCCTCGTCCCTGAGGACCACAATAGTAACCCCTGTTTTCTTCTGTTGAAGGTTGGTATAATCCACACCGCCTTCATTTCAGTGTTGGTTTTCTAACCCTTATTCAATACGAAATGTAAGTTTTATCAATCTTTACAACACAAGCTCATAAGCGACCATTAAAACAGAGGAACTCCAGTTTGTGGATATTTTAAAGAATTTGTTGACAGCTTTTACAAATAACGCAATTTTTGAAGCAATTCAGGCCGGTGGGGTTTGGAGTGTAATTCTGGGCGGCTTTATTGAGCAGGTTGTTGTTCCACTTCCTTCCCCCATTATTCCTATGGCAGCAGGGTTTTTATTTGTTCCAGCTGGCGCAGTTGGTTTTCTCTTTATATTAAAAGAGCTTACCCTGAAGGCGGCTTTACCTTTTGCTGTTGGATCTACCATAGGCTCAACGATGGTTTATTTGATAGCCTGGTACGGCGGTAAATTTTTAATCAATAATCTTGAAAGGTGGTTAGAGATTACCTGGGAAGACGTTGAGGCCATTAAAGCCAGGTATTTTAATGAAACATCAGCTGATGAGCTGGTTATCTTTCTGTCAAGGGCGATTCCGATTATTCCTTCTGTACTTTTTTCTGCGGCAAGCGGGGCACTTAGAATTAAACCCTGGAAGTTTTATTTGTATACAGCTTTGGGACTTTTTGTAAGAGGAATTCTGCTTGGGTGGTTGGGTTGGCAGAGCGGAGAGGCCATTTTTGCTGTTTCTGAAGGTGTAGACAGGTGGGAAACAGTATTTACGATTGGACTTTTAGCGATCTCCTTTGGATTTCTTGTTTGGGCTTATTTCAAGAGAAAAGATTGGCTCGCTTCTCTAAGAGAAGCAAATCAATAATCTTAGCTTGTGTACAATTTCCCCGCAAATAATTAATTGTCAGAATCGCTGATACCCAAGAGGGCATTAGGACGGAACGGCTTTCCACAGCGCATGGCAAAGAACCAGGTCGTGAAAGGAGCTGTGAATTCGTCATTAAGGTCCGATCCACTGGGCTCATCTATCAGAGCGACAAGGATGCGTATGAGCAGTTGATTGATGAGGTTTTGGTTACCGTGTCAGCTCTACAAAGAACCCTTATCATCGGGAGAAGGGTGGCTGTGTGTAGAGCAAAGATATCGGGATGTATGATTTTTGTATTTACGGCTGCCAGGATTGTTATGCGATCCGGCGTCAGGGATTTCCGGGATCAAGGAGCTGGTTGACCAGAGCCCTCTGGGGGATGATCGATGGAAACCCAACCTTGAGCGGATTGGGTTTGAGGGAAATTTCGCAAGGATAGATATGAAAGAACCTACACCATTTCTTTCCGTGGTTGTCTTGGCGCTGAATGAAGAGCCGTTCATCACTCAGGTTCTCTCACGGATCGCCTCGAGAAGCGGTTTGGAACAACTGGAACTCATCGTGGTGGATGGGGGTTCAACGGATCGAACCGTTTCGATCGCTTCTCGCTTTGGTTCTGTGGTGAACAGCCCCCCGGGCCGCGCCACACAGATGAACCGCGGGCTGCGGGAGGCGTCCGGACAGGTGGTGCTTTTCTGCCACGGTGACACCATCCTCCCGGTGGATTTTGGATATACTGTGCAGGTTGCTCTCCAGGACCCGGGTGTGGTAGGCGGAGCCTTCCGCCCTATCTATCGACCCGCCCACCCTGTGTTAACGGGCCTATCCTGGGTGCTGCGGCTGGATACACCCTATTTGATGTTCGGGGACCAGGCCATGTTTGCCCGGAGTTCTGTGCTGAAGGGAATGGGCGGAGTCCCCCGGCTTCCATTGATGGAAGACGTCGCCCTGGCTCTGGCTCTGTCTAAACAGGGAACCATGATCCGCTTGCGGGATCAAGTGGAGACTTCTTCGCGCAGATTCTTGGAACACGGTGTGTTCCGCCAGCTCATCCTCGATATCCGATTGCTTCTGGCATACCATCTTTTCAGGATCTCACCCGCTGACCTGGCTGCCCGGTACCGGGTGACTGCCCGGGATCAAACCCTGGATCCAGACCGCCGTGGAGTGATGGTGGGTGTGATGGCCAAGGCTCCCTTACCGGGACATGCGAAAACGCGGCTTGGAAAGGATCTGGGTAAGGAACAGGCTCTGGCAATTTACGGCTTGATATTGAAAAATACATTAAATAAGTTAGAGAAGCTGCCAGTGGGTTTTCATCCCTTGCTTTTGGCAGCCGGGAAACGGGATCAGGCATGGTTTCAGGAGCATTATCCTGGTTGGCAGATCAAGCGCCAGGTGGGAGGGACCCTGGGAGATCGGTTACAAAAAGCCAGTGAACAAATGTTTTTAAGCGACGCTCAGAAAGTTATCCTGGTCGCTGCTGATGTACCTGATGTAGGGGTCTCGGAGGTTCTGGATGCAGCCCGGGGGCTGGATGAAGCGAATTTGATTCTGGGTCCGAGCCCAGATGGGGGATATTACTTGATCGGTATCGACCAGCCCTACCCCGAACTTTTTCAGGATATCCGCTGGGGAGGTGAGCGTGTCTTGGAACAAACGAGAGCAAAGGCCCAGTTTTTAGGGTTGAAGATCCAGATGCTGTCCCCGTTGATGGATATTGATACCGGTCGCGACTGGAAAATGCACCAAAACGAAAATTTTTGAGAAGGGTGAAATGGAAAATACCTCCCGAAAGAGATCCGGCCTTTTCTCAGCGCTGGTCCGGAACCAGTAAAAGCAGCTGCTGGCCGG
>JGI1689J12820_1000101_pt1 | contig 15421 bp, 19 predicted proteins | sample PRCRCaboRojoPR_6_FD_12820 | JGI IMG/M metagenome (IMG submission 12820)
CGCTCGCGGAGCTGGTCGAGCCGCTGCTTCGCGGTCTCGAGTTCCTCCTCGCTTACTGGCTTCTGATCCCGTGCCATCGTTCGTACCTGAATCAGATAACATACGAGGCGGAACCCCACGACTTTAGTCGTGGGAGGCAGCCGACATGGTGCTGTCCAGGGGATTTGTTTTCGACCGGCGGTTTCCGAACGCGAGCGGTACGTTTAGGCCCGTGTTGGTTGTGTGTCATGGTAGTGCTGGCCTCGCACACGTCGGGGCCAGTACGGGCCATGAGTAGGCTGGCCCCGAACTCGGGAACGATGACCGCGAGCGGGTTCGACTCCCGCCCCTCGATTGGGGGTAGAGCGTGAGACCACCGGGAATTAAATCGGCGGGACAATCCACGGTGACGGTCGAAGGCGGGCCTGAAAGCCCCCGCCCGATCCCTGGACGGTAAGAGGAAGCCGAGCCGACGACGGCGGATGAAGCGTGGGCGGAAACCCCTCTGCGGGAGAAAGCCCACGACTTCAGTCGTGGGTAGCTTACAACCCATAGCGTTTGTGTGCCTCGTCGATCGACACGATCTCGAGGACACCGACCTCCTCGTCGTCCTCATATACGTCGTAGAACGCCGTCCACGTCCGGCCGATGTGGAGCCGATACCGTTCCTCGCCGTCGATCGGGAGTTTCTCTTTGTCACCCTGGCCGCGCCCAGGATATGGGTTCTCCGCCAGGTAGCCGAGGTGGTCGCGAACGATTCGCTCGGTCTTCTCGTCCGCGGCATGGAGGAATTCAACGACGTCCGGTGAGAGGAGGACGTCGTACTCAGACATCCTCGAGGGCAACGAACTCGTCGCGATCCTCGTCCATCTGCCGGAAGCGCTCGGCAAGCTCCTGCCGCCGGCGTTGTTGAGCGAGCTCCTTCAGGAGGTCGTCGTACGTCTGGCCGGGCTCCTTCAGGTCGTGCAGTTCCTTTCGTGTCTCTTCAGTCACAGGGATTCGCTTGTCCGCCGACATGGGGTCTGTCAGAACGTATCGGGCTGATAGTCTTAACAGTTCCTCCTCACCGCCGTCCTTGGACCGAACCCCTCGAACGGGCCGTCGACGTGGTCGATCGCATCGCCTCCGTTCGAGCGTTGGCGGACGCTTTCGAGCAGGTTTGCGAGGTACCCGACGCCGAGAGTATTTCGAGTCTCGTACTCCCGCAGGGTATCGGTCATTCCATCCCGTAGCCCCACTCTTGAGCACGCGTCTGCATCTCATCCAGGTGCTCGACACCGACGAGCAGCGCGAGTTCGCGGAAGTCGATCTTGCTCACGTCCTCACCGAGCTGCTCCTCGAACGCCAGCAGTCGCTCCTCGAGGACGTCGATCGTCCCCTCACGGAGGTAGAAGGGGATCTGGTCGCGCTCGTCGGTGACGCGGTCGCGGCGGTAGATGTACGGAATGTCCTGTTTCGACGCCCGGGTCGTCGGCTCCGAGCGAGAGGCCTCGGTCGTCGTGGCTGTCGCCTCGCTGCTCTCCGACGCTTCCTCGGGCTCGGGTTCCTCGTCCGGCCCCTCGTCGACGAGGTCGTCGCGCTCGAACGGATTGTCGCCCACACCCTCCTTCATGCCCGTCATCGGCGCACCTCCGGCTCAGCGGCCGCGGTGTCCGCCTCGACATCGATCTCCAGCGAACCCGGTTCCGGTGGGTGTGGCGCGTCAACCTGTGCTTGCCTTTCGAGGTGCCGAGCGAGATCGTCGAACTGCGCCAGCGTCTCGATCTCGTAGTCGCGCTTCCGGTCACGGAACTCCCGAACGTATCGGAATGCCGAACACTGCTTCTTCCAGCACCCCTCCATTAGCGACGTCCGGTCACCGATCACCACGGGCGCGTCGTAGGTGAGATCGTCCAACATCTCGCGCTGGTCGCGGGTGTTCTTGAACCGATGCGGCACTGCAGCGAGCACGCCGATCTCCATGTCCAGTTGGCTTTCGAGGCCGCGGACCACGCTCTCCAGCCCCTCGACCGACGCCTGTCCCTTCGCGCTCGGCTCGACCGGGATGACGAGCGAGCCGGTCGCGAGGATAGCGTTGTAGAGGTGTGGCCCCTCTGTGGCCGGCGGGTCGACGATCAGCACGTCGTAGCGGCTCGGGACCTCGGCGTCACGGAGAACGCGGAGAAGCTGCGAGAACATTCCGAACGACCGACCGAGGTCCTCCTGCATGTCGCGCTTCTGCCGGAGGAGTGAGCCGAGCGCGGCGAGTCGGTTGTGCTCCGGGACGATATCGACGCCCTCGACCGTGCGGATCAGGTCGTCGAACGGGCCGTCCGGCTCCTGAATCATGTGAAGGACGAGGTTGTCGACCTCGCTGTTGGCGCGGTCGTCGTCGACGCCCATCAGCCGCGAGAGGTTCCCGTCCTGCGGGTCGAGCGGAACGACCAACACGTCAAGGCCAGCGCGGGCGTGGGCAACCGCGAGGTTCGCGGCGGTCGTCGTCTTCCCGACGCCGCCAGCCTCCGAGTACGTGGTATAGGATAGCATACATCCTGTCCGAACATCGCCCTCGTACATAATATCCATGTATGACGTATGGCAACCCTATATATCAACCACTTCCGTAAGTCATTTCCATCCATAATGTACGTAAATCACTTTCATCATTTACGCAAGACTACGGCAGATTCTTTGAACCAGTTACCCTGGTTGTGAGACGTAGTCGTCCTCGAATCGCTTTCGGAGTTCTCGAGCAAGCATCCGCTCCGCGAGGCCCGCAAGAAGATGGTTCCGATACCAGGAAACATCGAGGATGCGGATCGGCGGGAAGACCGTCGTGAAGTGAGCACCCGCACCACCCGGATCGTTCAGGTGTTGGTTGAGCCGGCGAAGCAGATTCTTCGCCACCCCGACGTACAGGAGTCGGTCGGCTGACTGCGCTTTCGCCCACCGGGGGTTGTGTTTCCCGAGTTCCTGGAGTGCCGTCGTCGCGTGGCCGCTGTTGTGAAGACACTCAAGCACGTACACGGCGTCCCTGGCGGTCGTGTCGCCCGTACAGTGGGGTAGACAGCAGAGAACGAGCGTCTGGATGTCAGTTGTGTAGCGGAGTGGGACCTCGTCTGCCTCGCGCCAGCTGGTCGCCGGGACTCGAGGGGCGATCTCGTTGACGATGTGGTCGCGGAGGCATTCACGGGCAGGACGTCTGGAAGCAAGTATCGCACCCCCAGAGGCATCCCGGTATTCCATTCGGCATCAGTACGTCGTTGGTGAACGTAAATCATACCCGTAATTTACGACCGTCGAAGGCGAATTTGAGCGTTCGACATCGTGAGCATCAACCCCTTAGAAGTTGAGACCGATCGTCCCAATACATGCAGTCTTCCGGCATGATTCATAAATAGTATGAAGGCATAGTATCGGATAGAACGATGGCCCGAATCACCGGCTCCTACCCGGACGACCTCAATCTTCTGATTGAGGGTGCTGTCGAGGCGGGTGTGTTTGGCGGCAAGAGCGATGCGTTGCGGGAGTTCGTGCGCGAATACTTCGACGACCACGAGAACGAGCGCATTGCCGCTGCGGTTGCCCTGTATGAACGCGAGCGGATCACGCTCGGTGACGCGGCGAGACTCGCCGATGTCGACCGCTGGACGATGCGAGATATCCTTCGCGAACACGGTGTCGAACTCCGCCTGGGGCTCGCAGATGAGGACGACGCAGCCTACGAGGCTGAAGCGGCCACAGAACTCGAATTCGAGGACAAAAGGACGGACGACGACAGGTCGCAGCCGGAATGACGGTCGACGATACTCCGGCACAGCCAAGCGTCCTCAACACGACTGTTCTCTCGAATTTCGCCTACATTGACCAGCGCTGGGTTGTTGCAGAATTAGTTGGTATCTGTACGGTCCCAGTCGTTCGCGAGGAACTCCGAAATGGGGCCGACGTGCATCCGTATCTCCGATCAGCACTCGATACACTCGATGACGAAATCCCAGTCACGACTATCTCTGAGACAGTCGCGAACCGAGAGGCGGTCGTCAGTGCTCATCTCGACCCTGGTGAAGCACAGGCATTCGCCCTTGCAGACGCTCACGACGGTCGATTACTGACCGACGATGGCGATGCCCGGACATTTGCGAAAGAACAGGGCGTGACCGTCATTGGCTCGGTCGGCGTCTTGTTGGCCGCGATTGATGCCGGGAAGATCGAGGCATCGACCGCTGATGAGTGGCTGGCGACTTGGATTGATGATATCGGGTACTACGTTCCTTACCGAACAATCTCGGAATATCGATAGTACTGCTGATCGTAGTCTCAACTTCCAAATAGTTCCCAGAAGTTGAGACCGGTCGTCTCAATGCATACGGTTCTGGAACCGCGTAACGATCAACGTGATTTCTTCTTCAAAATTTTCATAGCTTTCACTCCTAACACTCTTTACAGCGGATAACGTACCTCCATTCAACGATGTCTATTGACCGAGACACCTTCGAGAACACGAGCGAGGACGAGCTCGCGGAGCTTTCGGTCCCAGATCAGGTCCTTGGATTTCTCGCCGCTAACGACGATCGTGCGTTCAAGGCCCGCGAAATAGCCTCCCAGATCGGCGTCGACGAGGGCGCGGTCAGCACTGCGCTCTCACGGTTGAAGGACCGTGGTCTGGTCGAACACAAGGCGACGTACTGGGCGGTGACCGACGACACCGAGCGCCTCGACGGATACAGCGGCTACAAACGGGCGACTGCCCTGTTCAACGACCAACTCGGTACGGAGGACAAGGAGTCTTGGCGCGAACACGCGCCCAGCGAACCACATCCGAGCGTCGAGGATGAACAGTGACCGACGAAGAGACGCCAATTTTCGAACGTGGCGACGTCGTCTACGGTGATGACCCGTTCAAAGGTGAGGAGGACGCTCGGCCTTGGCTCATTCTCTCAAACCACGAGGGACGGCCGTTTCACGGCGAGCAGTACATCGCGCTGACCTTGACGTCGAAATCGTGGATGGACGGGCTCATCGAAATTCCCGAAGAGAGTTGGCTTCGTGGTGGTACGCCAGATGAGAGCCGGATCGTCCCCTGGGGTGTGCAATCGATCAGCCGCGAGGATATCGATTTCTGGCAGGGCAATCTGGCGGACGACATCGTCGATAACGCGACTATTGCTCTCGTCGACGAACTACGGTAGCCACTTTCGAACGCCCACGCTTCTACCCGCTACAGCTTCCCCTAACCGTAGTCTCAACTTCCGTATAGTTTCCAGAAGTTGTGACTAGTGCTCTCAATGCATACGGTCGCCGGAACGACCACGTCCGGATAGGCTATTGAAACCCTGGATCGGTCTATCAACCGTAGCGAGCGGCCGGGGGAGACTGGGCCTCTGCTCGCGAGAGTGGACTCACAGCAGTAGGAGAAATCAGGTTCTATCGAAATGATCGGTCGTATAGCAGAGGGCGCTATACAGCTCTATGCGCCAGTTGAGTTGAGCCCCGAACCTTCCAAGGTTCCGCACCTGAAATTCGTCCAGCCCATATCAAAAGGTCAGACCAGCGTTCGCAGCGTATTGTTGCTGGCGACCGAGTCTTGAGAGTAGTGTGGGCGGGTGGATGCGACGACGCCTCGGCGGCCAAGCATGTGTTATCAACATCGTGTTCCGCTGGTCGCCGTACAACGGAGCGAACGGACCGTCTCAACCTGATGTTACGTTGATCCGGTTCTCCCCGACGTGAAGGTACGTGATGTCGGTCACCGTCTCGAACTCCATCTCGAACCCGACCGGCACCTCGTACTCGACGTTCCCGTTCCCGTTGGCCGTCGCGTCCTTGACGACGACCGCCCCGACGATGTTGTCGTTCCAGGGCGATCCACCGCCGTTGATCGTCAGACTCGCGTTCGGGGCGTAGATCAGGCCGGTAAACTGGGGGGTGCCACTGGCCGTCGCCACGGTACCGCCGTCCGAGTGGACGAGCACGAGGAAGTCCTCGGCATCGCCCCCGGTGTTGACCGCCGTNTTACCCCGGCGATAGTGAACGCTATAAGCAGAACGACCCCGAGGGTCGATGACACCCCCCGGTCTGCATCCCCCATGGCCCCACCCATCAGTCGCATTTGAGCTCTCGACACTAGTCAATCCTTACGAGTAGTTTCAGGACGTGAAAAAGCTGAGTCGGTCCTGAACCGGGACTGCTCGCAATTGGACTCGGTGTTCGAAACCGGCGAAGAGATTATATCGATCCTGTGTATTTGAAATTATATACGATAACTGAATGGTGTTCGAGGGTGGGGACTCGAGAGGGGTGTCAGAAGTCACGGGCCTCGTGTTGCTGCTGGGGTTCGTCGTCGTTACCGCGAGTCTGACCTTTACCGTCGGGAACCAGGTCGTCGCCGACGCGGAGGCCGACTCGCGTGCGGAGACGGATGAGATACTCGTCAAGCAGTTCGATGCCCGGCTCGGAAGCGTCGTCAGCGCTGCTGGTAACGGGACCACGACGCTCGCGCTCGGGGACGCGCGTCCGAGTCAGGTCGAGGTCCACTCCGGGGGATCACTCGAGATCTCCGTCGATGGCGGCGCGTGCAACGCGAGCACGTCGTTGCAGTCCATTCGACTCACGACAGGGACCGGCGAGGAGGTCGCCTATCAGGCGGGCGGCGTCTGGCGACGTGATGCGAACGGCGGCTCGGTGATGGTCGCCCCACCGGACCTCACGACTCAGGGCGGCACGCTGAGTGCCTCGGTGGTCAACGTCTCGGGGCGGATCACCGACGAACGGTTCCATCTTCGGAAGAACGCCAGTGCATCACGAACACGGACTCGCGACCTCCGGACGACGCTCTACGCCGCCAACTGTCGGCGCCCGGACAACGTGACGGTCTCTGTGACGAGCGACTACTATCGGGCGTGGGGGGCTTACCTCCGTTCGGAGGTCGAGACCGACGTCGCCGTCTTCCCCGGCAACCGAACGGTCCGGTTCACGCTGAACTCCTCCACCTTGCCCGCAGTGGTCGACGATTCGCGGAACGAGGTGGTCGACCTCCAGGACCCCGCCATCGTCGAGCCGGACCCGGTGAACCACCGGTTCGACGACGTGAACTTCAGCATCGACAAGGCCGTCGGGAACACGTACTTCGTCTCCGCGCGACCCGTCGCGAACGGGAAACTCGTCGGGGACATCGAGGAGTTCGACGGCGGCGTGGTCTATCGACCGCCGATCGACGTCGTCATCGTGATGGACGAGTCGGGCTCAATGAGTGGGTCGAAGATCGCCCAGGCCAGGGCCGCTGCCAAGCAGTTCGTCGGGCTGACCAACGAGACCCGTGACCGGATCGCGCTCGTCGGCTACCACACCGAGAGCCGGTTCGTCCGCGTCGGGTATGAGCGCTACTATGGCTCGGATCACACGGATCTGAACGACACGATCGACCGCTACAGCGCGGGCGGCGGCACGACGATCAACCGCGGACTCAACGCCTCGCTGGCCGTCCACGACATCGAGTCGAACTTCTCGCGCACGCGCCACGTCATTCTCCTGACTGACGGTCGGAACGAACCGGGCAACGGGGTCTGCAACGCCGAGGGGTTCCCGGGTGAAAACCAGGCCTGTCGCGATGAGTTCGACGAGCGGACTCGGAACGGCGCTCGCGCGGCCGCCGGGCAGGACATCGTCGTGCATACCATCGCGTTCGGCTCCAACGCCGACGAGGACCTGCTGAAGGACGTGACGAACACCACCGGTGGGACCTACTCCAAAGCGACGACTGGAGCGGAATTAGAGCAGGTGTTCTCGAGTATCTTCCAGAACATCACCGAGACCGAACAGGTCGTCAGACGGCCGATCTCGACGAACCTGACCGTCGGTTCGACGACGTACGTCCCGCAGACGACCGGTAACGAGTCGAACGTCGCGAACTACGACGGTCAACCGAACATCAACGACCCCGGTATCCGGGGAGCGTTCACCTTCGCAGTCAACACCTCCGATGCGGTCCCGATGAACGTCTCGGCGGTGTCGCTGTCCTGTTCGGACTGGGAACTCACCGCCGTCGAGCACACGAACGCCTCGACTGGACGGACGTACAACGAGGTCCGCTGTACGAACGTCACCGGCGTCGATCGGCGGGTTCCGCACGATAACGTCACGGCATACCTCGACGGGGCCGACATGACCGGATTCGAGAACGGGAACGAGGCGTGGTGGCAGCCCGACCTCTACAACACGACCCTGGCACCGTACCTGAACGCCTCGGGTCGACTCGACGTCGAGAGCAATCAGGCGATCGTCGTCTACGACTTCCCCGACTCGTCCAGCCACTACGGGGAGACCCGACTGGTGATGCTCTACGAGTTCGGTCTCCCCGACTCGACGACGACCGCGACTGTCATCGACGTGGACGTGACGGAGGTGGAGATCCGTGACTGAGCGGCGCGTCCCGACGGACCGTGGCCAGACGACCCACGACTTCGCACTCGGCATCAGCGTCTTCCTCGTCGCCTCGCTGTTCGTCGTGAGCTTCATCCCCGGGGTGACGGCGCCGTACACGGAGGGCGTCTCCGAGGTCGAACAGGAGCACGCCCGGACGGTCGCGAGCACACTCGTCGCCAATCTCTCGACGGGGGCCTCGCCGACGACGCTCGACGACGAGGCGACGACGACGTTCTTCACGACCGACTGGGGGGGGACGGGACTCCAGAGACGGTTCGGACTCCGGAACGCGACGAGCCTGAACGTCACGCTCCGTGGGCTGGAGGAGGACGACGGCGTCCTCACATCTTGCGGCGGCGACCGGTGTGCAGTGGGCTCACGGTATCGTGACCAGTCCGCTGCGACAGTCGTCCGGCTCGTCCGCTTCGACGGCCAGCCGTATCGGATGGAGGTGCGTGTCTGGTGATCGCTCGCGGCCCATCCCGGGAGTCCCGCCGGGGGCAGGCGTTCACGCTCGAGGGGGTGGTCGCCGCACTGGTCATCGTCGCGGCGCTGGCCATGTCCCTGCAGGCCGTCGTCGTCACACCGACGACGCGAGGGACCGTGGACGAGGACGTCCGGACGGGACTGCGTCAACAGGCGGACGACGCGCTCTCGCTGACCGCCTCGAACGAGCCGACCGACCTGAGTTACCTGGTCCGCTACTGGCAGCCCAACGGCCAGACGTTCACCGAGGCTGAGAACCCGCAGATCGGGTACGGCATGGCAGGGCCGCCCCTCCTTTTGGGTAGACTCCTGAACACCACGTTCACCGAGCGGGGCTACCTCTACAACGTCGAGGTGGTCTATCGGACCGGCGACCCCGGCCGGGATCGTCGGCTGACGATGGTCCGGCAGGGGACCCCCGACGAGAACGCCGTCGTCGCCTCTCACGCGGTGACGCTGTACGACAACGAGACGCTGACCTCGCCCGGCGCCGGGAGCGCAGAACTCTGGGAGTACGACACCACGCTCGCCGACGGCGACGGTGGCTACTACCCCGTGCCCGACGTGATCGACGGGCCGGTCTACAACCACGTGGAGGTGCGCGTCGTCGTATGGTGAGCGACGCCTCCGAACCCGGCGTCGAGACCCGTGCGGGGACCGGTCGCCGCGACGACACCGCACCCGAAAGCGGCCTCGCCAGCCTCGGGAACGAGCGCGGACAGGTGATGCTCGTCGGCGCGCTCGCGCTCGCCGTCCTCATCCTCGCGCTCGTCCCCGTGTACAACGCGGTATTCACGACCGACAGCACGGGTGTCGGCGATTCCGAGGGCGTTCCGGACGGCCTCTCGCCCTACCAGCGATCGGCCCTGGAGGCGGCACAGCGGCTTGCCGTTCGCACTGGCCATGGAGCGGTTTACCCCGACGATGCGGCGGTCGCCGCGGCGTTCGAACCGGCGTTCGAGAACTACACCCGGCTGCACGGCGAGGCCGCTGTCTCCGGGACGGATACAGCCGTGAACACGACGTTTGACCCGACCGCTGCCGGCACCCAGTACGGGGTCCGAATCGTTCAGAACCGGTCAGCTCCCCTCGACAAGCCCACGGCGGCGGCCGGTCCCGGTCCCGCGGACTGGTGGGTCGTACGGCCCTCGGACCGGGCACGATTGGGCTGGTTCACCGCCCGGCTGGAGGTCGCGAACCTGAGCGAGTCGGATCCGTTCGTCGTCGAGGTCTCCAATGGGACCGACACCGCCGAACTCCACGTCGAGAGCGACGGGGGCTCGAACGACGTGAGCGTCCGGCTCACCGGCGACGTCAGTACGATGAGTGAGGACGTTACCTGTGATTCCCGGGCGGGCGAGATCGTCCTCGACCTCTATCGTGGATCGGCAGACCGCGGTGACTGTACGTTCTCCGGACTGGACGTCATGGAAGGGCCGGTTTCGATCCGGATCCGGAACGGCTCGAGTGCCTACGGCGTCTACGATCTCGTGGTCAGAGACGACGCTGGCCTCCAGCCGACGATCGAGGCGTGCACCCCACAGAGCCCACCCCCTGGATTGAGCAACCCCTGTTCGTCGCCGACGCTCTGGCAGCTCTCGATGATCACGGAGATGCGGAGCGACCGGACCGAGTACGAGAGCCAGACTAACGTCTCCATCTACGGGACGGGGGGCGTCTGACCGTGCTGATCGGCGTCCGTACCGACGACCGCGGCCTCTCCTCGACGGTGAGCTACGTGCTCGCAGTCGGTATCACGACGCTGCTCGTCACGTCGCTGGTGTTCGCGATGGGTGGGTTCCTGGAGGACGAGACCGAGCGGGCCACCCGGCAGCAGCTCGACGCGCTCGGCGCACGGTTGGCCGACGACGCCGCGGCCGCCGACCGCCTCTCGCGGTACGGTGGGAACGCCACCGTGGCAGTCGACGCGCCCGGGCAGGTCGTCGGCGTCGGGTACACCGTCGGACTGGACCGGGGGAGTGCGTGTGACAGCCAGCGGTTCGAAGCCGACACCTGCCTGGTGCTCGAGGCGCCGGACCGCGGGGTCACCGTCCATCAGCCGCTGGCCAACCGTTCGGCGCTCGCCATCGAGGGGACGCCAGGAATCGACCTCGTGGTCGAGGCGAGCACCACGACCCCCGAGACCCGGGCGTACGCGAACCCGCCCGACGTCCCGGCGACCGTCGGTGTGGGCTCGATCACCGGCGCGGGTACCGGGGGGACCGTTGTCGGCAACACCGACCCCATCGCGGGGTTCATCTTCTCGCCTGGCGACCCGATCACGGGGACGAACATCTCGTTCCGGAACGACACCAACGACCTCGACGGCGTCATCACGACCTACGAGTGGTCGTTCGAACTCCCGAACGGCGGGAACGCGACACGAGACGGGCGGACGGCCAACTTTACCTACGACACCCCTGGGGTGTACACCGTCACGCTCGAGGTGACCGACGACCAGGGAGAGACGGACTCGGTAAAGCGACGCGTTCCCGTCTCCGGGCTCGTCTACCGCGACGACGCCGCGCCCGTGGACTACGACGGGGACGGTCGGGCCGGCGGCGTCGAACTCTCGTTCAACAACACGTGGGGGTCGTCAGTCGAGGTGCTCACCGTCGGTGTCGACCCGGACGCACCGCCCGGGGCCGTCGAGGAGGTCTCAGAATCGGAGTCCGGCGATGGCTACGGCGACCACGAGATCCGGTTCGAGGCGGCGCCGACCGACGCCGGGAGTTCCGGCGAGGACGGCTACGTCGACTACGACGGGAGCTCCCCGCTGGAGTTGCCCGAGGACGGTGCGATCGTCGACCTCGACCGGGCTGGTGACGATCGCGGGTCGAATCCCGTCGTCGGCCCTGGAGAAATCATCACGCTCGAACTCTCCGAACTCGTCGACGGCTCCGGGAACGACCTCGACGACGCGGACGACTACCCGCTCGACCTCGCGGTCCGGTACCGGGTCGATGGCGACGTCTACGTCACCAAGGTCACCGTGTTCGATCTCGACGACGGCCCGACGGTCACCTGGGGATCGACGGCTGACTGGGACGCGGCGACCTCGCAGGTCAACGTGACGCACCCCGACGACGAGATCCGGCTCGATGCTCCCGGCGCGGGCGGCCTCCCGACCTCGGATATGCGGGTGTGGCTCCCGCTCAACGAGTCCGGGTCGCCCGCCGAGGCGTGGGACTACGCCGGCGGCACAGCCTACGAGTTCGACGTCGAGGGGAACCCGACCACGGAGGTCACCGGGTTCGACGGGGGTGATGCCTACCACTTCGACGGGTCGAACGACTGGCTGCTGGACGGGAACGCCGAATCGACCTACCTCGGAAACGAGGAATCGCTCACCATCTCGATGTGGGTGAAAGCCGACTCGACGGGGACGAATGCAGGGCTGATCGACACCTCTGACGACGGTGGCGACGGTCAGGACGACGAGTTCGGCCTCCGGTACGATGCCTCTGGCTTCGAGGGCGGCGCGACGGACACGTTCAAGAGCAGTATCGCCGTCGATCAGGGCTACCGAGAGACCTACGCCTACGAGTACGAGAGCGGCGTCCAGTCGACGGACTGGCAGCACGTCGTGCTCCGCTGGGAGTCGGGCGAACGCATCGGTCTGTTCGTGAACGGGACGGAGCTGGGCTACACGGGCAGCACGGGCGTGCCCCCGGGCAGCGCACCGATGACGGCCGTCGACTTCCTGACTGTCGGGCGTTCCCAGAAGGACGATACGGACGCGCTGTGGGAGGGACGCATCGACGAGGTCCGCATCTACGACCGGACGCTCGCCGACAGCGAGATCGACTCGCTCGCCTCCAATACGGGACTCCGCCGGGGCTCGTTCAACACGTCTTGGAAGACAACCTCTCGAAACCTGGACCTCTCCGACCTCCGGCTGGGGTACGACGTCGCCAGAAACGGCGGTACGGTCCGGGTGACCGTCTACACGAGGCACGACGACGGGACGGTCGAGGTATCGAACCCGGTCGAACTCAACGGTGACAGTGGCGTCAAGGAGGTCGAGGGGCTCGTGGGCGGGACCGACGAGTTCAGGCTCCACGTCGAGTTCACCGGGGCAGCCAACACCCCGCGTGCCGACGAGTTCACCTTGGGTGACTGAGATGGACGAGACACGTCAACCGACAGTCGGGGAGCGACGCCGGGCCGAACAGCCGAATTGTGAACGAGGACCCGTCGAACAGGGGACTGACCCATTGCGGGATGGCCGACCGGAGCTGTCGATCCGATCCGCCGGAGGACGCCGCGGCGCGAGTGAGATACTCGGGTTCGTCATCCTGTTCTCGCTCATCGTCACGGCGACTGGATTGGCGTTCACCGTCGGCTTCGACTCACTCGAGAACGCTCGGGACGACCACCAGAACGAGAACGCCGAGGCGGCATTCCTCCGGCTGGGCACGAAATTCCAGCAGATCGGTGAGAACGGAGCACCGATCCGTGCTGGCGATCTCTCGGTCGCCCCGGCCGGACTGAGTACCGGCCGAGAGGTCGAACTCACTGTCACCGTCCATCTCTCCTCGGGCGACGAGACCCGCACGTTCGAGGTGGGGTCGCTCTCGTACGCGCTGGACGACACCGCCGTCGCGTACGAGGCGAACGCCGTCTTCCGCCGGGACGGCGACGGCGTCGCAGTGCTCTCGCCGCCCTCGATGACCTGCGACCCCGACCGGACCGTCGTCTCGTTCACCGCGCTGAACGCGACCGGCCCCACTTCGATCGCCGCGGAGTCCGTCACCGTCGTCGGACGACACGAGGACACGTCGCTGTGGTACCCCTTCAACCGGAGCGGAGCGGGGAGCGCTGATCGAGCGACCGGCGTGTCCGTCGGTGTCGATTCCTCGAACGGCGTTGGCTGGAACCATTACTTCGAGCGGGCGCCCGGCTGGACGGACCCAGACGGGGATGGTACCTACACCTGCGATACCGACCGGGTGTTCGTTCGACAGGTGAACGCGACGACCCGACTCGTCTGAACGAGCCCCTCGCCGGGAGGGCGATCATCATCGGGGCCAATATGCCGGCGTCGGTTCGCCATACGACCCCAATAGCTACCTCCAAGCGCCCTCGAGCAACTGGTGTCGCTCCGACTATCCGGACGTGACTTGCTCACGCCCACTGTATCCCGACAGCCTCTCACTGCTGGGGGATAATTCGAACGTCTATTCTCGAATCGTCTGTGACGAGAGCGGCCGGTTGCATCCGTCTTGCCCCCTGTACCTCTCACTTCCTTTGAACTGGTGCGAGTGTTCGACAGCCCACTCTAATACACGTATGCCGATCATGGAGACCGTCAGGATCCGTCTGCGTTTTTCCCACTCGGTGTATAGCTCGAATCGTCGGTGACGATCACCTTGTCGAACGGGGTCCCGTCCTCACGCATCCACACGTTCACCGTGTGGACGCCAGGGGAGTTGACGGTCACTTTGACACGAGTACCGCCCGCCTCGTCCTCCCACTGCCACCCGGAGCCTCCTACGGTCATTCCGAGGCCGCCGTAGCTCGCGGGTGCCCCGTCGAGTCCAGCGTGGACCGAGTCGTCGTTGCCATTGGGGCCCTGCATCCGGACCCAGATGTAGTACGTGTCGGCCGTCTGGAAGTCGACCTGGTAATCGAGACGGGGCCCATCAGTCGTGTCCTGCGCGTTGTCGTTTCCGCCGGTCGGTTCGGCCACGAGATAGGTGCCGCCACTCGCCTGACTGCCGGACTTCTCGGTCCAGGTATGGGTCTCCCCATCGACGGTCCCAGACGTGGCCATTGAGAATGCTTCGCCCTCGAAGGCCACCGCGCCGTCCTGCACCTGGAAGGCTCCTCCTTCGAGATTCAGGCTCCATTCGGCTAGAACGAACGATTTGTCTCCATCCTGGTTCGTCCATACTACTCAGAACGTTTCATCCCCGTCCGCACCACTGTACGTCACGGAATCCCCTGCTTTGACCGGTCCGGATCCGGGCCATGCACCGAACGAGACCGTACCGTCCGGATCAGCGCCGATCACACGCAACTGCTCACTGGGGACTCCTTCCCCGGCTTCGAGCGTGAGCGTGACACCTGCTCCCTGTTCGTACTCCTGAGAAAACGTCATCGCGGGGGCCGATTCTCCAACGAGATCCCCGATATCAAACACGAAGATCCCAACCACCGAGGCTAAAATCACCGTCACGGAGACGAGCATTACCACTCCAATAACCGCTGAGACACCCCGCCTGTCTTCGAGAAACTGACCTGCGTCCGCATTCATTCCCTGATTGACCCCCTTTTCTAGTCCGCTCGATAGGAGTGCTAATAAGAGAACGTTGGATATCACACTGCGTAAAGGGTCGAGGTCGAATCCGACAGCTCCTCCGTCGTATTATCAACACTGACACCGAGTCTCTGGCCCACGAACCTCTCCTGCGAGATCGTCTGGTTCGGGGTATTCGGAGCACATCAGCATCGATGGACACTATTCGGTTTGCTCATGAATGCGATACCGCGCCTGGGACCGAATCAGTTTCTCACGTCTTGAATTCGCTCCTGAAAGTATGTATAGATCGGA
>JGI1689J12820_1000102_pt1 | contig 15377 bp, 12 predicted proteins | sample PRCRCaboRojoPR_6_FD_12820 | JGI IMG/M metagenome (IMG submission 12820)
CACAGTCTTTTCGGATCCAGAAACTGGGTCGAGGGGATGGAGCAAACCGGGAGAAAGAGGACAATAAACCGGAAAAAATTCTCTTTATCGGAGATAGAACAGGAACTCGAAGATCCCGATTCACTCCGGAGCATGGTTCTAACCAGATTTAAAGAATTGCTCCGGATAAGACAAAACCACGTTGCCTTCAGCCCTTCTTCAGACCAGCGCGTGCTTGATTTGAGCTCAAGTGTATTCGCGTTTTCCCGGTTACCGGAGAACGAAGAGAACCCGGTGTTCTGCCTGCATAGCGTATCCGAGAAGGACCAAACAGTAACCATTCCTCCAGAAGTTGCAAATGGGGCGGAAGAGTTCGAAGATTTAATTTCCGGAAGGACTTACCAACTCCCAGAAATACGACTTTCGCCTTACGAAGTCCTCTGGCTGGAGAAGTAAACAGGTCGAGAAACATTCCCAGTCACAGGTTCACGAGTTGAAGTTCTAGCTTTTCTTTTCCCTCCAGATTAGATTCCCCATAAGACGCTAACAGTACCGAGTAGGCGGTACCCGGACCGAACAGCACTCATCTTCCACCAGAATCCCTGTTGATCTCTTAGTATTTTGCCATAAAGGCGCCCCAAGTCGGCGCTGAGCTTTACACTGCCTGCTGACCAGAATTAGAAGTGATTTTAGGAAATAGAACCGAATAGGGAACATAATATCTAAATTGGCTTCTTAGAAGGGGGCTAGCCCCTTTACGGAAAACTTTAACCAATAAACCTGGGTGAGATCAGGCTAGCGGTGATCGCCCTAAATTGCCGGATGACCAGTTCTGTTACAGGTCTACTTGGTAGGTTGCTATAACGTCTCCCTTGCTCAAACTATGCTATCGATGAAATTGCCAGCCTTTTCATGGATAACCTGTAAAACCTTATCAGTCGCCATGCCTGTAATGAAAGCGAATATTGCCACTCGGGATAGGCTAGAGTAAAAACCAGTAACTATAAAGACAACGATAATAGCGGTAAGTCCGCCCAAAAAAGGAAACAATGCTGGACGGAAGAGTAGAATATTTGTGGGGCTAGAGTTAAAAAAGTTTACCATTTTTTGGGAGAAAATATTTTTAAGGTTTGCTTCTATGTCTTCCTTCTCATCCTTAAGATCGCCCTTTCTTTCGTTTGTTAAATTTTGTCCTTTTAGCTGTTCCTGAATTATTTCTAGTTGCCCCAACTCGGCTTTATATAGCTCCCTTAAACCCTCCATTTGCCATAACTTAATAAAAATGTTATTTACCTGTCTAGCTAAACATCCAGCGACCCCAAAGAGCCCAACAGTAGACAAAAATTTGGAAAGTTTTATTGTAAATGGTAAATCTTTCTGTGGTCGGTAAACTAGAGGGTAACCAACCCACCAACCTTTAACCCATACAATAAAACCAAGAATAAGTAAGGCAAGCCAAAACAGTACAAATAGTAGAGATAAAGAAAGTTTGATCTTGCTTTTAAATTTACTTACTTTCTTGTCGAATAAATCTAAGATAACTTGAGAAATCGTTTACCTCCTTGTTTAAGAGGATTACTATATGTTCAAAGACGAATTGTCCGGTGAATTAAATTAAACCTATAAATCCCGCCCCTTCCCTGAATCACTAATCTCGACCAACCCGTGGGGATAGGGATCGAAGTACCGCTGATCCTTCAAGTAGTCCACGTCGAATCTAACTACCCAGGACCGAACAACGCTGATTAACGTGCTAAGCGGTGCTTTGCCTTCTCTGTAATCCTCAATATAGTCCTTAAATAACGACTTCTCCTGGGAGTTCAGTTCGTCGGAGAAGTAGCCGAAGGAGTGTTCCAGGGTATTGACGTGGGACCCGGGTGATGGTGATTCGGACAGAGCCCGGGTTAAAAGCTCGTGGTATTTTTCTATAACCCGTTCAACCTCTTCGTCCTCGCGGTTGGCGGCAATTTTTCCCATTTCCCTCATGGTTTCCTGGTCGTAAGTCATTATCAGGAATTTGTTGTTAGCCTGGAAATCGGTGAGGGCTTTCATCGATTTCTCTTCGAAGACATTCCTTCTGAACCGGGCGAGAGCGAACAGAGCCGTGTAAAAATCCTCCCTGATCCGGAAGTTTCTCAATCGCCCCTCGTTTTCCACCGGCTTCAACGGATATTCTTCGACTACTGCTCCACCAAATATTCCCGGAACCTTTTCCAGCACTCCCGATTTGTTCAGAGCGGGGTAGAGTTTGACGTCGTTGGTACCGCAGCTCGGAGACCTGTTTTTCATAATGGCCCCGTCTATCTCGTCGAGTTCGGAGAACAGGTTCGAGGCGTAGTCCTTCATATCCTCCGTACAGTTCTTTTCCGTCTCGGTCTGGATTAACCGCGCTTCACCGTCTTTTTCTACTAGCCTCAAAGCCTTTCGAGGTACCCCCAAACCGATCTCTACCTCCGGGCAGACCGGTTCGAACTCCACGTAACTCTTGAGGTTCTCCACGACGTCGCTTGATATTATCCCGCCGTTGAACCGGCAGGATTCGAAACCAAGACACTTGCTAACCAGAACTTTGGGTTTAACGTATTCGTTCACGATTCCTCCTTTGCTGCTAACCGGATTTTAACAACGTAGGAAATTATTTCCAAATATAGTTTGATTGATGCATTTGCTCCGGTCTGGAGGGGCTAATATTTTCCTAGACCTGACGGCCGGGCGCAGGGTCCCGGCCTGCTAGGGGGGAAATATTAACGGGTCATTTGCGCGAACCCGGCCTGCTGGAGTTTTAAGGCTTGTCGCTCCAACACAGCATCCTGGCTCGGCCCCGACCAACCACCGCTCGGGCGCTGAAGCCCGGCTGCTTATGGNCTTCTTTACACCTACTGAAGAAAAAACGGCATTTAGCNGACCACAACAGCGGACCTCGAAAGATCGGCCTATCGAGTAGCAAAGCTCTCCATTTGTGTCNAGCGGGAACCCGGGNTACTGGTGGGCTTATGANGAAAACTTGGGCCCAGGGCAAGAATGGCAATTAATACCCGTTAGCCAGTATTGAGGGCGCAGATAGAAAAATAGGGAACTCCTTTACACCTGGAAGGGGCTCTTCTTCTCTATACCGGCGGNACTTAAGGCATCAAAAACAGGCGGAAAATACCCCTAACAGCCCCCTCAGGTTCAAACCTCAGGCCATAATCACCAGAATTGCTCCCGCTACTATGGCGCCGGCGATTACGAAGGTCTTCCAGTCCACCTTCTCGATCCCTTTGAGCCAAAATACGGACAGAATCACGGTGAACAGGGGAGCCGTCCTTTTCAACCCGGCAACGAGTGTGGCGGGAAGTTCCGCCAGGGCAATTAGAATCATCAGCGCCGCGCCGGTCATCAGGATACTCGCCCAGAGGTAGCTCGGCGAGCGATAGCTGCTCTTGATGTCCAGCTTCGTCCTGGTGACGACAAGATATATCCCGTAGAGGACGGCGGCGGTCAAAAACCTGACAAACAATCCCTGAAGCGGAGTGACCCCCATATTTAGGCCGTATTTCTGAAGGACGGTAAAAGTCCCTATGGCGACGGTGCTATACAGCGCCAGGCTGAACCCAAAAACCGGCCGGTCGATCTCGTGGACGGATTGATTCCTATGTATCCGGTAGGAGAGGACGCCCCCGCCGATAATTATTATTATCAGTCCCACAAAAAGGTTGACGGTAAGCTTTTCGCCCAAGAATGCCGCGCCAAGAAATGCCGTCACCAGAGGACTTGCCGAGGTCAAGGCGTGCGTCCGGGAGGCGCCGATCTCGTGGATTGCCATGGTGTTCGCAATTAGAGCAAATACGTTGCCGATCACTCCAGTAATTACGAAAGGTAAGACCATTGAGAAAGTAAGATTCGCGAACCCGGGCCCTACCGACCAGAGCAGCACGCCGGTAAATATCAACCCGACGGAGAGCCGGATCACGATAAATACCTTGTAGTCAACCTCTTCCAGACCGCGCTTGCGAAGGATAAAGGATGCCGACCACAGGAAAGCCGAAATCAAAACCAGCGATATACCTAGAAGCATGGGTTTATGTTACCTTTATTCGCAACTTCTGACCAGTAACAGAAAACCGACCTGCTTTGTTAAACAGGACCCGTAACAGTTACCAGATCAACTTAACTCTTCCGTNCATCCGAATCCGCCAATCCCTCGTTTAGAACTAACCTCTCTAAGAATTCGATTTTTAAATATTTGACAAATATTACAGGGTATGGAAAGATTTGTTAAGAAAAATTATCATTTGCACATAGGAGGTTGGTCAATATGACCGAAGAAAAACAATCGATGCCATTGATCGGGGACAAATTCCCCGAGATGGAGGTAAACACAACCCACGGAAAGCTAAAACTTCCCGACAAATTCAAAGGTAGCTGGTTTCTGCTTTTCTCCCATCCGGGAGACTTCACGCCCGTCTGTACGACGGAATTCTATTCTTTCCAGAAAAGGTACGATCAATTCAAGGAGCTAAATACGGAACTAATCGGGTTAAGCATAGACCAGGTTCACAGCCACCTAAAGTGGACTGAGTGGATCAAGGACAACCTTAACGAAGAGATCAAGTTCCCGATAATTGCCGACGGAATGGGTAAGGTCGCCTCTACGCTTGGTTTGCTCCACAATACGGGCGGAACTGCGACGGTCAGGGCGGTCTTTATAGTCGATCCAAAAGCCACTATAAGGGCAATCCTCTACTACCCGGCAGAGCTCGGTCGGAACATGGACGAGTTCATCCGGATGATCAAGGGATTCCAGAAGTCCGAGGAAGAGGGAGTAGCGATACCAGCAAACTGGCCCGAAAACGAGCTGGTTGATGACGACGTAATCATGCCTCCCGCCGGAAGCGAGGAAATGATCGAACGGAGAAAAGACCAGGAAGACAAAGGAGAAATCAAGTGTTACGACTGGTGGCTCTGTCACAAAGAGAGCTAAGATCTAACAGGTAAACCATTTCCAGCAAAACTGCAATACCTTAATTCCGATCAATTGATCGGAAAAATATTTCGGCCAGGACCCCTGTCAATCTCGTCGGGGTCCTGGCTTTATCCTTTCAGCTCGTCGAGATATACGTCTTCCCACGGTTTACCATAAATACAAATTCCTGTTTTTTACAAAAAATAACTGCTTGTTGTATAATGAAAAGCAATCGCGAAGATAAATAGTTCACCGGGCCAATTGGGGGCTAACTCAGGTAACTTGAACATAAAATACGAGAAAACGGTAAAAGTGAGTGGAATGATTGCTGGCGTCCTGATAGTACTTTTTGCGGCTTTCGTCGGATGGGTATGGTTCACAACCATGCACCCGGACCAGGTTCAGTCCGTCGACGTAATCACGGACCAGGGCGCACCTGCTATGGACGGGGAGGACGAGATAAAGCTGCTCAACTGGAACGTCCAGTTCATGGCCGGAAGTGGCTACTATTTCTATTACGAAGGCGGTTCCGACACCCGGCCGACCACTGAGGANATCACCCGGACCACGAGGGAAGTCGCCCGGGTTATTAAGGAAGAAGACCCCGATGTAATCTTGCTCCAGGAGGTTGACGATGGGGCAAAGCGGACGGATCACGAGGACCAGCTCGAGAATCTACTTAAATTGCTTCCCGGCGAATACAAATCACACACCTCGGCTTTCTACTGGAAGGCGGGTTTCTCTCCACACCCAAAGATCATGGGCTCGGTTGGCATGAAACTATCCGTCATTTCCAAATATCGGATCAAAAGCGCTACCAGGTACCAGCTTCCATTGAAGCCGGACAACTGGTTCGTGAGACAATTCGATCTGAAACGGGCCGTTCTGGAAGTCGAGTTTCCGAGAAAAGACGGGGAAGACTTCATCGTTTTTAACACCCACCTGACGGCGTTCGCCTTCGGCTCGGATGTAAGAAGTCGCCAGGTCGAGGAAATACTCGGCCTCCTCGAAGATAAGTCATCGGAAGGTATGCCGTGGGTGATGGGCGGAGATTTCAACCTCCAGCCTCCCGGTACGAAAACCGAAGGAGGCGGAGGAGAAGTAATAAANCCCCTCTACGACAATTATCAATCGGTGCCCGGCTACGACGAAGTAACCGGCNCAAACCCGGAAGTTTGGTACACCCATTACCCCAACGATCCCGAGGTACAGGGACCCAACCAGACGATAGACTATTACTTCCTCTCAAATAACGTTTCCCTGGGGGACCACTACGTGAGACAGGACGACACTCTGGATATATCGGATCACTTGCCAGTTATTACGGAAGTTAGGTTACCCGGAGCTTAGTCAACCGGGGAAGTGTATTTTCTTACGGATGCTGNAGGGCACGNAAATTTCCCCTGCTATAATATCAGGCGGGACAAAATCAACCTGATAAGGGTTCCGACAGCACTTTTTAACTAACGAGGGCACAGGGGCCCTCTCTGCTGGGTTTTGTTTTCGAACCTACTATTAAAAACACAACTACCACTCTAAAACAAAAACAACCCCGGCCCATGCCGGAGCAATAGCCTCTTCTATAGTCAAGAACCCCGCAGCAAGCTACGGGGCTTGTAAAAATCCATTTAACCACATACTTCGGTCTTTTACAAAAGAAGACCCAGCAGTCAATCGAGCCAAGCTCTCGGTAACGCACAGGATAAGAAAGATCTAATCATACAATAGCCAACCATTCTTAAGAAAGTCAGCCTCGATTGACTGCTGGACAAAAACCAGCCGATTCCTCCCCACAGCAAGCTGTGGGGCTTCCTCGGCAAGTTTTGGTGATATTGTATACAGGGAGGGCATTAGAACCCTCCCTGCTTATTTAAAAGATTTTAATAGTACTTCATGTATTTCTCGATTTCCCAGTCGGTGACGTTTACCTGGTATTCCCGGGCCTCCGTTCTTTTCGCCCTGAGGTAGTTCTCCAGGATATGGGAACCTATCGCTTTTTCGATGACTTCATCTTCCTCGAGCGCGTCGAGAGCTTCTGATAGGCTACCGGGTAACGACCCGATCCCCCTCTCGGCCTTGGTTCCCGCTTTCATTTCGTAAAGGTCTTCTTCAACGGGCTCAGGAGGCTCTATCTCTTCCTCCATACCGTGCAGCCCTGCCTTCAGGATTCCAGCAAAAGCAAGATAGGGATTCGCAGTCGGGTCGGGACTTCGGAATTCGACTCGAGTGGAAGTCTCCGGAGTGCTGGTATGTGGAACTCTGATCAGTACCGACCGGTTATGTCGACCCCAGGAGATGTTCACCGGCGCCTCGTATCCGGGAACCAGCCTTTTGTAAGAGTTAATAGTCGGGTTGCTCAACGCGGTGAGAGCGCCGATATGTTCGATCAGTCCGCCTACAAAGTATAGTGCTCTGTCGGAGAGCTCATAAGGATTATCCGGCTGGTAGAAGCAGTTCTCTCCGTCCTCTTCCAGAGATATGTGGGTATGCATCCCCGAACCGTTTATCTTCTCATAGGGTTTTGGCATAAATGTAGCGTTCAACCCGTGCTTCAACGCTATCGTCTTCGTCGTCGTCTTGAACGTAATCAGGTGATCGGCTAGGGTAGTTGCTTCGCCGTAGCGGAAGTCGATTTCGTGCTGGCTGGAGGCGACTTCGTGGTGAGCTGCTTCGACCTCGAACCCCATCTTTTCCAGACTAATTACGATATCCTTTCGGGCCTCTTCTCCCTTGTCAACTGGCATGAGGTCGAAGTAACCCCCCTGATCGTGGAGCGCGGTCGAGATATTGTGAAGCTCCTCTTCTCCGTTGCTCTTAAACATGAAGAACTCGGGTTCGGCTCCAACGAACATCTTCAGACCCTTTTCGCCGGCCTCTTCCTGGGTCTTCTTCAACCTGTAGCGCGGGTCTCCCTCGAACGGTTCTCCGCTGGGCATGTGAACGTCACAGATCAACCTGGCGTTTCCATACTCCTCGCCTTCGCTGGTCGTGGACTTCCAGGGGTAGATCTTGAGAGTATCCAGGTCCGGATGGAGGTACATGTCCGATTCGCATATCCTGGCGAACCCTTCGATCGATGAACCGTCAAAGGCGATCCCCTCCTCCAGAGCTTTGGGCAATTCGTCGAGCGTTATCTCCACGTCCTTGGGTATGCCCAGAATATCAGTGAATTGAAGTCTGATGAATTTGACGTCTTTTTCTTCGAGAGAAAATACCGCGTCCTCTATTTCTGTCTTATCCACTTTTTTTACCACCTTAAATCGACCTCCGGCTGTGTTAGTATAAATTTATAGAAGGATTATAAGGCAAATTAGACATATGTCAAGGTTTATAGTTATTTATTATCTATTTGTTTGAAAAATTTATCTTTACCCGTATAATCGTATCAGTTATCGGAAATACGGGTTAACTTTGTCCGAGGAGGAGAGGATGAAAGAAGAGAAGCTCAATAGAGAAATTCTAAAATCTCTGATGGAGGACGGCAGGAAATCCATAAGAAAAGTGGCGAGGGAGCTGGACGTTTCACCTTCGACAGTCAGCAACCACCTCGATGGATTGATCGAAGACGGCGTGATCAAGCGGTTCAAGCCCGCTATAGACTACGAGAAACTGGGTTACGACCTCACCGCAATCACGAAAATTCAAGCTAAGGGAAGCCAGATAACCGATATAGTCGAGAGGTTAAAAGACGAGGGTAGCCTGACCCACGTCTACGAGATTACCGGCGAATTCGACATCCTGGTTATCGGCAAGTTCGATAGCAGGGAGAGCATGAACCGGGAGATAAAACGGATGCTCAATTTCTCCGCAGTTGAACGGGCCGACACGTCCATAGTATTGAACGCCGTAAAGGAAGACAGCAACGTTAATCTGGATACGTAAAGTTCTTGCTTGAGCTTGCCTTAAATTCAGGAAGACTCGAACTGCTCGAAAGATCTGCCAAGACAGATAAACATACAGGAAAGTTTTATAAAGTGTATTACAGGGTTAGCTTAATTGATAACCGATTCACCCCGGGGAGTTCCCGGGGCGTTGTCGGTGTTTTTGATAAATTTAACTTCTTTACCAGCGGTGGTGGACCTGCTCCTTGATTAGTTCGTCGTATACGTTTCTCGCCTCGTGCATAACCTCGGGTGGAAGTTCGGACAGATCGCTCGACTGAGCGTTGTCCCTGACGTGTTTTTTCTTTTTTGCCCCGGGTATGACGACACTGACCTCGTCGTGAGACAGAATCCACTTTATCGCCATCTGCGCCATCGAGTAGTCGTCCGGCTTTACCTCTGCGATTCTATCGACTGCCTCCAGACCGGTTTCGAAATCCACTCCTGCAAACGTCTCTCCTACGTCGAACTCCTCCCCGTGGCGGTTGAAATTCCGGTGATCGTTTTCGGGAAAGCTTGCGTCCTTTCCGTACTTACCCGTTAATAGTCCGCTAGCCAGAGGCACTCTAGGAATTACCGCGACGTTTTTCTTCTTGCACTGGTTGAAGAAAAGATCTGCGGGTCGCTGCCTGAACATGTTGAATATAATCTGAACGCTGGCAAGTCCCGGGTATTCTATTGCCTTTAGACCTTCCTCCACCTTTTCCACGCTTACCCCGTAATACTGGATTTTGCCCTTCTCGACGAACTCTTCCAGTGCCTCGAATATCTCTGGCCTGTAGTAGACTTCGGTCGGGGGACAGTGAAGCTGAATTAGGTCGATCGTATCCACTCCGAGGTTCTTTAGCGACCTATCGAGAAACCTCTCCAGGCTTTCTTTGGTGTAGCCTTCGGATACGTGAGGGTCCACACGGCGACCAAATTTTGTCGCCACGTAGATCCGCTCGTCAGTGTTCTTGAGGACCTTTGCTATCCTCTTCTCGCTGGTCCCGTCTCCGTAAACATCCGCTGTATCAAAGAAATTTATCCCCTGGTCGATTGCTTCCTCGAGAACCTCCAGCGCCTGGTCCTCGTCGACATCGCCCCAGGCATCGCTACCCAGTGCCCAGGTACCCAGGCCGACCTCGCTCACGTTCCAACCGGTCTTTCCAAATTCTCTGTATTTCATATTTATCCTCCTTTTTCCCGCAATTTCAAATCAAGATTCGGTAACTTTACGAATTTATGGTAGTTTAATCTTGTCGAAGTATCAAAGAGAATCCTGGTTCCCGGGAATAAAAATCAACATAAAATCCCTTTACTTATGCGACCTCCAGGTGCCGGTGGGATCCCGCTCCTTTTTTGGGAAATTCTCCTTGGTTGTATGTCTTGAAAACAAAAACCGGGTCGCAACGAGAGTTTACGACCCGGTCATAATTTTAAGAAGTATACGCCTTAATCCATTCGGTCCGGTACTATGTTGACCTGGCTGAACGGTTTGAGCTCGTTGGGGCGAAATCGTTTTACGGTCACTTCGACGTCTTCGCCGTTTACGTTTATCACCAGATAGTTGTAATCGAGCTTCCGTTTTCTACCCTGCCAGTAGAGTTCCTTCGGGTAATTTTCCGGGGTCTCTCTCGCGGATAGGTTCTGTTCTCCCCCGCCGCCACCGACGACGAAATATCTCACACCGTCTACGTTGTAAGTTTCAGTTGCGTGAACGTGGCCGTTAAATACGTTGATATTAATCTTATCCGCGTATTCCTCTAGAATCGAATGTGGATTGTGTTCTTCGGGCAGTGCCCCGTATCCCGAACTGCAGAATACCGGGTAATGAAAAGCCAAAAAGGCGTGGTCCTTGCCCTTCGCGATTGCACTTTCGAGCCAGGTTGTTAAGTATTCCATCTGCTTCTCGTATCCCGGCGTCGACTTGTACCAATCCGCCGGATTTTTGGGGTCCATGATGCCGGAATCGAGGAAAATAAAACTGGAATTCCCGTAATCGAACTGGTAAACCCGGTGATCAATGCTAAACCCGTGTTTCTTTAAATAGGGGAACATCTCCCGGAATCCGACGATCTGTTCGTCTCCCCAGGTCTCGTGGTTTCCCAGCACCGGGAAGAATCTCCCGGTTAAGTCCCCTGGGCCACCGTCCGGCAGGCGGGAGATAAACCGGCGGTCGAAATCGCGCCAGTACGGACTCTCCTCCGCTCCCTTTCCCTGGAAACCGAAATACACGATATCTCCGGTATGCAGGGCAAACGTCGGCTCGTCTTTGGGGTTTTCGACACCCTTTTCGATCTCCCTGACGACGTTGTCGTAGACCCATTCCTGTCCCTCAGCGAGCAGGCTCACTTGAGCGTAGTCGCCGGCTTTGTCCACGAATACGTCAGGCCAGCCGTCCCGCCCGTAGGTGATAATTCGAGATTGGCCTTCCGATTCGCCCCTCAACACGATTTTCTCCAGTTGTTGTGTGTCAGGGTTGAATACCGCCTCGTAAGGCAGCTCTTTGCCCTCGTAGGCGAACTTGGTGACCGCGTGGATCAACTGGTCCAGCTGGTCCTTGTCCTTTCTGTCATAAGGCGCGTAGGCCGGAATACGGCTATCCCCAAATACGATAAACGAGTAACTTTCTTCCTCCTGCTCAGAAGCGGTAAGGACCATCGACGTTCCGAGAAAAACCACCAAAAAAACAGCCACAAAACTAAACTGTATCGGTCTATTATTGAATTTTTCCATCGTTTCCTCCTCCAATCTAATAGTTATCGGTCATTCCTGCGATCGAGCTTTGAAAATCACCTCTTGCCGTGGACATCTCAGCCGTGTTTTCTACGTTATTTGCCGGTCAATATACAAGAATATATCAGAAGTAAGATTTTATTGCCAGCTTTACCTGGAAATTACACCAAAATAAATTAAAAATAACTTTGTTTTTTCTTTTCGACGAAACTTACTGTTGGATAACGTCGAGACAAATCGTAATATAAGTTAATGATTATAATTTAAGAGGTAAAAGCATGGACGAAAATTCGGTAGGAAGGGTTCAAACCAAAACGTTCCACTACGAGGACGAGATCGAGCTGGACAGCGGGAGGAAGTTCGGCCCGTTTGACGTAGCTTACGAGACTTACGGAAGCCTGAACAAGGACAAAAGCAACGCAGTATTGGTCTGCCACGCTCTAACCGGTGACGCCCACGCTGCCGGCTGGCACAAGGGTGACGAAAAGCCCGGATGGTGGGACAATATGATCGGGCCCGGGAAGGCTTTCGATACGGAGAAGTATTTCGTTATCAGCTCCAACGTGCTGGGCGGCTGCCAGGGTACAACCGGCCCTAGTTCGATAAATCCCGCAACCGGGGAGCCTTACGGTCTGGATTTTCCCGTAATCACGGTAAAAGACATGGTTACGGTCCAGAGAAAACTCCTGGACCACCTCGGNATAGACCAGNTATTTGCCGTAACCGGCGGTTCGTTGGGTGGAATGCAGGCACTCCAGTGGGCCGTATCGCGACCCGACGAGGTCAAGTTCGTAATTCCAATTGCCACGACCGGCCAGTCGACGCCTCAGCAAATAGCTCTGGACGAAGTAAGGCGAAGAGCGGTTATGTCCGACCCCAAGTGGAACGAAGGAGACTACTATGGCGACGATCCGCCAAGAGACGGTCTCAGGCTAGCCCGGATGATCGGCCACATAACATATCTCAGCGACACTTCGATGAAGGAGAAATTCGGGAGAAAGCTAAAAGAAGGCGAGAAGTTCAACTTCGATTTCCAGGTGGATTTCGAGGTCGAGAACTACCTTCACTACAAGGGGGGCTCGTTCGTGGAGAGGTTCGACGCCAACTCCTACCTCTACCTGACCAAGGCAGTTGATTACTTCGATCTGACGAACGGGGGAGAGCGGTCACTCATGGAGGCGTTTTCGGACGTGGAGTCCAAGTTCCTCGTAATCTCAATAACCTCCGACTGGCTCTATCCACCCTACCAGTCCAAGCAGATAGTCAAGGCCCTTGAGTCGAACGCCGTCGACGTAACCTATTCGGAAATCACGTCCACCTACGGGCACGACGCGTTTTTCCTCGAACCGGGCCAGCTCCATCACATGGTGGCGAACTTCCTGTCTCAGGTCCTGGTGAGGGACGTAATGCAAAGTAACGTGCCGGTAATTCACAGAGAAACTTCCATCAAGGAAGCATCGAAGTCGATCATCGACAGTGACTTTACCCACATTCCGGTCGTCGAGGACGGGAACAAGCTTGCCGGGATATTGACCGCCTGGGACGTGGCCAACGCAGTCGCCAACGACTTCACCTCGCTTGGTCCCATAATGACCACTGACGTGATAACGGCGCTCCCGGAGGAACCGGTGAAGAAAATCACCGCCAAGATCAATCAATACAACATCTCTGCGCTTCCCGTAGTAGATGAAAACGACGAAGTCTTGGGGATAGTTACGAGTGACAGTATCACCCAGCTCGTTCAAGGCCAGCAGCCCATACCGGGTACGGAAGAAGTCAAAGAGGAATAAACCCTGGCCCTCGACACCCTTCGATTGAAAAATCAACCTCTCTTTTCGTAGTAACCGGCGAGGAACTCGTAGTATTCTGCCTGATCTTCGTATAGAGTGTCGTAAACCTCGACGTTCTCCGGTTCCGGCCTGAAAACCTTTTTTAACCTCGGTTCCGGAAATTCCTGGATTTCCCCCTCACCCTGCATCGCGATCAGAGCGGCCCCCCTTGCGGCCGACTCCTCCACTTCCGGCACTTCGATTTTTGCGTCAAAGACGTCAGCCTGGATCCGGAGCCAGGGATCGCTTCTCGTGTAACCCCCGCTAGCCCTAATGGTAATATCGTCCGGCAGGTACGGCTCCAGAAGCTCATCAATCTCCTTCATCCGGTAGGAAACGCCTTCCATGATCGCCCGGGCTATCTCTGCCTTGCCGTGAGATATAGTCAGGCCGAGGAAACTCCCTTTCATATACGGTCTCCAGCCCGGGGCCCTTTCTCCCGTCAGGAAGGGTGCAAAGATCAACCCGGAACTGCCGGGTACTGTAGTTTCGACGTAATCGTTTATCTTTTCGTAGACGTCCCCGTTCTCCTCGGCGGCTTCATCTTCGAAGTTCTCGATGAACCAGTCGAGAACAACTCCGCCGTTGTTCAGGGCACCGCCACATATCCATCGGTCCGAGAACAGGCCGTAACTCCATAGTTTGCCTCCCCCGTCCAGTAACGGTTCAGGTGAAGCCACCCTCAAGGCGCCGCTCGTTCCTATCGTGGAAGAAATCCTGTCTCCTTTCAGACCGGCGGTAGATAAATGGGCCAGCATTCCGTCCCCTCCGCCCGGATAAACAGAAGCCTCACCCAGCCCAGGGATGTCGATCTCACCATCGATCTCTTCTCTAGCTCCCATCATCCGCGGTAGATATTCCGGTGATAGACCTAAAGCAGACAGTATCTCGTCGTCCCAGTCGAATTCGATATCCAGCAAGCCGGAAGCTGACGCCACCCCTCGGTCCTCCACGAACCTGCCGAGGAGGTCCTTGAAGACGAAGCTTTTTATCGAGCCCCAGAGGGGAACGGACCGAAACTTCTCCGGTTTTTCCTCCTTCAGCCAGAGCAGTTTGGCCGCGGGGTACATTGGATGTAGGACGCAACCGGTTCGGGTGTGAAAATCCCCTATCAGGTCGCCAAACTTATCGGCGTATTCTCGCCCTCGGGTATCCGCCCAGGTGAAAAGGGGAGTGAGAGGCTCTCCTTCCTCGTTCATGCCAACCAGGGAGGGAAGCATGGCGGAAAAAGAAATCGCTTTTACGGGTCCAGCATACTTGGCAACTTCGCCGAGACATTTCTTTACGTTTTTTGAAATTTCCATCGGATCCTGCACCGCCTGGCCGGGCAGATCAGTTTGAGTCTCTATTTTTTCGTAGTGGATCGACCGGATAACTAAGTCTTCGTCGTAAGCAACCGCACGGGTACTGCCGGTTCCGATATCGACACCTATATAAACGGGCTTTGTCTCGGCGTTATTTTCGATGGTTGATACCTCTAACCTCGAATTTATTGACGCGAAAGTTCGAATATACCTCGCGATCGAGATCTCTGTTGACCTATATTATACGTGATGACGGATCTATTCAAACTTCTTTCGAATTACTTACCTGGGCTTCAAAGCCTCCTTTTGAATATTTACCAACATTGGTTTATCTTCTAATTGAAGCGATCGAAGTTTCTGAGTGCCTAAAAATTGAACGGAATTCACGCCAGAAATTGCCCGAGCGCGCGGGGCTTGTCAGGAGAACTCAGTGCCCGATAGAGACCCAGCAAAATTTTGTTCGTAAAACACTGACCCGCTTGAATTTCGATTAGAGGTGTTACCGTGAACGACGAGAAATTTAGAATTCTTACCCTGTTAAACCCGATCCAGGAAGCTATAGACGAACTGGAAGTGTACGGTCCGGTGGTAACGGGAACGTCCTGGTCCCGCGGCGAAGTTTTAGAAAAGATAGACGATTTTGATGCCGTCCTGGCCGACGACGAATTTCCTTACGACGAGGAGTTCTTTGATGAGGCGAACAAACTCAAGGTCGTATCCC
>JGI1689J12820_1000105_pt1 | contig 14995 bp, 14 predicted proteins | sample PRCRCaboRojoPR_6_FD_12820 | JGI IMG/M metagenome (IMG submission 12820)
GCCCTCCTTGTATGTAATGATTGCCCATCCATTGTATCAAACCCCGGAAATGATAGAATAGATTTTGATCTCTTCCAAGCATCATAGGTTCTACCAACCACAAATTTCCAGGAACCAGATCCACGCTTGCCCAGGAAGCCCCATGAAGAAGAATGAACGCTCAATAACCTATCCCAGAAGATCAACAGCCCGTGGCTTGCTGCGTTTGATCGGACGGATTATGCTGCCGCTGGTGTTTGATTTCAAGTTTACAGGAAAATCCAATTTCCCCGATCAGGGCCCTTTGATCGTCATCGGAAATCACACCGCAGCCATGGAAGCCGCCTTCTTGACCGTGTATGTTCCCTGGCAGATAGAACTGCTCGCGGCTGCGGATATCCCGCCAGAGAAATTCGTCCAATGGTTGAGCGACTTTTACGGCGCCATCCCGCTCCATAGGGGATCTTTTGACCGTGCCGCTTTGAGAAAGGCATTAGCGGTGTTGGATCAAAACGGGGTGGTGGGACTCTTCCCGGAGGGAGGAATCTGGGAGGAAGGGAAACGACAGGCACAATCCGGCGTAGCCTGGTTGAGCTATCGAAGCCGGGCTCCCATTTTACCCATCGGTTACAGCAACACGACTGGGATGCTGAATGAAGCCCTGGAATTGAAACGGCCTTATATGGAAATGAACGTCGGGGAAGTGATCCCACCGGCAGAGCTGCCAGAAGGCGTACCGCGCAGAGAGTACCTGCAGACATACGCCAGCCGGGTCATGGAGGAAGTTCATAAACTGGTGCCTGAAGAGGACCGGATCCCTGAGCCCATGATCGTCGATGAACGCTTCGATCTCGAAGTCGCTGTCAGGGACCAGAAAGAACGACCGGTATCGATCCCGGAAGACAAACAGATTCAACATGCCTCCGCTCTGGCAAAGGTCTTACACCGTCCGGCAATCCTAAAAATCTTCCGGGTGAATTTAAACATGCCCGTTGAACCTCTACAAACCCTGGTGGAAACGCCTCCCGCAGTGAGTTTGGCGAACGCGCTCCAACCCATCCTCACCTACCTGGAAGAAGAGAACCCCTATCTCCTTACCTACCGGTTTGGCCCTTCGGAAGGGTATGCCATGCAGGCGGGATTAGAAGAGCTGCTCTCCCTGGTGAATTGGGTGAAAAAGCGGGAATATACCATCGAGATCACCCCTGTGCGGAAATATTTTTCCAGGGAAGACGGGAGGGATATCGTACAGAGAAAGCAAGGTGAATTCAGGCACTGGATGTGAAAGCTTTCGTTTTCAAGCAGCAGGAATTTAAGTTCTCTGTTTCGCCCCTCAGCCTGCATACAAATGAAATGTGTTAGAATCTAGATCGCTGATTTTCAAGTATTTACAGCATTCAATGAGGGAAAGATACATGGAAAAAAAAGCCAATGCGTCCGTGATTGAAGCAGCGGGAGGACTATTATGGCGGCAGAAAGAAAAGGGACGTGAAATAGCCATTGTACATCGGCAAAAACATGACGACTGGTCCTTACCGAAAGGCAAACGCACAGCGGGAGAAGATTGGCAAGAAACGGCTTTGCGGGAAGTTTTAGAAGAAACGGGCTACCGGGCAAAAATTGAGGGCTTTGCAGGGACGCTGACCTACACGATCGACGACACACCCAAGGTGGTCTTATTCTGGCATTTTTCCGGAAGCCATGAACGGCGAAGTGGACCAGGTGAAATGGCTATCAGAAGAAGATGTCCTGGATGAACTGGATTACGAAGACGAAAAAGCTTTGATTCATTTTCAAACCAAAGCCCGAAAAGGGGGGACATAAGCCTATGTTCCAGGCCTTGGTCCTGGGGGCGACCGGCTTTATAGGGGGTCATATCGCAAAAGCCGCGAAAAAAGTAGATTGGCGTGTAACTGGGTTTCGCCGACATCCTGACCGGAAAGGACACCTCTCCTCCGGAAGCATCGATTGGTTTGAAGGCGATTTGATGGATCCCAGCTCTCTCAAAGAAGCCATGCAGGACGCTGATTACGTATTCCACGCGGCTGCCTATTACCCGCAGGGGAAAGAACCGAAATCTGTCAGCGAGCATATCCAAAGCGCAAAAGAGGAAATCAGCCATGTCCTGGAGGCTGCCAGGGCTGCAAACCTCCGCCGATTTATTTACACATCCAGCTTATCGACGATTGGGACCCCTCCCCCAGATAAAGAGCGTCTGGCAGATGAAAGGGACGTTTATCAACCCGGCACGTTCCCGGATAACGCATATTACGAAGTGAAAATCAGCATGGAAAAGGCGGTCCTGGAAGCTGCGAGGGATGGTCTGCCAGCTGTGATCGTCAACCCAAGCGCTGTCTTCGGCCCCGGAGATGTCCACCTCACCACAGGGCAGATCCTCCTTGCGGCCGCCAAAGGCAAGGTCATTGTCTCTCCCCCGGGGACCATCAATGTCATCGACGTCAGGGATGTGGCCTCCTCCCAAATCGCTGCAGCCAGAAACGGTAAAGTGGGACAGCGATACATCTTGGGCGGGTTTAATTATGCCATCCCCGAAGCCCTGAGCTTGATGGCTCACACAGCAGGGACAAGGCCACCTTTGTTCACCATTCCACCCTGGGTCATCCGGGCTGGAATCCGGATCGCTGGCTCCCTCCCTTTCCTCCCCGCCCTGCCCGATCACCTGCGCGCGTTTTCACACTGGCAGGGAATGAACAACCAAAAAGCCAAAGAAGAATTAGGGCTTTCTCCGCGCTTGTTTGAAGAGACCGTCCGAGACAGCCTCAAGTGGTATCAAGACCACGGGATGTTGTAAATGGACCCCCGGATTTTAATCGTTGAAGACGATTCTACGCTGCAGGAAACGTTGAAATACAACCTGGAGCGGGAAGGGTACCAGGTCAATGTCGTAGGTGACGGCATTCAAGCCCTGGAATCCGCCCGTGATATTAAACCCGACCTGATCATCATGGACATCATGCTGCCGGGCATGGACGGCGTTGAGATCACCCGCATCCTCCGGCATGAAAGCAGCGTTCCCATCATTATGCTCACTGCCAAAGACGAGGAGATTGACCGCGTGCTGGGTTTGGAGATCGGCGCGGATGATTACCTGACAAAACCATTCTCCATGCGGGAATTGGTGGCTCGCGTCAAGGCCCAGCTTCGCCGCCAGCGATTGGTCGAGCGTGATTTGAATCAGGAAAGGGCAAGCGAAGAGAATATTCTCCAGTTTGGCAACCTGACCATGGACTTAAACCGCCGCGAAGTGTCCCTTGACGATCAACAAGTATCATTAAAACCTAAAGAGTTTGATCTTCTTTGTTATCTGGTTCAACATCAAGGACATGTCTTATCCAGAGATCGCATCCTGGAAAAAGTCTGGGGATGGGATTATCACGGAGAAAGCCGGACCGTGGATGTACACATCCGATGGCTGAGGAAGAAAATTGAAGAGGACCCTTCAAATCCAAAGCGGATCCTCACCGTAAGGGGTGTCGGCTACCGTTTTGAGGAATGAGATGTTGAATAGTATCCGCTGGCGGATCGCGGTTCCCTACCTCGCCCTCATCTTATTAGTCACCCTCGGGATTGGGATCACATCCAACCGTTTTATCCGGCAAATATATGAAGAAGAAAAACTGGATCACCTCGCTGATCAAGCCTTATTAATCAGCGATGCTTTAGCGGATCAACCTTTTCCGCCTTCTGCTTCCCAGAATTTAGAGGAGCAGGCTCTCCAGTGGCAGGCGCTGCTTGACGCCCGGATCACCATCCTGACCCGGAATGGAACGGTGTTAGCTGACTCAGACCAGGATCCTCCATCCGCTGAAAACGCCCTCCAAAACCCAGAAATTCAACAGGCCCGGGAGCAGGGACGGGGCCACATCATCCGCTACAGTCCATTCCATGACCAGCGAATGCTCTTCGTCGCTGTACCTATCAAGCTTTCAGGTCAGACCCTTGGATTTACCCGACTCGCCGTCCCCCAGAGCGAGATCATGGCCAGCCAAAATCAACTCAGGAATAAAGTCTTCCTGATCATAGGTTTGACGGCAGTGGGGGCGATTCTCCTTTCATACCTCATCGCTTACCTGACTACGAAACCGATCATTCAACTCACGAAGTCAACCCGGAAAATGACGGAAGGGACACTGGGTGGGCCTTTAGTTTCCGGAGGGTACTCGGAAATTCATCAATTGACCCGGGCTTTCAATAACCTGGTTAAAACCCTGAGATCTCAAATTCAAGCTTTAGAGTCAGAGCAAGATAAACTCAGCGCTGTTTTACAGCAGATGACGGATGGCGTAATCATCATTAACGGTGAGTTTGAAATCGAACTCATCAATCCCGCAGCGGAAGAAATATTCAATACCAGCGCTGAACTCGCGACAGGGCATTCAGCGGCGGAGGTTTTACGGCAACACCAGTGGATTGACCTTTTACATGCCTGCCGTGAAGAAGGGACAGAAAAAGCTCGGTCCCTTGATCTCCCCGGGAAAGACCTCTTCCTGCAGGGAATTGCCATACCTTTAGGGGAATCCATGCCGGACCACACGCTTCTTCTCTTTCAAGATTTGACCCGGATTAAGCGCTTAGAGACAACCCGGCAGGACTTTGTGAGCAACATTTCCCACGAGCTGCGCACCCCATTGGCATCCTTAAAAGCGTTAACGGAAACACTGCAAAGCGGGGCATTGGAAGACCCTCCGGCTGCTGAGAGGTTCCTAAGCCGGATGGAAACGGAAGTGGACGCGTTGGCGCAGATGGTCACCGAATTATTGGAATTGTCCCGCATAGAATCCGGACAGGTCCCCCTCGAATTACAGAACACGTCCGTTCCTTCTCTTGTGGAGACAGCCATTGACCGCATGCAATCGCAGGCCAAACGCCGGAAGATAACCATTGAAACGGATCTGCCGGGGCCATTGCCGGAAACCGAAGCGGATCCCAGCCGTGTGGAGCAGGTCCTGGTAAATTTAATCCACAACGCGATCAAGTTTTCCGACCCTCACAAGACGATCACTGTCGGCGCGAAAAGGGAGTCGAATCAAGTGATCTTTTTTGTCGCAGACCAGGGCATAGGCATCCCGCCCGATGATTTACCGCGGATTTTTGAACGGTTTTATAAGACGGATCAGGCTCGCAGCGGGAGAGGTACAGGCCTCGGATTGGCCATATCAAAACATATCATCAACCTGCACGGGGGCGATATCTGGGCGGAAAGCGAACTCAACCAGGGCAGCACCTTTTATTTCTCCCTCCCCACCGTGGATGCGGGCTGAAGCACCCCCCTGATCTTTTCAGGCCAAGGAACCCCTCTATTTGAGCCTGATAATGGATATACGCAACTATAATCCCTGAAACCCCATCCTTGAAGCAGAGTCGTGCCCTCAGTACCCTCTATCAAGGTCCACCCTGTTTGGCATCTCCTCCCCCCGGGCAGCGGCATTGATCAATTGGGCCAGGTGTTCCATCCGCAGGCCTTCAGTCGATCGTGTATTCCCTCCCCGGTGGGGGCTCAGGACCACATTATTCAACCCATGAAAGGGGTAATCCGCAGGAGGGGTATGCTTACGAGCTTCCTCGTTTTCAGGGTATTGATACCAGACATCCAAACCTGCTCCCCACAGCTTTTTTTCCACGAGGGCTTGATAGAGCGCTTTCTGGTCCACGATCGGCCCCCGGGAAACGTTGACCAGGATCGCTCCTTCAGGCAGTAACGCGATTTCCTCTTCCCCGATGATCCCCTCCGTGTCCGGCGTTAAAGGCAGGGTCAAAAACAAAAAATCCGTTTCCGGCAGCAAATCATCCAGAGCTTGAGGCGGATATAAGATGACCCCCTCTTCACCGGAATTTTCCAGGTTTCTCTTGATCCCCTTCACGCTCACGCCCAGGCTCCGCAGCCCTTCGCCTACCCGCCTGCCGATCTCTCCGTATCCAAGAATCAAGGCTTCTTTTCCTGCAATTAGCAGGGAATGGTCCCCGGCGTAACGCGTTCTCCAATCATGTTCTCTCAACTCCCGGTCAAGGGGGATGATTCGCTTAGCAACCGCAAATAGCAGGGCCAGAGCGAGTTCCGCGGTAGGCGCCGCGTTATGGTGCAAATTATGCACTTTGAGATCGGGAAAATCATACAGCAACTCGCGGGTAGAAGTGGGGACACCCGCCCAGGGGATGATCAAGGACTTCAGCCGGTCCCCGCGCTCCAGAAAGGGCCGGGGAGGTCTTCCTGCCACCAAGATCTCATAGTCAGCTCGGTCAGGTACCTCATCTCCATAACGAACCTCAACCCCTTCCTCCAGATGCTTTTCCAGAACGGCTTTGACCTCGTCTTGCGGTTCATATACGACATGAACGTGAAGTGGACTCATCACTCGACCTCTGCTGTGTGATGGGTATGGCCGTGACCGTGATCATTCCCCCGCGAGGGCGGACCCAGGATCTCTTGAAAAGGCCCCAGGCGGTCCTGGTGGATGACCACCATTGTGGCCAGGAATGTGGTCAGGGGCACAGCGGTGATCAAGCCCAGAGAACCCACCATCGTCCGCACCACCTCTTCAGTCACAAACTCCAGATTCAACAAATAGGAAAGCTGTTCTCCTGAAATGGAAAAGAGGAGGAACATGGGCAGAGCTGCTCCCGCGTAAGCCAGGACCAGGGTGTTCACCGTGGCTGCCACGTGATCCTGCCCCACCCGCATGGCCCGCTGGTAAAGCTGCTTCCAGGTCAGGGCTGGATTCAATCCGTAGAGTTCAAAAACCACCGAGGCCTGGGTGATGACCAGGTCATCCAGGACACCCAGGGCGCCGATCAGCATCCCCCCCAGCACCAGGCCCTGCATGTTCAGCTGCACCTCCGACTCCTGGATCAGGAAAAGGGCGTCTTCGCTCCCGAAACCGGTCAACCGGGTCAGGTCCACGAAATAATCAGCCAGCAAAGCGGTCACGACCAGGGAAATCAACGTACCCAGGACAGCAGCATGGGTCTTCAGCGTCCACCCATAGACCAGATAGAGGGTGATGGAAAGCAGCATGAAGGCTCCGCTCACGCTGATCCAGACCGGGTTTTTTCCTTCCAGGATCTGGGGAAGAATGTAAAACAGGATGATCGCGATGCTGATGGCCATGCCGATCAATCCCCGGACACCTTTCCATCCGCTGATCAGGACGCTGAAGATGATAAAGGTCCCAAAGAGAATCAGAAGCGGTCTGGTGCGCACGAAATCCAGGAAACGGGCGTTGATCGAACCTTCAGGCCCCTGGCTCAAATTGAGAATGACCCGATCTCCCGGCGACAGGTCCAGCCCCTCGGGACGGATCTGCCGCTGCCCATAATCGATCTCAAAACGCTCCCCTTGATAGTCTCCCTCCAGGACCTCGACGCGCAGGATCTGGTAAGGCTGCCGGACATCGCCCAGTTCCACTGTTCCCTCCTCCAGGACCTCAACCACCCGGGCCCGGACGGATGTTGTCCCATAGGCCCTGGAGGGGGAAGGTGACGTTTCCTCATCCCGCTGGTACGTGGCGATCAAATCCGGCAAAACGGTAAAAGAAAACAGGGCTGTCAACCCTATTAAGACCACAGAAACGACGATAAAAAGCAGGTTATTCCGGTTCATTTTTTCCTCACAGCTGATAAAGTTCCCACGACTGACCCCTGCTTATAAACTGCAGAGCATCATTCGGGAAATGGTCCCAAGGATTATACAACCTTCCGCTTCATCCGTTAAGGACCTTCCCTGGAAATGGACAGGGGGCCTCTGTNATCATCTTCATCCATTATCTCTGGGTCCATTCACCNCGNTCTTATCTGCCACATTATCCATCGCTTACCCCTANGTCTGAGCGTTCAAAATGGGATTGAGATCCTTTCTTAGCAGGAATTTACGCTGAATGAACCTATCTGATTTGTTCCCTGGATTCCCATTCCATAAGCCAGCGCCCCTTTTTCTTTATCCATCTTTACAGAGGCGCACAGAAGTCTAAATGTACTGGACAGGATCATCCCCCCACAGTCAAAAGACAAGGGATACCTGCACCCATTCAATCAGGTACACCTCACACTACCGCTGGTTTACCCTACAAAATATAATGTAAATGCAGTGGAAAATAAAATTATTCGTTGACCGGCAGGAGACGAAAATGGCTATTAAGATAAAAGAGACAAACTTAAAAGACCCACCCATTGCTAAATTATTATTAAACGACAAACGGGCCGCCTGGTTCTGGTTTGTCCTCCGGGTCTGGTTGGGCTGGCAGTGGATTCAGGCTTCCCTACAAAAAATCACCAACCCGGCCTGGGTGAATACCGGTGCGGCACTTGAAGGTTTCTGGACGAGAGCGGTTCAGGTTCCGGAATCCGGCCGGCCGATCATCGCTTTCGATTGGTACCGGAGTTTCATTCAATTCATGTTGGACATAGAAGCCTATACCTGGTTCGGAAGCCTGGTCGCCTATGGGGAATTGGTGGTCGGGATCGCCCTGGTCCTGGGCGCATTCACAGGCTTTGCAGCCTTTTTCAGCGGTTTCATGAACTGGAACTTTATGCTGGCTGGATCGGCAAGCACGAATCCGGTTTTGTTCGCTGTTGCTGTTGGTCTGATCTTAGCCTGGAAGATTTCTGGCCGCATCGGCGTGGATTATTTCTTACTACCCTTGTTGGGCACACCCTGGCAGGCACCGGAAGGGTTACGATCCAGGCAAACCAAGATCCTCAAAGAAAAATGGGGATCTTCATCGTTTGATATGAAAATAGAATAGATCCAGAATTAAATAGAGAAATAATTACCCAAAAAAGGCAGTGAGGTCACCTGCCTTTTTTTCTATGATTGGGGACGTAAATAATCATCCAGGTGGTGCTTCACGGCAAAGGTTGCTAATTCCACCCTGTTTTTGAGATCGAGTTTATCCAGGATGTTGCTGACATAATTTCGCACCGTCGTTTCACTGAGATTCAAAGCATCCCCTATCTCTTTATTCGTCTTTCCCTGCGCGACCTCCGCCAGGACATCCAGTTCCCTTGCCGATAATTCCTTGAAAACGCTCCGCTCCGCTTCCTCCTCCAGCTGCCGCAGTCTGGCCAGGATTTTATTTGTGGTCTTGCTGTCCAGAATAGCTTCACCCACCGCTGCGGCCTTGATGGCGTTCAATAACTCTTCATTGCCCACCTGCTTCAGCACGTACCCTTTCGCACCTGCCCGGACAGCCCGGAATATCAGCTCATCATCCGCATAAGACGTCAGCATAACCACTTTTGTGTCGGGAAATTTCCGGGTAATTTCCCGGGTGGCAGTGATCCCGCTTTCCCCCGGCAGCCGGATATCCATCAAGACGACATCCGGATTTAATTCCTCCACCGCTTTGACAGCCTCGGGAGCGGTCCCGGCTTCTCCCACCGTTTCCATCCCCGGCTGGTCATTAATCAATGTCATCATCCCCAGCCGGACCACCGAGTGATCATCCACCAGTAAAACCCGTATGCTGCTCATCGATTCCCATCCTTCCAGGGGATATCCAGAGTCACGCGTGTCCCTCCGTTATCCCCTTTGACAATCTTGATCTCTCCGCCCAGCATCCGGGCCCGATCCTGCATATTCCGCAAACCATACCCTGCTTCCAACCCGGCGGGTATGCCCACTCCGTTATCTGTGACCTCCACAACTAGGCGGCCCGAATTGACTTCAGCCTTGATATGCACCTTCGTCGCCTGGGCATGGCGAATGACATTATTTAAAGCTTCATTGATGATGGCCATCAAATGGTCCCCACGCACAGGGGATAGGGAAGAATCCGCCGGCAAGTCCAGAGTCAATTTAATGTCCACGAATGATTGGAAGCGGGGATCCTGCACCAGCTCCTTCAGTTCCTCCTCAACAGGTATTTCGCGGTCTTTTTGATACAATTCTGCAAGGTTGCTGCGCAGGTCCTCGAGAGCGTCCTGCAGCACGTTCTGGGCGTTTTCCAGGCGACCCGCAAGATCGTTTCCCTTCCGCTCGGACATGCGGTGGGCGGATTCCACCAACAATCCCGCTGTGTACACCTTTTGAATCACGCCGTCATGTAGTTCCCGGGAGAGGCGATTTCTCTCCGCTGATCGGATTTGCTCCTCTTCCATCTTTTCGATCATGCGCTCGATCTCCACATCGAAGATCTCCAGAGCGCGGATCACAAAAAACGTCAAGGCAAACCCGATCAGGGTCCGGAATACGGGAACGGGGAAGATCAAAACCTGCATCACACGCTGGGTGTTGATCACATTACCCGGAAAAAAGGGCACGGGGGGCGGGATCAGCCCTGAAAAAACGCCGTACAAAAAGGCGGTGATGCCCGCGTTGCGAAGCATGTTGAAGATATGAGGCACGTTCAGCTTCCGGATCCGCTGCAGGGAATGCTCACGTAAAGCATAGGCTGCCATCAGGCTGCCCGGAAAGCCCAGGCTGTACCGGGCCAGCGCGTTGGTGACATTATGCCAGGTCATGAAATCCGGAAACAACCCGGGCAGGGGAAAGAAACTCACAAAAAACCACACCGCAAGCACAGCGCCGGGGATGATGTGCAGCCAATCCTCGCCCCGTACGGTGCGCAGCAAAGCCACGCCGAACTCCATCAGGCAGGCGAATGAGACTCCCAATGTAATCAGGTGGATGCGGTGCAGCGTTTGAATGGCAAATTCGCTGACATAATCCGCTTGAATGGGGATGAAAACATCTCCCCACTCATGCAGGCCGTGGATGATCCCGAAGGCAGCCAGCCATTTCAACGCCCGGGCCAGGTCCAGCCGCGAATATTGGCGGGACTGCAGCGCAGTGGCTAACCCCAAAATGAAAAAAGACAGCCCGTAAACAAAGTAGAGAATGCTGCGGTTGAGTTCAAAGAAAAGGCGTATGCTTTCCATATCTCTGGGATTCTACATGGGACATTAAGAGCAGAAAAAGGTGAGTTTTTTCGCAGGCAGGAAGATCATCTACGGATCGCTGACACCTGTTGGGATATTATAACCCACCGGAGAAGAGGAAAATGGTCGCCCTCAAAAGGGACTTCAGGGTCCGCAGCCGACGGCCACCGCGAGCCCCAGGAGAAGGTCAGTGATCAATAACACCGCGGCTCACAGCGGCAGGGTCCAGCACAGCCATCTGGGATAGCGGACCGCCGCCAACCCCAGGGCGATGAGCAGGATGGGGTTGGTGGGGCAGGCCGTGATTTCCTGGAAGGGAGAGAGGGATGGATTCTTGAAAAATCACTCCAAATCAGGCTCAGATTTCAGGAAATTTTAAGATTTTTCCCCCTTATTTAGGGTAAGATAGAGGTACCTAACAGAATTGTTAGGTCGATTCATCAAAATTCAACTCATTCTCTATGATGGCGTACATCAGTCTTCGTCTCTAAACAGCTGAATACGTAGCAAAAGGAGGTGATAGCCCCCTACCAGAACCTTGAAACGAAAAAAATTTCCTACCCACACTATGTTCACAGGAGGAATTTACATCATGAAACGGTTTATAAGAATAATAATCATCCTGGCTATCCTAAGCTCAATTACTGTCATCCCGGCGATGGCTGATGGGCCTGATCTCCCCACAGAAATTGACGTCAGTGGGGAATATCTCCTGCTGGTCAAAGGCAATAAAGGAGCCCAGCTGGAGCGCGAGGTAGAGAAGTTGGGTGGTACGCTGGAATTCTTCCACGAAGCGGGATTTGCTTTCGTGAGTGGTATATCAGAGGGAGCCGCCCAGAAACTCGGTAAGCAAAATTTTGTGCAGGACATTCAGCAGAACGTCCTGATTGAATTTGATCCCGGGATCACCCAGACCGCTGCTATCGAAGTAGCTGATCTACCAACAAGCCCTTCCGATCCCACAACTGCAGTACGATTCCCCTGGCAGTGGAACATGCGGGCTATTGACGCAGACGACGCCTGGGCAGAAGGGTACTTAGGCTCATCCGATGTGACCGTGGCAATCTTAGACACCGGCATAGGATACACCCATCCGGATGTTTATGGTTTGGTAGACCTGGAAAGGTCGGCTTCATTTTTGCCTACTGATGATATGTATGTTGCTTACTACTTCCCCGGTGCACATCCTGTCGCTGACCTACATTACCATGGGACACATGTAGCAGCGACAGTCGCCAGCAATGGACTGGCTGCCGCTGGTGTTACTTCCCAAACCACACTGATGGGGGTAAAGGTATGTAGCATTTTGGGAGGTTGTCCAGGTGATGCGATCACGAAGGGTATTCTCCATGCAGTTGATAATGGAGCAGATGTGATCAACATGAGCTTGGGTGGAACTTTCGACAAAAAGGATTATCCCGGATATGTGAGCGTAATTAACAAACTGTTTAATTATGCAAATTCAAAAGGTGTTACCGTTGTTGTCTCCGCAGGGAATGAAGCGGACGATCTGGATCATAACGGTAGCGAATACAAAACCTACTGTGATACACCCAGCACGATTTGTGTCTCAGCTACTGGCCCAACTTATGCGGATGATATCTATTGGGGGCCATGGTACGAGATCGACGCGCCCGCCTATTACACGAATTATGGGCGTTCTGCTATCAATGTCGCTGCTCCTGGTGGGAACAGCGGTGGGTATATCTGGGCAGCTTGCTCGACATTCAGCCTCGTTATCCCTGACTGCCAGACCGGTGCATACGTGGTAGGCCTGGGAGGGACATCGATGGCTTCGCCCCATGTCGCAGGATTGGCAGCCATGCTGGTAGATCAATATGGAAACAATCCCGGCCGCATCAAGACCGCCCTGCAGCAGGGCGCGGAAGACCTTGGCCAACCGGGTGTGGATCCTTTCTACGGCAAGGGACGCATCAACGTCTTTGACACTGTCGCCCCCTGATCAAGGAACGTCTAAAGTATCCTTTCAACAAAAAAATACCCCTGGTCAAGTGGCCAGGGGTATTTTTCATTTAAATTTTTTCTGTTTATTTTTCACACAATAGAATGCGTCCCATATCCCCTGTACGGTAATCATACTGCACACCGTCATATTCCAGGATGATATGATAACCTGGTGTTAAGACTTGCATATATGACATACCCTCCTCCGGGCAGCCCAAAGAAGAGTCGCTCCAGGTTTTGGCCTCCGCGCTGACCACGCTGATCTCATCCTCGCTGATCCCCAGCCGCGAGGCAAGGTCCGCTTTGACTTTCTCGATCATCTCCTCTTTCTCCCCTCCTGTGATCACCACAGGGGTCGCCTCCACCGTCTCCGTAGCCTTGGGCGCAGGAGCGCAGGTGCAGGTGGGCTCCGCCGTAGGCGTGAGGGGTACCTCCTTGGGCGCCGCGGTCGCTGTCTCCTGCTCGGTTTCCTCCTCGATAACTTCCACCGTCGGTGAAACATCTGCGGTGGGATCGTCCGCGAGCGCTGTCGGAGAGGGCGCTGCCGGTGATCTCCCCACACAGCCGACGATCAAAACACCTAAAAGGGTTATCCCTATGAGTATTTTGATCTCCATTTTGACCTTCATATCCATCTCAACCTCCTTCTGACCGGAACCTTCCTCAGTGTTAAGGACGGATCAGATCCCCCTTTTGTTCCCACTCCTCATTCATTGAGACTTTCTTTCATTGTACCCGTATATACAGCTAACGGAAAGCAGCAATCAGAATAAAATCAAAAAGTATGATTCTTAGATAAAAATTTCATAGGATTCCCCATATCCTCTAGAGATGTACAGTTACTAAATCACACCCCTTAAAAGCCAAAACCTGCGGAGGTGACCTCCGCAGGTTTTTTGCTTCTCCGGGATCACTCACAGAGTTTGAAGTTGCCCATCATATCGGTGCGGTAATCGAACTGCTCGATGGAGGCCGGCCCGCCAATGGAGAGGATGATCTGGTAGCCAGGGGTAAGCACTTCAGCGTACATCATGCCTTCTTCCGGGCAGCCGAGAGAGGTGTCACTCCAGGTTTTCTTTTCTACACTGGGGTGGCCGATCTCATCGACGTCCACTCCTTCCCGTGCAGCCAGGTCTTCCTTGACGAGCGCGATCAGCTCTTCTTCACTGAGCTCCTCACCGGGGCTGTCCGCCTCCGGGGTGGGAGTTGACGGACCATCATTCAGACCTGTGCATCCGACCACTAAAATCGTTCCTACCAACATCAGACCCAGGACCCATGTTAAATTTTTCTTTACCTTCATCTGTATTTTCCTCCTATTCCTTATCGACTTCCACATTGACATGACGGAAAAACCGCCCTAAAAGTTCCCGCTGGGACAAACAATTTCTCCACACCGGCTGCAGTCTGTTTTTCAGCCTCTGTCAGTGGACTTTTCGGAGGGTTTGCCATCCTGACGCTGCTCCTCCCTCTGGCTGTTACCTGGTCACGGGTTCAGATGGGCCGCCACGACCGCGCTCAGGTCCTGGCAGGCACAACCCCCGGCTTCTTGTTCGGTTCCCTTTATCTGGTTCTTCTCCATGTCCAGGGAATTACACTCTGACCTGACCCCATATCTCTCCCTCCAAAAAACATCGCCGCTGAATTTGTTTTGAGGATGAAGCCCTGCAATCTCGACCTATACGCAAAAAAATACCTGCTTTAACAACCTGTTAACAAACACTTGACCCATTGTTAAAAATATGATTTTGGTTTGTTAAATTGAGGTTGATAAACTTTTTCCTGTAAACCAAGCTCATAATGTATCCATATGGAGGATAAGAATGACACGCTCTTTATTGAAGATCCTTACTTTGTTGCTCCTGGCGACCATGGCCCTCAGCGCCTGCGGCGGGCAGGACACTGTTGCCCCCCCGCAGACGGAGCCCACGGAGGCCCCCCAAACCGGCGCTGAAGATGACCTGGAACCCACAGGGGAATCCACGGAAAATACCGGATCAGAAGAGGAACCCATGGCAGAGCACGAAGGTGTGCTGCCGCCCGTTGATCCCCTCTCCGTAGAAGGCGATGTGGTCACCGCCGGCAGCTCCACCGTCTTCCCCCTCGCGGAAGCCATGGCCGCCCGCTTCCAGGACGAAGGATTTGACGGCCAGATCAC
>JGI1689J12820_1000108_pt1 | contig 14613 bp, 16 predicted proteins | sample PRCRCaboRojoPR_6_FD_12820 | JGI IMG/M metagenome (IMG submission 12820)
CTGCTCGTATCGGCCCTCCGAACTGAGCATCGGGAGCACCGCGTCGACGAGACTCCCGAGTTCGACCGTCGAACCGAGCAGGTAGACGCCGACGACGACGAGCAGCGCGGCCGGCACGCGGAGCGCGAGTCCGACGATCGTCGGCGCGTCCGGGCGTCGGTCGTCGACGAACCTGATGCACACGTGCGCCATCGCTCCGACGTACGCGTAGAGGTAGACCGTCGCCGGGATCGCGAACGGTCGGGCTACCGCGACGCGCTCGTCGACGTGTCCGAGCGCGACCCCGGGTATCAGCATCCCCGACCCGAGCAACCCCCCGAGCACGGCGAGGGCGTAGAGCGCTCCGACGAGTCGTCGGCCGCGGTCGTCGGCTTCGTCGGTCTCGTCCGGCGTCATCGTGATCGCGTTACTGTCGCTTTCGGCTGGATCGCCGTCGCACTCACCCGCGCACGGCGACCGTGACCTCGAATCGGTCGTCGGGGTTCTCCGGTTCCCACTCCCGGCGGAGCACCATCGTCAGCGTCGTCGTTCCGGGTTCGGCGGCCCTGAAAGTGAAGCTGTGCCGGCCGCCGCCGTCGACGCCGGTGCCGGAGTGCTGTTCGTACTCCGACTCCTGGAGGTCGAGGACCCGGCCGTCGACCTCGTCGACTGCCCACTGGTACCCCGTGGTCGGAACCTCCTCCAGACGCACGGTGAGTGTACTCCCCCGTTCGAGTTCGACGGTCGATCCGGCGTCGGCTTCCGTGACGGTTGTATCGGACATGGCGGTGGGCGGTGTGATCCGTACCGGTCGTACGCAGGACCCGCAGCACCAATAATCTCACCCCGGGGCGACCGCGAACGCGTCGGGTCGCGGGCCGCGGGCGGTCCTCGCGGGGGTCGTCGTGCGCGTCGCGGCTCACCACACGTATATCTGAGTGATCTTCCCCCCGTCTTCCCGGAGATTCGCCGTCGCGCCGGTTCGCTTGGCGTGGGTCGCGAGTGCCGTGAGTGCCACGACGGCTGAGTCTGAGTTGTCGGCGAGTTTCTTCCACCCGAGACCGGCCACGTAGATCCAGGCGTTGCGGTTCTGGTCGATCGACCAGAGTGCGGTGATCTTCTTCCCGTTGTGCCAGGTCGTCGCTCCGTAGGCGTCCTCGCCTTCGGTCTCGGACGGCGGTCGTTCGGTCGGCGTCGCCGCTTCGACGTCTTCGGCGGTCGATTCGGCCGTCGCCGGCGGATCCTGGGTCGGGCGTTCCGCCGCAGTCTCGGTCGCCGACGCGGCTCGTGGTGGCGTTTCGCTCGGTTCCGTCTCGTCGGTGTCGGTCATGGTTGTCTCCTCGGTCGCGGCTGACTGCTCGGACGATTCCTCGTCCGTCGGTTCGTCTGCGTGGTCGCTCATCTGTCGCTCGTGGGTCGGCAGGCTCGTTCGTCGTGCGGTCGATCCGTCTGGGTGGCGTCAGAAGACATAGACCTGCTTTATGATCCCGTTCTCCTGGTAGAAGTCGACTCGCCGGTCGTTGGTCTTTGCCTCCGACAGCTGCAGGAGCATGTCGAGCAAGACGTTGTCGCTGGCCGGACTGAGCTTCCGCCATCCCATGTCCTTCACGTACACCCAGGCGTTGCGGTCCTCGTTGATCGTCCACAGACCGACGATCCGGGCGTCCCGCACCCATCCGGTCTCGGCGATCCCTTCGATCGCGTCCATGGTGCTGTCGATGCCACACTGGCCGTACGCGATGCGGAAGTAGCCGCTCTCGCCCCAGTTGCTCCCCCAGCTGTTCTTGCAGATCCAGTACTGCTGGGCGTCGTTGTAGCCGACGACGCAGACGCAGTGTCCGCCGACCGCGTCGCCCGAGACGTGCTTGTAGATGCCCGACTGGTAGGAGAAGAAGTCCTGGTAGACCGTGTAGCAGGCCACCAGCGGCCCCTTCGTGGCCAGCCAGTCTTTCATGTCGGACTGGGAGTTCAACCGCTTCCAGCCGGTTATCCTGGTCTTGCGGCTCTCTGCGTCGGAACAGAGGTCGGTGCAGTCCTGATCCCCCGCGGTGTAGGGGTAACAGCTCTCGCCGACGACCCCCTTCGCCTCGAACGCGTCCAGCGCGTTACTGGGCCACCAGCCGGCGTTCGAGCCGCTGCACCGTCGTCCCTCGTCACGCGCGTGACAGTAGAACAGGTGGGCCTCGGAGTAGTCGACGGCGAGATCGGGGTCGTTTCGCTGTTTCCGCGCTCGTCCTTCGGCGGCCGCCGCGACGCCGAACGCGACGCAGGACCCGCAACTGCCCTGGTCTCGCACGGGCGTGACGTAGCCGTCGTTCCGGAGGTCGACGGAGGTGGGATACTCGTAGGTCATGGCCTCGGTGGCCATGAACCGTTCGAGCTTGGCCTCGGCCCGTCGCTCCTGTTCTTCCAGCGACGGGTCGTCCGGGCCGGGCACGTAGCCCAGGTGGTGTTCTCGCTCCTCGTCTGACATCTTCGTCAGCGCTGTCTCGCCCGCCTCCCAGCGCGCGTCTTCTTCGTCGATCGTCGATCGAAGGGCTTCGAAATCGAGTTCGTATGGCATGTGCTGTTCGTGAGTGTCGTCTGGCGTTCGTTCCCCGCTGACACGCTCGGCTGCTGGCCTGGCCGGCTCGTTACATAATGTCACTCAATATAACACATGGGGAGTTATACTTTCCGTCAACCGAAACGAACGTTCGACAGCGCCGGCGACAGCGGAGACTCGACGGGGAGTCTCAGTTCAGCGGATTTCGACGTCGCTACCGCCCACGCTGAAGCTCTTGGTGCGAACCGCCCGCCCGCGACCGTCGGCGACCCGCAGTTCGATCTCGACCCCGAGCTTCCCCCACGGCTCGTCGAGACCCCAGTACTGCGCGAAGTCGTCTCCCGTCTCCTCTCGCCCGCCGGACCACAGCACGACCGTCTCACCGGGCTCTATCGCGAGTTCCGGAAACACGAACGGCTCCGGTTTTTCCCCGGCACTCGCTCCGTCTCCCGAGTACTCGACGTTCACCGACCACCCCTCGAGGTCGAGCGTGCCGCCGCCGCGGTTGTGGAACACGACGCACTCGTCGTTCACCGGCTTCTCGCCGTTCGTTCGCTCGTCGTCTCCGCCGTCGTCGGACGTTCCCTCGTGTTCGCCCTCGTTCGCTTCGACTCGCGGACGGATCCGGGCGAACTCGAGTTTCCCGGCCTTGATCAACTGGTAGCCGACGCGTTCGAGCGTCCTGAGCGCGAGGTGGATGTAGAGACCGGTGAGAAACGCGACGCCGGCGATGGTCTCCTCGAAGGGCTCCGCGTCCTCGATGAGAACGAGGAGGCCGGAGTCGATCAGGAGATACACCCCGGCCCCGAGCGCGAGTGCGGCCGGCAGTCGGTGGAAGAGTTTGTACACGCGTCTCCGCGTGCGCCGACTGGCGGGACTCTCGTCGGACGAGAGATCGTACAGGAACGTGAGCATGAACGCCACCGCGCCGAGCAGACTGAAGAGGTAGACGTACAGGGGGACCGTCACCGGTGCGAAGACGTCGGTGTTCGGGACGTTCCGTTCGATCTGGATCTCCGGGATCCCCAGGATACCGGGCAGCGTGGCGGGGAGGTCGGCGTTCCAGCCCAGCGAGAAGACGATGGTGGCGACGAGCAACAGCCAGTACAGCGACAGGAGCGTTCTGCGCGTGTGTTCCCCGAGCACCGCTCGCACCGCTGTCCATCCTCTCCAGCCTTCGACGGCCTTCGTCCGATCTTTCAGCCACCCTTCGTCCGTCGCTCGCTGGTCGCTCTGCGGTTCGGGCGTCTCGGGCGGGTCGTTCGTCGACGCGGTCGCTTCCGGACCGGTGGCCGTTCGGCCGGGGTGATAGAGTCCCGGCGGTCGTTCGATCTTCGTCGACGCGCCGTAGAGGCGCTCGCCGAGCGCCCGAAAACCGCGGACGGCGAGTTCGACGTAGAGGCCCGTAATGAACGCCGCCGCCGCGATCGTACTCGCGATCTTGCCGCCGGACGTCCCCGCGACGTCGACGAAGAAACCGAGCAGGAGATACGTGCCCGCCGCGATCGGGAGTGCGGCGGGAATCCTGATGGCCGTGGCCACGAGCTGGTTCGGCGGGCAGTCGTACTTCTCGATCGAGAACGTGAACGCGTACGCCAGCGCTCCCAGCAGACCGTAGACGTACGCCGCCGCCGGAACCTGTATCGTCTCCGTGGGCGGGATGTGGAGTTCCACGAACGCGTCGAGACCGAAGAGAGTCACCGGATCGTCGAAGGTGATCGTCCAGCCGAGCGAGACGACCGCTGCCACGCTCGCGATCAGGGCACTGACGACGACGGCGACGAGGACCCGCGTCCCTGGCCGTCCGTGGTAGCGGTCGTGACTCATGGTCAGAACCTGCGCTCTCCGATCGTCTCCCTGTCTCCGTTCGACCGTATGCGTGTTAAACTCTCCCATGGTGGAGCGACGTCGCTTCCGCGTCAATCGAGACGGGCGGCGATCGACTCTGCGAGCGCCGTCTCCAGGCCCGTCTCACTGAAACTCGGACAGGGGTTCACGTCGACTGCGTACCACCGGTCGTCGACGCGGACCACGTCGACGCCGATCGCGCGCATCTCCAGTCGCTTCACGAGTTCGGTGATCCGGCGCCGGATCTCCGGCACCGGGTCCGAGCGGCCCAGTATCCGCTTCTCGCTCCAGAGCTTCGAGGTGGCGCGGAGGACGACCGTCCGGACGGACGCGCCGTCGTCGACGACGTAGTACTTGTAGTCGACGGGCTCTGCGGGGAGCAGTTCCTCGTAGACCTCGCCCTCGCCGTCGACCTCGGGCGACATCTCCCAGTGGTAGCGCCCCTTCGCGACGTAGTCGCCGTCCGGCTTGGTCGTCGACGCCCGGGGCACCGCGAAGCCGACGCCTTCGAGCGCACACAGCTGCGTGAACCGGGAGACGCAGGCGAGAACGCCCGTCGCGCTGTTCCACGTCGGCACGCCGAGCCGTTCGGCCGCCACCAGCGCTCGTACCGACGCGGGCCGCGTTCGCTTGTTCACGAAAAGCGAGAGGGAGGCGAGCGTCTCCCGGGGAATCGGCTCGTTCGGGTCGAAGTACTCGACCGCGTAGCCCCGTTGGGCGAGTCGGTCACCGACGACCGAGAAGACGGGGTGGTCGCTCGGACAGGTGATGCCGACGCGTGTGGGCGCGTCACTCCCATTCGTCCCGTGGTCGCCGGGCTCTGACCCGTCGCGTCGATGAGTCACGTCCGCGTCTTCGGGGAGGGAGCATTTCACGATACCGTCTGATATCGTCGTACGAACTTTATACGACGGCCGACGATGCGCCCTGCATGGAGCCCCATAACTTCCTGTTTCTCTCGCTCGACGCGGCGCTGATAGGCGACGTCGCCCGGCAGGTCCACGAGGAGGGACACGAGGTCAGATACTACATCGAGGCCGAGAGCGACCGCGAGATCGCAGACGGGTTCGTCCCCAAGACCGACGACTGGCGCGCGGAGGTCGACTGGGCCGACGTCGTCGTCTTCGACGACGTCTGGGTGGGCGACGAGGTCGGTACCGGGGCGCTCGCAGAAGAGTTGCGGGCCGAGGGGAAGGCCGTCGTCGGCGGCACCCCGAACACCGACAGGCTCGAAGACGACCGCGGGTACGCGATGGACGTGCTGGAGGACCACGGCGTGGCGACGCTCGACCACCGCGAGTTCACCGACTTCGGCGCGGCGATAGAACACGTCCGGACCAATCCCGCGCCCTACGTCGTCAAGCCGCTCGGCGAGGTCCAGAACGTCAAGCGGTTGCTCTACGTCGGGCGCGACGACGACGGCGGCGACGTGGTCGACGTCCTCCGTGCGTACGAGAAAGCGTGGGGGCACCGCATGAAGGGCTTTCAGCTCCAGCGACGCGTGCAGGGCGTGGAGATCGCGGTCTGTGGCTTCTTCGACGGGAGCGGGTTCGTCGAGCCGATCAACTTCAACTTCGAGCACAAGAAGCTCTTTCCGGGCAACATCGGTCCCTCGACCGGCGAGATGGGGACGAGCGCGTTCTGGGCCTCGCGGAACCGGCTCTTCGAGGAGACGCTCGGGAAACTCGAAGGCTGGCTGGCCGACGAGGGCTACGTGGGCAGCATCGACCTGAACTGCATCGTCGACGGCGAGGGCATCTACCCGCTCGAGTTCACGCCGCGGTTCGGCTATCCGACGATCGTCCTCCAGACGGCGAGCATGACGACGCCGACGGGCGAGTTCCTCTCGGACCTCGCCCACGGGACCGACCCGGAGCTCGAAACGCACGGCGGCTACCAGGTCGCGATCCGGGTCTGCGTGCCGCCGTTCCCGTTCGACGACGACAGGACCTTCGACGAGAACTCGCGGAACGCCGCCGTCGTCTTCGACGACCCCGAGGTCCGAGACGGGATCCACATCGAGGACACGAAGCACGTCGACGGACAGTGGCGCGTGGCCGGCACGTCGGGCATCGCCTGCATCGCGACCGGCGAGGGCGAGACGATGCGCGAGGCCCAGGCGGCGGCCTACGAGCGCGTCGACGGGATCACCATCCCGAACATGTACTACCGCGACGACATCGGCGAGCGGTGGATCGACGGGGAGAACGACCGACTCCTGGCGTGGGGCTATCTCGGTCCCTGAGCGACGCCCCTTTCGGGGAGTCGTTCGGTCAGCGCCGTTCCCGTTTGGCCTCCCGCCCGAGCGCCGCTTCCACGCCGCTGACCTTGTCCTGTGCGGTCTGCTGAACCGTTCGCTTGTCGTCGACCGTGAGCGTCGTGATCACCCGGTCTTCGTCGACGGCCTCGTGTGCCGCCCGGGCGGCCGCGAACAGTTCGCCGGCGTCGTCGGCCTCCAGGACCGTCCCCATCGGCGTCGTCTCGTAGGTCACGTCGAACTCCTCCAGGGCCTCGACCGCCTTCGCGACCTCTCCGGACATACTCCCTTTCCGTATCGGTACGACGGTCAACTCTCCGATGGCTGTCATGGACACCGCATGGTTCTCGACCCGCCTAAATCTATCCGCGCTCCCGGGTCGACGCCGGCGGCGCCGTCGTCGCCGAACGCTGCACCGTCTGATAATCGCCGAAAAGGGCATGCACGCGCGCTGAGAACACCCGGTATGGTCGAAATGCACTGGGACGACCTCAGGGGGAGAGAAGTTCGATACCGCGACGACGTGTGGGAACTCACCGGCGACGTGGACGTGACAGACGACGGAACCCACCTCGTGCTCACGGCGAAGCAGGTCCACGACGTCCGACACCCGATGGCCGAGCTGCACTTCGACGTCCAGAACCCACCGGACGCGCTGAACCCCGGCGACATGCGCGACCAGTTCGACTCGCTCGAGCGGTCGGGCGGGAGCCAGTATCTCGTCGTCAAGCGAGAGGGCCGCACGTACCGCTACAAACTCCAGCGACTGCAGTCCGAGTGAGCCCTCGGCGTCCCACGTGACCGCCGACTGCTCGGACGCGTCCTCGTCGCCGGGGATCGACGCGCGGGCGACGCCTCGGGTCCGAGGACGGACGTCTCACCGACGTCCGGTCTCGACGCCGAATCGGGCTGTAAACGCGATCTTTCCGACCGCAGCGGCGCAGTTATTTCGCGTAATAGGACATTACAGGCATATCGGTGTAAAGCGACGGCCGGCAGAGAGCGATCGACGCGGCGGTAACGATCGTCCTACAGCGACGGGACGTTCTCGGAAACTGAGAGTCCGCGACTCGCTCACCCGCCGCGTGTCTCGACGAACCGCGGTGTTCTCCCGGGTCGCCGCTCTCGACGTCGCGTCGGTCGCCTCGCACGCTACGACCGTTCGTCCGCCGATCCGTCGTCCCACTCGGCGATGATCGTCCCGAGTCGGTCGCGGAGACTCCGTGCCTGTTCGGCCGAGAGGTCCACGATGGCGACCCGTCTGTACTCGGACGGCTTGGACTCCGGTTGGACGCGGTGGAACCCGTCGACTTCGACGACCCGCTCCCCGTTCGTCTCCCGGACTCGCACCTCGATGTCGTCGTATCTCATGCTCGTCTGGCCTCCTGTGAGTGCTGGCGTCGGCGTGGCGTGCGCGTCGGACGCCCTTTCCGGTCGAACGGTCTCCAACCGAGTCGAGCGCCGGCACGCGAACTCTCGACGCACTCTCGCGGGTGCGACGTTCGCACGAGTCGGTAATGGTCGTTGTGGTGGACCCAGACGTCCCGGGTTCCTCGGTCGGGTCGTCACGCCAGTTGCACCAGATTCACCAGGAACACCGCGTACATGAGCAGCAGGATCGCCCCCTCCCAGCGCGTGATCTCGCGGTCCTGCGTGGTGAAGTAGTAGAGCACCGTCGCAAGCACCATCACGGGAAGCGAGAACTCGCGCACGTTCGCCGGAACGGAGAGCGGGGCGAGAAGACTCGGGACGCCCATGACGGCGAAGCTGTTGAACACGTTCGACCCCAGCACGTTGCCGACGGCGATCTCCGGGTTGTCGCCGCGGACCGCCGTCACCGTGACCGCGATCTCGGGGAGCGAGGTGCCGACGCCGACCGCCGTGATCGCGACGAACTCGGCCCCGATCCCGAGTGCCGACGCGATGGCGAGGATCGAGCGAACGAGCTGGTCGGCGGAGACGAACACGAGCGCCAGTCCGATCAGGAGCCAGAGATACGTCCGACCGCCGGCCTCCGTCTCCTGGGCTTCCTCCCGGAGCGTCTCCTCGGCCGGGCGCGGCTCTTCGAGTTCGGTCTCCGCGTACGTCTCGACCAGGTCCACGACCGTCTCGTCGAGGCGTTCGGGCTGAGAGAGAGTGAAGTGCACGTAGACGACCAGCCCCAGCAGCGCCAGTACCCCTTCGTACCAGACGAACGGACTGTTCCAGACGGCGACGAGGACGAACGCCGCAGAGACGACGAGAAGCGGGAGGTCGACTCGCATCAGTTCCCGTTCGACGCGGATTCGTTCCCCGACCACGCCCGCGATCCCCAGTACGATGAAGATGTTCGCGACGTTCGAGCCGACGACGTTGCCGACGACGATCGCCGGCGCGTCGCGTCCCACCGCCAGCACCGACGAGACGAGCTCCGGGAGCGAGGTGCCTCCGGCGACGACGGTCGCACCGACGATGAACGGCGAGACGCCCATCGAGAGCCCGACCCGCTCGGTCGCCGACGTGAAGAGGTCGGACGCCTTCAGCAGGAGCGCGAGCGACCCGACGAACAGGAGCACCGAGACGGAGAAGCCGACCATCACCGAACCGACAACAGCGCCGGTAATAGTGGTTGGGGGCGGTTCGCCCCCTGTCCCCCGTCGGATCGGTGCGCCGTTTCGACGCCGAGATAGCACGGCTCACGGCAAACTTATGCGGCCGTTCGCCGTCCTCGAACTATGGGAACAGGGGCCACACCAACGGAGAAGTACGACCTCGAACTCGGCTCGCTCGGCGCGAAACTCGCGGTCGCCGCCGACGAGAGCGCGGCGAACGTCGCGGTGGTCGAACACACCCTCCCGCCGCACACGCTCGCCGCACCGTTGCACCGCCACAGCCGCGAAGACGAGATATCCTACGTGCTAGAGGGGGAGGTGACCGTCCTCGCCGACGGCGAACTGTCGACCGCGTCCGAAGGCGAGTTCGCGGTGAAGGGTCGAGACGCGTGGCACACGTTCTGGAACGCGGGTGACGAACCGCTCCGACTGCTCGAGATAATCGCGCCGGGCGAGTTCGCGACGCTCTTCCGCGAGGTCGCCGACTTCTATCCGTTCGACCCCGCCGACGCCGAGAGCCTCGCACGCGCCGAGGAAGTGAACGAACGGTACGGGTTCGAGGTCGACTTCGAGAGCGTCCCGCAGTTGTGCGAGGCGCACGGCCTCCGCCCGTAATCCGGCGTCGTCGGCGCGACTGGCGTGGCGGTCGGTAGGGTGGTCCTCACAACCCGCCGGTCTCGCCAGTGGGGTGAAAGAACTTTGATCTCCCGGAGCGTCTATCGGTCGTGAGCGACGAACGAACGAGCGACGTGCGGAGTGCGAGTCGACCGGACGGAACCCGAGTCTCGCGACGCGCAGCGCACGCCGTCACGGCTCTCGCATGATTCTCGTCGTCTGCGGCCCGCCCGGTGCGGGCAAGACCACGGTCGCGACGCGGCTCCAGTCCCGGCTGGCGGCACACGGTCGCGATGTCGAGATGCTGGACTCAGACGAGTTCGCACGCCACGCCTACGACCGGATGTACGAGCGGGTCGCCGACTCCGAGGAGAACTGGATCGTCGCCGGGACGTTCTACAAGCGACGCTTTCAAGAGCAGTTCGCGTCGCTCGGCGACGTCGTCTTCGTCTACCTCGAGGCGGACCTGGAGACGTGTCTGGAGCGCAATCGGCGCCGCGCCGACCCGATCGAGGAGCGGGCCGTCCACATCATCTGGCACGAGTTCGACGAACCGGACGCGGACGTCGCCGTCGACGTGAACGAGCGATCGCCGGAGGCGGTCGTCGACGACGTCCTCGCGGCGCTCGCCGACCTGCGGCCGGACTGGCCGCGCCCGGGCGCCGAGGACGCGGATGCGAGCGAGTGACGCGCGTCTCCGTCTCGAACCACGCCGACTCAGCGCGGTTCGCTGACACCGAGTTCGTCGAGCAGGTCTTCGTAGAGCGCCTCCTCACGGTCTGCGATGTCGCCGACGAGCGTCGCGGCTTCCTCGAACGTGGCGGTCCGGGGCTGGTCCTGCGCGAGAATCTCGTCGAATCGCGCCGCGACGGACTCCCACTCGCGACCGACCGACGCCATACGGTCGGCGAAGTCGTGGCTGATCCCGGTTCGCTGACCCAGCTCTTCGAGGGCTTCGGCGTAGAGTTCGCGGAACGCGGCGCCTTCGCCGTGCTCGTCGATGCTCCGCCGTGCGGCCTCGACCGGTCGGGCCGGTTTCGGGAGGTCCGGCCACGTCCCGAGATAGTCGGCGAACGACCGGAGCGCGTCCAGTCCCTCCTCGCCGGGAGCCCGCGCGTCGCGCTTGATCTGCAGGGGGTCGAGCATGTACGTCGCGGTCTGTCTGAGTCCGGCCGCGGCCGCGTCGGTGCCGTCTTCGGTTCGCGCCGCCCGGGTGACCACGAGATACTCGTTCCGGAGCGACATGAACCGGTCGTGGGTCCACGCGTCCGCGAGCGTCTCGCGGGACACCTCCCGGATCTCCTCGCTCGCCCCGTCAGAGAGTCGCACCGTCTCGTCGTCGTAGCCGACCACGACGGCGACGTGCGGCGGCAGGTGGTACGGCGACGACGGGAGGTAGTCGAGCGGCTCTGGGTCGAGCAACAGAATCACCGGGTCGTCCTCGTCGACGTGGTCGGTCACGTGTTGCCACGCCGTCTCGAACGGCTCTCCCTGCTGGAATCGATGGGGGACGCCCGCCCGTTCGAGAAACGCCTGCTCCAGCCACGTCGGCGTCGTCCGGAACGTGACCCACGGCTCGTCGGGGTTCTCGTAGAGGACGAACGTCGGTCCGCCCCCGATGCCGAAACACGCCGCCTCGCTGTAGTGCCACCCGTAGTACTCCGTGACGTTCCGGAGCGCCGCCGCCCCGCAGTGGACGCCGGACTGGTGGTCGTAGCCTTCCACTAGCTCCATGGTTCACGTACGTTCGGCCGTCAGTTAACTCTCACCCGCGACTGGCGTGATCGACCGGCGTCTCGCTCCGAAGACGCGACGCGGACTTCCCCTCCGGAGCGAGACCGAGTTGACGAGGAAGTCGAGGCCCGGGAAACGCCCCTCACGGTTCCCGCCCGACGAGAATCATCATCCGGGTTTTCCTCATTATAAATCAAACATTCGGGTGGTGAAAGCCACTATGGCCACTGCAACACGAACCGAAGAACAGATCAGAGAATTCGAACAGGAGTTCGTCGAGGAAGTGTGGAACGGGGACAACTACGACTTCATCGAGGAGACACACAGCGAGGACTACGTAGGGCACTGGTTCGACATCGAGGGCGGCGATGTGGATCGGGCTGGCCTCGAGGCGTTCATCCGGGAAGCCCACGCTGGCTTTTCGGACTTCGAGATGGCAGTCGAGTTCGTGGTCGTCGAGGACGACATGGGAGTGACCGGCTTCACCGTGAGCGGGACCCACGACGGGGAGTATGCGGGCATTCCCGCGACGAACGAGGTCGGGAGCACTCCGGGTATCATGGTCCACCGGTTCGAGGATGGGTCGGTCGTCGAAGCGTGGGCTGTGTGGGATGCCCTCGGTCAACTTCAACAGCTCGGCGTCCTCCCGAAATCCTTCACCTTGGCCTCGTTCCTCGAGACCGGGGCGAAGCTGGCGAAACAGGACGCTATCAAACTCGCCAGAGGCGAGTGATCGGCCACTCTCCTTGCCGTCACATTTCATCGAAGAGTGGCGTTTCATTGCAACCCACGCGCTGTAAAGCACACACCCCGAAACCGATCGCACACACTCCGAAACCGTTCTGCAGTCGGGGTGCGTCTCACTCCTCGTCCAGATACGTCATCGCCTCTTCGTCCTGTACCTGCTCGAAGTGGTCGTAGAACTGCCCGACGCCCATGAAACTGCTCGGCGTCGCCAGACAGACGACCTCGTCGACCATCGCCGAGAGTTCGTCGACGGTGTCGGGCGGGCCGACCGGGACCGCCAGCACGATGCGGTCGGCGTCGCCGTCGCGGAGCTGCTGGACGCACGCCATCGCGGTCGACCCCGTCGCCACGCCGTCGTCGACGAGCACGACCGTCTTGCCGGCCAGTTCGAGTTCGGGTCGGTCGCCGCGGTATCGGTCCGCCTTCTGCCGTGCGTTCTCGGCTTCCTCCCGGCGCTTTCGCTCGAAGTACTCCTCGTCGATCCCGCGCCGGGCGAAGGCCGCCTCGTTACGCCAGACGCTCCCGTTGCTCGCGACCGCGCCGATGGCGTACTCGGGATTACCCGGCGCGCCGATCTTCTTCGCGACCACCACGTCGAGCGGTGCGTCGAGCGCGTCGGCGACGGCACGGCCGAGCGGTAGCCCGCCGCGGGGAATCGCGAGCACGAGGTCCGCCTCGACGCCGCGCTCTCTGAGCGCCTCTCCGAGTTGCTGTCCCGCCTCCGCCCTGTCGTGAAACCGTCGCGAGTCGGTCATCGTTCGTTCCGAGAGTACGAGACGCGGTGTCATGTAACGTGGGGCCGTTCCCGCGCCACCGGAACGACCGCCGCCGTAATGTCAGATGCCACCGTACGTGTGGGTATGTCTGGGACCGACGAGGACCTGGTGTACATACCGGTCGACGACGTCGAACTCGAGGGGATGCTCGAAGTTCCGCCCGACGCGACGGGGCTGGTCGTCTTCGCCCACGGGAGCGGGTCGAGCAGGAAGAGTCCGCGCAACAACTTCGTCGCCGAGGTGATTCGCGACCGCGGTCTCGGGACGCTCCTGTTCGACCTGCTCACCGAGGAGGAAGACCAGGTCCGCGAGAACCGCTTCGACGTTCCGCTGTTGACCGAACGGCTCGTCGCCGTCACCGAGTGGCTGCGGGACCGCGACGACACGGTCGACCTGAACGTGGGCTACTTCGGTTCGAGCACCGGTGCCGCCTCGGCGCTCAGGGCGGCGGCCCGACTCGGCGACGACGTCGACGCGGTCGTCTCTCGGGGCGGTCGGGTCGACATGGCGTCGGAGGTGCTCGCGGACGTGCAGGCGCCGAGCCTGTTCGTCGTGGGCGGAGACGACACGCAGGTGCTCGAACTGAACCGGGAGGCCCACGAGCAGCTCACCTGTGAGAAAGACCTGCACGTCGTCGAGGGAGCCGGCCACCTCTTCGAGGGGGAGGGCCAACTCGAGGAGGTCGCGGAGGTGGCCGCCGACTGGTTCGCCGAGACCCTGCGGTGACCGGTCGCCGTGGCCTCGGCGCGCCGGTCCCCGGACTCCCCTCGCCTCGGACCGCTCACGAGGTCTCGATGATGCCGTGTTGCTCGAAGTAGAGCCGCAGTTTGCGGACAGAGGTCACCACCCGGTCGCAGTAGTCTTCGACGATCGGTGCCGGGTTGTAGCCGATGGCGGTGCCGGCGTTCTTGAGCATCGGCAGGTCGGACGCCCCGTTGCCGACCACGAAGATCTGACCGCGGTCGAGACCTTCGATCGCCGCGAGTTCCTCGAGCGCTTCGTCCTTGCTCCCCTCGACGAGCGGCCCCTCGACCTCGCCCGTGAGCGCGTCGTTTTTCATCACGAGTCGGTTCGCGACGAGGTGGTCGACCGCGACTCCGCCCCGGTCGAGCGCCGCGCGGACGCCCTCCTCGAACGTGCCGGTGATGATCGCGACGACGTGGCCTGAGCGTCGCAGGTCACGGAGTATCTCGGCGACGCCGTCTCTGAGTTTCGCGCGCTCGAACGCGGCCTCCACGCGGTCGGCGGGCATCCCCTCGAGCAGCGAGACTCGCTGTCTGAGACTCCGGCCGAACTCCACGTCGCCTCGCATCCCCTGTTCGGTCAGACCTCGCACCTCGTTTGCCACGTCGTACTCTCTGCCCAGCAGGACCGACAGGTCGGACTGTGAGAGCGTCCCGTCGAAGTCGAACGCCACTAACGCCATGGCGCTACGTACGACCGCCGCCCACTTGACATTCGCCCCGCCCTGAAGGGCGAGGATTCCCGAACGTTGGGATATTAAGATTCGCACCCCACCTG
>JGI1689J12820_1000110_pt1 | contig 14433 bp, 9 predicted proteins | sample PRCRCaboRojoPR_6_FD_12820 | JGI IMG/M metagenome (IMG submission 12820)
CCGGCTTCGTCGACACGCACTCCCACGCCGACATCACGCTGTTCGAGGACCCGCTCCTCGAACCGAAGACCCGGCAGGGCATCACGACAGAACTCGTCGGACCCGACGGCTTCTCGATGGCCCCCATGTACCGCGAGGGCGGCGCCGAGGAGTGGTGCGGGCACCTGCGCGGACTCGTCGGCGACGCCGACGTCGACTGGACGTGGGGCAGCGTCGCCGAGTACCTGGACGCGGTCGACGAACACGGACCGGCCTCGAACGTCGCGACGTTCGTCGGTCACGGCACGGTGCGCTTCAACGTGATGGGGATGGCCGACCGGGCACCCACCGAGGAAGAGCTCGAAGAGATGGCGGATCTGGTCACCGAGGGCCTCGAGGACGGCGCGCTCGGCTTCTCGACCGGGCTCGTCTACTCGCCGCACACCGTCGCGACGACCGAGGAGGTGCGCACGCTCGCCGAGCGGTGTGCGCCGTTCGGCCGCCCCTTCCGGGCGCACATCCGGAGTGAGGGGCGTCGAATCTGGGAGGCGCTCGACGAGTTCACCGACGTCGGTGCGGACGCGGGCGTCCCGATCCACCTCGACCACTACAAGCTGGCCGGCGCCGACCAGCAGGGGAAAGCAGACCGCTCGAACGCGCTCATCGAGGCCGCCCGCGAACGGGGGATCGACTTCACCGTCGAGCAGTACCCCTACACCGCGGGGAACACGCTGCTCTCTGCGGTCCTCCCCCCGTGGGTCCACGCGGAAGGCCCAGAGCAGGTCCTCGAGTACCTCCGGGACGACGAGGCCCGCGAGCGAATCAAACGCGACATCGAGGGGTGGCGCATCGACGGCTGGGAGAACCAGGGCGCCCGCACCGGCTGGGAGAACATCGTCGTGACGAACATCCAGTCCGAGGAGTTCGCCGAGTACGAGGGCGAGTCCGTCGCCGACGTCGCCGACGCTCGCGACCAGCACCCGATCGACGCCGTCTGTGACATGCTGATCGCCGACGAACTCGGCGTCTCGATGATCCTCCACGCGATGGCCGAACCCGACGTCCGCGACTTCCTCGCCAACGAGCGCGTGAACGTCTGTACGGACAGCCTCTTCGGCGGGAAACCGCACCCGCGGACGTACGGCACCTACCCCCGGATCCTCGGGAAGTACGTCCGCGAGGAGAACCTGCTGACGCTCGAAGAGGCCGTCCGAAAGATGACCTCGCTCCCCGCGAGAGCGATGGGACTGGACCGGAAGGGCGTCCTCCGTCCGGGGATGGACGCCGACCTGGTCCGGTTCGACCCGGCCGTCGTCGAGAGTCACGCGACCTTCGAGAACCCCCGGCGGTTCCCCACCGGACTGCCGGACGTGCTGGTGAACGGTGAGTTCGTCGTGCGCCGGGGCGAACTCACCGGGGCTCGACCGGGTGACGTGATCCGGGCGTAGCGGCGCCTCGTCGGACCGGAGGCAGCTCGGATCGAGACCGAGTCGAATCGTTGTGACGGCCCCGCCAGCCGCTCACTCCCGCACCGTTAACCGACCCGCCGTCTCACTTGCGCACCGCGACGCCGGGCGTCGCCCCGGTCGTCTCGCCGCCGCGGACGGCGAACTCGCCGTTCACCAGCACGTGCTCGATGCCGATCGGGTGCTGTCGCGGCGTCTCGAAGGTGGCGCGGCTCTCGACGACCGTCGGATCGAACACGACCAGATCGGCGTCCATGCCGGGTCGGACCACCCCCTTCCGGTCGAGTCCCATGGCGCGGGCGGGGAGCGACGTCATCTTTCTGACGGCCTCCTCGAGCGTCAGCAGGTTCTTCTCGCGGACGTAGTGCCCGAGCACTCTCGGATACGTGCCGTAGACCCGCGGGTGGGGCTTCCCGCCGAAGAGGCCGTCGGTGGCGACGCAGACGCGCTCGGCGGAGAGGATCTCTCGCACGTCGCCCTCGTCCATCATGTGCGTGACCATGCTCACCCCGAGGTCCTCCTCGAACAGGAGGTCGCACACGGCGTCCACGGGGTGGACGTCGCGCTCCTCGGCCACGTCCGCGACCGACTTGCCCTCGAGGCGTTCGTTCTCCGCGCTCGGGACGTTCGAGAGGACGACGTTCTCCCAGCCGGCGGTCGCGCCGAGGTTCTCCCAGCCGTCGATCCGCCACTGCTCGATGTCGCGCCGGATCCGTTCGCGGGCGTCTTCGTCGTCGAGATACCGGAGCGTCCCCTCGGGTCCCTCGGCGTGGACCCACGGCGGCAACACGGCAGAGAGCATCGTGCTGCCGGCGGTGTAGGGGTACTGCTCGACGGTGAAGTCGACGCCCCGCTCGCGGGCGGTCTCGATGGCGTCGATCCCCCGTCTGGCCTTCCCGTGTTGCTGTCGCCCGCCCATCTTGAAATGCGAGAGGTGGAGCGGAACGCCCTCCTCGGAACCGACGTCGACGAACTCGTCGAGCGCCTCCCACAGCCATCGCCCTTCGCTCCGGATGTGGGCGACGAAGGGGCGCTGGTACGGTCCGAGTCTGGCCGCGAGCGCGGCCACCTCGTCGGTGTCGGCGTACGTACAGGGCGTGTAGATGAGGCCGGTCGAGAAGCCGACGGCCCCGTCCTCCAGGCCCTCGGTGACCAGATCTGCCATCTCTTCGAGCTCCTCGTCGTCGGGCGCGCGACTCTCCATCCCGAGGACGTTGAACCGGACGGTCCCGTGGCCGACCAGCAGCGCGACGTTCGGGGCCACCCCGCTGGCCTCGACGGCGTCGAAGTAGTCGGCGACGCTCTCCCACGTCCAGTCGACGTCGACCGAACCGGCGAGCGCGGAGAGCTGACTCTGCCACTCCTCGGCACCGCCTTCGCGGTACATCGGTGCCATGGAGAACCCGTCCTGTCCGAGGATCTCGGTCGTGATCCCCTGCCGGACCTTCGGCGCGAGCGTCTCGTCGGCGAACAGTTCGAGGTCGGAGTGGGAGTGCGTGTCGACGAACCCGGGCGAGACGACCTGTCCGGCCACGTCGACGGTCTCCTCGGCGTCGAGGGCGGCGTCGCGCCGACGGACGACGGCGGCGATCTCGCCGTCGTCGACCGCGACGCTGCCGCGGAACCAGGGCGCGCCGGTCCCGTCGACGATCCGGGCGTTCTCCAGCAGCAGATCGTGGGTCATGGGTCGAGATTCGTCGGCGGGTGCAAAAAACGGGGACCGATAATGAGAGGGCGTCCCACGCCGCCGACGAGACGGACGCGCCCGGACGACCTACTCGCCGACGATACGCAGGAACTTCCGGGTGTCCACGTTCCGGCCCGAGAGCTGGAGGACGACCGTTCGGCCCGCGAGGTCGTCGCCCATATCGAGCGCCGCGGCGACGGCGGCGGCCGAGGCGCCCTCGGCGAGGACGTGGTCCTCCCGGAAGAGCAGTTCGAGGGCGTCCTCGATGGCCTCGTCGGTGACCCGGCGCATGTCGTGGAGCCGGTCCCGGAGGACCTCCATCGTCAGCGCGAACGGGACCCGAGAGGCGATGCCCTCCGCGGTCGTCTCCGCCGAGGCCTGCGAGTCGAGGTGTCCCTCGTGGAAGCCGCGGTACATCGCGTCCGCGCCCGTCGCCTGGACGCCGACGACGTTCGCGTCGCCGATCGCGCCGACGGTCAGGCAGTAGCCGGCGGCGCTGGACCCGCCGCCGACCGGACAGACCAGGGTGTCGACGTCGGGCCGGTCCTCCAGCACTTCGAGTCCGGCGGTGCCGACGCCGGCGATCAGGTGCGGTTCGTTCGCCGAGTGGACGTAGCGGTACCCCTCCGAGGCCGCCCGCGACTCGGCCCACTCGCGGGCGTCGTCGTACTCCTCGCCGTGGTGTTCGACGCGCGCGCCCAGTGCCTCCATCGCGGCCACCTTGTCCGGGTTCGCGTCCGTCGGGACGGCGATCACCACCGGGACGTCGAACTCTCGCCCGGCGTAGGCGACGGACTGTCCGTGGTTTCCGGTGCTGGCGGCGATCAGCCCGGGATCGCGGAACTCCGCGGGGAGACGCGAGACGAGGTTCATCCCGCCGCGCACCTTGAACGCGCCCGTCGGGAGCGTGTCCTCGCGTTTGAGGTAGACGTCGGCGTCGAGCCGGTCCGAGAGGGCCTCGCTCCGGACCAGCGGGGTCTTCGGCAGGTACTGCGAGACGACGCTGCGGGCCTCGTAGACGTCTCTGGGGGTCGGCGGCGTCAGGTCGTGGTACTCGAAGACCGTCGTCGCGTCGGGCGAGGGAACGCGCTCGTATCGGCTCAACGCTGCTCGCCTCCGGTCTCCGCGGCCATCTCCCCGACGGCCGCGAGCAGGACGTTCGCGCCGGCGACGACGTCCTCCCACTCGGTGAACTCCTCCTCGACGTGGCTGATGCCGTCGACGCTCGGGACGAAGATCATCCCGGTCGGACAGACGCGGTTCAGGTAGTTGGCGTCGTGGCCCGCGCCGCTGACTATCCGCTCGTACTCGCCTTCGACGGACTCGGCGGCCCGTTCGACGGCCTCGATGCACGTCTCGTCGAAGGGCTCGGCGTTGATCCGCATGATCTCCTCGAACTCCCACGCGACGTCCTCTCGCTCCGCGGCCCACTCGATCTCCCGTTCGACCTGTTCGACCGCGGCGGCGACGACCGCGTCGTCGTACGACCGGACGTCGACGGTGAACGCGACCCGCTCGGGGATGACGTTGATCGAGTTCGGGTGGACGTCGACCTGTCCGACGGTGCCGACGAGGTCGTCACCGCCCGTTGCGGTGAGGCGTCGGACCGCCTGCACGACGTCGCTGGTGGCGACGAGGGCGTCGTGGCGGAGGTCCATCGGCGTCGGCCCCGCGTGGTCTGCGCTCCCCTCGAACGCCGCCTTCATCCACGAGAAGCCGTAGACGCCCTCGACGACGCCGACGCCGACGTCGTCCTCGTCGAGGTAGGGTCCCTGCTCGACGTGCAGTTCGAGATAGCAGTGCAGGTCCCGCGGCTCGCAGGGCGCGTCGCCCCGGTAGCCGATCCGCGCCAGTTCCTCCCCGAAGGTCTCCCCGTCGTCGTCTTCGACGGCGTAGGCCTCTTCGAGGTCGAAGACGCCGGCGAAGACGCCGCTCCCGAGCATGTCCGGCTGGAAGCGAACGCCCTCCTCGTTGCTCCACGCGACGATCTCGAGCGGGCGCTCGGTCTCGACGCCCGCGTCGTTCAGCGACTCGACGACCTCCAGCGCACCGAGGACGCCGATCACGCCGTCGTACCTGCCGCCGTTGTACTGGCTGTCGACGTGCGAGCCGAAAAGCACCGGCGCGAGCGAGTCGTCGTGCCCCTCCCGTCGGCCGAAGATGTTGCCCATCTCGTCGACGGTGACGGCGAGACCGGCGTCCTCGAACCACTCGACCAGTCGATCCCGTGCCCGTCTGTTCGCCTCCGACAGCGAGGGGCGGTTCACGCCGCCGCGCTCGGTCGCGCCGATCTCGTTGAAGCGGTCGAACCGCTCGCGAAACCGCTCGGTAGAGACGGTCAGATCCATGGGTAGTGGACTGCGCCGGTCCATTTCAGTCCCCTCCCTCTCATGGGAGGCGGTCTGGGCGCCGACGGTATGCGGACGAGCGACAGGCGGTCGCGCTCGAACTCAGACTCGGCCCAGCCGCGGGACTCGTGAGCCTCCGCGCCAGACTTCGAACCGGCCCGCTCACGGGGCTACTCCACGTGGCCTCGGGCGACTTCCGCCCCGGACATCGCTGACGAACTCGACGGCTGCGGCGACCGTGCTCGAGTTCGTCCCGGCCGGTCGAGACGAAAGGCGGCGCTCCGGAACCTCGGTGACCTCGTTGGCCCGGGGTCCGAACTCGCTGGCCAGTACGGCCCGCTTAGACGTCGTCAGATCCGACAGAGCGTTCGTCGAGCGAGCACGCCCTCCTATGATAGGCCGGGAGTATAAGTCATTTCGTTATCATTTCGATGCTAAACCATGACAAACGGTGGCATGGAAACGGGTGCGGGACTGTTCGAACGGCTCACCTACGGACCGTTCGGGAAGATCGTGCTGCCGGCGATCATCCTGCAATCGGTGCTCATCGGCGGCGGCTACGCGACCGGCAGGGAGATCGTCGCGTACGGAGCGAAGTACGGGTCCGCGGGCTGGCTCGCCGTGTTCGGCATCTGGCTCGGCTTCACCGTGATGGCCGTGTTGACCTTCGAGTTGGCCCGGACGTTCCAGGTCTACGACTACAAGAAGTTCATCCGACAGCTCATCGGCAGGCTGTGGCCGGTGTTCGACCTGCTGTTTCTCGTCATGGCCGTGCTCGTCATCGCCATCATGGCCTCGGCGGCCGGGAACATCATGGAGCAAACCATCGGCGTTCCGTACCTCGCCGGCGTCGGCGTCGTCATCGCCGTCGTGGGGATGCTCAGCTACGCGGGCGAGACGCTCCTCGAGGAGTTCAAAACCGGCGGGACGATCTTCCTGTACGTCGCGTACATCCTCTTCGGGGCGATCGTCCTTTCGCAGGTCTGGGGCGACGTGACCACCGTCTTCGCCTCGGGGAACACGTCGTACGTCTCGGACGCCAGCGCCCCGGCGGTGCTGCAGTCGGGCATCCTCTACGTCGGGTACAACCTCGTCGTGTTCCCGGCGGTCTTCTTCGCGCTGGACCGCCAGGAGAGCCGTCGCGAGTCCGTCGTCTCCGGCGTCCTCGCCGGAACGATGATGACGATCCCGTTCGCGCTCACGTACGTCACGTTCATGGGCTTTTACCCGTCCGAGCAGGTGATGGGCGCCGAAGTCCCCTGGCTCCAGGTGCTGGAGAGCGCCGGCGGTACGCTCCTCATCGGCTTCTACGGCGTCGTCATGGGCTGGACGCTCGTCGAGACCAGCGTCGGTCTCATCCACGCCCTCCTCGACCGCGTCGACGAGAACATCGAAGACGTCGCTATCGGCCCGCTCGCCAGACAGAGTGGCCTCTCGAAGGTCCAGAGCGGCGCGCTGGCGGTCGGCGTCCTCGTCGGAGCTCTCGCTCTCTCTCGCGTCGGGATTATCGCGCTGGTCGCCCAGGGGTACACGCTGATGGCGTACTTCTTCATCGCGCTGTTCGCCCTCCCGCTGCTCACTGTCGGGGTGCTCCGCATCCGGAACCCAGACTGGGGCTCCGGCTTCCTCGGAGCCGAGAGCCGACCGACTGCCCCAGCCCAGTCCGACGACTGAGTCGAGTCTGGGCAACCGTCTTCGTTCGATCGAGGCGTCGTACTGCCAGAGAGCGCGGTCGAGGCCGGCTGCGGTCAGGACGCGTCGGGGTACGCGGCGACGACGTCGTCGAGTTCGGGCCTGATCGGGGTGACGTCGCCGCCGGCGCGTCTGGCGCTCTCGGTGTCTTTCAGACCGTTCCCGGTGACGACGACGACGACGGACTCGTCGGGTCCGACGACGTCTCGTGCCAGGGCCTCGCGGAGCCCCGCGACCGGTGCGGCCCCAGCGGGTTCGGCGTAGATCCCTTCGGCGTGTCCGAGCGTCCGCTCGGCCGCGAGGATGGCCTCGTCGGAGACGAGCAGCGACGTGCCACCGCTCTCTTCGAGCGCCCGGCAGGCCTTCACGGTGTTCCGCGGCCGGCCGACCGCGATGCTGTCGGCGACGGTGTCCGCGACGTCCGCGGCGTCGTCGTGCTCGTGGAACGCGTCGTGGATGGCGCTCGCGCCCTCGGCCTGCACGCCGAGCATCTTCGGCGTCTCCTCTACGTACCCGAGGTCGTGGAACTCCCGGAACCCCTTCCACGCGCCGGCGACGGTACAGCCGTCGCCCATCGAGAACACCACCCAGTCAGGGACCTCTCCGCGGCTCTGCTCTGCGAGTTCCATCCCCACGGTTCGTTTCCCTTCGACCTGGAAGGGGTTGATCGCCGCGTTGCGGTTGTACCAGCCAAAGGAGTCGGTCACCGCCACGCTGAGGTCGTAGGCCTCGTCGTAGCTCCCCTCGACTGCGAGGACGTCCGCCCCGTAGACGAGCGGTTGCGCGAGCTTCCCCTCGGGTGCGTCGCCGGGCACGAAGATGCGCGCGTCCATCCCACCGCGGGCGGCGTAGCCGGCGAGCGAGGCCGCGGCGTTGCCGGTCGACGCGCACGTGACGACGTCGCGGCCGGCGTGTCGGGCTTTCGTCACCGCGACGCTCGTCGCCCGGTCTTTCAGCACGCCCGTCGGGTTCCGCCCGTCGTCTTTGACGCGCACCGAGACGCCGAGTTCCGCGCTCAGGTTCGGGGCGTCGTAGAGTCCCGTCCCGCCCTCGCCGAGCGTGACGGGGGTCGCGTCGTCGTCGACCGGGAGGAACGCCTCGTACTTCCACTGGGAGTCGATGCGGCCGTCGAGTTCCGCGTCGAATCGGTCCGCGATCAGGTCGTAATCGTATTTCACCTCGAGGATCCCGTTCACTCCCTCGTGGTTCGGGCAGGTGTAGATGATCTGGTCCGGGTCGTAGCGCTCCCCGCAGAGGGTACACTCGAGCGCAGTCACGTGGTCCATCGCCATGCGTGAACACCCGGCCGAGACGTAGTATAATTCACTCCCTCACATGGCCGGGTGTGGTCGGGACCACCGCACGCGAGGCGAGACCGATCCGCGGGGGANCCACGGGAGACGAAGCCGTGGCTCGCGCTCTCCGCGGGATCGGTCGCTCGGCGACTCCCCGACGGAGCGACGCTAGAACTCGTTCAGGAGCTTCGACTCGGCCTTCCGCAGGTGTTCGAGGAGCGTGGTCTTCGAGACGTCGAAGTCGTCGGCGAGGTCGCTCGCGGAGGTCTGTCGCGGCCAGGAGTAGTAGCCTCGCTGTTGAGCGAGTTCGAACACCTCGCGCTGACGCTCGGAGAGCGCCGCCCTCGGCGACGACCCGCAGGTCTGGGTCTGCGGGGACTTCATCCCCTCGACGTCGATGTCGGCGTGCATCTCCGCTCTGATCTCGTCGAGTCTCTCTTGGATCTGCGAGCGGTCCTCCGAGATGATGACGGTCCAGTACTCGTTGCCGTCCTGAACGCGGATCTCGCTGTCCGGGACGAACCCCCGGGAGATGAACGCGTCGTAGATGCTGTGGGTCGCGTCGTAGGTCACCAGCAGCTCCTGGGTGGCGTTGCCGGCCGCGCTGGTGCGGACGCTCGGATTGAGGTACTCGTGTATCTCCTTGACGTCCCGGGTCAGCGACGACTGGTCGATGACCTCGACGAGCTCGTCGATGCTCTCGCGAGCGTCGGCGTAGGCCGTCAGCCGGGCGTTCACGACGTCGCCGGTCTCGTAGACGCCGTGGGCGATGAGTCCCGCGCTCACCGCCCTCGTCGACTGCAGGGTCCAGCAGTCGGGGTGCCATATCTGTAACGTCAGTTGTGAGGCGTTTCGTGTTGTCTCGTCGATACTCATGCCCTACTGTGTCTTGTCAACAAGCATCGTGATAAATCAACCGTTGAAACATCGAAATGTGTTTCATGGCCTCGAAGGCAGCGCGTCGCGCCCGGTGTGAGCGGGTCGGACGCGGACGCCGGCGGACCCCGCGACCGCGAGTGTCGTCACCGCTCGATGTAGTCCCTCGGGTCGATCCCGTGACCGGGCCCGCCGATCTCGATCGTGGGACCGTAGTTCACCTCGACGACGTCTTCCGCCAGCAGGAGGCGTCTTCCGCCAGCAGGAGGTTGCCGTCGAGGTCGACGTACGAGAACGCGCTGGTCCCGGAGACGACGTGGGCGCTCGTGTGGATGCCGATCGCGCTCTCGAGCATGCAGCCGACCATGAGATCGAGGTTCGCCGCCTCGGCGACGGCGACGATGTCGGCCGCGGCGAGCGGGCCCGACTTGCCGAGTTTCAGGTTTATCACGTCCGCGGCCTCCCGCCGGACCACCTCCATCGCGTCTCCGGGCGTGAAGACGCTCTCGTCGGCCGCGACGGGCACGTCGACCCGGTCACGCACCTGCGCGAGGCCTGCGAGGTCGTCCGCCGGCACGGGCTGTTCGACCAGGTCCAGGCGGACGTCCCGCGCGGTCAACTTCTCGACGAACCGGGCCGTCTCCTTCGGCGTCCAGCCCTGATTCGCGTCGACCTTGAGGTGGGCGTCCGGCGCACCCTCGGCGACGGCGGCGACGCGCTCGACGTCGCTCGCCACGTCCGTCCCGGTCTTGACTTTCAGGTGCTCGAAGCCGTCTTCCGCCGCCCGAGACGCCTGCTCGTAGGCCTCGTCGGNCGAGACGATGGGGACGGTCAGATCGGTCGTGACCGGCGTCGGCGCGCCGCCGAACAGCTCCGAGAGCGGTATCTCCCGCTCCCGGCAGTAGGCGTCTAAGACCGCGGTCTCGACGGCGAACGCCGCCGACGCCATCCCCGGGAAAGTCGATCTGATCTCCGAGACGAGCGACCGGTACTCGGTGACCTCGCCGCCGGCCACGAGGTCGCCCATCGCCTCCGCGGTGGCGAGCGCCGCCCGCTGGGTTTCGCCGGTCACGGGGGGGATGGGAGCACCTTCGCCGTAGCCGACGGCACCGGCCGCCGTCTCCACGGTCACGAGGACGTTCGCCGCCTCGCGCTGCGTCCCGAGTGATATCTCGAACGGTTCCTCCATCGGTAGGTCGAGCGCTTCGACCGTGACTGCCGTGATCTCGCTCATAGTTGGGTCATGGGTCGTTCGATCGCGTCCGATACGGCGTCGAGCAGGCGGGCCGGACCGTCTTCGTGGTAGACGTTCCCCGCGGGGAGGCCGAACTCGTCTGTGGCCTCCGCGGGATCGCCCCACGTCGACACGGCGGCGACAGTCGCATCCGAGAGCTGCTCGATCAATCGCCGCTCCGGTTCGACGCCCGCGAGGTCGAACCGCTCGAAGTGAGTTCGTCCCTCCCGGTCGGGGTCGTGCGCGAGGACGACCGCGTCGGGCCACGCACCGTGGAGGATCGAGAGCGTCACGCCGGAGTAGGCCCGGTGGGTCAGACTCGCCTGCCCCTCCACGAAGACGACGTCGGCGTCCGCCCCCACGTCCGCGACGAGGTCCTCGACCACGCCCGCGGTGAAGTCCGCCGGGACGCGGTCGATGACGGTGCCGGCCTGCGCGCCGACCATGATGCCGGTCTGTCCCGTCGCCACCCATCCCGCGTCGACGCCCGCCGCCCGCGCCGCCCGGTACAACTCGAAGGTCGTCGTTCGCTTGCCGACCGCGCAGTCGGTGCCGAGCGTGAGGACGACCTCCGCGTCGACGTCGTCGACGGAGCCGTCTCCGACTCGCAACTCGTCTTCTTCGGGCGGCTTCCGAACGTCGAAGAGCCGCACGTCGTGTCGCTCCGCGAGGTCCGCCCACTTCGGATCGTCACCGAGGAAGACGTGCAGGCCCGAGACCACGTCGCATCCGTTCCGAATCGCCTCCTCGATGTCGCCGACCCAGGACTCCGGGAGCGCCCCGCCGGCGGGTGCGACGCCGACGACCAACGCCTCCGCCTCGGTGGCGACGTCGAGGGCGTCGGACGTCGACTCCACTATCGGGACGTCCGGCGCGTCTCTGCCGAGAACTGCTCGGGGGCTCTGGCCCGCGCGCGTCGAGTCGATGATCGCCTCGACCTCGAACACTTCGCTGTGCATGACGACGCCGTTGGCGGTTTTCCCGCCCGTCTCGCCGAACTCTCCCTCGGCGAGAACGATCGTCGGGACCGGGATGTCGAAAGAATCTCGTAGATTCATGTCACCTCCGGAGCTTCGGCAGACGAGGCCAAAATCCCACCACCTTCCATAGAGGGCCGCGGGGTCAATCGACGCGGTACCGTGCCAGCGCCGACTCGTCGACCGTGACGCCGAGGCCGGGGGCGTCCGGGAGCTCGAAGGTCGACCCGTCGGGCTCCCATCGGTCCCGTTCGACGACGAGGCCGTGCTCCGCGTGGACGTTCAGCGTCCCGGTCGGATACGACACCGGCGGCGACGCGGCGGCGAACTGCGCGTTCGCGGCCGCGCCCACGCCGAGTTCCAGCATGCTCCCGACGAAACAGGGGAACCCGTGGGCCGCCGCGACCGTCGCGACGTCGCACGCCCGGGCGAGACCGCCCGTCTTTCCGAGTTTGATGTTCACGACGTCGCAGGCGTCCCGCCGCGCGAGCGCGGCCACGTCCCGCGGCGAGAAGCAGGCCTCGTCGGCGAGGATCGGGACGTCGACGGCGGCCGCGACCCGCGCGAGGCCGTCGAGGTCGTCGTGGGCGACCGGCTGTTCGACGAGAACCAGTCCGTCGGCCGCCTCGTCGAGTATCGGGATCCGCCGCATCGCTTCTGGGGGCGTCCAGCCCTGGTTCGCGTCGACTCGGACCGCCGCCTCCGGGACGCGCTCCCCGAGGGCCGCGATCGCGGCCCGTTCGGCCTCGAACTCCGGCCCGCCGACCTTGATCTTGAACGCGGTGAAGCCGGCCTCGGCCGCCTCGCGGGCCTCGGCCACCAGCTCGTCGGGCGGCTTGATCCCGATCGAGTAGTGGAGGTCGATCGTCGGCTCCCCGCCCGCCGGGCCGCCGAGCAGCTCGTACACCGGGAGGTCGCGGACGCGACCCAGCGCGTCGTGGAGTGCGACGTCGACCCCGTACAGCGGGAACGGCTCGCCCGCGAGTTCGCGCTCCATTCGGTCCACGTGGCGCCGAATCCGGTGGAGCGGCCGCCCCTCGAGGACGGGTGCGATCGTCTCGTCGACGAGCGTCGCGCAGCTAGACTGGGTGAGGCCGTGGGGCCAGTACGGTTCGGGCGCGATCTCGCCGACGCCCGTGACCCCGCTGTCAGTCTCCACGCGAACGATCACGTGATCGAACGTCGCTCGCTCGTCGGATTCGACCGAGAGACTCGTCTCGTAGGCGGTCTCGACGGGAACAGAGACCGGGATCGCCTCGACGGCCGTTATCGAGACCGTCATCCCCGCACCACCGACCCGGGTCGCGCGCCCGTGTGGTCGCCGTCCCGGACGACGAACGTCCCGTCGACGAGGACGTGGTCGACGCCCGCCGGATACTGCGCGGGTGCGAGGAAGTCGCCGGTCTGTGCGACCGTCTCCGGGTCGAAGACGGTGACGTCCGCGGCCAGCCCCCGCTTGAGGACGCCCCGGTCTTCCAGTCCCATCCGCGCGGCCGGCAGGCCGGTCATCTTGTAGACGGCCTCCTCCAGCGAGAGGACCTCCTCGTCGCGCGCGTAGTGCCCGAGCACTCGCGGGAAGGTGCCGTAGTTCCGCGGGTGCGGGACGCCATCGCCGAGCGGTCCCTCCGGCGTCAGCGACGACCCGTCGCTCCCGACCATCGTCAGCGGGTGTTCCATCACGGTCCGCACGTCGGTCTCGTCCATGCCGAAGTTGACGTGCGAGGTCCGGTTCTCGTCGTCGCGGACCAGATCGAGCAGTAGCGTCGCCGGCTCTCGCTCCTCGTCGTCTCTCGCGGCGAGCGCCGCGATCGTCTCGCCCTCGGCGTCTTTCAGCGCCGGGTTCTGGACGTTCGTGACGAGCACGTCGTCCCATCTGCCCTCGTAGCTCTCCGCGAGCGACTCCGCGAGTCGCCGCCGCGTCTCGTCGTCGCGGAGGCGGTCGAGGAGCGCCTCGTCGCCGCCGTCGTGGGCCCAGTTCGGCAGGAGCGCCCCGAGGCTCGTCGACGACGCGACGTAGGGATACTGGTCGCACTGGACGTCGACGCCGCGCTCTCGAGCGAGCTCCATCCGGCGTAGCGTGTAGCGGATCTTCCCCCAGTTGTCTGGGCCGACCGCCTTGTGGTGGGAGATCTGCACCGGGACGTCGGCCCGACGGCCGATCTCGAGCGTCTCCTCGACGCTCTCGATCAACTCGTCGCTCTCGCTGCGCATGTGCGTCGCGTAGAATCCGCCGTGGTCGGCGGCGACCGTCGCGAGCGCGGCCACCTCGTCGGTGTCGGCGTACGAACCGGGCGGGTAGAACAGACCGGTCGAGAGCCCGACGGCACCCTCCTCCATCGCCTCGTCGACGAGCGCTCGCATCTCGTCGAGTTCGTCTTCGTCGGGTTGCCGGTCGCCGTTGCCGAGGACGGCCGCCCGAACGTTTCCGTGGCCGACGAGCGAGGCGACGTGCAACGAGAGCCCTCCCGCCTCGAGCGTCTCGAAGTACTCCGCCATCGACTCCCAGTCGAGGGAGACGGTCCCCGAGAGGCCGCGCGCCTCGAACCAGCCGTCGACGTTCTCGGCGGCGTCGCCGTACCGCGGAGCGGCGCTGATTCCGCAGTTACCGACGACCTCGAGTGTGACTCCCTGTCGGACCTTGCTGTGTGCGTCCCGATTCGCCGGCAGCGTGAAGTCGGAGTGGGTGTGGATGTCGACGAATCCCGGTGCGACCGCTCGCCCGCTCACGTCGACGACTTCGTCGCCGTCGAGCGACCCGGGCGGCCCGAGCGCCGCGATCTCCGACCCGTCGATCGCGACGTCGCCCCGACGCCACGGGGAACCGGTCCCGTCGACGATCCGCCCGCCGTGAAGTACGATGTCGTGTGTCATTCGATCTG
>JGI1689J12820_1000111_pt1 | contig 14340 bp, 7 predicted proteins | sample PRCRCaboRojoPR_6_FD_12820 | JGI IMG/M metagenome (IMG submission 12820)
TAAGCGAATAGTGTGTTGGGGGGTGGAAGTTTAACTGATTATAATTGATGGTCAATTATTTGCCCTCAAGCGAGTAATTTATCTCACTCTGGAACTCTAAAGAGTTCCGTTACAAAAGACCGGCAGAGATGTGCACCACGCGATCCGGTTGTTTACCGGAAAAACTTTTACAGATGGTTTTCGATAGGCAGGCTTTTCTAAGCCTGCCGTTGTGATCGGTTGGAGTGCAGAATTATCGCCTTCGGTAGATTTCACGTTAGTATTACCAAATTAAAGGACAAAACACTTCAAGCTATGTTGACACCGGGGGTAGAAACCCCCGGCTATCGTTTGTCAATATATGGATTGGTTAACTTGACCCGAATGATAGTAGCCACTCCTGCTGATTGGTTTTCGAGTTTTGAATTGAAATACGAAGTTTATTATTGAAGCTCTAAAGGTCTCCGCTACACAAAAACCTCCACAACCAGTAAACTTTCTTAACTCATAATCAAACCTGGTGAGATTCATAGAAACTTGTTACTGAACCGAGGTAATAATTACCAAAGTCACTTAAACACCCAATCAAAGGTGGTGGAAATTTGAACGTCGAAGAAAACCTCATTTCTATACTTGAAGAAGAGAATATAGACTACGAAAGAACTGAACACGAGCCGGTCTACACAAGCAAGCAGGCCTCCGAGGTCCGGGGCGTACCGCTTGACACGGGAGTAAAGGCGATGGTGCTCGAACGAGCGGACGGCGAAATGATCCTCGGGTTGGTTCCGGCCGATCACAGGATAGATCTCGAAGCTATCGGGAAAGCAGAAGGTTCGGAAGTAGATCTCGCCGACCCGGACGAGGTCCTGGAAGTCGTAGGCTGTGAGATCGGCAGCGTGCCGCCGTTTGGCCACCAACAACCGCTAAAAACCTATCTCGATCCGGAAGTCCTCGACAAAGACAGGGTCAATTTCAACGCCGGCAAGCACGAAGTCTCCGTCGATATCGATCCCGAGGACCTGAAGAAGTGCATCGAAGTCTCCGGGGCTGAGTTGAAAGTTATTGAAATCAAACAGTAACGTGGTACGGTATCTAAATTTGAAGATTACTTTTCACCAAAACGTTCACCATCGTATGGAAGCCGGGCTTACTTCACAAAGATTAAATTCTCTATAAGTTCCCTACCCTATACCTGGCAATCGATTTGACCTTATCAAGCTTAATAGTAGACCAAATCCCGGCAGCCAGGTAAAGGGTAGGGAACAATGGATGACCGGATGGAGGGAATCCATTACAGGGTAAAAGAACTTAGCTGAATATTTCTTCCCGCTTCTTGCTTTTTAACGGTTTTATTTATATCATATGAACAAAACTTCCTCTATTTAGGGGGCTGCAAGGCCGAACTACTTTTCGGTAGTTATAGGATCCTCGACTAAAAGGACCTTGCAGCGAAAAGAAGGCGACTTGCAATGAGGAAATTAATTGCCTCGGCAATAGTTGTTATTTGCCTTATCATATTTTCTATCTACCCCGCCCTCTCAGAAGAAACCCCCTGGCCCATGTATGCAAACGACTATGGGGGAACGCGCTATTCTCCCCGCACTCCTCTCGAGAATCCGTGGACCGAGCCCGTGGCTAACGAAGAGGTCCTTAAACGGAAACTGGGCTTAGAAGAAGTAACTATGGTAAACGGTATCTCGGGCAGTTTCCTGTTAATCGGACCTGACGGCGTTCTCCTTTTTCCCGTCTCCGCATACCGAAAAAATGAAAAGGGTGGAAGTATCGGAGGTAAGCATCGATATCTTGTCTCCTACGATCCGGGGGGCGATATAGAACCCTGGCACCGACCAATACCCGCTAAAGTTTATCCCGGTCCGGGACACGTTCCGGCGATAAGCCCTACTGGCATCGTCTACACCTATAGCGAAGCGGGAGAGCTTATCGGCATAGATATACGCTCCGGCAAAATCGTATGGAAGCCAAAGTGCGAAGAGATATTCCCCTCTACATGGAGCGCTTTTTGCACGATGGACCAGCAAATCGGTGTTTCGACGTTGGGAAATATTCTGATTAGCGATTCGGGTGGTCTGGTGGCAAATTATAAAGGTTTACCCGTTTACCTGAACTCCAGCCACGAGTTAAGGGGGATATGGTTGGAGAGCCTGAAAGGTGGACAGGGTGCTTACTATCCATCTTCAGCCAGAGCGCTTGACAGTTCTGGAAATTTATACGTTTTTGCTGCTCAATGGGAGAAAAAGAACTCGGATACTTCCGCCCCGTTAAACTCAACAGTGATTGCACTGTCGCCGAACTTTGAGGAAAAGTGGAGGAGCGAGATTCCCGATCTGAAACACGGTCCGACCACGTCCGATGTAAGTATTGTTATCGGTCAGAACAAGGTTTTCGTATATGCCGGGGATGAAGGAAGGACCGCAACAGTTACCTGCCTGGATAGCTCGTCGGGTGAGGTAAAGTGGCAAAAAACTATATCCTGTATATCCGCCGGTTACTCCAGGCCGGCTTTGTCCCGGCCAGTTCTTGCCCCCGATCCTATATCTTCGTTTTACGTCCTGCACAAAACCTCCGAAGGGCTTAAACTCTCTTCAATAAATAGCGAAGACGGTTCGCTGAACTGGCAGAAGACGTTGTCCGAATCCTTTGATCCACAGTATTCATATCAAATAGTTATGGCTAACGAAACAATCTACGCTGGAACCGATAGAGGACTATTGCAGGTTGACGCCCCGAGCGGTGCTATTTCTCCCTGCGTAATTCCCGCCCATGACATAAAGAGCATGGCTGTAAATGAAAAAGGGGTTATCTACCTGTTTGGAGATACGGGCAAGGTCGGAATACCTGGATATAATGGTTTGATTATGCGCACCACTCCAAACTCCGAGCCCATGATAGACTCTTTTGAAGCTGTTATTGAAAGGTTCGACGAGCGTCGGAACAAAGTCTGGGTGGACTACAGGGTGGAGTTGAAGGACCCTCTAGGTTGGAACAGAAATCTAATCGAAACAACTACTTTCGGAGACGGTGAAACTCGGGAGGGCAAGATTTATTTAAGAAGATCACGGTCGGGTAATAATAGATTAGAGCGCCTTGAAGAGAGAAATTTTGGTCACAGTTATCACTTGGAAGATCTGTCTGATTTAGAAGACGGGCTAACTCGCCCCAGTTACAAGATTTCTGTAGAGGGCTGCGAAGAGTGCTCTGCAATAAAATCTACAGAAGTATGTCTGGGAGCACCTAGGATTGGCAAGATTTCCGTTTTACCGGGTGATAACGTCTATGTTGGCGAGGAAGTTAACTTCAAAGGAAGGGTGCAGCCACCAATTTGTGGAAGTTCTGAGCTGACATATACCTGGAATTTTGATGACTATAGCGAAACAGTATCAGGATCAACGGTTAAACACAGCTTTGACCGACCCGGGGAGTTCGAGGTAAGTCTAAAAGTTGGAATAAAAGGTTCTCCAATCACGACCAGAGTTACGAGAGCAATAAACGTCAATAAGACACCGGGGGTAGTGATCGAAAGAACACCAATAAGGTACACCAAGGATGGGCTAGAGTACATATTCGACCTTACTTATCAGGAGGACTTAATTGAGGGCAGACAGTTGCCAGAAGTGCAGTGGAATTTTGGTGACGGCCAAACTACCACCACTTCGGGAGGTGAGGGGGCGGTGCATACTTTTGGCTCTCCCGGGGTGTATAACGTAAAGGCCACCGCAAAACTTGCTGAGGGCGTGGCCTTACAGGGCAAAAAATCGGTGGATTACACCGAACTGCCCGAGATGGTAATTAATTTGTCACCTGACAGTCCCTACAGCGAAGAAAAAACCGAAGTAATCTGCCAGCCCGAAAATCCAGACGGCGTGCTGGACGGCCTTAGCTTCTACTGGTACAAGGACGGAGAGCATATACCCGTTGCCGTAAGTGGAATGGGAAATATCGACAACAATCGGATCCCTGATTTAGAGTGCACTAAGCCCGGGAACCATTCAATTAAATGCGTTGCGAAAGACCCGAACCCCAATTCTGATCTGGTGCGGGAGGTCTTAAGAGAGTATGAGGTCAGAGCTTTTCCTTTCCCCGAAGCCAATGGATACAGTATCCCCTTCCTTCAGGATCCGGATATTCCAGGCGATGCCGATTGTCGCGGGGCATGTGGGGGAAATTGTCCGGTTACCTGTACCGAGAGTAATGATATACAACTGGCGATTAAAGACCCGGAGAATTCCGATAGCTACTACCTGGTGACTTATGAGGACGTAAAAAACTGTGGCACTCACGCAGGCTGTCGCTGGCATGATTGGTGTTTTGATAGGTGTGTAGAAACTTATGGCGAAACTGACGTCATACTGGGGCGATGCCATACAGTTTGTAATGCCCGGGCGGAATATTACGCTACGGTGGAAACTTTTGGGATAAGTGGGCCATTGTCCGCGATAAATGCCTGGAACTGGAGAACGGGCGAAGGACCTTATGATTCTTACTGGAACTTTACTGGCGACATTTCTCTAACAAAGCTTGATAGGCAGGCGCTACAGGATGGAGACTACCCGATGTATCCAGAAGATTTTTCGAAGAACCTTTTTGGTAATTCTACATACGAGATAATCTTCCATACTGGAAGTCAACTTGGAGCAGGTACTAATGCCAGAATCAACCTGGAGTTAAGGGGAGAATTGGACGGCGAACCGACTTCAAGCGGTAATTTTACTTTTGATGCTGCCAAACTACCCGACGACTCGTTTGGATATTTAACCGACGACGGGATAATCAAGGATATTTTCGATCTAGTTGATATCGACGATTATTTCGAAGGGGTAGCATCGGTTGGTAATTTTATTATGGATAATCAAGTTTTTGAACCCGGAAGCGTAGACAGTTTTTTCATAACCGGGTACGAGATCGGAGACTTGACTGAAGTCGTCGTCGGACACGATGGTTCGGGTAATTTTTCCGAGTGGTATCTTGATAAAGTGGTCGTCGTTAACACCAGGTCGAGAAGAAACTGGACGGTCAACGTTGATAGGTGGTTGGGAGAGGATAACTTGAATCTTTCGATCAATACGTCAGACATACAAGAGGAATCGGCCTGCTTTGGTTCGACAATTTACTATGTGAAGGTTAGGACGAAATTCGACGTAGGTGCGGGCACTGACTCCGACATCTCCCTGGAGCTAACTGGCAAATGCGGTGANGTGGGTACCTCGAGCGGNACTTTAATGCTGGATAACTTCTACAACAATTTCGAGATGGGTAGTGTCGACAGATTTATTATCTCGGGAACTGAGGTTGGCGAATTAGTTTCTGTGAAACTACATCACGATGGTTCGGGAATCGGATCAGCTTGGAAACCGGATTATATCGAGGTAACGAACCTGATTGCTGATAGGATTTGGCGAGTAGAGATTGACGAAGAACTAGATGACGAAACTAGAACCTTCAGGTCAAGTTCTCTCGAAGAAAAATAGTAGTATTATTTTGGATCTACTAAAACTACTACTGCTTTCAATAATGAACTCGCTCTCGGGCTACTTGATATTGGGAGGAGGGTTATAATAACCGGCAAGATTACCATAGACGAAAGAGTCACGGGAAGAGTCTGTCCCTACATCGTTATAGAATAAATATTTAAGCAAGCAGCTAATAAAGGATTAAAGCTAGCAAGCTAAAATGGAGGTATTATGGAGCCATCTGTAAAATTTCACGTTTCCAGCGAAGTAACTCTTGTTTTTGTGTTCTTTTTTACTATTTTAATACTTACATCCCTCTCCTCCGGGATCCTGGCGGAGAGGGATAATGATCCGGCCAAATTCTTTTCACAATATCCGGGGGCGAGCGAGTCCACCGAGATAAGCCAGACGCTACTAGACTTCTGGAATGCAATAAGTTCGGATGGTGACTCAGAAGAGATAGGGTTCAAAACTTACATCACTCCGGATCCTCCAGATAAAGTAATTGATCACTATAAAGACCAAGAACCGGGGGACGGATGGGTTAAAACTCTCCAGCTGCCTAACGGGGCAGAGAGTACGATAATTGCCTGGAAGAGGAACGGCGAGTCGTTACAGCTGGTCATCGGCGAAGATAAAGGAAAGACGTTCATTCTACTGGGTTACGGTAAAAAACCTACAGACGACGAATCAAACTGGGTCTTCTATACTGAAGAGAGCGGTCTTATAGAAGATACAGCCACCGTTATTGTCGAAGGTAAAGACGGGTCAATCTGGTTTGGAACCTCAGATGGCTTGATTCAGTTCGTTGAAAATGAATGGAAGAATTATGATTTTGGACCTCTGGAAAGAGGAGTCACGGATATTGCCGTGGCGGAGGACGGAGATCTCTGGGTTGGTACGTGGTCCTACGGGTTGATGTATTTTGACGGTGAAACCTGGAATAACATAACCGAACGAGAGGGGCTGAAGAACGACAGGGTTTCCTCTATTGCGATTGATTCCGGCGGCAAGGTATGGGTCGGTTCGTTAAACAGAAAGGGTGGACTTTCAGTTTACGACGGTGTCAGATGGACTAATTACTCCGACAGGGACGGGTTACCTTCGAATTACGTACACTCAGTATCCATTTCTCACGACGATAGGGTTTGGGTTGGGACTAAGGAAGGGGCGGCGATCTTTGACGGCAATAACTGGAAGTGTTTTACCAGTAAAGACGAACTGCTGGACGACGAAGTCGAAGAAGTCACCGTAGATAGTGAAGGAAACCTCTGGGCCGTTTCCGACCAGAATGTCTACCGATACGACGGAGGTGAATGGGGGGCTTATCCCTATGAGAACGGTATCTTTGGCAATAAAGTATTCCATGTGGAAATTGCCCCGGACGGACGTGTCTGGTTTGCGACCAAAGCGGGAATTGCCTGCTTTACCGGAGATACCTGGCATATTTTAAGTGAGGAAGACGGGCTTCCCGATTCCTACGTGCTGTCAGTCCTGGTTACTACCGACGGAGAGTTATGGTTTGGAACTTTTGGCGATGGGATCGGTATGGGACCGCTACCGGACTTTGAATAGCTTTGTCTTCATCAGGTTCCAGCGTATTTGTTAACCGGCCAGGATTAGATTACGAAGTTAACCACCGTTCCGTGACCCTAAAGTTTTAACTCTAATATTAAAGGTTGTCCGTTCGGAGCCTCCAGTTTTGTTTCTGAGCTTGCCGGGAGTTCCAGCACGTAACGGAACTCCTTTTCGGGGGTATGGCTCGGACAGGTGGAAGAATCGCAGGGATCGAGAACGACGCTCTCCTGGAGCCTGCCGTCGGAACCGAAAAACCCAATCTGGAGGGAGATTTCGGTATCCTTCATCCAGAACCCGGTCCTTACATCGCGGGAGAACGTAAATACCATACCGTCGAGCGGTTCGAGATCGGCTACGTGCTGCAGGCCGTGAGACCGCCGGCTCCCGTTATTTGCCAGTGCGACCGTCAGGTCTTCCCCGTTTAGTTTCACGTCGGTTATCGGAAAGTCCGTCAACGGTTCGGGGACGTTAATCGCGGAATTGAGTAGCTCGTCCAGGCCGAGTTTGTTTTCCAGAAAACCGTTTTTCCACCCCGGGTACAGCCTGTCCAGTACCATGGCTTTCACTGCCCCCACGGCGGCCAATCTGTCACGGACGGGCGTCGGTCCGGTAAGGGGTTTGGTTAATTGATCCGTCAAATCCGACCGGATTTTTGCGGGGGGTTTAAGTTCGACTTCCGTTCCGGTCCCTAAATCAATTCCATGAGAATTTATCATTGCCATAGTTCCCGCGTACCGCGCGGTTCCTTCGAGCCACTGAATGGTTTTCTCGAACGATACTATCGCCGAAGTCAATTGGCTCGGACCGCCGTTCGTCAATTTAAGAGCTTTCCGTGTTGCTGCCCTCGTATCCGTAAGGTTTTCCGCTTCGAGTATCCGAACCAGAAATCGACCTATTTCGAGAATTCTATCCTCCCACCATTTTAAGCCCGATAATCGCCTCTGGATTTCTCCATGGTGTCCGTGGTGTCCGAAGTCCGGGACCTTTCCGGGACCTCCGACCGAGCTCATCTGAAAGGCGTGAAAGCTTTCGTGAATTAACGTTCTCAGGTAATCGGCCTGGCTCAGCTGGAACTCAGGGTTTCCAATTATTGTCCTAACCCATTCGACAAGTTCCTTCCTGGCCGGTATAGCTACGGACCACACACCGCCAACCGGGTAGCTCGTGGCGGCGGGATGCTGCAATAAGTGGCCTTTCTTTCTGTATAGATCATGCCTGTCTTTTACTTTCTCGAACCCATCTGGGGGATTTGGATGGCCAACCAGGTAGTCGTATTCTCCCGCGCTCAGCAAAACGGAGGCCGGGAAGTCGCCGAAGCCGGGCCAAATCTCGCTTCCGTAGTCGTCGATTAGACGTCGCGACGTTCTTATTAATTTCAAATCGGCGGGTAGCTTATCGTTCTTTGCGCTCACGCTGACACCCGAATAAGCGATAAGTCCACCCAGAACTAGTAAAATAATTGCGAGCGAGGAAAAAAGCAGTTTCTTCTTTCTTAACAGATAACTGATCACGGGAGTCGTCCTCCAGTCTCGGTTTAGGTCCAATACATATAGGCTAAGAGTGATAGTAACTAGCCCTGGAACTAACGTTTTATACTGTAATTCCCTTTTTCGCAAAACTCAACTTCGTATTTGGCGGGAGTAGTAAATTAGTATTCTTCCAGGTAGGCTGGAACACTCGAGTATTTAAGTATTTCTTGGAACCTTTTCTATCTTAACCCTCAGGAACTTTTTTGTTTGCCGTAGTTGAAGTTAATTTTTCAAACCATCTCTAAAAAGAGTATAATATATGTGACTACGGAATAGTTTTGCCAAGGAGGTCCACAATGGGGTACAAATTCAGGCCTTCAGGATTTATTTTGGTTCTCGTATTAAGTTTTATTCTGATTTCTTATTCCGGGTTCGCCGATACAAATTTCAATTTAGGACTGGAAATCAGCGGCCACGTAATTCCCTACTTAGGGCTGAGTTACACCACGGGCAACAGGGAGGCAGGGGTTAACATCGGCCTGGCTCTGCCTCACGATCTATTCGGCTCCAATCTCCTAAATTTCGGCTATCAGGGGACGATGTATTACCGATACGCTTTTGTCGGAACCAACTTCTATCCCAGGATACAGCTGAAGTCGCTTTTTTCTCCTCCGGCGGAAGGAAACGAGTTTCTCCTTATGGTGGGCGGAGGCTTACAGTACCTCGATTATTTCGGCGGGGTAAGGCTAGGCGGCGGTCTGGAGCTTAACCTGGGACTGCCTGTCTCCGCTCTGGACAGGTTTGCAGGCCCGATACCATTCCTGTCACTGGAATCGAGTTACGAATTCGGATAAGTCCGTCAAAGTCTATTTATACTTTTATCCCAAGAAGGTTCCAGTAGTTCATCCACCATATAAGGACCAGTGAAGAGAGAAATAGGATCGTCCAGTGCAGCCTGTGAGTCGGACTTCCCTCTCGTTTTAACCAATTTCTGATGATTAATCCGAAGAATAGGGCCGTGAAGACCGCCCCTGCAATCCCGAATACCAGAGATACCAGAGCCAGCGGGGTCAGTCCGTAAATAATCGCCCTGCTCCCTGCGGACAGGGAAAACCCACCCAGGAACAGGAGAAAACAAGCCATGGTAAGTGCGGCCACCCAGATGGTTATCCTGAAGCCTGGCGATCTCCTGGGTCGTTCGATCCGGTAAATTTTTCGATAGAGGAAAGACAGAAGCCAAGCCAGGTAAGATAGCAAAAATAAACCGGCTACTACGACTGGAATTGCCAGCTGCAGAGAGTAACTTCCCCACCACGGTAACTTGATTAGAGTCGTGGTCGGGTTGTTTTCCAGAAAAAGGTATTCGACTTTACCTCTTTCCCCTTCCGAGAAGAACAGTTTCTCGCTGGACATGAAGCTGGAATTTATAAATGTTAATTCTCCGATCCGGGTCCACTTAGTCGTACCCGTTCCGAGACCCCTTATGATCAATTGATTTTTACCTTTATTTTCCACTTCAATTGGGGTGAATAGCTTGCTCACTTTCTCGAAAGTGGTGAAGTTGGAACGGGCGGTTCGGTAGCTGCCGGTAAAGTCTTTGGTTGACCTGGAATATTCCGAAGTGGCTGCCCGAACCCGCTTGTTGTTGGTTGCTTGACCGGAGGTTGGAAAGTACCTATCCAAAAATGCTTCAAGTAGTTCCATTCGAGCCTGCCCTCCTCCGGGGGCGTTGTAAGCAACGTACAGACCAAGATCTTCTTGCGGAATCAGAAAAAGCCCTGCGTGAAATAAATCGGTATCACCGCCGTGGAGCAGGAGCCTTTTTCCGTTTAGAAAAATCTCGATAAATCCGGCAGTCCAGCCGCCTGTCTCGCTGTTTGCAGCGTACTGGCGTTTATGCATTTGGTTTGTTGTCTCCCGCTTCAAGATTTCTTCCCCTTTGAACTGACCGCCGTTCAGTTGAGCGATCATGAAATTTGCTATATCCGTTGCGGTGGAACTCATAGCTCCGGCGGGGCCAAGCTGGATGAATTCGAACTCTCCCTCGACGAATTCCCCGTTCCGCCACCTGTAACCGCTCACTGGTTCTCCCGCAAGGCTTTCCGGAATCGGTTGGCGGAAGGTACTATTTTCCATCTGCAGCGGTCCGAAGATATATTCCTCCATATATTCCCTGTAGTCCTTCCCCGAAACGTTTGAGATTATCCGCCCCGCGAGGGCTGTGCCGTAGTTTGAATAAGCGGATATCCTTCCCGGTGGTCTTACTCGGGCCGGGCGGTTTTTTGCCAGGGCTTCCCTCAAGGAAAGGAGCTTTTCCGCCGAAGGCGCGTAAAGGTGTATTCCTTTTTCCTCGAAGCCGGCTGTGTGTGTAAAAAGGTTTCGGATGGTGATTGGTTCATCGAAGGTATCGGGGATTTTTACCTCTTCTAGGTAAGCATTAATATCCCGATCGAGGTCAAGCTCGCCCCGCTCGGCCAGCTGCATTATTGCCGTCCAGACGAATAACTTCGAGACCGATCCCGTCCGAAAGATTGATCTTTCGGGACCGGTAGATATGTCCTCCGCGATATCTACCTTACCGTAACCTTTACTGAGTAATATTTCGTCACCGGCAACGACGGAAATCGTAGCGGCTGGTATGTTGTATTGCTTCAACTGTGAAGTTATTGCTCCGTCTACGAAAGACGTTAGATCGTCTTCCTTAATTGAAACGGCCTCGACTTCGGCTGCGCCGGGAAATATGAGAACTGTCAGAGCCAGGATCGCTATGGCAAATTGGCCGATTATTGGTTTGAGTCCAAATCCATTAATAGAACTTATTCTTTTGACCTTGTTTGACAACGTATTGCCCCCTCAGCAGATGAATTAAACCATCAAGTATAACAAAAAGGTGGTTCTTTCCGCCAAAAAATACGCTGGCAGTGTATTTCTCCGTCCAGGAACGGTCGGATAGAACGCTGAGGGGCAATTGGAGCCGGGAGATTAGCACTTCCCTGAAGTGGGATCTATAAATTACCCGTCCCGAGGTGACCGGGTCTCCCTTCAACTTGAGGTAGGGTTAAGAGCCCGGACGGCCGGTAATTTTGTAAAAAACTACTCAATTCTTTTTGGGTTATTGATCCCTCCCAGGAAAAGAAGTGCCCCCGTTTCTTCGTGCCTGATGGCAAAAAGGAAGGGGTGGTCGACCACCATCTCGAATGAGTCTTGCGACGGTCCCAGGCTTGTTAGTCCGACCTTTACGCTGGTTACTCCCGCCGCCTTTGTTCCCCGTTCCGTTACCTCGAGCAGAGTTTTATGCCTGACTTTGCTTACATAGGCATTCTGTGTGGGAAGGTCGATGATCCCGGTCAGGTCGGCCCTTGTTCTGTCGAATGCCAGCTCCATTCCGAGATCCTTTAGTGGTTCGTTTAGCTCTTTATCGTAACTCAGTTCGAATCTGGGTAGAACTATCCTCCCCCGGGACTGGTTTAGTCTTGAGAGCCAACTTTTCCAGCTCTTCCCGGTTATCCTGTCAGTAAGCTCTCTCAACCCTAATTTTTCCTCCGGCAAAAGTATGTAGGCCGCCAGGCTCTCGGTTTTGCCGTAGGGTAACCTGATCAACTTAAAGTCTTCCGTCTCGAGGAACCGGAAACTTCCGGACTGGCTCATCATCGGAAGGTCTTTTTGTGAGCCTGCTTCGAGGTAAAAAGGCCCTTCTTCCGTATTTTCCTCCTTGAACTGTTCGCTCCATGGGGCCTCAAAGTAAATTGCATTAAGCAGCACCATGACGTCAAGAGGGTTAAGCTGTTTCACTATCCGGTCTATCTTACCCCGCGTATTGTCACTGACCCAGCCGTTTATAGTTTTCACCGCCTGGGGAGAGCTGAAATCCAGCTCCGAAACCCTTGCGCCAAAGAAGTCTTCGCCTATTTCCAGGAAAACTTTTTTGAACGGGAGTCCCTCTCTAGCCCAGATTGAATTGGCAAGATCGACGTTAGAGTCCGGAATTCTTCCCAGCTGATCCATCAACCGATTGGCCAGCGCGGCTGACTCGCACTTCTCGAGTCCACCTATCTTCAGGACGTCTTTCATTTCCTTTTCAGTTTCCCCTTCAGCCCCCATATAAGTCAATTCCAGCGCGAGATGGACACTTACGGGTGAGGTAAAAACGTTATCGCGAGGCTCTGTCGAGGATAGCTCCTTCAATAGGTCGAAGCCGAATTCGTTTATTGCGCCGGAAAGCCGAATAACCGAATCCGTTTGAACAACCGGTTCCGTTTCCGCCCGCACCGGAGTATTCCCCGGGAGCGGAATTAAGCTGGAGACGATGAAAACTGACAGAATTATCGCTTGCAGAAATTTGCAGTATCTCACAATTATCCCCTCCTTCCAGATGAAATTTATCTAGTTGACCGGACAATCTCAAGTAACTAGAATAAACGGGCAATAGATTTGTAACATATTACCTATGTATCTCGAAATCAAAAGGAGGATCCTGTTCAACAGGAAACAATAGATTTCGTTATGATAGTTAAAAATCGAAAGGAACTACTGGCCGCGAATCCACCAGACCCTACGAATATTGCGCTTGAGCTGATGGAAGAAGGAGTTAACTCCGTACTCCCCGACCGAATAATCGAGAACCATTTGAAGGTAGGGGGAAGAAGACTCGTCTCCGGTGAAGAGCAATACCTCCTGGAGGAGATAGATCGTGTTTTCGTCATCGGTGGAGGTAAAGCGTCTTACGGTATGGGGAAAGCCGTCGAGCGTGTACTCGGTTCGCTCGTTTCGAGTGGGTTAATAGTTACCAAACGGGGAGAAACTGGCGGGAACCTTGACAACATTAAAGCCCTCGAAGCCTCCCATCCGGTACCGGACCGAGCCGGAGTGGAAGCCACGGAAGAATTAATTGACCTTGCCGGAACAGCCGGAGACAGAGACCTGGTCGTCGTGTTAATTTCCGGCGGGGGTTCGGCCCTGCTTACACTTCCGGTAGAGGGAATTGAACTCGGAGATCTTAAAAGATTGACGGAAGACCTTCTAGCGAGCGGCGCTTCGATCGGGGAAATAAACACGATAAGAAAACGACTCTCCAGGATAAAAGGAGGCAGGCTTGCCAGAGCTATACATCCCGCAAAGTGCCTTTCTCTGATGATATCCGACGTAGTCGGGGATGACTTACGGTACATAGCTTCCGGGCCTACGGTTCCTGAAACCGCGCCACCGGAAGTCGCTTTAGGGGTTCTTGAAAAATACGGGTTGAAAGAGAAGCACGAAAAGGTCGCTGCCGTTTTGAAAAGTCGTGATCCGAGCACTATTCCCGTAACTGAAGGGGAATTCTCCAGATTTCAGGTTACAAATCAAATCGTGGCCAGCAACGAAACCGCCCTAACGGCGATGGCAAAAAAAGCTGACGAAATGGGCATAACGCCCATGATACTTTCCTCCAGACTGGAAGGAGAAAGTCGGGTAGTCGGGAAAATGTTTGGACAGTTAACCCGGTCCATTTACGAGGAAGGGCATCCCTTACCCAGGCCCGGACTGCTATTATCCGGAGGGGAGACGACAGTGACCCTGTCCGGGAACCCCGGCACCGGAGGGCCGAATCAGGAATTTGCTCTGGGGGGAGGGGCAGAAATAATTGACCTCCCGAACTCGGTCTTTGGGGCGATTGATTCTGACGGGGAGGACGGCAGCACCGAAATAGCGGGCGGTATCGTGACCGGGGCGTCGGATGCGGGCGAGGAAGAATATTACTCCTATCTAGAGAACCACGACGCCTCGTCGTTGCTGAAAAAGATTGGGGGAGCAATTATTACGGGACAGACAGGTACTAACGTCAACGACATTCGGCTTTCTCTGGTCCT
>JGI1689J12820_1000113_pt1 | contig 14264 bp, 14 predicted proteins | sample PRCRCaboRojoPR_6_FD_12820 | JGI IMG/M metagenome (IMG submission 12820)
GATATGAATCAAGGCATAAACCCACGCTTCCCACCACCCCCAGCGCTGTGTGATCAATATGGGCGAAAGCGGAACAAGGACGATAAAGATAAATAATAAGATCAGAATCTGTGGAGAAATGGATGAATCTCTCATAATCTACCTCCTCCCTTCCCATCTCCCATTATAACTTTCAACCGGGCAATCATCATCAATAAAAGTGAACACAGCCCCAGAATGCATAAACAAAAACAGAAAATACTATAATGCTGACCATAAACCTAAAAAGAGCGTAAAGGAATGGATGGGGCTCAACTCCTTATCCATCCTCAGGAAATTTGACACCCTGGTCGATGGATATTATGATTAAATGCGCTCAAGGAAGTTTCCCAAGCGCGTGAAAATCAGCAACTGAAGGGAACTTTACCTCCTTTGTTTGCGTCTATATATTAGAAACCGAACCAGATAAGACAAGGATTTACTCCCCATTCCCAATGGAAAGGGAAATCCTGCCTGTCAGTTAGGCTCTACCAAGCACATCTACTTGGTATACAACTATCATCAAAGGCATAGAGGTAATATCATGAAAACGAAAAAAACAATCTCAAACAAGAAAATATTTTGGATAGGTACCCTGATCAGCTTTTTGCTGGTGTTAAGCGGGTGCCTGTCGGCGACTCCTTCTCAACCCACCAGCCCACCCCCGACCCCGACAGCAACGGAAGAGCCAACCCGGGGAGAGGCGGAAGCCCTGGTCGAACTGGCCAAAGAGGATCTCGCCCAAAGAACAGGCCTGGACACCGAGGATATCTCAACCCAGAGCGTGGAAGAGAACGTGTTTCCTGACGCCAGCCTGGGGGTACCTCAACCGGGTATGTCCTACGCACAGGTTACAACCCCAGGTTACATCATCATCTTCGAAGCCGGCGGCGACACCTATGAATACCACGCGGCTGAATCGCGAGTGGTCCTCGTGCCCGAAGAAACAGCCACACCGGATACCGCTGATGGCGAGTTTGAGATGATCACCATCCCTTCCGCAGGACTGCAGTTCGAGATCCCTGCATCCTGGAAGAACGTTGAAGGAGCTCAAGCCTGGAAACCGGCAGAAAATGATCAGGTCTATCTTGGTTTTCAGGCCGAGGAAATCGAACCTCCGGCGGAAGTGGAAGCCGTGATGATGCCCTCTGCTTTGGCCCCATCCAAACAAGCAATCACCCAGGGCCGAGAAGAAATCTCCACAAACCTGGGCGACGCGCTCCGTTACACTATCCACATTGTCGATCCCAATGTAGAGGGAGAGGAGCCGGTGGGGGTGGAAACCCATGTGATCTTGATCGAGACAGAAGGAGATACCAAACGAGCCTATGACCTTTTCCTCGGGGCTCCCGATGAAAAAGGGATCCAGCAATATCTCCCCATGCTCCTTCATGCCCTGGATACATCCCAATTTGCAGCTCAGGATAACGGGATGAGCGTGACCATTTTCTTCAACAACTCGGAACTAAATCCCGAAGCGGAATGTGACCAGGTTTTCCCCGTCACCCGCCAGGTCACCCCGGAAGATGACCTCCTGACTGCTGCTCTAAACGAACTTTTCAGGGGCCCGATCCCCTCTGAAGCTGAGGAAGGATATGTTTCCTTTTTCTCAGAGGAAACAGGGGATATCCTCATCGACCTCAAAATCGAAGGTGACACAGCTTATGTGAATCTGGAGGATATTCGATCCCTGATCCCCGGTGTGAGTTCCTCATGCGGAAGCCAGGAGTTCTTTGCTGAGGTGAAAGAAACCATTCAGGCCCAGGCACCCGGGGTTGAGAGGGTTTTATACGCCATTGAAGGCGATCCCGAACCTTTTTACGAGTGGGTGCAGCTGGGTTGCCAGGACTTCAACGATTTTTGTGACCCGGCTCCTTTCCAGGACATGAATCCATAAATTGAAGTAGAATCAGATCATGAACCAGCTGCGGGAGGCTAGGGGTCTCCCGCGCTGGCGTCTTCAGACATGTCAGCCTGAATCTGAAAATCTTCTTAGAAGGAGATCTCCATGAAAAAAACCATCGGTCTCATTGTCAACCCTGTGGCAGGGATGGGGGGCAGCGTGGGGTTGAAAGGGACGGACGGAGGGATGTACCACAAAGCCCTGGATCTGGGTGCTGAGCCGGTGACCCCCCACCGCACAGAGACCTTTTTGGACCACTTAGAAAACGAGAAAGGCATCCAACTCCTCGCCGCTCCCGGTGTGATGGGGGCGAACTATCTGCAGGACAGGGAGCTGCATTATCAGACCGTGGGGACCATCCCCGAGGAGACCTCACCGGAGGACACGAAAAGGATCGCCCGCCTGATGTTGGATCGCGGAGCTGATCTGCTGGTTTTTGTGGGCGGGGACGGCACTGCCAGGGATATCTTTGACGCCGTAGGTGCCCAGACCCCTGTGGTGGCCGTGCCGGCAGGTGTAAAAATGTACAGCGGGGCTTTCGCAGTCAACCCTAAAGCTGCGGCTGAGATGGTGAACGCTTTTCTGGAAGGGGCAGATGTCACGGAGGAGGAAGTGCTGGACATCGATGAGGAATCCTTCCGGGAAGACCGCCTGGATTCGCGCTTGTATGGATACCTGCTTGTCCCTGAAGTTCGGAAATACATCCAACCCGGCAAAGTGGCTTCCAACCTCACCCCCTCAACGGAAGCGGCCAAACGATCCATCGCCGCTTATATCGTCGAAACCCAGATGAATACTCACACACTGTATCTGCTGGGGCCAGGCACCACAGTGCGCGCGGTCGCAGAGGAGCTGGAGGTCCCCAAAACGCTGCTGGGGGTCGACGCCGTGTACGATCAAGACCTCATCGGAGAGGATATCAATGAGAAGGATATCCTGAAGCTCTTTCAAAAATATCCGGAGCNAGTATTGATCGTCACCCCCATCGGCGGAAACGGGTTCATATTTGGGCGGGGGAACAAGCAGTTCACGCCAGATGTAATCAAAGAAGTAGGGCGAGAAAATATCCAGGTGGTAGCGACCAAACAAAAGCTCAACGAGTTGAATTGTTTGCGGGTGGACACGGGGGACTCAGAAGTGGACCAAATGCTCCGCGGATACCTGAAAGTCATCGTCGGGTACCGGGAAGGCAAAGTCATGAAAGTCGAGTCTTGACCTGGAAATGGAGCAAGGGAAATTCCAGCCTGGCCTGAACAGTGAAGTGCTCCCTTGAAAAACGGGCCCCTCCCATTATTTGGCAGTAAGTACGGCAGGATAGAGTACGCTGACCCTGATGATCTTCTGGATCTTCACCCACATTTTTTACAAAATTCATATGTTGAGTTAACGCGATTCTGAGATCGTCTTTTTATACTGATCATGTAAAAAAATAAAAGTCACGAATGGATGACTTTGCAGGGTACCCTGTTGATCATCTGCAGCGTGAAAAGCAGCCCTCAGGGTACCTGAGGGTTTTTTGAATGCAAACCCAATACAAAAACCAATCAACGCTTGATATGAACCATTCAAAGTACAAGGAGGATTAAAATTATGTTTCGAAGATCTTCAACACCCTCAATTTGGCGCGAGATGGAACGCATGCAGCGGGAGATGAACCGCTTGTTCACCGATTACACTCCCGCCCGTTACCGATCTGCTCCCTCTTATCCGGCAATGAACCTCTGGGCGGATGAGGAGAGCGTGATCATTCGAGCGGAGCTGCCGGGCCTAAAGCCTGATGACCTGGACATCAGCATCGATGAAGGCGACCTGACCCTGAGCGGCAGACGCAGCCCAGAAGAAATGCCCGAGGACGCCACCTATCATCGCCAGGAACGAAATTACGGCAGCTTCACACGGTCCATTCGCTTGCCTTTTAAAATCGAAGCGGACGATGTGGAAGCGACCATGAAAAATGGCGTGCTCACACTTATGCTCCCTCGAGCTGAAGAGGACAAACCCAAGAAAATCACCATCAAGACCCAATAGGTTGAGCTTTCACAAATCCTCAACCTCAAATCGGAGGTGTGAAAATGACTGAAGAAGCCAAAGCTATGGAAGTTCAAGAACAAGAAAGGGTTCCCGAAGAACGAACGGAACGCATTCGGGACAAAGCCTGTTATTTACCGCAGTCGGATATTTTCGAAACCGAAGAGAACTATTACCTGGTGTTGGATATGCCCGGCGTTGAAGAAAATTCGCTCGACATCACCCTGGAGAAGAACACTCTGACCATCAACGGTTACACAGATGTCGAACGCCCAGAAGGGTATTCGCTGGCCAGGGCGGAATACAACATCGGAGATTACGAACGAAGTTTCCGGCTCACGGATCAGATTGATCGCGATAACATCCAAGCATCCTATGAGAACGGCGTCTTGCGCTTGTCGCTCCCGAAAGCGGAAGAAGCCAAAGCCCGGAAAATCGAAGTCAAAACCGGCTGATCCTTCTGGGTAACATCAGATCAAAAAACGGAGGTGAATGAGATGCCTATTTCTGATTTGATCCCTTGGAAGCGAGAAAATAAAGAAAACATTCCCGTTCAACGGGAACAGGAAAGAGATGCTCTTCTTGATCTCAGGCAGGAGATGAATCAGCTCTTTGACGATTTCTTTCAACGTCCCTTTGAGATGAGTCCGTTCAGAGGAGAATCATCTCTCGCGGGTGATTTCATCCCCCAAATGGACGTCACGGAGACGGACAAAGAGATCAAAATCTCAGCTGAACTGCCGGGCATGGAAGCGGAGGACATCGACATCTCCATGACAGGCAACAGGCTGACCCTGAAGGGGGAAAAGCGGGAGGAAAAAGAGGAAAAAGGTGAGCGATTTTACCGCTCTGAACGATCCTACGGCTCTTTCCAGCGCTCCATCCCACTTCCTGAAAAAGTCCAAGAGGAAGAGATCGAGGCTACCTATAAAAATGGGGTGCTCAACGTGAATCTCCCCAAAAGCCCCGGAGCGCGAAAAGGGACCCAAAAAATCGAGATCCAGAGCAGCTGAGCCTGCTCGCGGACGAGAGCAAAAGACAGAAACGGACCCCAACTGGGGTCCGTTTTCAGGTTAACAACCCCCTTTCCAAACCTTATTACAAAATTGTAAACCTGAATATTCGTAGATATAATATATTAAATTCAGAACGCAGGTCTTAAAACGAAGAAGAAAGGAGTTCCCAATCGACACGCAAGCCCCTTCTACCTCACTGCAGGACCAACCCTCCCTGGGAGAGGTGTTAATTGATGCGAAACTCATTACAAGAAAGCAATTAAACCAGGCTTTGGAAATGCAGAAATCAGGAGATGACCGGCGCTTAGGGACCATCCTGATTGATGAAGGTTGGTTGAACGCAGAAAGCCTGGCCATGGCGCTCAGCATTCATCTTAACCTGCCCTTCGCGGATCTCAGCCGGGAGTCCATTCCCCCTGAGGTGCTGAATATTATCCCGGAACAAATTGCCCGCCGCTACCATTTAATCCCGGTGGAAGTTAACAACGGATCGTTGAATGTGGTCATGGAGGACCCCACAGACATCCAGGTTTTAGAAGAGATATCTGCCTTGACAGGCATGAATATCCACCCTTCCGTCGGTGTAGGGATGGACATAGAGACAGCCATAGACCATTATTACAAGGCCAATCAGGAAATCGAGCGGGAAGTAGCCGAATTCACGGGGACTGTCGATACCACAGATCTGGCCATGGACGTCGACGTCGAAATTGATGATCCCGTGGTCCGGGCTGTGGACATGATCCTGGAACAAGCAGTGCGGGACCGGGCTTCCGACATCCATATCATCCCCGACCATCACGCGGTCCGGGTCCGATACCGGGTGGACGGCATGCTCCGCGACGCGTTATCCCTGCCCCGGGGCAGTCATTACCAGCTATTATCCCGCATCAAGGTTTTGGCAGATATGAACATCGCCGAACGCAGGCGGCCTCAGGACGGCCAGTTTTCCCTCCAGATCGAAGGGGAGGAAACATTCTTCCGCGTGGCGACCAGCGACACCACCATGGGAGAGATGGCCGCTATCCGTATCCTCGGCCGCGCGGAATCCATCATTCACCTGGAAAAATTGGGGATGCAGGCCCAAACTTTAAAACGCTTTCGACAGGTCATAAAATCCCCCTTTGGGATGGTGCTGGTAGCGGGTCCCACCGGGTCCGGAAAGACGACCACGCTGTACGCCGCCCTGAACCAGCTTGACCGCCAGCGCTACAACATCATGACCATTGAAGACCCCGTGGAGTACAACTTTAAAGGGATCAATCAAATCCAGGTTAACCGGGCCGCAGAGATCACGTTCGCCTCAGGACTGCGAGGCGTGATGCGCCTGGACCCGGATAAAATCATGGTGGGCGAGATCCGGGATGACGAAACCGCCAAGTCCGCGGTTCAGTCTGCCCTGACCGGTCATTTGGTCCTCTCATCCATCCATGCCAATAACGCGGCGGGGACCTTTTTCCGCTTGATCCACCTGGGCGTGGACCGCTTTATGATCAACTCCAGTGTGTTGGGTATGGTGTCCCAGCGCCTGCTGCGGCGGACATGCACTCACTGCAGCGTGGAAAAGACCGAAATCCAACCCCTGGAAGCGGAAACATACGAAAGGGTGATGGGGGAACCGCTCGAAAAATATATGGGTGGGGAAGGATGCACCTACTGCCAGGGGACAGGCTACCAGGACCGGATCGGGGTTTTTGAGCTCTTAGTGGTCAACGATGAGATTCGCCACATGTTTTCAGAGGGCGCCAGCTCCACTGAAATTGAACGGGAAGCCGTCAAAGCCGGCATGACTTCCATGCTCAAAGATGGGATGATGAAGGTCAAACAAGGAGTGACCACGCCCGCAGAGGTCATGCGCAATGTTTACGCTATCCAATAATCCGGGCGGGTGGTGGAATCGTTTCTGACACACAGGAAGGGAACATGCCTTTTCATTACATAGCATTCAATTCTGCGGGAGAGAAACAACGGGGGGTTTTACGTGTAGAGCAGGAAGAAACCGCAGAACGGATCCTCCAAGAACAGGGGTTGATCGTCGCCCGACTCACACCAACCCGGCAGGAGTTTGATCTAGCCGCCTGGTTCCCCACTTTCTTTGGCCCCAAACGCCGCGATGTGATCACCTTTACCAACCAATTGGCAAATTTGCTGGAATCCGGCGTAGCAATTTTACCTGCCCTGGAGCTGTTGTCGGAAGAAACCACCAGTTCTTCCCTGAGCAAAATTCTCCACAAAGTGGTCGAGGATATCCGCCAGGGGAGCACGATTACCGACGCTTTATCCAAACACGAATTGGCATTTGATGCGATTTACCAAAGCATGATTAACGTCGGAGAGAGAACGGGAAACTTAGATGAAATCCTGCGCCAGTTGGCCAAGCATATGGAAAAACAAGAAAACGTCAAATCCAACCTGCGAAGCGCCATGACGTACCCTGCCGTAGTTCTCCTGCTGGCTTTCGGCGTCGTGATGATCATGCTCAATTTCACCCTCCCTCCGCTCCTGGGTTTATACTCTGAATTTGACGCTGAACTACCTCTGCCTACGAGAGCCTTAATGCGTATTTCTGAGTTGTTCTTGCAGTACCGGGTTCCCTTTTTTATCGCGCTCGCTGTTCTGGTCATTGGCCTGCTCTGGTATACACGGACTTCCCGGGGCAAGAAACATCTTCACCTGCTGCTCCTTAAAGCTCCCGTGATCGGGCCGATCATCTCGCAAGCCAATGTCGGTCGTTTCAGCCGGACATTGGCCACCCTGCTCCAGGCTGGACTTCAGCTCCCGGAATCCATGCGGCTGACCGAACAAACCATTCAGAATGTCGTCCTTTCCGAAGAAATCGAGGACCTCAGACAAGATACTTTACAGGGTCGGGGGATTGCTGCCCCCCTGGGCGAGTCCAACCATTTCCCACTCATGCTGGCCCAGGTAGCGCGTATCGGGGAGGAAACGGGCACCCTGGATGAACATCTGCTCACCCTGGCTTCCTTCTACGAAGAGGAAGTCGATCGCTCCCTGGAGAATCTGACCGATTTACTCGAGCCGGGGATGGTGGTCTTCGTGGGGGTTATCGTCGCATTTGTGGCCATTTCCGTGATTTTACCCATGTATTCTTTGCTGGGACAGATCCGATGAACGATCAGCCTTTTCACCATCAACGCGCAGCCTTCAATTACCCTTTCTCCCTAAAAGAAGAGAGTGGGTTCACTCTGGTGGAGGAGCTGGTAACGATAGCCATTATCGGCCTGGGAATCATTATCCTGGTGACCATGATCACCACCGGGGCCATTGGAGTTCGAAAAGTTGATGATCTGGTGACAGCTGAATCCCTGGCCCGATCCCAATCCGAACTCATCAAAAACGCTCCCTACGAAATGGACCCGAACACGTCACCTTACCCTACAGTATCTCCGGTTCCCGACTACCCCGTGAGTGTGACCATCGAATACTGGGATGCCTCTACAGAGTCCTTCACATTAACCTGGCATAACGACGGCATGCAAAAAATTATCGTCTCCGTGAGTTCCGACGGCGACACATTAAAACAGATTTCAACCTATAAAGTGGACCGTTGATGTTGACAAGATGCTTTGAGAACTTATCAATCCCAACTTTGGATGATTTCCATCAGGGTCAAAAAGGGACCTCGCTGGTGGAGATGCTCGTTGTCATCGCCATCAGTACCATGGTGATCGGGATCATCACCACCTCGCTGGTGCAGTTTTTGCTGGTCACCAATTGGGGAAATGACCAGCTGCTGGTGACCAGCGACCTGCAGGTTGCAGGGCTCTGGCTGGGCCGGGATATCCCGGAATCCAGCACCTTTACTCCGGATACGGTAGATCCCAACCGGTACGGGACCTTCTCCTGGCTGGATGAAACCGGGGTCCTGCATGAATACACGTATTCCTATGATCCTTCCAGCGGAGACTTGATCCGTGAATACCTGCAGGACGGATCCACGCAAACCACCCTTGGTGTAGCCCGAAACATCGCTGAGGCGGGAGATGTGAATTTCAGCCCCAGCGGTGACCTGGTGACGGTGGAGATCACCTCCACCAGTGGAGACGTCAACAAGACAATCGAACTGAATCTGGCCATGCGGACCGACTAAGAAAGTAGATATGTGATGAAGACCCCGATTGTGCGACACACCAACCACGCTTTACCTGATCAGGCCATACGGTGGGCTCGAAAACTGATCAAGAAAATATTCCCACTTTCTTTGATCCGTACCGAACAGGGGCGGTCGCTGCCTGCTGCCCTGATCGCGCTGGCTGTGGGCTCTCTACTGCTGAGCCCCTTCTTATCCTTCGTCAGTTCGCGTTCTTTAGGCACGACAGCCGCTGCGGAAACCTTCCAGGAGCAGTACGCCGCAGACGCCGGAGTCGAATATGCCATTTGGAAGCTTCTCAACGATACAGCGTTTCGCAATCAAGTGGATAACAATCAAGGGACCGCTCAGGCCCTGACTTTTCCGGAAACGATCAACGGTTTCAACCCTGCCGTGGAAGTGACCGCGCTGCCCTTTGGTTCCTGGTATCCCCGTCAGCCCCATCCTGCCTCCATAAATGATGGGGCGGATTTAGTATACACGGGGGGAGACTGCGTTTATGCCCTCCAGGGAAAGACCAACAAAGGATTTTACTGCTTCCAACTGTCTACCCAGAGCTGGACAGTACTGCCCGATACCCCAATAGATGTTAAGAGCCAGGGAAATCTGGCTTTCCCAGGGGGGAATTACATTTATGGCATTTTTGATAAAGGGAAAGGAAACAAAGGTGAGCTTTATCGTTTTAATCTCACAAATGGTCAATGGGACAATTGGATAGAGGATACACCAGGCAAACTTGGAAACAACGTCGACATGGTAGGGATCAACGGGAAAATTTACATCCTGGGCGGACAAGGTAACAATGTTGATTTCTGGGCTTATAACGCAAACAACTCCACCTGGGACACGTTGTCCCGCATACCCGGCAACCTGGGTGAAGGGGTCGCTTTAACCGCATATAACAATGACACTTTGTTCGCCTTCCAAGGAAATGATAACGGGTTTTGGGAATACGACATCTCCTCAGATTCCTGGAATGGTCTCGCCAATGCCCCCGGCACTGTGAAAGGAGGGGGGTCACTGGCCTATCACAGTGGAATTTATGTCTATGCTCTCCAGGGTGGAGGCAACACAGGATTTTGGCGATATGATGTTACAATCAATAGCTGGGTTGTGCTCACACCCACACCCGCAGGCGTGAACGATGGTGGAAGCCTTGTGTTCACGAATCACGAAGGTGGTTTTGCTCTCCGGGGTGGGGGCAGCACTGATTTTTGGGAATTTAATGTCACACCCCCTCAGTATGATATTTCCTCCCAAGCTGGAAATATTACCACTTCCTCCCGGATCGAAATGGAAGGATCAACCAACGCCATCATATTTTGGGACATTGAATAACAAGCACAGGACGAACATATGACCAAGGTTGAAAACACATCCTCACAGAAAAACATGGTGGACCTCAACGTCCTCCCAGAAAGGCACCGGAAAAGAAAAACCAGGCTTTTGACAGCAGGGGCTTTTCTTGTATGGGCCATTTTGCTCGGCTTGCTTTATCCAGCAGGGAAAAGTTTTTGGAACATCCAGCAGGAATATGCCAGGCAACGGGCCGCGTTTTCCCAACTTAAGTCCGAAGTCGAGAACTACCAACCGGTTGGGGACCGCCTGGACAGCTTAGAAGCACAGATTGAGGAAGCTAACCAGCAAGCGGAATCTATCAAATCTGTCCTCAATGAAACCCAACATGACCGGACAAAATGGAGTTCACTTTTATCCACCGTCCTGGAAAGCACTCCCCCGGGAGTAGAGATCGGAAACCTGAATCAAAACACAAACCGAATCGAAATAAATGGCTCATCAACCAGCTACCAACGCGTGCTGGCCTTCAAAGAAAACCTTGAAAACGGGAGCGGTTTCTCCGGAGCGCAAATTCATTCCATTGTCTACGTCTCTGAAGAAAACACCTCAGAAATACCCTCTCCTGTGGGTACGAGCACATCCTCCTCTTATTCGTTCCAGATCACGGTTTACACACCCGGGGAGGCCAACCAACCATGATCGCCAAAGACACCTTCAAGTTCACGCCATTTCGGATTGCCATCTTAGGGAGCGTCATCACAGCCCTCTCCCTTGTGATCCTGGTGGGAGCTGCGATACAGAGAAATAACGCTGTTGCCACTCTCCAAGAGGACATCTCCGCGATTGAGGCTAATTTCTCAGAGCGCAAACAAGCCGATCTGAGCCGGATCACAGAACTTGAAGAAACCCTGGCTGAAGCCCAAAGTGAAGTTCAAGAATTAGAAAACGCCTTTCCTGAGCCGGGAAAGCCGTTCCCCCTTTACCAGCAAGCCCAGGAAATTGCGCTCCGCAGTCAAGTCACCCTACTTGAGATTTCCCAACGGAGCCGGGAAACCCTGGAAACGTCGCGGGACGCGATCCAGGCCACCAAATATCAAATGCTTCTGCAAGGAAACCCAAATACCTGCATCACATTTATCGAAAACATGGAACAGGTCGGGTCACAAACTATTTCCATCCAGGACATCCGCATTAACCCCACCCAAGAAAGATGCGAATTAAATGCCCAGATCCTTCAAATCCCATAAATCATATGAATATCAAACCACGGGAATTCACAAAAGAGTTGTTCAATAAAAAAACCACCACACTAAATTTCGAAGGCAATACCATCCGCTGTCTGACATTAAGCGGACGTAAGGTCACTGCCTGGGAAAACGTATCCCTCCCTCAGGATCAGATGAACCAGGGCGTCATCCATCTCCCCGAAGAAGTAAGTAAGAAAGTGACTTTGCTTTTGGAAAAAACGAAGGCCCCTACCCGCAACCTGATCACCGGGATTACAGACCAGCGGTCCATCCACCGTCTGCTCAGCCTCCCGGCAATTGATGAGAACCTGCTCGATGAAACCGTGCAGCGCAAAGCGAAACAAGAATTTGCTTTACCCATTGATGAGGTGGACATTTCCTGGCAAATTGTCAAACGCACCCAGGAGAAGCTGAAGGTGTATGTGCTGGCCATCCCCAAAGAAATTACCGACAGCCAGGTAGAAACGCTGGCGAAGGCCAACCTGAAACCCAAGGTTATGGACACGAAACCTCTGGCTCTCATCCGGGCGGTGAATCAGGCAAACTCACTTATCGTCAATTTAGAAGAGTACAGCATGGCGGTGATCATCGTCGTGGATGGCCTGCCTGTCATCGTTCGCACGGTGCCCCTGGAATCCGGGGATCTCACAGCAGAAGCCAAGCTGGACTTGCTCAGCCAGGAATTGGCGCGGACGACAAAATTTTACAACGAAAGCAACAAGGAAAACCGGCTCCCAGAAAACACCCCGCTGTACACCACAGGGACCATGTTTAATTTCCTCCGCCTGGCCGACAGACTGACCAACAGTTCCCCCCTCAGGGACCGGCTCCAGGAAAGGACACCCTACCCCCTCCAGGTCCTGAAGCCGAATCTGGAAACCCCAAAAATACTCCCCCCCGCGGAATACGCGGTCAACATTGGGCTAGCCCTAAAAGTATTATGATGAATATTTTCCCCTTCATCTACGGATTATTAGGGGCCGTGGTGGGAAGCTTTTTAAACGTGTGCATCGATCGCCTCCCCCGGGAGGAATCGATTGTTTCTCCTCCCTCGCACTGCCCACACTGCCAGCGTACTCTCCGCCCCTTTGAACTCATCCCCATTTTCAGTTACCTGGTTTTAGGCGGCCGATGCCGCACCTGTGAAGAGAAAATCCCCCTCCGCGTCCTGTGGGTGGAAATCGGCACAGGTGTGCTCTTCGTTTTAATCTGGCAGCGCTTTGGTTGGAGCTGGGATACGTTCCTGACTAGTTTTTATTCCTTGTTTCTGATTCTTTTAGGCACGATTGACTTGGAACATCAACGCGTTCTGAACAGTATCAGTTATCCGGCCATCGGGATCGCCCTCTTATTCATCCCTCTTTTCCATTTCCACACGCCGTGGACCTATGTCCTGGGAGGGCTTGTCGGATTTGGCATCCTGTTCCTGATTGCCCTCCTTTCCACCGGGGCGATGGGGATGGGAGATGTCAAATTGGCCCTTTTCATCGGACTCATCACCGGGTATCCAGGTATCATCCTGACCCTTTTCCTGGCTTTTGTCGCCGGCGGGTTGATCGCCGGGGTCCTCCTTCTCCTGGATGAGATAAGCCTCAAAGACCCGATCGCCTTTGGGCCATTTCTGGCATTCGGAGGTGTGGTCACGCTGCTATATGGAGATACTATTCTGAAATGGTGGTTAAGGAGGATCGGCATATGAACATCCTCAAACTTTTCAAAATCATGGAACACAAAGACGCCTCCGACCTGCACCTCAAACCCGGTGCTGTTCCCACCCTGCGCGTACATGGCAAGCTGGTCCCCCTCGAGGGGTCCAGCCCCCCTTCCGCCAAAGAACTTGAAGCGACGTTTCAGGCGATCACAACCCGGGAACAGCAAGAATCCTTTCAAAAGACCTACGAACTGGACTTCTCCTTCCAGACCGACTCCGACCTGCGCTTTCGCGTCAACGCCAGCTTGCAGAGAGGGGAGATCTGCCTGGCATTTCGCAGGGTCGCCATGCGCATCCCCGACATCGATGAACTCGGCCTGCCCTCCATCTGCAAAGAATTAGCGCTGAAAAATCAGGGGTTGATCCTGGTCACAGGGCCCACTGGAAGCGGAAAATCCACCACCCTGGCCTCCATGATCCAACACCTCAATGAAAGGGAGGCCCGGCGCATTGTCACCGTGGAAGATCCCATTGAGTATCTGTATGAAGACGAGCGGTCTTTCATCACCCAGCGGGAGCTGGGTGCCGACACGCGGTCATTCGCGGCTGCCGCCACACAGGCCCTGCGCCAGGATCCTGACGTCATCCTGGTAGGCGAGATGCGGGACCAAAATACGATGTCCGCCTGCCTTACCGCAGCGGAGACCGGGCATCTGGTCTTATCCACCCTGCACACTAACAACTCCCCCCAGACGATCGACCGCATCGTGGACACTTTCCCTCCCCACCAGCAGGGCCAGATTCGCATGCAGCTTTCGCTGACCCTGCAAGCTGTATTGGCCCAGCGGCTGCTGCCCCGCCTGGATAGAAAAGACCGGGTCCCGGTGACAGAGGTCATGCTCGCCAATCCCGCCATCCGAAATTTAATCCGGGAAGGAAAAACACATCAGATGTTGAATGTGATCCAGACCAACCTGGAGCAGGGCATGCA
>JGI1689J12820_1000114_pt1 | contig 14169 bp, 14 predicted proteins | sample PRCRCaboRojoPR_6_FD_12820 | JGI IMG/M metagenome (IMG submission 12820)
GGGGAGCGACGACGAGTCCGTGGACTAGCCGGAGACCATCTGCGCTACGATCTCGTCTTCGAACTCGACCAGTCCCTCGAACACCAGCCCGCCGGCCCGGTAGAGACCGACGTCCGTGGTGTCGAGCAGGTCCGCCACGAACGCCGACACCCAGTGGTCGAGGTGCTCGTCGAGGAACACGCGCTCGTAACCGAACGCCTCCTCGTGGCCGCGGCGCTGGAGGTCGACCAGATACCGCAGGAAGGCGAGTTCGACGGCGACGAAGTCGTTCTCCTCGCCGTACTCCTCCGGCGGCGACCACCCCGCCGCGCCGTAACTCGCCTCGACGTTCGCCAGCCCCTCGCCGATGAACTCGGTGTCCTCCCGGTAGTAGGTCTCGTGGGCGAGAACCGGCGGTCGCGGGCCGACGAAGACCCGGGTGTACTCGGACGCCAGCGCCTCCCGCACCTCCTCGACGGGCCGGTCGCGGTGTGTCCGGACGAACGCGTCCAGTTCGTCGAAGCCGTCGGCAAGCGCCTCGTTCACCGTTCCCTCCGGCGTCTGGATCGCACCGCCGAGGAGTCGGTCGAGAAACGCCTCGGTGGGCGTGTCGTGGAACACCTCGACGAGGAAGTCGATCAGTTCGAGTCGGGCCTCGTAGACGGCGACGTCGTTCATCGGGACCCACCCCGCTGCTCGAAGAGGAGTTTGGCGCGGCACTCGTTGCAGTACTCGAAGATGCTCCGGTCGGCGTCCGGCGCGACCCCCTCGACGAGGTCGCCGACCTCCTCCCGGACCGTCTCGACGGAGCCGGCGCTCGTGAACGGTTCGCCACACCGGGCGCACNCGACCATCTCGCCCTCGTAGACCGTTCGCCACCGCTCGCCGTCCCGGCTCTCCGGGAGCAGCGACAGGTCGAGGCCGTCCCGCATCTCGATNGCCGTCTCCGGACAGCCCTCCTCGCAGAGNCCGCAGTTGACGCAGTCCTCGTGGCTGAACTGCAGGTCGCCGGCGTCGGTCCGGCGNACNGCGTCGGTCGGACAGAGGTTCGAACAGGTCGGCGTGAGGTTNCAGGCGTCGCTGACCGTCATCCGGCCGAAGTCCTTCAGCCCNCGNACGACCTCGCGTTCGGGGTCGNCGTGTTCGAGGANGGCCCGGACGCTCTCGAGGGTCCAGTCGTGGCTGTTGANNGCCGGNCGGTCCGNTCGCACGACGCCNGACGCCTCGTGGTCGCCCGACGGGACCGGCGACGCCGNGAGCGACNCCTCGAACGCGACGAGGTCGTCGACGAACCCGTCCGGGTCGTCCGCGGTCGGGGCGACGAAGGCCACCCGCTCGCCCAGCCCCAGGTCGCGCGTGGCGCGGTTGAGCCGGTCGACGAGCGCCGCCTTCGGGTCGACGCCGCCGTGGAGACACGCCTCCCCGCAGCCGACCACGGCGACGCCGTCCGCGCCACACGCGAGCGCGTGCATCACGTGTGCCTCGCCCACCGTGTCGGCGCAGTTGACGCGAACCGGGAGGATCGGCGGGTACCGATCCCCGTCGCCGCTCGCGGCTCGCCGTCCGTACGACCGGAGGGCGTCGCGGGCGCGTTCGTCACAGACGAAGGCGACGATCTCGGTGTCGATACCGTCCTCGCCGCGCCCGAACGGCCACAGCCCCCCGGACTCCTCGGGGTCGGAATCGAGGAGCGCCTCCACCTCGCGGGCGATTCGCTCGTTCGAGGGTTCGCGAAGCGTGACAGCGCCGGTCGGACAGGCGCTCGTGCACGCGCCGCAGTTCTGGCAGGCCACCTCGTCGAACGCCACTTCGTCGATCGCCGGGCGGTCGACGGCTCCGTGGGGGCAGGCGTCGACGCAGGCGGTACAGCCCCGCTGGCTCGACGCGCCGGCCGCGCAGACGTCCATCTCCAGGTCGAGGTGTTTCGGTTTCTCGACGCCGCCCAGCAGGTGCTCGACCGCGGCGACGGTGGCCGCGTCGACCGGGCCGGTGTAGAAGCCGACCCGCCCGCCGCGGGCATCGTCGGTCGCTCCGGGGTAGACGACCTGGTCGGCGTCGAGCGTGCGGGTCACGCCGTCCATCTCGATGGCGTCGGTCGGGCAGACCTCGACCCACTCGCCGCCGTCGGCGTCCGGGGCGACGTCGACCGGGTAGCGCGTCACGTCGCCGTCGGGGCCGTCTCGGACGCACTTCATGCAGCCCACGCAGTCCTCGGTCACGCGCGACCGGAGGCGGACCTCGAACTCGCCGAGCGAGCCGTCGACCTCGACGACGTGGCCGCGTTCGACGGCCACGTCGTCGAGTGAGGCGTCGCTCTCGGCGAACTCGCGACCGTCCGCGACGAGAGAGACGTCCGCGGTGTGGGAAAGCGCCGCGGCGGTCTCGGCGTCGCCCACGACGACGACGCGGTCGCCGGCCTCACGCGAGACGGTGCGGGAGACGGCCTCCTCGGTCAGGCCGGCGTGTCGGGCGTTGAGGAGCCGAGCCGTCTTGTCGGTGGCCTCGGGTTCGTCGTGGACCCACCCCGCGAGTTCGCGGTGCTCGACGAAGCTCGTCGCCTCCGGGTGCAGGCCCTTCTCGTCGGCGAGCGCCCGGAACCGCTCCCGACACCGTCTCTCGCTCGCCGTGACCAGGAGCTGGTCGAGGTCGTACTCGTCTATCAGCCCCGCGACGGCGGGGAGCGCGTCCTCGCAGAGCAGGCTCGAACTCGCCACGACGTCGACGTCTCTGACGCCCTCGCGGACGGTTTCGAGGTCGAGCTCGCAGGTGTCGTCGCACGAGCAGACGAAGGCCCCGACGTTCATACTTCGTGCTTATTGGTAACAAGGCACTAAATAATTAGTGTGGTTGGTTTAAGTACCCAACACCGATCCGACGGGGATCTTCGGTAACAGCCTCCTCATCTTCAGAAATGTCGGGCAGAAATCAACCCGAACATTAATGATGATTAGATGCAATATTCGGTGTGGACGAAATTAGTTAACAACCCACACGGTAACGCCGATACTCCAACAATGAGCACCGAACCCGTCTCACTCGACCTCGATCGGCGCTCGTTCCTGAAAGCCAGCGCACTCGCCGGTGCGGTGGCACTCGGGGGCGGTGCTACGGGGCAGACACTGGCACAGAGCAGCGAGTCGTCGGGCGACGCCGACGGAACGGACACGGAAGGTCACCTCACGAAGACGGTCTGTAACTTCTGCGCGGTGGGGTGTGGCTTCCGCGGGGAGCGCGTCGGTAACGCGTTCGTCGGACAGGAACCGTGGTTCGAGAACCCGATCAACAACGGCGCTCTCTGTTCGAAGGGAGCCGCGATTTACGACAGCGAACACACGCCGAAACGGCTGAAACACCCGCTCATGAAGCAGGACGGGGAGTGGCGAAAGGTCTCCTGGGAGCGGGCGTACGACGAGATAGAGCAGGAGGTAAAGCGCGTCTGGGAGGAGTACAGCCGCGAGAGCGTCATGTTGCTCGGGAGTGCCCACCACGCCAACGAGGAGGCGTACGCGATGCGCAAGCTGGCCGCGTTCATGGGCACCAACAACATCGACCACCAGGCGCGCATCTGTCACTCGACGACCGTGGCGGGGCTGGCCAACACCTGGGGCTACGGCGCGATGACGAACACCATCAACGACTACCGCAACTACAACATGGACCTCGTCATCGGCCAGAACCCCGCCGAGGCCCACCCGATCGCGATGCAGCACATCCTCGAAGGGCAGAAGCGCGGCGGGACGCTGGTCGTCGTCGAGCCGCGGTACACCAAGACCGCCGCGCACGCGGACTACTTCTATCGACTGCGACCGGGGACCGACGTCGCCCTGATGATGGGACTGATCAAGTATCTCCGGGACCAGGGCGAACTCGACGACGAGATGATCGAGGGTCGGGTCATGGGATGGCCCGACGTCGACGCCGAACTCGACCAGTACGACCTGGAGACGGTCTCTGACATCACCTGGATCTCCGTCGAGGACCTGCGGGAACTCGGCGACCTGATCATCGAGAACAAGCCGAAGGTCCAGATCGAGTGGGCGATGGGCGGCACCCAGCACAACAACGGGACCCAGAACATCCGGTCGTACGCGCTGACGAGTCTCGGGTCGGGGAGCGCCGCCCAGAGCGGGGGCGGCCTGCAGGTGATGCGCGGCCACTCGAACGTCCAGGGCGCGACCGACCTAGCCGTCGCGAGCCACATCCTGCCTGGGTACTACGGGCTGACACCCGGGGGCTGGCAGTGGTGGGCCGACGTGTGGACCGAGTCGCCGTACACGACCGGTTCGGTGAGCTACGACGACTTCCTCGGCCGGTTCGACGTCATGCCCCAGGACCTCTGGGAGCGACAGGGCGGGAGTCCGGACGCCTCCGAGACCGAGCGGTCGATGATGTTCCAGAACGGGCTGACGGTCGCACGCTGGTTCGAGGCCGCACTCGACCAGGGGGACCGCCTCCAGCAGACGCCGCTGTACCAGCCCGAGAAGGTGAAAGTCGCCTTCTTCTGGGGCCACTCGGTGAACTCCATCAGCGAGATGGCCAAAGCCAAGCAGGCCATGGAGGCGCTCGATCTCCTGGTCGTCGTCGACATGTTCCCGTCCGTGGCGGGCGTCCTCCCCGAGCGCGACGACGGCGTCATCATCCTCCCGGTGGCCAGCCAGTACGAGCACTGGCGGTCGGTGACGAACTCGCACCGCTCGGTCCAGTGGAGCGAACCGGTCCGGCCCCCGTCGCACAACACCAAACCGGACATGCAGGTCATGCAGGAACTCGCCGACCGGTTCGGCTTCGGCGAGCACTTCGACTGGGGCTCCGGTCCGGACCTCTACAGCGGGAAGTCCACCTACGAGGACGCGCTCCGCGAGATCAACATCGGCGTCCGCACGATCGGCTACATCCAGGACCCGGAGCGACTCGAACTCCACCGCGAGTACGACTGGGCGTTCAGCACCGAGACCCTGCAGGCCGAGTCGCCGGGGACGCCGGTCGAGGGGGACTACTGGTGTCTCCCGTGGCCCTGCTGGGGCGAGGGGCATCCGGGAACGCCCATCATCTGGAACGACGACAAGGACCCGCGCAACGGCGGGCAGGACTTCCGCGCCCGGTGGGGCGTACAGGCACCGACGCCGGACGAGTGGGCCGAGATGGACACCGACAAGGAGTATCCGATGCAGACCACCGTCGATCAGGCGGGTACCGAGGGACTGAACCTCCTGCGAGACTCCTACGAACCGGACTGGTGGGACGACACCGTCCACGGCGTCCCGCAGTATCCCGGGTTCGCGACGACGATGCCCGACGACCTGACGAACCCGGACATGCTGACTCTCCCCTACGAGTACGCGCTCGACCCCACGAAGTCGGTCTACGACACCGCGGTCGCGATGAACGAGAAGTACGACTGGGCCGACTACGACGAGCAGTTCTACCAGCAGTACGACCACAAACAGCCCGACGCGCCGACCGGACGCGGCAGGGCGCGCGCGGTCGTCTGGGGCTTTCTCGACACGGTGCCGGTCCACCGGGAACCCATCGAGAGCCCGCGGCCGGACCTGGCCGAGTCGTGGCCGGCCAACGGTCAGCAGCGTAACTTCTACCGACTCGACCAGAACAACGCGGCCGAGCAGGAGACAGCGACCCAGGCGGTCCAGCAGCAGGGCATGGACACGATCATGACCACCGGCCGGCAGGTCGAACACCAGGGCGGGGGCTCGGAGTCGCGCTCGAACGTCTTCCTCGCCGACCTGCAGCCCCACATGTACGCCGAGATAACGCCGACGATGGCCGAAGAGATAGGCGTCGACGGCGGGGACCTCGTGGTCGTCTCGACGACCGACCGCGGGTCGATCCTGGTCAAAGCCAGAGTGACCGACCGGCCGAGCGAGCGGGAGACGTTCCTCCCGTTCCACTGGGGCGGCGTCTTCAAGGGACAGAGTCTGGAGGACCAGTACCCCGACGGGAACATGCCGTACGCCATCGGCGAGAGCGTGAACACCATCACCTCCAGAGGCTACGACGTCGAGACGCAGATGCAGGAGACCAAGGCCGCGATGGTGAAAGTCAGGGCGGCCACGCAGGACCTCGTCGACGAACTGGGGATGGACGTGGACCTCGCGGAGTTCGAGTTCCCGCAGGACCGGGAGGGCATCGGCCGACAGAAGAACTTCGACGTCCGCGACAGCGAGACCGTTCAATAGGAGAGACAAATGTCAACTGAGCACAACAAGGAGGTAATGCGGGACGGCGTGATGAGCGTCGGCGAGGGCGCACGCATCTTCCCCGACGTCGAGGCGTGCATCGACTGCGGGGGCTGCGTCGTCGCGTGCAAGCGAACGTGGGACGTCCCGGCAGACGAACAGCGAATCAGCGTCTCGACGATGCTCGAGGGCCAGGAGGCGGCCCGCGGACTCAACGCGAACGCGACCACGGCGCTCCAGCAGAGTCAGTCGCCCGGCGAGACGAGCATCCCGATGCAGTGTTACCACTGCGAGAACGCGCCCTGCGTCTCGGTCTGTCCGACCGACTCGCTCCTCAAGAAAGAGGACGGCTTCGTGGACGTCCGGGACTCACTCTGTATCGGCTGTCAGTACTGCCTGTCGGCGTGTCCGTTCGGCGCGCCGCAGTTCCCCGAGTCCGACGAGGGCGCGGCCCGGCTGTTCGGGACCGGTGGCACGATGGACAAGTGCACGATGTGCGAGGAACGCCAGAACGTCGGCAAGGGACCGGCCTGCGCCGAGGAGTGTAGCACCGACGCTCTCCTGGTGGGGACGGCAGACGAGATCGCGACCGAACTCGACCGCCGGGACAGCGGGACGTTCTTCAACGACGTCGCGATGGAGATCGTCTTCGGCGACGACGCGGAGGCGTTCCAATGAGCGAGTCCGAACTCCCGGAGGTCGACGGCTACGGTCGGTCGGCGGTCGTCGGTGCCGCCGTCGTCGGCTTCGTCGTCGCGGCCGTCGCCGTCTGGCTGGCCGCCCGGAGCGCCGTCTTCTACGAGGAGATGTTCCGCATCGCTCCCACCGTCGCGGGCGGCGGCGTCGGGACCGACTGGGTCGTCGGGAACACGATCACGGGGCTCGACTTCCTGATCGCGCTGACTCACGCCGCGGACGTCATCATGGGGCTGTTCGTACTCTTTCTGTTTTTCGTCCACTGGAGCATCTTCCGGCAGCTCGCGAGCCGGATGCGACAGCCGGCGATGGCAGACGGCGGCGACCTCGCCGAGGGAGGTGAGCGGCCGTGACGAATCTGGACCACGGGAAGTTCACCCGCGTGACGACGGTGTTCCACTCGCTGCTCGCGCTCGACGTGTTCGCCCTCTTTTTCACGGGGTACGCGATCATGTTCAACGACGAACTCTGGTGGCTCCTCCTCGTGATGGGGGGCAACGAGGGCGTCGCCGGCGTCCACAGGATCGCGGGCTTCGGGCTCCTGTGGCTCATCACGTTCTGGGCCGTGCTCACCCTCGTCACGTCGACCGGTCGCGGAAACATCCGCGCGGTGCTGCCGAACCGGGGCGACGTCGACGCGTTCGTGCAGGACGTCCAGTACGCCCTCGGGCGTCGCGACGAGCGCCACCCGAACGCCCGGCAGTTCGCCGGCGGCACCGCAGACGAGGTGCCGTTGCTGTCCTACGTCGGCAAGGGCGTCGTCGCCATCTTCACCGTCGAACTGTTCCTGCTGACGGTCTCCGGGCTCCTCATCTGGAGCAAGACCGGGGTGATGCAGTTGTTCGCGACGAAGGCGGCGGCCGCGGCGTTCGTCACGTTCCACGGCCTGCTGGGTGTCATCATGCTCATGGGGGTGATGTTCCACGTCTTCGAACACGGGTTCCACCCGGCGTTCTACCCCGTCGAACTGAAGGCGTTCGTGCCCAGGAGCATGACGCCGGAGGCACACGCGGACGGCGGCGAGGAGGGCACGGGCATCGAGCGCCTCGACCTGTCGCCGTCGTGGAACTGGGCGGCGAACCTGATGGGTGCGCTCACGGTCATCGGCATCGTGAGCGTCCTCGTGGGCAGCATCTTCGACGAGGGATACCCCGTCCCCCGCGAACTGACAGTCGGTGGCGGCCCGACGAACCTCCTGCTCGACGTCGGCATCAACGTCGGCGTCCTCGTGCTCTTCGTCGGGCTCGTGCTGTCGATGTACGGCAACGTCCTGCGCCTGCGGTGGGAACAGGAAGTGGAGTCCGAGGGGCGCGCGACCGCCACCGACGGGGGCGCCGTCGACGACGACTGACCACCCGAGCGCTCGCGTCCCCGGGTCAGGCCGTCAGCAGTTCGGCGCTCTCTTCTGACAGTTCGACCGTCACGTCCTGTCGCGTGTGCTGGCTGATCTGGTCGACGTTGCGCGTCAGCACTTCCAGAATGTCCTCCGGCTCCGGGTAGACGAGGTAGTTGCCGTCGTCGTCCTCCATCACGAGCTGCGTGTCCGAGAGCGTTATCTGGTCGTCGGTGATCCCCGCGACGATGACCGGGAGCGCCTCGGCGCCGCCCGGGTCGCCCTCCCGAACCATCGTGACGTGGAGTTCGTCCAGTTCGATGAGATCCTTGTACTCGCGGACCCGCCGGGCCAGCGAGACCATGTCGCGGGTCACGGCCGTCTTCTGTGGGTTGCCGTGCTCGCCGTCGAAACAGAGCTTGCAGACCCGCAGTTCCATCCGCATGGTGGCCGAGGTACGCGCCCGACCGTGTTATATCTTGGCACACACCATGTCACGTGACCACATTCGACACAGTTTTTTCTGCCGACACCACGTACTCACGGCCATGGTCGGAGTACTGAACACGGTGTACGCGGTGCTGGCACTGATCGTCGCCGTCGTCGGCGTGGTCGGGGTGATGTGGGTGACACGCGAGTCCGGGACGAGCGACCGTAACACGTCTGGCTACCTGATCGCGCTCGCGGTGGCGATCTTCCTGCTCGCGATGGTGGGGAGCCTGATGACCTGAACCGCGTGCCTACATGTCGTCCCAGGCCTCGATCGCACGACTCACGGAGGTGACGTCGGCGATCCACCGGGCGGCGATGCCTTTCTTCAGGATCTTCGCGGCCGGGCCGCCGAAGGTGTTGATCGGGACCATCTGCACGTCGTGGGCCACCGCGTCGTCGCCGACGGAGATGACCGTCCCCTTGTCCTCGTGGCGCCACGTGCGCAGAGGCTGTCCCCGGACGGCCCGCGCGAGGTTCTCGCCGGCCACGTCCGCGGCCTGCCACGCGGCCTGCGCGGTCGGCGGTGCGACGTCGTCGCCGCCCTGGTCGATCAGAGCGGAGTCGCCGATGGAGAACACGCGGTCGTCGCTGGTCTGGAAGTCCGAACTCACGTTGATGCGGTGGCTGCGGCCGTCCTGTTCGACGTCGATGCCGGCGACCTCGTCGTGACCCGTGATGCCGCCGGTCCATACCAGCACGTCGTAGGGCAGTTCGTCCGGCTCCTCGTCCTCGCCGCCGCCGAGGTAGACGGTCTCCTCGTCGACCTTCGAGATGAAGTCGCCGGTCAGGATCTCGATGTCGCGTTCCTGCAGGCGCTTGCGGAGTGCCCCCTGTACCTCGGGGTCGTTGCCGGGGAAGATCTCGTCGAGCCCTTCGACGAGTTTGATCTCGAGCGGCGCGCCGTGGTCGTCGCGGAACCCCGCGATCTCGCCGGCGGACTGGATGCCGGAGAGGCCGGCGCCCCCGACGAGGATCTGGGCCGGGTCGTCGCGGGTGGCCGCCTCGCTGGCCTCCTTGATCGCCTGATGGATGGCGCGGGCGTCCTCGAGGCCCTTGAGCGTCAGCGAGTACTCTTCGAGCCCTTCGATCCCGTAGAAGGCGGTCTCGGTCCCGAGCGCGACCAGCAGGTAGTCGTAGTCGACGGTCTCGCCGTCTTCGAGTGCCACCGTGCGCTCCTCGACGTCGACGCCCTCGACCGTCCCTTCGACGAAGCGCGTCTCGGGAGACTTGATCTCCTCGACGGGCAGACAGATCTTCCCTTCGACCGTCGGGTCGCGGATGACCCGGTGGGACTCGTGCAAAACGAGATGGTAGTCGTGTTCGGAGATCCACGTGAGGTCGGCGTCCTCGCCGATTGCGTCCTCGAAGCTCTGTACCGCCCCGGCACCGGCGTAGCCAGCCCCGAGAATCACGACATGGGCACTCATAGGAGCGACTCCGTAGGCGCGAGATAAGAGGGCTTTGAAGTTCGTCTCGGTCGGGCGAATCCGACACGTGTCTGTCGTTACCTCGTCACAGGGAGAGCCCCGCGTGCCAGTGGTCCACGCCCGCCTCTCGTTTCACCTCGTCCATCCGTGCGAGAAGCGACACCGCCAGACTCGCCGTCTCGGCGGCCTTCGACTCGCCCTCGGTCCGGAACTCCCCCGTGACTCGGTTCGCGTAGACGGTGCAGACCGCACCGGCTCGCAGCCCGTAGACGTTCGCCAGCGTGAGGATGGCGCTGGCCTCCATCTCGATGTTCTTCACGTTGGCCTCGCGTAAGTCCTCGACCAGCGACTCGCTCCCGGCCGCCCGGAACTCGCGGAACCCGGGTCGGCCCTGTCCGGCGTAGAAGCTGTCGGCGCTCATCGTCAGTCCCACGTGGTAGTCGTGGTCCAGCCGCTCGGCGGCGGCGACGAGCGCCGAGACGACCTCGTCGTCGGCGACGGCCGGGTAGTCCTCGCGGACGTACTCGTCGGAGGTCCCCTCCTGTCGGACCGCGCCGGTGGTGATGACCAGGTCGCCGACGTCCATCTCCGGCTGGATGGCCCCACAGGAGCCGACTCTGAGGAACGTGCCCGCGCCGACGCGGGCGAGCTCCTCGACGGCGATCGCGGCCGACGGCGACCCGATGCCGGTGGACGTGACCGAGATCGGCGTGCCGTCGTGGGTACCCGTCGCAGTCCGGTACTCGCGGTGCTCGCCGACCACCTCGTGGTCGTCCCAGTGGGCCGTGATTTTCGGCAGTCGCTCGGGGTTGCCGGGCAGGAGGACGGCGTCCGCGACGTCGTCGGGACCGACCGCGAGGTGGTACTGTGTCTCGTCGTTGGGGTCCTCGGAGTCGTCGACCATACGCCGAGGTACCCGACCGCGGGACGTAAATCCGGGGGCAGCCCGCGGACTCGTCGACGGCGAGGAGCTATCCGAACCCCGGTAGCGACTCGCCGAGCGCCTACTCCGTGCCCTCCTCGACCATCTCGCGGGTGATCGTGTTCGGGAGCAGTTCGCCCAGCGTGTAGGTCGACGTGGCTCCATCGCCCTCGTCACAGACGACCTCGAACTCCTCGCCGCAGAACTCCGCGAGCGTCTGTCGGCACGAGCCACAGGGGGTCAGGCCGTCCCGGGCCGCAGACGTGACGGCGACGCGCTCGAACTCGGTGTGGCCTTCGGCGACGGCGGCACCGAGCGCCACCTGCTCGGCGTGGAGGCTGTTCGAGAAGTTGGCGTTCTCTGCGTTACAGCCGACGTACACCTCGCCGTCGGCGGTTTCGAGCGCCGCGCCGACGGGGTACTCCGAGTACGGGGCGTAGGAGTGTTCGAGCGCCTCGCGTGCCTGTGAGAGCAGGTCGTCGGTCATGCGTGGTCGTCGCTCTCGGAGGGCAAATAGGCCGGGGTCACGTCCGCCGGTCGGACGTCGCCCGCCCCGCAGCGGCCGGTCCCACGACTCCGGCGGCGAGCCGGTGGGGCCAGCAGCGTCAAGGCGGTCCGACGACAACGGTCCCCCGTGACGGAAGATACGCAGGGTCGTCGGATCGTCGTCGTCGTCGGGGTCGTCGTCGTCGCCCTCGCGGGCGTCGTCGGCTTCGTCGTCGGGGAGAACGCCGCGGCGTCGGGTGAGACAGTCGAGATATTCGGGAGCGTAGCGATTCCGGCGAGCGGTCCGGCGCTCGGGGCGTTCGGCGCGCTGTTCGCGGCCGTCGTCCTCGGCGGCCTCTTCGCGCTGGTCGAACTGGCGTCGCGACGGGAGCGCACCGAACCGACCGAGTGAGGCGTCTACAGAGCGGATTACTTTTGGTCGTCCGACACGGAGAGACGTGATATGGCGACGTCGATCCTCGAGGAGCAGGACACGCCGAACCGAAAGCGCGCGGCGCTCGCGGTCGTACCGTTTCTGGTACTCGGGGTCGCGAACGTGGGGCTGATTCTCGGGATGGGTCTCCGTCCGCTGTGGGGGTTCGTACTCCTGCCGCCGGTGCTGTTCCTGTCGGTGCTGGCGTGGATCGCGTTCAGCAACGACTTCCTGGCCGACCGGACCTGAGGTCAGTCCCGAGAGCCGGCGGCCGGCTCGCGACCTCCGCGCCGCTCAGCGCCGGCGGCCGGTGTCGTACTTGTAGGTGGCGCTCTCGCTGTCGATGCCGAAATCCTCCGGGCTCTCCTCCGGTTCCCCTTCCTGGCCGTGGTGCGGTTCCGCGTCCTTGAACGCCTCGCGAAGGCGGAGCGGCATCGAGAACTCGTCGACGTCGATCCGCGTCGCGACGGCGTTCTCCATGACGTCCGCGCGCTTCGTGGCCAGTCGCTCCTGCAGTTTCTCCGGCAACTCCGAGGACTCGACCGGTTCGAACCCGAACTGGGTCAGATAGTCCGGCGCGTCGGTGAACGAGTAGACCACGTCGAAGCCGTCGTCCGCGGCCTTCGCGACGAGTCGTTCGACGACGTGCGCACCGACGCCCTGACCGCGCCACGCCGGGAGGACGCCGATGCCCGTCAGCTCGCAGTAGCGTCCCTCGTCGGTCTTGTGGATGCGGATGCGCCCGAATCCTGCCTTCTCGTGGGTGTCTTCGTCGAGCGCGATGACGTAGTCCCGGGAGCGGAAGGCGGCGTCGTCGAGCCCCATCTCCTCGATGTGATCGAGCAGCCAGACCTCCTCTCTGTTCTTTGCGTCCCGGACGTACATACAGAACAGTAGCCACGGCGGGGGTAAAAGGATTCCCCGCGGGCCGGCGGCGGCGGGGGTGCCGTAACGACCGCGATAAAACTACTTGAACGATGGAACAGAACGTGTCGAATATGGACACGCTACCGGAGTTCGACGAGGTGGTCCACGAACCCAGTCGGGAGTTCGTGGAGTCGACCAACGTCTACGAGTTCATGCAGGAGTACGGCGTGGACGACTACGAGGAGCTGATCGAGCGAACGACCAGCGAGGTCGACTGGTTCTGGGACGAACTGCCGGAGTACCTCGGCGTGGAGTTCTACGAGGAGTACGACGCGGTCCGCGACGACAGCGAGGGGCCGCAGTTCACCGACTGGTACGTCGGCGGCGAGATCAACGTCGCGCACAACGTGGTCGACCGCCACGCCGCCCCCGACTCGCCGAACCGGAACTCGGTCGCGACCATCTGGGAGGGCGAGGACGGCGAGGTCCGTGAGATCACCTACCACGAACTCCATCGCGAGGCAAACCGCGTCGCGAACGTCCTCGAGGAACGGGGAATCGGCACCGGCGACACCGTCGGTCTCTACATGCCGATGGTCCCGGAAGTCGTCTCTATCCTGTATGGCTGTTTCAAGGTCGGTGCCATCGCCGTCCCCATCTTCTCGGGCTTCGGCGTCGACGCCACCGCCACCCGCCTCGAAGAGCCCGAGGTGTCGGTGCTGTTCACGGCCGACGGCTTCTACCGCCGCGGCGACGAGGTCGAACTGAAGCCCACCGCCGACGAGGCCATCGAGGAGGCGGGCACCGTCGAACACACCATCGTCTACGACCGCTTTGGAGGGGACGTCGACTGGGACGACGATCGCGACGAGTGGTGGTCCGAGACCGTCCTCGAAGCAGACGACGAGTACGACACCAAGTCGCTCCCGTCCGGACAGGAGTCGATGCTACTGTACTCCTCGGGGACCACCGGCAAGCCCAAAGGGATCGTCCACACCCACGCGGGCGTCCAGATGCAGACCGCAAAGGAGATCTACTTCGGCTTCGACCACAAGCCCTCGGACCGCTTTTTCTGGGTCTCGGACATCGGCTGGATGATGGGCCCGTGGACGCTCATCGGCAACCACACGTTCGGCGGAACCATCTTCATGTACGAGGGCGCGCCCGACCACCCCGAACCCGACCGGTTCTGGGAGATGATCGACCGTCACGGCCTCACGGTCTTTGGCATCTCGCCGACGGCGATCCGCGCGCTGCGCAAGTACGGCGACGAGTGGCTGGCGGGCCACGACCTCTCGACGCTCCGCCTACTCGGGTCGACCGGCGAGCCGTGGGACCCC
>JGI1689J12820_1000115_pt1 | contig 14116 bp, 17 predicted proteins | sample PRCRCaboRojoPR_6_FD_12820 | JGI IMG/M metagenome (IMG submission 12820)
CTGATCGGTGCAGGTTTGGCGAACCTTCTCTATCTGGCACTTGACTTTTATACCAAGATTATTTTCTATATCCAGTCGACAAGGACTTCTGCATAGAAATCTCTGCGCGGCGTATCGGGTCCAACGCTATAAACCGTAACCAACATCACGGGGTGACAGCCTACCCACGCATCAAGCTGGCGGGGCTGTCGCCCCGCGGGGTTGAGGATATTTTTGGCGAAGGTTTTATCGCTAAGTAAGGCTTAAAGCTCCGCAGCTTATGGTTATCGCCAGGCGGCTAACTTAAAGCTAATCACATCAGGACATAATCCTTGCAAAATAGTTTCCATACCAATAGATGACTTAAAGAAGGAATGAGTTATGTCAAAAGATATTGAATCTTCCAGGCAAGAGGCGCATAGGCAATTTGCTGTGGATCTGTTCAACCTCGTTTGGGAATTAATGGACCAGGAAGAAAGAACCGACGATGAGAATATCAGGATGCTTCACGCAGCACACGCATCTCGTTTTCATTGGGGTGAAATTGGGACACCACTTGAGCTTGAACGTGGGGAGTGGCAGGTTTCACGTGTTTATTCGATATTGAATCATCCTCAGTCTGCCATCTACCATGCTGAACTCTGCTTAGAAATCTGCAAAACAAATGGCATTGGTGACTTTGATCTTGCGTTTGCATATGAAGCTCTGTCCAGAGCGTATGCAGTTGCAGGTGATTTCAGAAAAAGCCAGGATTTCATCGAGCTTGGTAAGCAAGCGGGCAAACAAATCAAAGATGACGAAAATCAGGAATATTTCTTTCGTGAATTGCAGTCTGTAAGTGAATTATTAGCGTGAAGGCTTCTTACGCACTTTAAGCTATAAACCCTTTCAATCCGTAGATGAAGTTTGGCCTATCCCCGCTTCCTGTGGCTGGCAGTACCAAGGCGGCGGCATATAGCTTTTACTTAATCGCGTTTCTGAACTGTGGATGTCCTGGAGGAAGTTTAACCATATGAACGATAAACCAATCTATACTTCCAAGAGTACAAATAAAAGCTTGTGGCAAGAGTATCACATCTACAACGATCGCATGGAATTTAACACGCTCTTCGGAAAAATGACAGTTCCTTTTGATCACATAGAGCAAGTCAACATCGCTGAGTCTGATTTAAAAAGACTCTTGACCAGATGTGATTTACAGCTAAAGAACTTTCGACCTGCTTTGAAGTTAGATTGGGCTAACTTTTTAGAACATATTGTTCTTGATAAAAGGGAGGGTAAAATACGGCGAATACTCTTCACGCCTGATGATCCTGAAGCCTTCATCAGGGCTTTAGAAAAAGCGCTTTCAGGTTACCGGTCCAGGCAAGCCAAGAAAAACGTTTGAGCGGCTGCGTCTGTTGATGAATTGCACCATCAATGTTATTTCAAACATTCGTCGAAACAATTGCTGTTTCGCTCAAAAAAGGTCACCCCGCTGCTAAAAAACTGTTGTTCTGGAGGGCAGTGTAAATTTGAGAAAACCGCCAACCTCCAGGGTCCCGGGACCCCGGAGGTTAAGTTTTATTAGGGGCTGGGGGCGGTGAAATTTACTACCCGGGTCTCGCACAGGCCGCCTAAGTTTTCTTGGGAGCAGATCTTGATCGTGGCCTGGAAAGGTTCCCCGCGGGGATTGTAGCTTGGGTCATCAATCTGCGCTGACATGAAATACCCGGTGGAACCGGTCGGGATGCTATCCTGATCGGTGTCATCCAGGCAGCCGTTCCAGGTCACAAAAGCGTTCTCGGTCCGGGGACCGAAGGTCTCTCCGGAGTCCCGATCCTCCAATGTGACAGAAAAAGATTCCAGGGGCAGGTCCCCTGTGTTGTCGACGGTGAATTCCATCCAGGGAGCCACGCAGGCGTCCATCTCCCGGAAATCAACCACCAGCTCAACCCCCGGGGTGGGGGTGGGCGGTGGCGTGTAGACCGGCAGTCTATCCGTGGGTCCTTCCGGTGTGGCGTAGCGACCGCCGATCCAGCAGTTCCCGGATCCGTCCGGATTTGTGATGTACCAGAATGTACCGGTGGGGTCCTTGGCAATGATTTCAGATTCTTGATCGGTGTTGAGAATAGCCTCACCCTCATATACTTCCCCCGGCCCGGCGCGGCAGAAGGTATCGCCGGAAACGCTGACCCGGACGATCTCAGGAGTTGCGGTCAGGGTTGCAGTGGGCGACAGGGTTGGCGAGGGAGTGCTGCTGGGGGTTTCCGTCAAGGTCTGGGTAGGGTTCTCGCTTGGTGAGGGAGTCTTCTCATCTGTTGATCCCTCCGCGGCGGATTCTGCGGTCATGGTTTCTGCCACACGGGTCTCCACCGCTCCTTCAGGTGCTTCGGTGGGCTGACTGAAACCGGGTATGCTGCAGGCCAGGGTGAGCCCCAGGATGGTTGCGGCAATTAGCATCAGTCGAGTGGATTTATTATTGATCCAACGCTGTTTCAACTTCTCTGGAATGATTACTTTCATACGGATCCTCCTTTTTGCGTGATTGGAGATTCACTTCGCAGCTTGCCCTCTGATTGATTCTCAAGGATATGTATAACTATTAAAAAACGCGTGCTGTGAAAATGTATCTCCTTAAACTCAGGTTTAAATTATAGGTTCCACCAGCGGGATTAGAGCAGGAGGAGTGAAAATAGATAGAAAGATGTATCGATAAAATGGAGTTGTATATGAACAGCGAAGGAATGGTGAGATGATCCCTCTCCCTTAGGAGAAAGTTGTCACTTACGCGATTTCATGATGGGAAGAACGTTTCCTGAAATAAAATTGTATAATCTAATAGTGTTGTCTTNCTGGCACCCACAGCAGGGGGCTGCCTGGCGGTGGAGCAGAAAACCATGAAGGGCTTGAGAAAGCCCTGACTGTCTTGGAACCAGCTATGATCAACACCTATTATATGTGGTGGAGTATTGGAGAAAAAATCCTGGATAAGGCATTGGTTGAAGAGAGGCTGCGGGCGCTTGAACCCTATCTGGCATCCGGGCAGGTAGAATCGAAGATCCTGCCGGAGATGTATGACGCCTACCCGCAGTGGGAGCAAGACCACAACGAAGGGGCGCCTTGACCACTTTAGTGGCTGATGTAAGAAGTTAATGTAAGATTACCTTCCCGATAAAGGAGTGCACAATGAACCCGTGGTATGAAAACCTTCAAAAACCACCGCTCACACCCCCTGGTTGGGTATTTGGCCCGGTTTGGACGGTGCTCTATCTGATGATCGCCCTCTCAATTTTCCTGTTTCTGAGAAGCAGCCGGGGGAATGTCGGGGTTTGGATCTACATTGTCCTGGGAGTCCATCTGGTTGCGAATTTTGTCTGGTCAGGCCTGTTCTTTGGCCTTGAATCCCTGCCCTGGGCTCTGCTGGACATCATCATCCTCGACGTGACCCTGTTGTTTTTGGTCGTGAATTTCTGGGGAGTTAACAAAGCGTCTTCCGTACTCCTCTGGCCGTACACTCTATGGGTCCTGTTTGCCACCTATTTGAACGCTGGTTTCGTCGTCTTAAATTAAGGTTGAAATAATTTGTTGGTGGGATGCGAATTTGAGGGGATATGAAAAGTTGTCAGCTGTAATGCTGGCAGGTATTTAGCCGCGGCTTTCCCCGTTCGGGTAGCGGCGGTAAGCAAAATAGGGGAATTGGAGGGTGGCGTGGGAAAAAACTTTAAGGAAATGCTGCAGGATTTTGTTGATTTGTATCACCATCATACCCAGAAGGGAAATAACTGGGCTGTGGACTTTGATCTTCAACATGATGGCGGGCTATGGCATGTGGTTTTTGACGGTGAGGAGGTGCCGGAAGTGCAGCAGGGTCCTCATGAGAAGGCCCGTTTCACCTTCGTTCTCTCTCCTGATACGTTGATCCGGCTTTACAGAGGTGATCTGTCCCCGCTTACCGCGGCGGGTCGGGAGCATATCTCCAAACCAGCCCCCCTGGATTTCCGCCTTGGCGAGGGAGTTGAGATGACTCCCGATGTGTATCGGGAGATGATCCTATTTATGCAGCGGTTTTTCAATCGTTCCTCTCCTGAGAGGATCATCTTGGGCGAAGATCACACCCGGAAAGTTCACGGGGGCCATGCAGCAGCCATGTTTTATGATCAAGGATTTCGCAGCGCTTGGTACCTGCTTAAGGAAGGGGATCGTTTGAATGAGCCGGGGGACACAAACCCATTTCCTCAGGCGTTTGTTTTTTTGTCCGGGCAGGGGCGAGCCAGGATCGGTGAAGATATGGTCCAAGTGCAGGCCGGGGAAGCGTACTATATTCCCCCCCAGTCGGAACATGTCGTCTGGAACGAACGGGAAGAACCCCTTACCTTGATCTTCCTGGCCTGGGGGGAAGGGGCCTGAGGGAGATCATCAGCCGCGGAAATTGCACCTCGCGCCCCTTGGGCACCGGAGGAGTAAGGGTCTAAATCGGAATTGCTTAATAGTAAATCCATTCAGGGGATTAACTCAATTTAAATCAAACGAAGGAAGCCCTCTCACTCGGATGGATGATGCATCCCGGGGTGAAGGAGGGCTTCCCTCTCACAAAGTTTCGTCTGCTTTCTATCGCCGAGTCCTCTTTCAAGCCGCCTGGTAGCGCTGCTTGAGGGAGCGGCCGGAGGTGATCAAAAAGTCCGCTATGTTCTCAATGACAATGCTCTGAAAGGAAGCTTTACGCTGCAGCTGCGAGAACAAACGCTGGGTTTGGTTGCGGCGGAGGTGATCCTCTTGGACGGACTGGGCATAAGAAAGGCTCATGGTGGTGGTAAACATGTTTTTCTCCTTTAAGAATTTTGAATGCTTATATTCAAATTATTTAGTGTTTTTCTCATATTCTGACTACATTATATCAATAATTTTTAGTTTGTCAAGTGTTTTTTAAAGAAATTTAATATTTTATTCAATTTTTAATATTTCTTCCTTGATTTTATTGAAAAACTATCAGAACGGCCGCGTTTTACTCCGTTTTCTCCCCAAAATAGAGGGCGAGATAAGGGAAAATGAAACTGATATGGGTAATAAATGGTGGAAATGGGAGGATAAAAAGGGGGTCCGGTTCAAACTTTCTTCGAAATCAGCGTGGTTTAGAAGATGAAATTTCCAGAAAAGTGGGCCCTAAGTCGTATTCTGTGCTGAGTTCGTTTAGAATAAATATTAATAGGGATGGGTTATCCGTTTTGAGGAGAATCTATGGCGGAAAAGTGTGAAAAGAGAGGGGTTGAGATCTTGCGTTGGGCGGGAAGGATCTTGGCCGGGTTCGCGGCAGGGTTGATTTTGTTCATTTTTATCGGAGAGGGCATCGCGGAGGGGTTCACCCCTTTTCTCCAGATGACATCCCGGGAGACCCTGATGATGGTTGCCTTCGCTGTGATGTGGTTGGGATTGGTCCTGAGTTGGAAGTGGGAGCTGACCGGCGCGCTGCTAACCATGGGCGGTACGGTGGCTTTTTATCTATTGGACTATCTCTTTTCTGGCACCTTTCCCAGGGGGCCGTATTTTTTGATCTTTTCTTCCCCTTCTTTGATTTTTCTTTATTACGGGCTGCGGAGCAGGAAGGCGGAATAGTAATTAACAAAACGGAAAGGTGTGTCCTCTGTGCTTTTGTTTACAATGAATGCAGATGAAGAAATGGACAATCCTCCTTAAATAAAATGTCCATCTTCTATATTTCTCCAGAAAGGAGCCCCGTATTGCCAGGTACAGGGCTCCTTTTCTTTGCTAAATTTCCGTGATTTTATTTTTTTGTTTGTAAAGAGAGGGAAAACAGGAATCGTCTGAATGCCTTTGTTTCATGCTTCTAGAGCAGCAAACGGGCGACCTCTCTTTCCTTCCAGTCAATGACCACTTCTCCATGGATGTAAAATGTCGGTGTGGTCAAATTACCCCCTGTCCATTCCTTGACCTGGGCAGCTGCCTGCGGGTTTTGGCTGACATCGACCTCTTTGTAATCGATGTTGTGATCCGCAAGCCAGATACGGGCTCTGCGGCAGCCCGGGCACCACTGATTGCAAAACAACATCACCCCATCCAATTGGAGCTTATCTTCTTTTCCCTCTTGATTATCGGAAACATCAGGTTGAACTTCGGGCTGGATGCGTTTGATCTCCTCAAAAAGGACCTCATTACTGGGTTGGTCGTCGATGTCATGGACGTCAATGTAGCGGATGATCCCTTCTTTATCAATGATGAAGATTGCCCTTTCAGAATAGCCGTCAGCTTCCCTGAACACATTGTATTTTTTAATCACCTCGCCGTGGGGCCAGAAGTCACTCAAGAGCGGAAACGAGACGCCGCCTATGTCTTCCGCCCAGGCTTTCAAAACGGGGATGTGATCAACGCTGATGCCCAGAACCTGGACATTTAATTCCGCGAATGAAGCGTATTCCGCTTCATAAGACGGAATTTGAGCTGTTCAAACGGGGGTGAAAGCCTGTGGGAAGAAAGCCAGCACCACCGTCTGGCCCCTGAACTCCTCCAGGGTCACCTTCTTATCCAAATGACTCATGAGTGTGAAGTCTGGCGCTCGATCGCCCAGCTGTAATTTCATTGGCTATCTCCGTTTTTTTATTATCTATCTTATCGCTTTCTATACTATACCTTAAAGGCGGACTGTCTGTTCTTAAGTGGTGAAGAATTAATAAGAATATTACAAATCTTAGAAAAGATTATAGGTCAATCACCCCCGGCAATCCTGGCCTTCCCGGGTCATGTGGTATTTGGTCTGGAACTGGCTTCTGTAAAGATGTTTCCCTAATCCATACTTATCCCTTTTTGTGTCTTCCAATGGAAAAACGTATCGAAAAAGTCTCGTTTTCCATGTCCCCGATTTTTATTGAGTTAAGAATCAGTATTTCGTAGTAAAAACCCTTGATTATTGATAACAACACGCCTGATCGTTTCCGTACTTAACTCCATGCAGGGTTGACTTACATATGGGTTACTTGATATCGACAATGATTGTTCGACATGGAATGCCCATTTTTTGTGGATCGCTGCTTTTCTGGGTACAATGATTGTGGTTCTCGGAAGGATTTTATGTCAGCGGAAGAGGGTCCCCTTCTGGAAGGGGAATTAGAAAGAGCAGCTCAATGGGTAACGGGGATTTTGGAAAATAATCAAGAAAGGGTATAGAGGCAAGCATCAGGATAGGAGTCCGGAGTTGATGGACGGAAAAATCATCTTTCTCAACGGCGCCTCCAGTGCCGGCAAAAGTTCCATCGCCCGCGCCTTGCAGGCGGTCATGGAGGAACCCTGTTTTCATCTCTGTATTGATGAGTATCTGGCAGCGTACCAGGATGGGTTGTGGGAGCGGGAGGATATCGTCCGCAGGACGTGGCCCCGGATCATCCGGGGCTTTCATGCTGCGGGGGCGGCCGTGGCCCGTGCCGGGAACCTCGTGATCGTGGATGATGTCCTGGAATCTGACCCGCCCTGGGTGGAGAGTGTCCTGTCTTTGTTTGAAGGCCTGGAAGTGATCTTCGTCGGCATTCATTGCCCTGTGGAGGAACTTGAGAGACGCGAGCGGAACCGTGGTAACCGGAAAGAAGGCATGGCGCGGAAACAAGTTGAGGAGGTTCACGCTCAAGCCATTTACGACCTGGAATTGGATACCTCCTCACTCAGCCCGGAAGAAGGGGCAGCGGAGATCCTTTCCTTCTTCAATCCAAAGAACCAGCCACGGCCTTTAAAGAATTGCGGGAGATGGTTGGCCCTCCGGAAGGGTAGTCAAAGGCTTTGGGGCGCATCCCCGGGAGCGGGTTGGATGAAATCTCAGACATCGTTCAAATATGTGAATTTCTCTCCATTTCAAATGGCTGCGGGATGTGTGGCAGGGATATCCTGGGGTCGTGATCATATTGTTTTCTGATCGAGATTGCTAAGTGTGGATGAGGCGCGCCGGGGTTCCGCTCCCTGGAGCTGGGATATAATGAAAGGTGGTTGACCTGGTGCGGCTGATGAGAAAAGGGAAAGACGTATGAGTGCAAAAAAAAGCCCCGGTTTTGGAACCTACCCACTGCGATACCTGGCGCTGGGGCTGCTGATGAAAGGCCCTGACCATGGATACCAGCTCGATCAAACGCTGGATGAGGACTTCCAGATGATCTGGAAAGCGGGCCAGACGAAACTCTATGTCACCCTTTCCCGACTGGAAGAAGCAGGCCTTTTGGGTTCCGAATTGGAGCCGCAGGAAAACCGGCCCGACCGCAAGGTATATCATCTCACCGATCAGGGGCGTACAGAGTTCCTGTCCTGGGTCAGATCACCTGTCCCCTCCATGCGCGCTGTGCGCGTGGAACTGATCGCCAAACTGCGGTTTCACAATCTACTGGAGCTTACCGGGGTAGAGGATTTGATCCGCGCTCAGCAGGGGGTGTTCCAGGACATGATCCAGGAGTGGGCTGAGGATCAGGAGAAGGAACCGGACCCTTTTCTCAAAGAGGTGTATGAGTTTCGCATCCGCCAGGCGTCCTTTATCAATGCCTGGCTGGACACCTATCTGGAAAAGTTTGCCTGACCGTCTTTGCAGAGGATATGGCGGGAAAGGAAATTGAGATGTGTTTTTTTATATACCTATTTACAAACTAAATAGTTTCTGATTAAATACTTTTGAGTGAGAGAATGCTTCGGAGTGCCCTACATGATGAGCCGAGATCGTTATTATTATTCCACGCGTGATTTATTGATGATGGCGGCCCTGGCTGCTCTGGGGGGGATTGCCAGCACGTACATCAACTTCATCGGGGATTTCTTCCAATCCATCCTGGGGTTTGCGGGGACAACCCAGTGGGCGGCGGGATTTCATGTCCTGTGGTTGATCCTCGCCGCGGGGCTTACCAAGAAGCAAGGCGCTGGAACCATCACCGGGGTCCTGAAAGGGGCGGTTGAACTTTTCTCCGGGAACACCCATGGACTACTGGTGGTGCTCGTGGATATCGCCGCCGGGATCTTGGTCGATCTGGGCCTCCTGGCTTTCCGGAAGCGGCACCATTGGCTGGCTTACGCTGTCGCTGGAGGAATTGCCTCCGCCTCCAATGTCTTTGTTTTTCAACTTTTTGCCGCGGTTCCCGCGGATGTCCTGGCCTACGGTATGATCGGCTTGATCGCTTTGGTGGCTTTCCTTTCCGGGGTGATATTTGCGGGCTTACTGGGGTATGCTCTGATTAATACCCTGCGAGAATCCGGCGTGGTCAAGGACCAGGAAACGCAGCCGATGCAGCCGCGGTTGCTGCGGATATTTTTCGTGGGAACCTTTCTCTTAGCGCTGAGCCTTTTCGGATATCTAAAAGTAGCCCGATCAGGGACCGGTGAAGTGGCGGTTAACGGTGCCGTTTCCACCCCTTACGAATTCAACGCCGCACAAACCGACATTGAAGAAAAGACTATGGAGGTCTCCCAAGAAGGCGTATCCATGTCCTACCGGGGTTATCCTCTGCAGGAGATCCTCCAAAAAGCCGGGCCGGAACCTGATTTTGACCTCGTGCTGCTTCAGGCATCGGATGGCTATGAGTTTTTTATCACCCAAACCGAGTTAGAGGAAAACCCGGGATTGCTATTACAAACCCGGGGCAGTGGAATGAATCTGGTTTACAACATGGTGGGTCCGTCCACGAAGAAGGCCTGGGTCAATGGGGTGGTGGAAATCACGCTGGTCGAATCCGCTCCTCTGGTGTTGGAGGTGGAAGGGAAGGATCCGCGGGTATTTCAACCCGGGGATTGGATCCGGGAGATGGACAGCACACAACTGGATCTGGGTTATGGATCTGACAAGTATCAGGGGGTACCTTTGAGATCCCTTTTCTCTTCCCATTTGGAAGAAGGCTCCTTTGAAGAGGTAGTACTGGTGGGTGTGGAGGATGAGGACGTCACCCTGCCGGTCAATGATGTTGCAGCGGATGAGGGAATCCGGGTCTTCGTCGTCCTTGAAGAGGGCTCCGTTTCTTATGCTGTAGCGCACATGAATGGAGAGGTGTACCTCTTGAATGTGGGGGTTATCAAACTCCGATGATCCGCCTAAAGGATTTCAGCTACAGGTACAGAGGAAGAGAGGATTTCGCGCTCCAGAGCATCAATCTGGAAATTGCATCCGGGGAATTCACCCTGCTCACCGGTCCTTCCGGCTGCGGCAAGTCCACCCTGGCTCTGGCTGTCGCCGGGGTCCTGTTTTCCCAGTTTGACGGGGAGGTGGAGGGAACTGTGGCGGTGGCAGGGATGGATGTGCAGGAAAAATCCATCTACCAGATCGCGGATGTCGTGGGACTTGTCCAGCAAAATCCGGAATCACAATTTTGCACCTTGAGAGTGGAGGATGAGATCGTATTTGGATTGGAAAATCGCAAATATACCCGGGAGAAGATTGACAGTCTGCTGACCTGGTCGCTGGAGATGACAGGCATAGAACACCTGCGGGGTCGGGACCTGGGAACGCTCTCGGGAGGGGAAAAACAGAAGGTGGCCCTGGCCTCCATCCTGGCCTCCCAACCGGAGGTGATCCTCTTTGATGAACCCACCTCCAACCTGGATCCTCCTTCCACGGAGGAGATCTTTGACGTAATTTTAAATCTGCAGCGGGAGACCGGTCTCACGGTGCTGGTCATTGAGCATAAATTGGACTTTTTGAGCCGGGTGAAGCCCCGGATCGTTGAGATGGGGATGGGATGTATTTTGGAACCGGATCGAAAGTCTTATCCAGCCCCTGAGATTAAAGTAAAAAATCCCGCCTTTAACGGGAGCGCTGAACACCCTCTCCTCGAGGTCGAGCGCCTTCGTGTGGGGTATCAGCGCCAGTCGGTGTTGAAGGAGATTTCCTTCCGCCTGGAGCGCGGGGAATGGGTCAGCTTAATGGGGGATAACGGATCCGGAAAGAGCACGCTGCTGTTGAGTTTGTTGGGGTTGGTGGAAAAGAGCGCGGGTGATGTGTGGGTCTTGGGTGAAAATGTGGATCAAGTTCCCAGCTCCACGCTGGGGAAGAATGTGGGACTGGTATTTCAGAATCCTGACCACCAGTTATTCGCCTCCACGGTTTGGGACGAGGCGGTATTTGGAGCCCGGAATTTTAAACTTGAGGAGTCAGAATTTACGGGATTTACCCGGTCCCTTTTGGAACGGGCCGGCCTGGGAGACCGCGTGAAGGAACACCCTTACCGGTTAAGCTATGGGGAAAAACGCCGTTTGAACTTGATCTCTGTCCTGTCCTACAAGCCGGACGTGCTGCTTTTGGACGAAATTTTCATCGGACAGGATCGTGAGAACGCGGAGTTTTTGTTGACCTTGTTAAGCGAATTTGTGGAGAATGGAGGCAGCGTGATCATGGTCAACCACAATCCCGCTTATTACCCCGAGGTGGTGTCCCGGATCTTCTTTTTAGCGGGAGGAAAGTTGGTTGTCGACGCTCCGCTGCGGGAGGCTATGCAGGACTTGGCCCGGATCGGCATGGATGCATATCTCCCTGGAGGTGGGTGGTGAAGCGGAAAATCGCTTACCAGGCGGGACGGTCTTTTCTGCACAGATATCATCCTCTGGTGAAGTTTGCCTGGCTGGTGGCGCTGACGGTATTGGTGTTTTTGTTCCAGGACCCATTTCTCAATGCCTCCTTTACAGTGCTGCTGCTGGCTGTGTTTCCCAGTGCGGGGTTGAAATTCAGGGAACTGCGCGGTGTGAAGGTGCTGGGGATTTCGGCGCTGATGATCGCTCTGCTGCAGGTCCTGTTCGTGGACAGCGGCCCGGTAATGGGGCAGCTCGGTCCTGTGGCGGTCACGCAAGATGGTCTCGAGCGGGGGCTCTACCTGGCCTCCCGCTTTTTGACAGTGATCTTTTTGAGTTATCTGTTTGTGCTTACCACGTCTCCCAATGAACTGGCTTATGCCTTGATGCGCGCTGGTTTACCGTACCGGTTTGGTTTCACGCTGGTGACTGCCCTGCGTTTAATTCCCCTTTTTGAGCAGGAAGCTTTGACCGTGTATCGAGCTCAGTTGGTCCGCGGATCGTCCTACGAACGCAAAAATCTGCGCCATTTGCTTCGATACTTGCGAACACTTTTGCTGCCTATGCTGGTTTCGGCGATGAGCAAAGTGGATGCCCTTTCCGTTTCTATGGAGGGGCGCTGCTTCGGGAGATACCCCACCCGCACATATTACCAGAAGCGGGAGATGACCCGGCGGGATTGGGTTGCTGCGGGAGGATTGATCTTAGTATTGATAAGTGCTGTCATGGTTACATTTTGGGAGGGTTGATGTTCGACGGAAAACGCTGGAAAAAAATCATCATGGGTGTCGGGTTATTCTTCAGTGCACTTTTCCTCGTCGTGGGCTGCTTTTTAGCCGGCAGAAGGAATGGGCTGCCTGTAGGTTTGGTCTCTCACTATTCAGCAGGCATGCTCTGGGAAGAGGCGGTGACCATGAATGAGTGCGCGGAGTGTCATGAAGCGGAAGCATATCATAGCTGTTCGGATTGCCATGATGACCATGGAGCGGTGGAATTCGCGGAACTTCCTTTCTACGCTCTGATAGCCTTTACGGGGGATGTCCCTGATCCGGGATATATCGAGGTCCATGAGGTCCTCCCTTATCAGGATCACCCTAACACGCATCTTCCCTTATTGGAATTATTGGAGCGGCAGGGTGTGGGTGATTTTGACCGGGTGGCCATGACGTCAAGAGATGGGGGGTTGGTCACCATCCAAAAGGAGGATCTGAATCAGAGTGCGCTGCTGATGCCGTACGCGGACGGCGTCCGGTTTGCCTCCGAAGACCTCCATGTCTCCACCTGGTTGAAAGGGCTGAACAGGATCATCGTGGTTGGCAGGGAGCGACCTCTGACCATTCAGGGACGCGAGACGTCCATAGGCCGCTTGCTCTTAGGGCCGACCCGGGAAGTGACCGTGGAGCAGGCCAAAGTGATGTACGCCAGCGAGGAAGATGGAAAGGTGCGCGAAGCGAAAACAGCCTCGCGTATCCTGGGTGCCTCCCTCGTGGACCTGCTGGAAGGAACGTCCTATGAAGTGGTAATCATCACTGACCGCAGTGAGGAAATATACGAGTTTCAGGCTCAGGAGATCGAGAAAGCTGTTTTGTCTCCCTTTTCCTCCGGGGTCACGTTGGTTTTCCCGGATCGGGGCCGGCCGCAGTGGATCGAGCATGTTGTCGAGATCAAAACGGAGTAAAGGATGGCTAAGAGGATTCGCGATTTCGTGGTCGGGGGATTTCTGATCACCGTCCTGGTGCTGGGAGGATGCGCTCCAGAATGGGCTATTTCCCTGGAAGGGCCTGCGGGAGAAGAGAGTCTGCTCACCCATGAGACCTGGGAGGCGTATGCAGACTTGGCCGGGGAACGCGGTATTCCCCTGGAACAGGTATTATACGGGCACGGCTATCAGGTGATTGAAACATTGCAGATTACCGATCGGGATGGAGAAGAACTCACCTACGCCTGGACGGATGCCGCAGGTGGCACCTGGCTGGGGGAAGGGGGGAATCTTGTTGTGCATGACCGGGTAATCCATCCCAGGGCAATCGCCGTTGAAGAATCTCCCTGGGTGTCAAGAATTGAGGCCTCGATCACGGACATTGCCCCCAGCGCAGCCAGCGCGTTGGGTATTCCAGCGCCTGAGATCGCTGCGGGCCGCTCGCTCACCGACCAGACCGCTGACCAGGTTCTGCTCTTGTTCTTGGATGGATTTGGGTATCTGCGTTATGAAGAAGCCCTGGAAGCGGGCCTGATCCCGGAATTGGCCCAGTTGGACCCACCCCTGGTGGGTGTCACCACCTACCCGCCGATCACCACAGTGTCCACAGCTTCCCTGCTCACCGGCGCGGAACCCCCGGTCCACGGCGTGGATAGGCGCGGGATACGAAAAACGGATTATGAAACCCTGTTGGAGATTGCCCGGCAGGCAGGTCTGATGGTCTCAGCCGTGGAGGGGGAAGCCCTGGCTTTTCAACTCAAAGGGGCGGACTTCCAGCTCTCCGGAGACCGGGACGGGGACGGCGGGACGGATGACAATATCCTGGCCAATGCCCTCTCGGTTTTGGAACAAGGAATGCCGGACCTCTTCCTGGTCCATTTCCACGGCATTGATGATCTGGGGCACGAAGTGGGGCCAGGGGCACCTTTA
>JGI1689J12820_1000116_pt1 | contig 13942 bp, 9 predicted proteins | sample PRCRCaboRojoPR_6_FD_12820 | JGI IMG/M metagenome (IMG submission 12820)
TAAATACCCGATGCGGCCCTTTTTCTCTTCGGTCATAGCNCCACCCAGGATCTCTATCTTCCCAGAGGTGGGTTTGATAATGTCCAGGGCTGAGCGGATCAGGGTGGTTTTCCCCGCCCCGTTCGGCCCCAGCAGGCCAAAGATCTCCCCGGCGTGGACATGGAAAGATACCCCCCTGACCGCCTGCACTTCCCCGAAAGTTTTGGACACATCCTCTATCTTGAGATACACGTTATTCTCGCTCATTAATTCTTGCCTCCATGTCTACAAGGAAATAATCTCCATTGATTTTTCTCACCCGACCTCACGCCAGCGCCTTAGACCTGCGGTTGATATCGTTTACTAACTTTTTCCATCGTTAGATTCATCGTTTTAACCTCATGAGTGCCCCCTGATCCGCTTTTCCCTTTGTGCGGGATGGTCCCGCTCTTTGTTTTTCATGTCCAGAGCGGCGCATTATACTGGGGCCTGGCTACTTCCTGCTTCTGGCTATTTGTGGGTGGAAATTTCCTTTACTTTATAAGCCTGTCCTGGGCCAACACCCACCATATTCGCGGCTTTTTTGCTGTCGTTCCTTCAGGGAGAAGGAAACTCGCTTATTCGAGGGTCTTTCTCCATCTGCTGATATCGAAATTTGTTCCATAAAATAAATGCTGCGCAACTGATCATCAGGCCAATAGTCCCCAATAGGCCTGCCTCCGGGCCGAAGTCCCCACCCGTCCATAAGGTTGGACCAGACTGCTGGATGGAAAAAATCTGGGCTACCTGCGAACCCGTCCCACTGACCGGGAAACCAAATACATTCCCCTGAAAAAAATTCCAGGCGATATGAAAGCCGATAGGGATTGCCAGCTGTCCTGTCAGTAGATACCCCAGGGCAAAGGTTAAGGCGGCCAGAGATATATTCACGGTGCTGCGGATGGAGGCATGACGATTCCCGGCATGTAATAAACCAAACAAAAGAGCCTGCAGGATCGAAGCGACCGTAAGGGACCAGGCTGGATTCCGATGAATATTGCGAATCCCTTCGGACAGGTTCGTCATCACATATCCGCGGATCCAGATTTCTTCAGCAAGACCAACGGCCGCATAACCGAAGAGGGGCATAAATATTCCGGGCAGGAACAATATTCCTCCTTCGGGGACAGAAAATGTCCCCGTGACCTGTAGCCAGCCGAAGGCCCATTCAAAAGCAAAGATCAACCCTATCACAGAACCACCAACAAAGAGCCCAAATCCAAGATCTGCCCACCACTTCTTGTTAATATTTAGGCCCAGGCTGGAAATTCTTCGCCGGTCCAAAAATTTCACAGAAATAAAAACAGCGGCGACAATCACCAGATTTGAGCCTACCTGAGTTAGAAAATTAGCGACTTCGATCCCTGCCAATTCCGGTTCCGGATTCATTAAGTACCGGATGGCTAAATTCTTCACCGCTTGAAAGATAGCCAGGAAGACCGTCATCAAGATAAGCTGGATGACAATTCGCCAACCAGCGCGTAGCCGTTCCTGGTTTGCATTCCAGAATATGTTTTTCATTCCCATTGATTACAAGTTCCTACGGGTTGATTTTTGTCCCATTTCAGTACTCTTCCATTGGACGGGTTGCCTTTTTTCCAATCCTACACCGCCAACTACGGGAGGATTTCCTCCCGTAGTAAGGCAAGGCCCAAACGGGAGATCAATCCACAATTTCCAGATTGATTGCCCCGATGCCTCCCTCAATATCCAGGGTGATCGTGTGCTCCGATTCACCGTAAGCATCATTCACATAATAGTTTCCATCCCGGATTAGTCCCTGAGCATCGATCTCTCCCAGGCCGCCCTTTGCCTGGACCTGTACGCCTACGTCATCAGGGAGAAGGATCTTCACTTCACCAACCCCGCCGCGAAGGGAAACGTTCATATCCTGCTGGCGGTCTCCGGTTAGATCGACTTCTACAAATCCGACACCGGTTTTCATTTCCAGGCTGGTGACTATGAGTTGGCTCAGGTCCAGTTGGCTCTCTCCGGCACCCAGTTCAATTTCAAGTGCCAGGGGGATGTCCGGGGTGAGATGTAGGTCCCATTCGTAACGGTAGGATCCAATTCCCATATTGGTTACACTAGGTTGTTTGATCCATAATTCACCCTGGCTGCCGTTGACATTGTAATCGATCGTGGGCTTCCACTCCGGCACATTATAGGTAAATTGGGCCTCTGCGAGCTCCTTGTTGCCGGCATCAATCTTTAGTTCACCAGCACCCATTCTGAGATTTACTGCGGCATTAGAAACTCCTTTCAGGGGGATCACTTCCACGTCACTGCGCAGCTTACCGGTTTTTCCCAGGACCGAACTGGTAAGGTCGGTCAGAGAACAAGCCAGAGTTATTGTGACGAGTACAGAGAGCAGAAATAGTATGGCCAATCGGTTTTTGCTCATTAAAAGTTCTCCTTTCTTTGTGCATTTCTGTTGTTTCTCATCTTACACTACCAGTTTAGGTCGGTTTAGGGTATGTCCCATCAGGCAGGATGGCAGTTTTTTACCTGAATGAATAGATAGTGTTTACCCCTGGTCTGTTGACCAGGGGAACAGGATATAAAATTTATATCGTGACAGCCAGCCTTGAGTTAAAATCCCCGTAGTTCTTTATGAGAGGAATAGAAGGTAGAAACTGTCAAGAAGAATGCTGTACACCTTGAGTATTTTGGAAATAACTGGTTACCCCCCGCGTCCTAAAAATCCCATAAATGATGAGCAGCTGTGATCCAATCAAATTTTCCTCTAGCTATGATCTGCANGTTGACAATAACTTCTTAATGTAAGNTGGATGTGAGTTTCAATCTTCCCGGTTTTTCAGACGATGCCCGCTCAGGTCATAGACTGCGTATCCCGCCATCCCCGCCAATGACAGCCAGCCAAACCAATCCTCCAGGTGCCGGACCCAGGTTTGTTGAGGACCCAGGGGGACTTCTGCGAGAAGGATCTCCCTTTCCGCCTCGGGGCTGACTTCACTGGCCAGGATTCGTCCCCGGGGATCAATCAGGGCGGAATCAAAAGCGATGTCCGCCTTGACGACCGCTGTCCGGTTTTCCACAGCTCTGAAGACCAGGTGAGTGTAATGCTTGGCGGCGATCGCCGGCCAATCCAGAGAAGGCACAGCCACCAACCGGGCGCCGTCCAGGGCTACCTCCCGGATGCTGTCCGTAAAATCCAGGTCATAGCAGATGATCATCCCCAGCCGACCCAGGCTGGTGGGGTAAGCCCTCTGCGGCCCGCGGGTCAGGCTTTTCTCCCCCGACCAGGCCACCGGGTGATCCTTCCCGTAGGGCCCTAAAAATTCCCCCTCCGGCGTGAGAATCAGGGCTTCATTGCGATACCCTGGCTCCGTTTCCAGCCCGTAGCCGATCACCAGGTGGATATCCAGCTCCGATGCCAGCTCTTGGAACGCTTTGGGGTTTTCTTCCCGGGGGTCGAAAGGCAGGGCGCCTTCATGCCAGACCACCAGCTCAGCACCCCGGTCGGCAGCTTCCCGGGTGAGCTCCATGATTTCTTCCACGCCTGCCCAGGTCTGAACCTTGAGCGCCGGCTGCACGGCTGCAGCCCGCACGGTCTGCTGCTCTCCCGCAGCTGGAGTGGCCAGGAGGAACAGGGAGAGGGTCAGCCAGGTCAAGGCAGTGATTCCTGCACCCAAGAAACTTTTCCTGTATACAGAACCTGTGATTAAGGTCTGCTTTCTTTGGTTTCCCCACCTGTGATCATACAAGGCAATCATACCCAGGGCGAGCGCATAATTGGCCACCAGGATCAAAAAACTCATCCCGTATATTCCGAAAATGCTCACCGGCTGGATCAGCCAGGGTTGGTTGTAAAGGGCATAGGCTGCAAAACCCCAGGTGCCAACCGTAGGGATCACGCCGCGGATCAATTCAATGCCCACCCAGACCAGCGGACCTTGCAGCAGAAACCAGCGGTAGTTGGTGCGTTGGTGAAAGCGCCGGTCCCGGCTGCTGGCCGCCGCGGCGACCAGGGCAATCAACAGGGGGAGAGCTTGCATGAACCAGGGGCCGTTTCGGAACATGCTCTGGAAGTATAGGCCAAAGAACCCGCCCACGCCGATCCCGTAAGCCACCCCGGAAAACTTTTCGGGCATCAACCGGTGCTGGGAGAAAATCATCGGCGCCAGGCCGAAAAATATTAACGGCCAGAGATTGTAAGGGGGAAAAGCCGCCGCGAATAAGAACGCGCTGATCACTGAAAGCCCCAGACCTGACCCTACTTCTCGCCAGGAAAAACCGTTGCTGTCTTCACCACACATAAGCTTTTCTGCTCCTCGTTGTTCAAACTGTCCTTGTTCCTGACGATCACTCTTCCAGTGCCTGCGCCAGTAATTCCTCCAACCAGATATCCTCGGCCCACAATCTTTCTTTCCAACCCGGGAGGAAGCGATCCAGCAGTACGCCCTGGGCAAACCCGGAATAGTAAAAGCGAATATCCCCGTCCCGCCCGGCCATGCGCTGCAGTTCTTTCATCTGTCCTTTCCAGTACCGTTCCCGGGACCGGTAGTCAGAAAAATTGGGATCCTCTTGAATCGCCGGCAGCGGCCGGTAATCGGGATCAGCGCCTGCCCGGCGCTGCAGGGTCAACTCGGCGTACTTGGCCATCCCCTCCAGCCACTCCCGATTCCGTTCATAAGCCAGGGATCCGTAGGTCAATCCCGCCTGCTTTCGGCGCTCTTCGCGGGCTGCTAAAAATTGTGACGCAAGACCCCGGGACTCCTCCAGAGAGGAAGCCAGAACCGCCTTCATCAGCAGATCAAGCTCATGTTTCCAGGCCTCGATAAAGGCATCCTGTTCCAGGGGATATCCTTCCTCCCACTGGTAAGAGCGCTCGGCAGCAGCCAGCTTGTCGGGAAGATTAGTTCCCTGATAGGCATGAAAACTCTCATGAGCCAGACCGCCGACGTAGGTTTCAGTGGCGCCCATAACCGCTTTCCAGATTAAACGGTACGGAACGATCGACCGAATTCCAGGCGGGAGGTCTCCTCGCATATCAGAAACCATCCGGACCTTGGCATATTCTCTTGTCATCATCGTCGCTACCCATTTCTCACCGACCTTGACGGTGAAATTTTCCGGTGTTTTTTCCGGGGAGGACAGAGGCTGCCGGTAATAAGGCTGACCGAAAAATGTGTCTCCGGGCACTTCCTCCCACTTTCCCCCGCGCCGCTCTCCTGAGGGGACCATGGTCCAACCTTTTGGCGGCGTGCCATTATAACCCACCAGGAAGGCATAAGCTTCGTTGTGGACGATGACCGGGATCTCAGCTGAGCCCCAACCAGACCACACTTCATCTCCCAATGTCTCCCGCAAGTGGAAGTATTCCCCTATACGTGCTTTCTCTGCCATACTCAGGGTTTCTAATTTTTCTGATTTTGTTGGCAGGCCGAGATTGCTAAGCGCTGAGATGATTGTCAAGGAAACCAATAAGCCTATCAGTATTAATACAATAAGTCTGATTTTTTTCATAGATTAATCATTCCCCGTCCTTATAAATCTCATCGATTGTCTAACTATCATTGTGCTTTGAAACTAAAGGCCCGTGATCATCCGTTCCCGCTCAAAGACCTTGATCCCAAACCAGAGCAGGACGCCATCTACCACCCATAGAACGGCTCCCAGTAATAAAACCAAACGGGTGCTGAAGTACATCACACCGCTTGCCTGTCCGATCACCAGGGCCACGATGGGGAGGACGATCACGCCTCCCAGCTGGTTGGCTTCCTGGAAGCTTTCTACCCGGCTGGACACCAGGACCATCGTCCCTAACCCCAGGCCAGCGACAGCCGGAGCCACCCACAATACCATCACCACCCACATCCAATTTGGGAAGAATAATTCACCCATCGTTCGCCACCCAGCCGCATTGGCTGTGACCCCGTAGATCACAAACCCCGCCAGAGAGACAATCAGGGCGGGGAGCCAGGCAGAAAACACCTTGGAGAGAAACAGTTCCCCGTCTGTTGTGGGGGTGTAGAGAAGGGCTTCAATGGTTTTTCTTTCCTTCTCTCCAGCAAAGCTGTCCGCCGCGATCACGCTGGAGACCATCAAAGGAACGATTAAGAACATGGGGGCAAAGAAATACACCACCATCATGACGATGATTTTTTGGTCCTCAGCATAGGGCTCAATCGTTGACTGCAGGTCCCCCGGCATGCGCTGGAGAAAGGTGTCAAATTCTGTCAGGGAAAGGCCGGGCATATTGATCAGACTCGGCGCTAAGGAAACCAGAAGGGGGATCAATATGAAGAAGATCAAAGGCACGACAATCAAGGGGATCATTACCCCTTTGCTGCGCCTGACGATACGGATGTCTTTGCGGACAATGGCTTTCATGGCTCTCAGATTCATACCTTCTCCTCCAGCGTCTCATGCAGGGCAAAGTAGATGTCTTCTAAATCCGGTTCCTGGGGGGAGACTTTATAGATGTTTACCCCATCTGCAGTCAAATCTTTTACGAGCGAGGGTGTGGACGTCCGACCCACACCTCTGATGTCAAATGTGGACCCCCCTTCTTCAATCATATAGTCGTATCCTTTGGCCCCCAACAAGGATGCTGTTTTCGCCTGGTCACTTTGTTCCACCTCCACCTCCAAACGAGCCTGGTGCTGAACCCTTTCTGAGAGTTCCTCCGGGGTCCCCAGGGCGACCAACCGCCCCTGGTAGAGGACAGCTACCCGGTGGCAGAGCTGCTGGGCTTCTCTCAGGTTGTGGGTGCACAGGAAAACGGTGTGCCCCTCTTGACTCAACTGGGTGATCAATGTCCGCACCTGTCGAGAGGATACGGGGTCCAGCCCAGAGGTAGGTTCGTCCAGGAATAAAAGTGGGGGGGTGTGCAGTAAAGCGCGGGCCAGCGCCAAACGCTGGATCATCCCTTTGCTGTACTCTTTGACCAGGTCATCTGCCCGGTCGAGGATGCCGAACTGTTCCATCAGCTGCCGGATGCGAGCGTCAATATCTTGTTCCCGCACACCGTATAAATCCGCGTAGTAAGCGAGATTTTCTCGACCGGTCAAACGCTCTTCCAGGGAAGGCGTTTCGGGCAGTACGCCGGTCATAGACCGCAGGGCAGGACCATCATGGATAGGGGAGAGGCCCCATACCTTGCAGGAGCCCCGGGTGGGTTTGAGCAGGCCGTTCAGCAATCGCACCGTGGTTGTCTTTCCCGCGCCGTTGTGGCCCAGGAAGCCAAACACTTCCCCTTTCTTGACCTGAAATGAAACCTCCTGCACGGCCTGGATCTCATCAAAATGCTTCGTAAGCCCTTCTGCAGAAATGACAACTTGGTCTGTCATGTCTGACTCCTCCTTTGGCCCAGCTTCCTTTTCTTTGATCTATTTTACCTTTCTATGTTCTCACTACTACAAGCTTTGTCACCCATCGAACGGCTCCTCTCCCCGATATTAGGCGTCTTTTTCTGGGCAGACACTAATGAGTGTGGGATAAAGCAAGGCACAGTACAACCTTCCGCAGATATATTAAACGAAAAACCCCCCTTTAAGGATGTGCAAAAGGGGGGTTTTCCCGCTGTCTGGGTAGTGGGTATTTTTCCTGTCCGTTTGACCAGGAAAGGTGTCTGTCAATTTGCAAGTCTACATTTCGATCAGGTTGTGTTTTAGGGCATATGCCACTGCTTCTGTGCGGCTGGATACGTTCAGTTTTCCCAGGATGCTGCTGACATGGAATTTCACCGTGGAATTGCTGATCACCAGTTTTTCCCCGATCTTGGGATTGGTCAATCCCTCTCCCAGCAGCTGCAGAACTTCTGTTTCCCGGGGCGTGAGTTCTTCGATCTGCGTCTTGGGCGTTCGGGTGCTTTCAATCAATGCCTGTGCCGCTTCCGGGGCCAGCGTCGGTTCACCGTGATATGCTTTCTGGATAGCGTCTGCCAGCTCATCCGCGCTTACATTCTTTAGAAGATAGCCTATGGCACCCGCTTCCATGGCCCGCTTGACGAGATCTTTCTCCTTGAAGCTGGTCAGAGCAATGACCTCGATCTCAGGAAACTTTTCTTTGATCTTTTCGGTCGTTTCTGCTCCATCCATTTCAGGCATCTTCAGATCCATAAGTATGACATCAGGTTCCAGGCTTTCCACTTTACGGACCGCTTCCTTACCGGAACTGGCTTCCCCAACAAGTTCCAGGTCATCAAATGCATGCAAAAAGGCTGCCAGGCCGCTGCGAACTACGTTATGATCATCAACCAGCAGCACGCGAATCGTTTTTTCCTCACTCATCATGTCTCCTTCGATCTTGTCCAAGTCACAACTACCTCTGTCCCTTTTTCCGGTTTGCTGTGAATGTCAAGAGCTGCGCCAATTTCATCTGCTCTTTCTTTCATGATACTTACCCCTAGACTGTCCGGCGGAATATTCTCTGGATCAAAGCCAGAGCCGTCATCCGATATTTTCAGTGTTATTCTATCACCGGTACAACGTGAACTGACACGACAGCGTGTCGCATTAGCGTGTTTTGAAACGTTGTTCAGTGCTTCCTGCGTGATCCGATAGGCTGCCACCTTGCTGTCAGGGGATAGGCGGCAATCTCCCTGAATTTCCAGATCAATGGGTATCCCGGAACGTCCGGCAAAGGCTTCTGTGAGCTGTTGAAGGAGGTCCGGAAAGTCGGTGTCGATGAGAGCTGAGGGCCGGAGCTCAACCAACAGATTCCGCATCTCAGCCAGAGCACCCCGGGTGAGGGTGCGGATTTCATCCAGGCGCTCACGTCCCTGTTGAGGATCGTTTTCCCAGATGCGGGGCAGCACCTCGGCAATCAGGCTGGTCGAGAACAGGGTTTGAGTCACCGCGTCGTGTAAATCCCGGGCAATCCGGTCTCGCTCAGCAGCGACAGCGCTTTCTTGGGCTTTGGTTCGCAGTTGAGCGTTTTCTATGGCCAGAGCAGCCTGGTCAGCCAGGGTGACAACCAGATCAATATCTTCCTAGAAAACTCACGATGCTGAGCGTAAAAGAGAGAAAGCGCTCCATACACATCTTCCTTAATCATCAAGGGCACGGACAAATAGGAGCGAAAATGCTCGCTGATCGTCGTTTGCCATACCTGCACAACCCGATTTTCGGGAACACGATCCATATCCAGATTTGCCATACGCGCCTGGATGTCAGGTACGACAAAAGGTTTCCCATCTAGTACCGCCCGGTTTGGCTCCGTATCAAAGAGGGGAAAGGAACCAATTTCCAGAAATTCGATGGGCATATTATGGGCAGCTTCTATCTCTATCAAATCCTGGTCTTGATCAATATGGTACACAACACCCGATTTCGATTCCAGCATTCGGTTTGCCTGATCGATAATGTGATCCAAAATTTCATCCAATGCCATGTCGGAGTTGAGAATCGCCAGGATATCTCGCAAACCTTCCGCCACCAGGCGCCTATCCTGTTCTGCCTGGTAGAGGCGGGCGTTTTCCACGCTGATGACTGCATTCGCTGCCAGGGAGGTTAAGAGCCGCCTATCTTCCGCGGTGAAACCACCCGGAGAGCGATTGGCCACAGTGATCGTGCCCATGGGTTTTTCGCTTGAAACGAGCGGAACGATCAACAGGGAGCGGGCCTGTGCCTGGTCAGACGCAGCGCGGTCCACGCGGGGGTCGGACCAGGTATCCTGCACCAGGATCGCTTCCCGGTTTTTGATCACTTCACCAGCAATGGATTCATCTATATCCAATCGATAACCAAGCATGCTGTCAGGCACATCACCTGAAACGTAAGCGATTTCAAGTTCATCCCCCTCAAGTAAATATACAGCGCTGATGTCTGTGTTTGTCAAGCGCCTGGCCTCATCAGATATCATCTGGAGTACTTCGTCCAGCTCCAGCCGGCTGGTAATCGCCTGCTGCACGGAAAACAAAGCTTCACTTTCTTCTGCTCGCCGTTCTGTCTCCTGGTAAAGACTGGCGTTTTCAATCGCTACCGCGGCCTGGTTGGCGAAGGCCATGGTTAACTCAGCATGGCTCCAGGAATAATATTCAGGGACATGATGATCCAGCGTGAGCATGCCTACGATTTCTTCTTTGACGATCAGGGGAACGCCCATCCAGCAGCGCAGATACTCAAAGGTGGTATTTAATTCGCCCGCTGCGGTGTTACGAACGGCTTGGGCCAGCCATCCGTCACCGCGGATATCGCCCACGATCACCGGCTCTTTACGCCTGATGACCTCTTGATTCGCTTTTGCCTCTGTCAGGGGGAAAGCCATCTGGTGGGCCTTCTCCAGCGGAATAGGACCCCGGTATGCCTGTATGTTCAACGTCTCATTTTCCAGCACCATGATGGAGGCAGCATCATACTCGATGACATTGCTCAGTTGGTCCAGTATTTGATCCAGAAGCGAGTCCAAATCCAATGTGGAAGCCAGGTTGTGGGAAATATCAAGCAAAGTTGAAAGTTCGTGCGTGCGTTCTTCTACCCGGCTTTCGAGGTTTTGTCTGGCCGTCACTCTTTCTGTGATGTCGGTGGCAAAACCCTCTAAGGCCTGTAGTTCGCCAGAATTGCTGTACACACCCTGACCCTGTTCCCAGACCCATTTTTCTTCCTCGCCGACCAGAATGCGGTAATTAATTTGGAAGGGTTCCTTCGCCTCCAAAGCAGCCTGGGTGGACTCCCATACCATGTCCCTGTCCTCCGGGTGGAGAAGGTCTCCATACGCAACCACCTTGTTTCCAATTAACTCCTCCGGTTGGTGTCCCGTGAGAGCTAAGCTGCCTTCACTGACAAATTCCATCGTCCAATCTCTGTCATTTCGACAGCGGTAGGCCATCCCTGGCAAATTGCTCATCAGCGTGGAGAGCGTTCGCTGACTTTCCTGAAGGGCCTTTCGGGAGCGGCGTTGTTCCATCGCCACCCCTACCAGGTGGGCACCGATCTCGATGGTGTTCAGCTCTTCCGGCGTCGGGGACCGCTGATGCTGATAATACATGGCAAAGGTTCCAACTACCTCCCCGCCTGAAGAAATCACCGGTTCAGACCAGCAGGCCCTTAAACCGTGTTCCACCGCCAGGTCACGCAGGCCGTCCCACCGGGGGTCGGTTTGAATATCCTCGACAATGATTCGCTCTCCATGGTAAGCAGCTGTACCGCACGATCCGACATGAGGGCCAATTTCCAAACCTTCCAGGGAGTCCACGTAATCCTGGGGAAGGCTGACGGAGGCGCCGACGTGCAAATGCTTCCCATCCGGATCCAATTGGAGTACCAGGGCCATCATCCCCGGCCATTGATTTTCGATCAGCCGGATTAAGGTTTCCAGGGTTTCCGAGAAGTCTTTTTCGGATGCCAAAAGTTCCAGGAACTGGCGTTGTCCGGCTTGGATAGCCTGATAACGCTTATGCTCCAGGGCGTTAGTGATAATGGCGGACAGCACCTCCAGGTGTTGAAAACTTTCCTCGTCCCACGCTCTTTTGGATCGCACAGCATCAAAACCGATAAAGCCCATGGTTTCCCCCCGGTACACCATAGGTGCCGTCAAAAGGGACTTGATGCTTTGATCTTGAAACTCCTCTTTTTCAGCCGCAGCCTGCGGGGGAAGAGTATCCACGTCAGGGATACTGAGAATTTCTCCGCGCATGAGAATCTCATTGGACCAGGATAAATCCTCAACGGATACATTCTGCATGCGATCGATATAAGGTTCAATCCCTTCCCGACACCATTCATGGGTGTTATTCATGGATTTACGATCTGAAGAATAACGAAACACATAGCCCCGATCCACATCCAGGAATTGGCATACATCACCCAGGGCTCGATTGATCCCCTGGTCAATCTCATCTGGAGCCAGGTTGATAAACCGCGTGGAAATGTCTGCAATCAGGGCTTCGAACCTGGCGTGCCGGGCCAGAGCTTCTTCTGCTCGTTTTTGTTCCGTGATATCCAGGATCAAACCGTTGAAATGGGTGAGTTTCCCTTCTTCATAAACAGGAGATGAAGCGGTATGGACCCAGATCCACTCCTCTTTTTTTGGATGAAACCACCTCGTGCGTTCGCTGTAGGCTTTGCCTTCCTGGACAGCACGCCGGTTGGCCTGTTCAATACGGGACCTGTCGTCCGGATGGACATGTTCAAACCATTTCTCAAACTGATATATTTCCTCGATGCCAAATATATCCTCCAGGGAGGGACTTACAAAAATGACTCTTCCGCCATAGGGATTCTCTTCTTGGACTTCTACTTGATAGACCGCAAAGTTGCGTGCGTTTTCGATTAAAGACCGCAAACTTGCTTCACTTTCTTTGAGGGCTTTTTCCACCACCTTGCGTTCTGTAATGTCCGTATGTGAACCCACCAAGCGGACAGGATGCCCCTGTTCATTGCGAATGACCTGCCCGCGGGCCAGGATCCACCGATAAGAGCCATCCTTATGCTTGAGGCGGTGTTCCAACCGATAGGTCGATCGTTCGCCAGCAATGTATTCCTGGATCGTTTCCAGGGCTTTATCCCGGTCTTTAGGATGGACTAACTCTTTCCAGGTTTCAAAGCGATTGGGCAGATCCTGATCTTCGTACCCCAGCATTGACTTCCAGCGGGGGGAGTAATACACACTATCAGATGGGATGTGCCAATCCCATATCCCATCATTGACCCCTTCCATTACCAACGACAAGCGTTCTTCCCGGACCTGTAATGCTTGCAGTGTTTCCTGCAGTTCCCGGCGGGATTTGGCCCGTTCGGTGACGTCAATCGTGACGTTAAGAATACCCGTCACTTTTCCTCTTTCCATAATCGGAGCCAGGACGACGTCCCAGTATGTTGTCCGGTCATGGCCGCGCAGTGGCTGATTTTCTTTCCGGATGGTCTCTCCTGAGAGAACCCGGTCGAAAAGGGGTTTTACATCCGGTTCCGACCCCGGAAGGTGTTCAAAGTAATTTACGCCGGGAGCAAGCTTCCTGCCTGAGGGATGCCCATATTTTTCAGCGTATTCTGTCCAAGTGGGGTTATAACGTTGGATGTCATAATTTGGATCAATGATGGCAATACCCATGGGCATGCGGTCGAAGAGCAGTTCCAGGAGGTTGATTTGCTTGCCTAACCCTGGATCAGGGGTTAAGGAGATCTCTGTCTGCTCTTCCGCGTTGTCAGCTGACAGGAGTTCAAAAGTGCAGTGATCTGCCCCGTTTGCTATACATGTCCGTTCTACACACACCACGTCTCGACGCTTGTCGAGCACGTTGACAAAACCCACCAGCACTCCTGCCGTATAGGCACACACGGGACCTTGCTTAAACTCATTGTTCTCTATCGCGGCCCAGGCTTCGAATGTATCATGAGCCCGGATAAGGATATGGTCCTCTTCATTAGAGAAGGGGAACTCCATTTCTTGTATCGAGAGTTGTCCGAACCCAGCGGCTTGGTAGGCGGCAAGGCAGTCACGAAGAGCTTGATTCGGGTCTGAGGGTTGGGAACCTACAAATGACTGTGCGAAGGAGGCTCCACCATTAACACCTGCTTGTTTGAGCACTATATCTCTCTGCCGGGGACCAACAAACACTTCCAATTGACGCCTCAATCCCCAATAACCGGCTTTGACATCTAATAAAGCCATGCGCGCCCGGCCAAACAGAAGATGCCCAGGTTGTCTTTCCTCAAGAAACGATTCGTAATTCATAGATGACCCAACCCAAATCAAACATAAAGGTAAGCAGTTCAATCATTATAAGAAAACCCTGGGAAAGTATATCAAAAACTTGAGAGAATCGGGGTTTCTTATTGTATAGCTGAGTGGTGAGGTTCATAATGATCCAAAAAACAAGCCATATTTCGGAAGGAATTGGACCCACCTTGTTCAATCCGTTATCAACTGCCTTATCCTGGCTGGTAGACCAGGTTGGCATCTACACCCATGGGGAGGGAAAAGTCCCTTCTCTTAGCTGATGTATTAGGTACTGTTC
>JGI1689J12820_1000117_pt1 | contig 13896 bp, 8 predicted proteins | sample PRCRCaboRojoPR_6_FD_12820 | JGI IMG/M metagenome (IMG submission 12820)
GGNTGTCTCCTCGGACGCGTCGCCCCCCGTCTCGGACTCCCCGGTCTCCTCGGTCGTTTCAGTCGCGCGCTCGTCGTAGACGACGTCGACGTCGGTCCCCGTCTCGTCGGCCGCTTCGTCCTCCTGGACCGTGATCGAGACGCCGGACTCGACGGTCGACGGTTCGCCGACGCCGCCGACGAGGTCGTCGAGTCGTGTCTCGATCGCGTCGAGTCGGTCGTCGAGGTCGGTGGCTTCGGACCCGGATTCGGTCACCCCTTCGCTCCCGACCACGTCGACGAGTTCCGGCGCGCGGTCGTCGGGCACCACGAACGCCAGTCGCTCGTTCGGCACGAACCCGATCACCCGCTTTCGTTCCGCGTCGGCGGTCAGGACGACGCCGCTGTCGATGGCTTTGAAGTTCGCACACTCGATCGTGTGACCTGATGTGAGTATGGCCTGCATGATTTCACCGGAGACTGGTTTCGACGTTCCGCGGCGGTCGACGGGGCCAATCGCTTCTGGCTCGGTCGCCGGTGACGTCTCGACGCCAGTTTCCGTGTCGTGATCTGTCGCCGACGCAAAAGAAATCTCGCACGCCTCGGCTCTCACCTACGTTTGGGTATGTACCGCCCGGTCGGCGACATATACAGGCTCAAACGTGGCCCGTCGCTTCGTTCACCCGAAGCAGACCCATGACCGCCACGTTCACCGATGGGATCGCCGACCTGCTCGACGCGCGTCACATCGAGCGGACCGAGGAGATTCCGACCGACCCCGACCCGGGCAACTACGTCGTCATCGACGTGTTGCACTTCTCGACGACCGTCGTCGAACTGCTGGCCAACGGCGCGTCGTACGTCCACGTCACCGAGGAGCGCGGCGAGGAGTTCGCGTTCAGAGCGGACAAACCCGAGGCCCGCATCGGCGGCGGTAGCACGGCGACGTACGAACCGGCCGAGGGCTACGACTTCTTCAACTCCCCGAGTTACGTCCAGGGCGTAGACGTCTCGGGACGTCCGGTCAGCATGACCTCCTCGAACGGCGGACGGGCGCTGTGGTCGCTGCGAGCGGCAGACGCCGACGTGGACGTCTACGTCGGCACCACCACGAACGCCGCGGCGGTCGCAGAGCGGCTCCGGGGAGACGACCGACCGACGTACCTCGTCAGTGCGGGATCGAAAGGCGAGGAGGCGACCGAAGACCACGTCGGTGCCGTCCTCCTCGCTCGCTACCTCGCCGGCGAACCGCCCGCCGACGTCGAACGGCAGGTCTTCCGCGACGTGCTCGAAGTGGCGAAAGGTCACGACTACGTCGACAAACACGAGGTTCGGCGTCGGGACGTACAGAACTACGCGATGGCGATCGACTCCCGATCGGTCGTTCCACACCTCGTGGGCGACCGCCTCGTGGACGTGAGCGGCGAGGCCACGCTCGGTCCCGCGGTGGGAGATCCCGCGTCGGACTAGCTCGCGACCGGCGACGAAATCGCGCCTCGCCGGACGGTTCGCTCGACGGTCATTCGAGCTCGAAGTGGACGCGCTCCTCGTCTCTGCCCTTGGTCTCGCGTCCGGTGACGCGGACGGTGCCGATCGCCTCGGTGTTCTCGACGTGGGTCCCCGCACAGGCGGTCCGGTCGTACGGTTGGTCGTCGCCGCCGACCTCGACGATCCGGACTTCGGTGATCGAGTCCGGCAGGAGGTGGATGCGGGTGCGGTCGGTGTCGAGCGTCTCCTCTGCCGTCTCGCGGTCCATCGTGTACCAGCGGACGGGTCGGGCGTCGTCGACGAGTTCGTTCATCCGGCGCTCGATCGCCCCGAGGTCGTCGTCGTCGAATCGCTCGTACTCGCAGTCGAGGTGCGCGTGATCGTCGTAGAGCTGGTTCCCGGTCGTTCGGGCGTCGTACTCCGCCAAGAGCAGCGCGGAGAGCAAGTGCTGGGCCGTGTGGTACCGCATGTGCGCGAATCGGCGCTCCCAGTCGAGGACGCCCGCGACGGTCGTCCCCTCCGCGGGCGTCGCCGGGAGGTCGTCGCTCGTCGGTTCGAGGACGTGGTAGACGGTGTCTTTCTTCTGGACGTCGGTCACGCGCCACTCGTCGCCCTCGGCGCGGAGGACGCCCGTGTCGTTTGGCTGGCCGCCGCCGGTGGGGTAGAAACAGGTCCCGTCGAGGACGGCGCGGTCGTCGAGAGTCCGCTCGACGGTCGCCTCGAACTCGCGCCGGTCCGTCTCGGTGAGATACAGCGCTTCGGTCATCTACTCGTCCGAAGGGGAGCCGACTACTTACCGGCTTTCCCGGCGGAAATTCCCGCGTCGCGGCTCGCGGCGCGAAGCCCGAGGTGGTCGTAACGCCTAAGAGAGAAACCGCCCTGTATCTCAACAATGAAACAACACGCACGTGAACGGAGGTGGAAACGTGGGCGTCGAGATTAGAGAGTCGCCGGTTTCCGACGAGGAGTTCGAGGAGATGCAGCAGTTCGTCTACGACTACCTGTCGGCGAGCGTCGAGAGCGAGGACGACGGCGGCCGGATGCGCTGGTACCCCTGGCACAGCGCCGAGTACCGCTACAACCACATCCTGAACGTCGTCGATCTGGCGACCTACATCGCCGAAGAAGAGGGCGCGAACGTCGACGTCGTCCGCGTCTCCGCGCTCTTTCACGACATCGCGAAACTCGAGGCCGAACAGGAGGTCCACGCCGAAGAAGGCGCCCGCGTCGCCCGGGAGTATCTGCGCACCCGCGGCGACTTCCCGTCGTCGTTCGTCGATCAGGTCACGCAGGCCATCGTCGACCACGCGTATCAGGGACCGCTCACCGACGTCTCGCTGGAAACGCGCTGTCTCATCGAGGCGGACATCCTCGACAAGGTCGGGGCCAACGGCACCGCGCTGATGCTCCTGCGCATGGGCTACGAGGCGCGCACGCACATGGACTCCGCGGAGATGGTCGAGCGCGTGCTCGACCGGGGCCGCGACGCCGCCGGCCGCGTCGAGAGCGAGACTGCAGAGAGCATCGCCCACCGGCGACTCAAGCGCGTGAAGTGGTTCCGCGAGTGGCTCGAAGACGAGGTCCGCAGGATGGAGACCGGCGAGTTCCTGCCGTAGGGTACGTCTCTCGGCTTCCGGACCGTCGCGTTCTCGGTCTCTCTACAGCGTATCGAGCACGCCCAGCACGCGCTCTTCTGCGTCTCGGCCGGGGTCGTACTCCGCGCCGTCGCGGTCCGACTCCCGGTGTTCGGCGACGGTCCGGGCCATCGCCTCGTCGACAGGCGTCGACTCCCAGCCCAGCGCGGCGAGTTTGCCCGTGTCGAGCACGTGCGGGTAGTCCCGGTAGAGTACGAAATCGGACGGCTCGAGGCCGGCGGCGGCGAGTTCGCGCTCGCCGGCGTGGACGACCTCGACGTCGGTCCCCATCTCGTCGGCCATCAGTTCGACCATCTCTTCGAGCGTGACGATCCGCCGGTCGCCGACGTTGTACACCTCGCCCGCGTCGCCCTCTTCGGCGACGACCCGGAGCGCGGCGGCGACGTCTTCGACGTAGGCGCGGTGCCAGACGTTCTGGCCGTCGCCCGGGACGATGACGCGGTCGTGGTTCTCGACGCGGTCGAGCCAGTAGTCCATCCGCTCTGTGTAGTCGTGGGGGCCGTAGACGATACACGGGCGGACGCTCATCGCGTCGACGCCGTTCTCGGCGGCCTCGAAGACGACCCGGTCGCCCTCGGCCTTCCGGTTGCCGTAGGTCTCGCTCGACTCGTCTACGGCCTGCTCTTCGGTGCAGGCCCGCATCGGCGTCTCGTCTTCGCGCTTCGGGATGACCTCCGCGCCGTAGGCGTCGCCGCTGGAGATGTAGACGTAGGCGTCGACGTCCGCGAAGACGTCGACCGCGACTTCGACGTCGCGCGGGTAGTAGGCCACGCAGTCGATCACGACGTCGGGGTCGGCCGCTTCGGCGACGCGTTCCAGGTCCTCGTCGTTCCGGCGGTCGCCCTCGACGTGGGTGACGTCGCCCTCGTCGGCGAAGGGGTTCTCGTGGTTCCCCCGGTTGAAGATGGTGACCTCGTAGTCGTGTGCGAGCAGTTCCTCGACGGTGTGGCGGCCGATGAATCGCGTGCCGCCGACGACGAGCGCTGTATCCATGGCTCTCGGGTGGTCTCGCTCGAACAAAAGTGTGTGCTTCGCGGCGCCGTCGTCTGGTTCGTCGGCCGCTCGGTCGCCGCACCTCCGCGGCGTGGCTGTGGCGTCGAGATGCACCTCGACGCTGGACGCGTGCCGCTCAGTCGTCGCCCGACGCGACGCCGGCGTCCCGCTCGACCGCGACGCGGGTTTCCTCGGCCGCGGGCGGGAGCGACTCGCGGGCGTCGGTGCGGCCCTCCTCCTCGATGACTCGCGCGTAGGCGTCGGGCATCACCTTGGTGAAGCTTTCGACCTCGGCGGACCAGTTCGCCAGTAGCTCCTGTGCCCGGTCGCTGTCCGTGTAGCTCGCGTGGTTCTCGACCAGCCGCCGGATCGCGGCCTCGTCGGCGGGTTCGAGGTCGGCCGAGAGCGAGACCATCCCGGTGTTGGTCTTCGCTTCGAGTTCGTCGTCGGGGTCGTAGACGTAGGCGACGCCGCCGGACATGCCCGCCGCGAAGTTGCGCCCCGTCTCGCCGAGCACGACGACCACGCCGCCGGTCATGTACTCACAGCCGTGGTCGCCGACGCCCTCGACGACGGCGCGAACGCCGGAGTTGCGGACGGCGAACCGCTCGCCTGCGACGCCGTTGACGTACGCCTCGCCCTGCGTCGCGCCGTACAGCGAGACGTTCCCGACGACGACGTTCTCGGCCGCGTCGTACGCGGCCCGGTCGGGCGTCTGGACGATGACCTTCCCGCCGGAGAGCCCCTTGCCGACGTAGTCGTTGGCGGCACCGGTGAGCCGCATCGTCACGCCGCGCTGGAGGAACGCCCCGAAGCTCTGGCCGGCGATGCCGTCGAACTCGCAGGTCACTGTGTCGTCCGGGAGACCGTCCTCGCCGTGCTCGTTCGAGATGCGGTTCGAGAGGAGCGCGCCGACCGCCCGGTCGACGTTCGAGAGCGTCCGTTCGAGGTGTACCGGTTCGCGGTCTTCGATCGCCGGCGACGCGGCGGCCGCGAGGTCGCGGTCGACGTGGCTCTCCACGTCGGGATGCTCCTGCGCCTCCGTCTTGTAGCGCGCGCCGGGGGCCGGCTCCGCGATAACGCTGGAGAGGTCGAGCGCGTTGGCTCGCTCGTGGTCCGACTCGCCCTGGCGCAGGAGACCGGGACGGCCGATCATCTCGTCGACCGTCCGGAAGCCGAGTTCGGCCATGATCTCCCGCAGTTCCTGCGCGATGAAGGTCATGTAGTTGACGACGTGGTCGGGTTCGCCGGCGAACCGCTCGCGGAGATCCTCGTCCTGCGTGGCGACGCCGACGGGGCAGGTGTTCTCGTGGCACTGGCGCGCCATCACGCAGCCGGAACTGACCAGGCTGGCCGTGCCGAAGGAGAACTCCTCCGCGCCCAGGAGGGCGGCGACGGCGACGTCCCGTCCGGTCTTCATCCCGCCGTCGACGGTGACTTTGATCCGCGAGCGCAGGTCGGTCGCGCGCAGCATCTGGTTTGCCTCCGCGAGGCCGAGCTCCCAGGGCAGGCCGGCGTTCTTGATCGACGTCTTCGGCGACGCGCCGGTGCCGCCGGAGTGACCCGAGATGTGGACGACGTCGGCGTTGGCCTTCGCGACGCCCGCGGCGATGGTGCCGATGCCGGCCTCCGAGACCAGTTTCACGTTGACGTCGGCCTCGGGGTTGGCCGTCTTCAGGTCGTGGATGAGCTGTTTGAGGTCCTCGATGCTGTAGATGTCGTGGAGCGGCGGCGGCGAGATGAGCCCGACCCCGGGCGTGGCGTACCGGACGTGGGCGATCATCTCGTTGACCTTCCGGCCCGGGAGGTGGCCGCCCTCGCCGGGCTTGGAGCCCTGAGCCATCTTGATCTGGATCTCCTCTGCGTTCGCGAGGTAGTTCGAGGTGACGCCGAACCGCCCGGAGGCGACCTGCTTGACGTTGCACTCGCGCTCGGTGCCGAACCGCTCGGGCGGTTCGCCGCCCTCGCCGGTGTTCGACTTCCCGCCGATGCGGTTCATCGCGACGGCGTTGTTCTCGTGGGCCTCCGGCGAGAGGCTCCCGAGACTCATCGCCGCCGTCGAGAACCGCTCGACGATCTCCGAGGCCGGTTCGACCTCCTCGATCGGAACGGGGTCGCGGTCGCCGTCGAACTCGAGCAGGCCGCGCAGCGTGTGGACCTGCTCGTTCTGGTCGTTTATCTCCGCCGCGAACTCCCGGTAGGTCTCGTAGTCGCCGGACCGGACCGCCCGCTGGAGCAACCCGACGGTCTGTGGGTTCCACTGGTGGTGGACGCCGTCCGAGCGGTTCTCGTAGAGCCCCTGCCGTTCGAGTTCGGGGTCGCTCCCGAACGCGACCGCGTGCCGGGTGAGCAGGTCGTTCTCGACGGCGTCGATGCCGACGCCCTCGGTCCGGATCTCGGTGCCCTCGAAGTACTCCGCGACGAACGACGAGTCGAGACCGACCGCCTCGAAGATCTGTGCGCCCTGGTAGCTCTCGACCGTCGAGATGCCCATCTTCGCCATCGTCTTCAGGAGGCCGTCCTCCAGCGCCGTGCGGTAGGCCGCGATCGCCTCGTCGGCCTCGACGCCGTCGGGACCCTCTGTGACGTCCTCGATGGTCTCGTAGGCGAGGTAGGGGTTCACCGCGCCCGCGCCGTAGCCGACCAGCGTCGCGAGGTGGTGGACCTCGCGCGGGTCGCCCGACTCCACGACGAGTCCCGCGTGGTTGCGCAGTCCGCTCCGGGTGAGGTCGTGGTGGACCGCGCCCGTCGCCAGCAGACTCGGTATCGGTACCCTCTCGGGGCCGGTGTTCCGGTCCGAGAGGACGACGACGTCGGCACCGGCCTCGATTGCCTCGCAGGCCGCCGTGCGCAGGTTCTCGACCGCCTCGCGGAGGTCGGTTCCGCGCTCGTAGGTCATGTCGACCGTCTCGGCCTGCAGCTCTCCCGAGAGCGACTTGATCGCCTGGGTCTGCTCGTCGGAGAGCACCGGCGAGTCGAGCACGAGCTGTCGGGCGTGTTCCGGCGATTCGCCGAGCAGGTTCCGCTGTGGTCCGAGCCGCGACTCCAGGCTCGTGACCAGCTCCTCGCGGATGTAGTCGATCGGCGGGTTCGAGACCTGCGCGAACAGCTGTTTGAAATACGAGAAGAGCGGCCGATTGAACTCAGAGAGCACCGATAGCGGCGTGTCGTCGCCCATCGAGCCGACCGGGTCTTTCCCCTGTTTGGCCATCGGCTCGATGAGGTGGTTCAGCTCGTCGTGGGTGTAGCCGAACGCCGCCTGCTGGGCGCGGAGCCGGTCGACCGACTCGCCGACTCCGACCGTGTCGTCGACGACCTCGTCGACGTGTCGCTGTTCCCGCTGGATCCACTCGGCGTACTTCTCGTCGGCGAGGTCCTCGAAGACCTCCTCGTCGGGGACGACGCGCCCCTCCTCGGGGTCGGCGACGAACAGCTGTCCCGGTTTGAGGCGGCCTCGCTCCTCGATCTCCGCGGGGTCGGTGTCGAGCGCGCCGACCTCGCTGGCCATCACGAGCGTGCCGTCCTCGGTGACGTCGTACCGGGCGGGACGGAGCCCGTTGCGGTCCAGCACGGCCGCAACCTGATCGCCGTCGGTACCGACGACCAGCGCGGGGCCGTCCCACGGTTCGACGAGGCTGGCGTGGAAGTCGTAGAACGCCCGCCGGTCGTCGTCCATGGCGTCGTCGTCGCGGTACGCCTCAGGGATGAGCATCCGGAGCGCGTGCGGGAGCGACCGTCCGCTCTGCAACAGGAGTTCGAGCGTGTTGTCGACCGAGGCGGTGTCGCTCTGGTCCGGGTCGTTGATGATCGGCTTCAGCGTCTCCAGGTCCTCGCCGAACGCCTCGTCTTCGAGGTCGGTCTCCCGACTCCGCATCCAGTTGACGTTGCCGCGGATCGTGTTGAACTCGCCGTTGTGGATGATGTTCCGGTAGGGGTGCGCGAGGTGCCACGCGCCGAGGGTGTTCGTCGAGAAGCGCGCGTGGACGAGCGCGAGCGTCGTCCGGAGCCGCTCGTCGCGGAGGTCGGGGTAGTAGGTCGGTAGCTGGTCGGCTTTCAGCAGTCCCTTGTAGACGAGCCGCTTGCGGTCCAGCGAGACGACGTAGAAGCGCTCCGCCGACGGATCGTCGAGCGCTTCGACGGCGTGCTCGACCGCGCGGCGACCGACGTAGAGCGTCCGGTCGAACTCGTCGTCGTCCATCTCGTCGGCCGGCGCGACGAACACCTGCCAGACGTCGGGCTCCGATTCGAGCGCCGTCTTCCCGAGCTCTCCGTTGTCGGTCGGGACCGACCGCCAGTGGAGCACGTCGAGCCCGTGTGCGGCGAGCTCCGACTCGACGACCTCCTGAATTCGTTCACGTACTACCGCGTCCTGCGGGAAGAAGATCGAGCCGACCGCGTAGCGCTCGGGGAGGTCGGCGTCGACCACCGCGTCGAAGAACTCGTCCGGTCGCTGAATCAGGATGCCCGCGCCGTCGCCGGTGTTCTCCTCCGCACCGGTCGTCCCGCGGTGTTCGAGGTTACAGAGGAGTTCGAGCCCTCGTGCGACGGTTTCGTGTGACGCCTGTCCGTCGAGATCGACGACCGTCCCGACGCCGCAGTTCGCCCGTGCGTCGGTCTGATCGGCGAGCCCGACCGACGAGGTGTCTGCCCGTGGCTTGGTCATGTGTCCCATTCTGCTATCGTCCCTATTTCAACGTACTCCTGATAGGGTAAATGTGTATTATGAACATATATATGTGTATAAGGTAAAATTAGGAGATTAATCTCGGAAGGACCGAGTAATCAAAGAGGCTACAGGAGCGGCTCGACGATTCGAGACGAGGGTCGAGAGGACGGACCGAGAGAGCGGCGGTCCGGATCAGTACGTCTTCGCGAAGAAGGCCGTCTCGGTGGCCGCCGACCCGCAGACCGCACACTCGGCGTCTTCCAGATCGAGGCCGGACGAGAGGTCGGAGTCGGCGCTCGCCTCGTCCTCCTCGGAGAACGGCACCATCACGATCTCGGCGGCGATCTGGTCTTTGATCTCGACCTCGCAGTCCTCGTCACCGCACCACGGCGCGCGCACGTAGCCGCCGTGCTGTCCGATGGTGCCGAGGATCTCGTTGCGGCTCTCCGCGTCGCGAACGTTCTCTCGCAGGTTCTCCTCGGCGGCCGCGTACAGCTTGGCGTACACCTCGTCGAAGTGGTCGAAGACCGCCTCCGCTAGGTCCTGTCGGTCGACGACCGTCTCCTCGCCGTCGGGCCGGTGGACGACGGTGATCTCCTCGTCTTCGACCTCGTTGGGGCCGATCTCGAACCGGACGGGGACGCCGTTGAGCTCGTGTTCGTTGAACTTGAAGCCGGGGTTGCGCTCGTCGCGGTCGTCGAGTTCGACGGCGACGCCGGCCGCTTCGAGGTCCTCGGTGACGCTCTCGGCGTACTCGAGCACGTCCGCTTTCGTGCCCTCCTGCCAGATGGGGACGACGACGACCTGCGTGGGTGCGATGGTCGGGGGCAACACGAGACCCTGGTCGTCGCTGTGGGTCATGATGAGCGCGCCCAGCGCCCGCCACGAGAGCCCCCACGACGTCGTGTGAGCGGGGCGCTCCTCCTCGTCGACGTCGGAGTAGGTGATGTCGAACGCCTCGGCGAAACTCGTGCCGAGGTGGTGGCTGGTCGCGCCCTGCACGGACTTGCCGTCGGGCATGAGCGCCTCGACGGTCGTGGTCGTGTGCGCGCCGGGGAACTTGTCGTGTTCGGGCTTTTTGCCGCGGAGGACCGGGATGGCGAGCACGTCCTCGTAGACGTCCTGGTACTGGTCGAGGCGGAGCATCGTCTCCTCCCACGCCTCGTCGTGTCTCTCGTGGGCGGTGTGGCCCTCCTGCCAGAGGAACTCCTTGGTCCGGAAGAACGGCTTGGTCTCGGTGGCCTCCCACCGGACGACGCTACACCACTGGTTGACGCGGAGGGGCAGGTCGCGGTGACTCCGGACCCACTGGCTCATGTAGGGGGCGATGATGCTCTCGGAGGTCGGACGGACCGCGAGTCGCTCTTCGAGTTCCTCGTAGCCGCCGTGGGTGACCCACGCCACCTCCGGGTCGAACCCTTCCACGATGTCTTTCTCCCGTTCGAGGTAGCTCTCGGGGATGAACATCGGGAAGTAGGCGTTCTGCACGCCGGTGTCCTTGAACCGGCCGTCGAGGTAGCTCTGGACGGCTTCCCAGAGGGCGTACCCGCGCGGGCGGGTGACGATGAACCCGCTCATCCCCTCGGGGCCGTAGTTCGCGAGCCCAGCCTTCTGGACCACTTCGGCGTACCACTCGCCGGTGTTGTACTCTTTGGACTCGGTGATGCCGAGTTCCTGCTGTTCGCTCATTGGTGGTGGGTATTGGAGACGAGTATTAAACACCTGTCTTGTCCGCGGCGCTCGACCGCGACGGAGCCCCCTCGCCGACGGTCGCTCGACCGCGACGGCGTCCACGTCGTCGAGGCTCACTCGACCGCGAAGGGACTGTCTCGCTCGCGCCACTCCCACCCCGGCAGTCGCGTCTGGAAACCGGCGGCGAGCGCGGCGTCCAGGTCGTCGAGACCGGCCACCTCCCCGTCGCTCCGGGAGTGGACCTGCGTGTCCGCGAAGTGAAACGTCGCCTGCGCGAGCATCGCCAGCGGTTGCCCGCCCGCGACGGTCGCGGCCAGTTCGCGCCCCAGCACCTCGTCGACGACGAAGCCGGGCCAGTCGCCCTCGACGTCGAGATCGCGCAGCAGCGCCACGTAGCCGGCGACGTTGACCGCGACGTCGCCGTCGGCGAAGACGACGTCCACCTCCTCGCGGTACGCCTCCTCGGTCACCGCGTCGACCGTCGCCCCGAACGTCTCGCCGAGGCGCGTTCTGGTCTCGTTTATCACCGGCACGACCGTCGGGGCGCGTTCGCGCACCCATCGACGCTCGGCCGCGACCGCGTCTTTCGTGAGTCGCATACGCCCCTTTCCGGACGGGGGGCGCTTCCGTTTTGCGAAGGCTTTTATAACTGCGGGGTTGTAGCACGGGTTAAGCGGGTTTTCGTTGCCTCCTCCCGCCTTGGAACTGCGATTACGTTCAGTATGCTCTATCACGGACCGACCGACCGAGGTGTTGACACAACCGAGGGTCTGTCGGCCGCCGTGACTCCGGGAGGCAGCGACCCCACACGCCCCGGATCAATTGGATTCGAAGGGGTGGCTCCCAGTTATGAGCTCAGTAGACAAGCAACTCGAGGAACTCAAAGCAGAGATTGAAGACGAACTTCCCGGCGGCATCTCCCTGTCGGACGTCAAGTACGAAGGTCCCGAACTGGTGGTGTACACCCGCCAGCCCAAGGAGTTCGCACAGAACGGCGACCTCATCAGGAAACTCGCGTCCAAGCTTCGCAAGCGCATCACCGTCCGGCCCGACCCGGAGGTGCTCTCGGACCCGAAACGCGCCCGAGACGACATTCTCGACGTCATTCCCGAGGAGGCCGGCATCACCGACCTCGACTTCCACGCCGACACGGGCGAGGTCGTCATCGAGGCCGAGAAGCCCGGGATGGTCATCGGCCGCCACGGCTCGACGCTGCGGGAGATAACCAAGCAGGTCGGCTGGACGCCCGAGGTCGTCCGCACGCCGCCCATCGAGTCGTCGACCGTCTCGAACGTCCGGAATTTCCTGAAACAGGAGCGCGAGGACCGACGGGACATCCTCGAACGGGTCGGCCGACAGATCCACCGCGAGGAGATGGCAGACGAGCAGTGGGTCCGTATCACCACCCTCGGCTGCTGTCGCGAGGTCGGCCGNGCGAGCTTCATCGTCTCGACGGCCGAGACGCGCATTCTCGTCGACTGCGGCGACAAGCCCGGCGCGGAGGGCGAAGTGCCGTACCTCCAGGTGCCCGAGGCGCTCGGCTCCGGCGCGAACTCGCTGGACGCCGTCGTCCTGACCCACGCCCACCTCGACCACTCCGCGCTCATCCCGCTCCTGTTCAAGTACGGCTACGACGGCCCCATCTACTGCACCGAGCCGACGCGGGACCTGATGGGACTGCTCACGCTCGACTACCTCGACGTCGCGTCGAAGGAGGGTCGCACGCCGCCCTACGAGTCCGAGATGGTCCGCGAGGCGATCAAACACACCATCCCGCTGGAGTACGGCGACGTGACCGACATCGCGCCGGACGTCAAACTCACCTTCCACAACGCGGGCCACATCCTCGGCTCGGCGGTCTCGCACTTCCACATCGGCGACGGCCTCTACAACGTCGCGTTCTCCGGTGACATCCACTACGAGGACACGCGCCTGTTCAACGGCGCGGTCAACGACTTCCCGCGCGTCGAGACGCTCGTCCTCGAATCCACCTACGGCGGTCGCAACGACTACCAGACCGACCAGGAGGACTCCGAGCAGAAACTGCTAGACGTCATCCGCGAGACCCACGACCGCGGCGGCAAGATCGTCGTCCCGGCGTTCGCCGTCGGTCGCTCACAGGAGATCATGCTCGTCCTGGAGGAGGCGATGCGCTCGGGGAAGATCCCGAGCATGCCCGTCCACCTCGACGGGATGATCTGGGAGGCGACGGCCATCCACACCACCTACCCCGAGTATCTCCGGGACGACCTGCGGGACCGCATCTTCCACGAGGACGAGAACCCCTTCCTCGCCGAGGAGTTCAACCACATCGACGGCGGCGAGGACGAGCGACAGGAGGTCAAAGACGCCGGCCCGAGCATCGTCCTCTCGACCTCCGGGATGGTCACGGGCGGCCCCATCATGTCGTGGCTCCGCCACATCGGGCCCGACCCGGACTCGACGCTCGTCTTCGTCGGCTACCAGGCCCAGGGGACCCTCGGTCGCCGCATCCAGAACGGGTGGGACGAGATCCCGATCAACGACGGCCGCAACGGCACCGGCCGCTCGAACACGCTGCAGCTGAAGATGGACGTCGAGACGGTCGACGGCTTCTCCGGCCACGCCGACCGGCAGGGGCTGGAGAACTTCGTGAAGACGATGAACCCCCGTCCCGAGAAGGTGCTCTGTGTCCACGGCGACGAGCGCTCCGTGCAGGACCTTTCCTCGGCGCTCTACCACGACTACAACATGCGGACGTTCGCCCCGAAGAACCTCGAGACGTTCCGGTTCAAGTAAGGGCCGCGCGTTCCGCGCCCGTCGGGAGCCTGGCTCACCCGAAGTTCTCTATCTTCGCCGTCGACGCGTCGGCCCCGGTGGCTTCGAGCGCGTCGGTGGCCTCGTCGACGAACGCCGCGAAGCCGTAGACGAACACCTGCTCGTCGTCGTCGCCGGTGACCGCCTCGGCGACCGCGTCGGCGATCGACCCGCCGGTGACGACGACGCTCGCGCCCCCCTCGCGAATGGCGTCGAGGCGGTCCTCGTGGGCCGGCTGGTCGTCCCTGTAGACGACGGCCACGTCGGCGTCCGCGTCGAGCGCGCGCTCGCCGACGGCGACGGCGGGACCGACGCCCGGTCCGCCCGCGAGGACGACGACCCGCGACTCGCCCTCGTAGAACTGGTTGCCGAACGGGCCGCTGACGCGGATCTCATCGCCCGGCGAGAGCGCGGCGAGGCGCTCGCTGAACGACCCCGCCTCGTCGGGGTCGACGGCCACCGTGACCTCGAACGTCTCCTCGACGTCGGGCGAGGAGAGCGTGTAGAACCGGGAGACCTCCTCCCCGTCGAGCGTCGTCGAGAGCTTCACGAACTGGCCGGGCGAGGCCTCGAACTCCGGCGGCGACTCGAACTCGATGGCGACGGTGTCGGGACCGACCGATTCGAC
>JGI1689J12820_1000120_pt1 | contig 13754 bp, 11 predicted proteins | sample PRCRCaboRojoPR_6_FD_12820 | JGI IMG/M metagenome (IMG submission 12820)
TCTGGCCTATCGAGCGGTATATCTACGTCTTTCCTCATTACCTCAACAAGCATTTCTCCTGCGGTAATTACTTTCATTTAATCACGCCCCGTTAATTAAAACACGATTACAGAAATCGATCGAGCAAAACAAAGCCCATACCAATTAAGTCAAAAAAGTCGTTTTACTTCAATTTTTAAGGCAACTACGACCACCATATTAACGCAACTAAATAAAACCCAAAATGAACGGTCGTTGATCTCGACTATTTCCAGTCCGAAAACTTCAGGAATCATGGCTTATATTTCTTACCGATTCCCTCACCCTTAATTCGGTTTCCAGCTTTATCGTACGATAATCATCCCTTCGCTCCCCGCTCAACCTCTCGAAGAGTAGCTTGCCCGCTTCGTATCCCATTTCGTAAGGTTTTTGGCTCACTACGGTCAGAGGAGGCTGTAGAGTTTCGACCCAGGGGACGTCGTCAAAACCCACCAGAGAAACGTCTTCCGGGCACCGCATTCCCATGTTCTTAATTGCTTTCAACGCACCAAGGTTCGACATCAGGTTGGTCGAGAATATGGCGGTCGGCGGCCTTTCGTGCTCGAGCAACTGCTCGGCGGCTTCCTGTCCTCCCTTTAACTTGTAATCACCCTCGACTACTAGATCCGAATCGACCTCTATACCCGCCCCTTGGAGGGCCCTCTTGTATCCGCGCAAGCGATTCTTGCTGGTAGTAATTGATTCCGGCCCCAGTATTACGCCTATCCTTTCGTGTCCGTTTTTCAGGAGCAGTTCTGTAGCCTTATAAGCTCCTTTCTCGTTTCTGGAAGTAACGAAGTCGGCTTCTACGGTACCGACTTTTCTATCAAGGAACACGAAAGGGGTATCCTGCTCCCGGAGCAGGGATATTTTGTCGTCGTCCTTGCCCGTCGGCGACAGAACCACGCCGTCTACCCTCTGCTCGATCAGGTTGTCTATTAGTTTTTGTTCTTTTTCAAGGAGCTCGTCGGTGTTGGATACTATCACGTTGTAATCCTTCTCCGAAGCTATACCTTCTAGCCCGCGCGCCATATAGGGTGAAAACAAATTAGTAATGTCCGAAACTATCAGACCTATTGTAAAAGTCTTCTGCGTTTTTAGTCCCCGTGCTATTGCGTTGGGAGAATGGTAGCCAAGTTCTTCCATTGCCTTTTTTACTTTTTCAGTTAGTTCGGGACTAACGTATCTGGTATTGTTAATTACGTGAGAGACCGTTGATTTCGAAACTTCAGCTCGTTTTGCCACATCCTCAATGGTCGGCATAAAAACTCCTTTTTCCTAAATATTGACAAAACACCAGGATAATGTTAGTATCGAAACGATTGTATAACCGTTTCGATAACTTTATATCATAGTTGATCCAAGTAGTCAAGCACAATTGCTGGGAGATTATTGGCAGTTATTGCTGTTATAAACCGTCGTTGATACATTTGGTTAGATTGGGTAAAATGCTTTACTTTTCTCAAAATACGTGGAAAATAGTGAACGGTAAGAAACTAAAAAGGTCACGATTATAGATACCGGGACAGCACAAACTACTAAAAGATGAAAAGGTTAGTTCATCGACAGTAACAGAGTCGAATTTTATCGGAATCAGAATAAGAAACGGTCGGAGGTGATAAAAGCAACTGAAATAACATCCTAGCTCAAAGTTAATCTCGTTACTTTCACCAAATCTTGGAGGTGCGTTCAAGTGAGAAATAGTAAATTAACTTCAACTCTAGTAATGGTTCTGACCTTCCTTTTTGTTAGCGTGGCGTTAGTTGGATCCGGTCAGTTTGCAGTCAGGGCAGAGGACGACGTAACTGTCGGTTATATCGTCCGAGAAGCAAATGCCTGGTGGGAAATCGCCGCTGCCGGCTTCCGGGTTGGCGCTGAAGCGCAGGGTGCCAACGTAAAGGTCTACATGCCCCAAAACATGCAGGGAGGACAACTTCAGGCGCAAACGTTAAGACAGTGGGTCCGTCTCGGAAGCGTCGACGGCATAATGGTTGGGCCAAACGTTCCATCCGCACTTAACGGGGCGATAAACGAAGCAATGTCGAAAGGCATCCCGGTTATTTGTGGTTACGGCGTAGACGCGCCGGACAGCAACAGGTTACTCTACGTAGGCTACAACCCCGGCCTGCTCGGTGAAGCACTGGCGACATCAATGCAGAAGTGGTTGGACGAATACGATCACAAATCCGGTAAGATATCGTACTCCACCGGCAGTATGGCTTCGTCGGAAGACGTAGCAAGTTACGACGGTTTTGCCAACCCCCTGGAAGAAGTTGGTTACGAGGTACTTCCCGCACTGGTAGACCACGGCAGTTCTGAGACGGCGAGAAGAAACGCTCTCCAGGCAATTGACCAAAACCCGGACCTCGTAGGTATGCAGGGATATTACGACTACACGGTACCCGCAGTTGGAGACGCAATCAACGAAAAAGGCGTCAAAGACGAGGTAGTGGGGATGGGAGACGGCTTTACCGGCGAAATGATTCCTTACCTTCAGGACGGGTCGATAAAGGCGACTACCGCTCTGGGTAAATTCCCGGGAAGTAAGCTTGGCGGTGAAATAATTGCCAAACTGGCTATGGCCCCGAGAGAAGACTGGGAAGGCATAGTTGACGAATACGAGGCAAACCCGCCGGCAGGATTCAGCAACCCCGAGGAAAACGAGATACTCGCAGCATTTGGCCTCGTTACTTCGGAACCCGTTGAATGGCCCGAAATGCCGGAAAAACTGTACGGCTGGAAGATGACCATCAACGAATTCAAAGAGGCGAACCCCGGTGCCTGGGAAGTCATGGTCGAACAATTTCAATAAACCGTAACTTAACCGCAAAACTAACTATGGATTAGAAATCGATGGATTGGTTTTGAGAAAGACCAGCACAAATACCCCCACAAAGAAGTACTTGTGGGGGTATTTACTAAAAAGGGTTTGCTACGAATAGGAGTCATCCGTTAAGATAGGGATATTCAACGCGGAAGAGTGTTCTCGAGCCGATTTTTTGAAGCTAACTAAAAAATAAGAAAAGCAAGGGGCATCTAAATGAAATCCGACAACGCAGAATCGGTGAAATCTCCGGAAACCTCGACATCAAACAGGGTTTTGCAGGCGTTAGAGCGGCCAGAGGTAAATAGAATCCTAATACTGGCGATCATAGCTGCTCTGCTGTATTACGTAGCCCCGATGTTCTTTCGACTGGGAAATCTAGAACTTGTACTCGCCTGGGGTTCGATATTCGCGATTATGGCTATGGGTGAAATGCTGGCCCTCCTGGTCGGTGGATTCGATCTATCAGTAGAAGGCATGGTTTCCCTGAGTTCGGTCTGGGCAGCAATCTTGATGGCCTGGTACGGCGTACCGGTCTGGCTGGCAATACTGATATCGCTGCTGACATGTATGGGGATTGGCTTTATGAGCGGGTACTTTTCCACTTATTTCTCCCCTCCCTACCCCTTCCTGTTTCCGGTGTTCATTTTTACGTTAACGCTTCACTTCGTGCTGAAGGGGATGGTGCAGGGCGTAACCGGAGCTCTTCCGGTAACTCCGATACCGAGCCAGTTCGGAATTATCACGGGAAGCCTGTTCAACATCCCGCTCGTGTTTATATACATGATAATCATAGCGGCCCTTCTATCGTTTTTTCTTTACATGAAACCGATTGGATGGAAGATTTACGCAACGGGACAGGACGACGAGGCGGCTCGCTATACCGGTGTAAATACGACCAGGGTCAGGATAATCGCCTACATGGGGTCCGCTACACTTATCGGGTTTGGAGGCATTCTTGCCGCAAGCAGGTTACAGTCTGCCTCGTTTCAGATGGGCGAGGGTTATCTTCTGACTATACTTGCGGCAACTATTATAGGAGGAGTTTCACTGTCGGGTGGAGAGGGCTCACCGATTATGGCTATTATAGGCGGGTTTCTTATCTACCTGGTTCAGAATTTGGTCGTCGCTCTGGGCGTCTCGTCCTATTTACAGAACTCCTTCCTCGGGATATTGATCATTATCTTCGTAAGTTACGACTTTATCAGGTCGAGCTAGCTTTGCTTAAGTAGCAGAAACGTGCCATTAGCCGGGTTGGAATGGTTGGAATCTCGTCCGATAAGCTGAGAAAGACTAAACTGAAATGATCTGAAGGGGCAGAAAGAAGAGTTCAAAATCAAAAAGTAAGGGGCTTTTAAATGAAATCCGATAAAACAGAAACGGCAGAATCTTCCGCCACCTCGTCAGGCAGGATCCTCGAAGTACTTGAGCGCCCGGAGGTAAATAGAGTTCTGGTAACGGGAATTTTACTGGCCGTTATCTACTTCCTCCGGCCACGGTTCTTTTCAATGGGAAACATCAATCTCGTCCTCACCTGGAGTTCTATCTACGCCATTGCCGCCCTCGGCGAAACGCTCGCGCTTCTAGTTGGGGGATTCGACCTGTCGGTTGGTGGAGTCGTCTCGTTCGCTTCAGTATTTGCGGCAAAATTGATGATAGATTTCGGGTTTGGCTGGTGGGTTGCCGTGCCGGTGACGTTGTTGATTTGTCTGGTAATCGGGTTTGTTAGCGGCTATTTCTCGACACGGTTCTCGCCGCCGTTTCCGTTTCTCTTCCCGGCGTTTATCTTTACCCTTTCCGTCCATTTCATCCTCCTTGGGCTGATGCAGTTCTGGACTACTTCGTTGCCCGTAACCCCTCTTCCTTCGGGGTTCAAGACATTGACGCTTTCGATCGGCGGTATAATTCCGATGACTTTCGTCTACATGATCATCATTGCCGGTCTGCTGACTTTCTTCCTCTACTTCAAACCGATAGGCTGGAAGATATTCGCCACGGGACAGGACGACGAGGCAGCCCGATATACAGGCGTTAACACGACAAAGGTAAGGATTTTGGCTTACATGGGGTCGGCTACTTTAATCGGTCTTGCGGGTATCCTGATCGCCAGTTCCTCCAACGCAGCGTCCTGGCAGGCGGGTGCAAGCACTCTTCCGCTGATGATCGTTCTGGTGATTCCCATAGTAGGTGGAGTGTCGCTGTCCGGCGGTGAAGGTTCGCCGCTGATGGCGGTAATTGGCGGGTTCCTGATCTACATAGTAGAGAACCTCATTATTACGCTGAATATTTCCCCTTACTACCAGCAGGCGATAATGGGTATTTTGATAATAGTCTTCGTGAGTTACGACTTCATCCGGGAAGTTAAGTGAGAAAAAACAAAATTTCGGCTGGACCTTTCTATAATCATCGGGTTAGGTAGGTTCATATGAAAACCCGGATTATGAGAATACGGTAAAAGAAAATCTACCGGTTTTATCGATGCCGGAACTTCGAGAACTACTTCTTCGCTTAAGGTCCCCCGGCGAATTTTTCTAATCGGTCTTGGATTTTACCTTTCCGGTCACAATTATGTCCTCAATATCCCTGGAATCCAGATCAGGGGTCTTCTCGATGTCAGCTACTTTCTTTCCTCTCTCCAGAACCACAAACCGGTCGGCAATCGGGAATACCCTTGGAATATTGTGCGTTACGTAGACTATCGGAATACCTTCCCTGTCATGGATCCTCCTGGTCGTCTCGAGAACTTTTCTGGTCTCCTTAACCGAGAGGTTGTTGGTGGGTTCGTCGAGAATTATAAGTTCGGACCCGAAGAAGTAGGTTCTCGCGAGAATAAGAGTTTGCTCTTCTCCGCCCGAGAGGGTTTCAACGTTCTGTTTCGTAATATCCTTGTCTATCCCCAGCAGACTCATCTGCTTTCCGCAGATATTCTCCATCTTACCCTTATCCAGGATATTTAGCGGTCCTTTGGTGATCTCCCTGGTCAAAAAGAAGTTCTGGGCGAGGTTGAGTTTCGGTATAACCGGGAGGGACTGATGAAGTACCCCTATGCCCAGCTTTTGAGCGTCTTCAGGTGAATTAATCTCTACCTTTTCTCCTCTCCAGTATAACTCCCCCGAATCGGGCTTGTGAACACCCGTGAGAATCTTGAGTAAAGTTGACTTTCCCGCACCGTTGTCTCCTACGAACCCGATGATCTCTCCCTTGTTTATGCTGAAATTTACCTGGTCGAGAGCTTGAACGTGGCCGAAAGACTTCGATACGTTTACGGCTTCCATTACTACTTCTCTGTCTGACATTTGAAAAACCTCTCTTGATTAGTACTTAGAATTAATACCATTTGGACCGCAACTGAGCAATCGAAAAAGTCAATGACTCCATCTCAAGGAACGGGGCTCTTGACTTCCCTACCACAGACGATATCAAGTCCCTCTCAATAATGCAAGTTACGGGCCCAAATTTTTCTAAAATTCTCCAGCAGCTGTCTATAGAATCCTGGGCGAGGAGATTAAAATTTGAATAGTCCCCGATTTGTAATAAAATGGGTGGTAACGGACGGATAAAGAAGCAAGTTCCGTCAAAAACTACATTGTCGGATCGATCGTCCAACAAATCGATCCAAGGAGCAGTTATGAACTCCAGAGAAAGGTTTTTGTCCGCGATGCAAGGAGTGGAGCCCGATAGGCCCCCAATAGACCTCGGGTCTCATCCCAGTTCGGGCATTGCAGCCATCGCTTACAATAGACTGAAGGATTATCTGGGCATGGAGGGAGGCNATACCCGGGTCTACGACGTAGTACAGCAGCTGGCCCAACCGGAAGAAAAGATACTTGAGGAATTCAACGTGGACGTCGTAGATCTGGGCAGGACGTTTAACAGGGAAGACGAAGACTGGTACGAGATGAAACTCCCCGACGGGAGCGGAGCTAAATACCCGGAGTGGTTTCGTCCCGAACGGGATAACGAGGGCAACTGGAAAGTTTACGATGACGAAGGTGTCTTGATTGCAAAACTCCCGAAGAACGGGTACTTCTTTGACCAAACTTGCTTTCCCTACGTAGGCGGCTATCCCGAGAACTACGAGGGCCTCGACGAGGCAATGAACAAGGTTCTCTGGCAGGCTCTGGTTCATAGCCCCTGGGACCACGCGGGCGAGGAGGGTTTCTGGTCGGAACTCCGACGCCGGGCGAAAAAGCTCCGCGAGAACACGGATTACGCCATCATGCTTACCATCGGGGGCAACCTGTTTGAATGGGGGACTTTCTTACGCAGGATGGACAACTTTCTGATGGATCTCGTCCGGAACAGGGCCGAGGTGGAAAGGTTGCTGGACGAATTGACCGAACGGCACCTGTCCACGCTGGAGAAAGTTACGGAGTACCTCGGTGACACGATAGACGTAATTAGGTTCGGAGACGACTTCGGAGACGACACGTCACTCTTGATGCCCCCTGAAACCTATAGAAGTCTATTTAAACCCCGACAGAAAGTAATGCTGGATTACGTCAAGGATAATAGCGACCTGTTTACCCTGCTCCACTCCGACGGTTCGATATACGAGATCATCCCGGATCTAATCGAAGTCGGGTTTGACGGAATTAATCCGGTCCAGACAAATACAAAGAACATGGAGCCGGATAAATTAAAAGCTCAGTTCGGGAACGAGATAACTTTCTGGGGAGCCGGTGTCGACACGCGAACTGTACTGAACAGCGGCACGCCCCGGGAAGTCAAGGACCAGGTAAAGGAACGACTGGAGATATTTTCTCCGGGTGGCGGTTTCGTCTTCGCCACGATACACAACATACTCCCGGAAGTTCCTCCGGAAAACGTAGTTGCAGTCTATCGAGCTTATGAAGAGTACTTCGGATAACTAACCTAAAACTCGGTTGACTATATAACGGTTTGTTAACTGGCTGGTGGAGAATTGTCAACGGAGTCGAGCAGTTTCTTTCGCTATTAACAAATTAGCGAGAGCAAAGTAACTTAGTTAGTCGACAACCAACACAAATACTTACAAGTCGAGGTGTAATCATGGAAAGACACGGTCAGGTTATCAAAGTGAAGCCGGACAAAGTGGAAGAATACAAAGAATACCACGAGAACGTGTGGCCCGACGTGCTGGAAACGATAAAGGAATGCAATATCGAGAACTATTCGATATTCTACAAAGACGGCTATCTATTTGCCTACTTCGAATACACGGGGGACGATTTCGAAAAAGACATGGAAAAGATGGCCGACGACCCCGTCACTCAGGACTGGTGGGACGAAGTAAAGCCCCTGCAGGATCCCATAGAAGCGCGAGAAGAAGGAGAGTGGTGGGCTGAAATGGAGGAAGTCTTCCACCTGGACTGAACTCAATTGTTATAGAATGGTAAACCCCGGATATTTTACGGGGTTTACCATTAATCTCGTCGGCCCCCGTATGAGGATTCGCGGACCTTAACCTAACATAAATCAGCTCTGCTCGTCTGCTCGAATTTTAAAACAGTTCTTAAAAACTCAACTCAAGTTCTAGAACCTGGAAGTCGATTACCAAAAACTCCTGATAATCTCTCTAAGGGTTACCGACTTCTGTTGTATTCCCGAACCCATTCCGATACAAGGCGTACCTTCTCAATATCCCCGTTTGCCGGAATTTCGTCCGATATTCCCAGAATAAGGTTCGGCGCAAATTCCTCGATCAATTTTTCCACGGTCTCTCTGAGCATATCTTCGCTCGTTTCCGGCAGAAAGTGAGTTGCGGGGATTCCGTCCAGGAGAATTAAATCTTCCCCGAGAGCTTCGCTCATTTCTTCTATCGTGACGTCACCCTGAGGCTTGGGAGTGAGGGCTTCAAACCCGTCTACCCCCACGTCGCGTACGTAACTCAATATCTGTCTGACGCTACCGTCCCAGTGCACGTCCGTGTACTTACCGGCCTCGCGGAGTTCTTTCGTCCGATGTTGCCAGTGGGGCATAATGTACTTCTCAATTAGTGGTGGCGTGTCGAAGTGCCCGTCCACGTTGTCGGGGAAGTTTACTATCTCTATCGGGCATTCCTTGATCATGTCGTAAAATATGTCGTCGAGCTCCTCCGCGGTTTCCAGGAACCGCTCGACCTCTTCCGTATGTCTGTGCAGGGCAACGATACCCGGCTGGTAGCCCATGTAAAACAAAATCAACTGCTGGAACGGAGCCCTCGGAGCGTTAATCGCGAGCGGGGCGCGGTCGCCGATCTCTTCCCTGACGTACTCGTAGTTCTCGTGGTGAAACTCCGCCCTCTGGTGCCGGAGTATATACTCCATAATTTCCAGTTCTTCTACTTTTTTAACGGGATGTTCGGTCACGTGAGGAACTATCGACAGGTCCGAAATCCTCCACTTTCTCGTCAGCGTACCCTTGGGCGTCTCCCACTTTTCTATCAGGTCGTCGCCCTCAATTATCTGATCGGTGGTTATATCGCCCCCTTCCAGGGATACGGTCCAGACTGGCGGTACTCCCTGAGGACAGTATCCTCCTCCTGCTCGCTCGAGACCCTCCCAGTCGGATAGATCTTCCGGTGACGGCCTCCCGTAAAGGTAAGGTCTGGGGGAGCATTCGAGGTCGTCGTAGACCTCGAGCAGGCTCATACCCCGATATCTTTCGGGCATCGTTCCCTGTCTCTTCTGGACGTCGTACCAGTTTTCAATTCTCGGCTGCCAGACGACTTCGTCCGGCTCCTCACCGCGAAACACGGCTAGGACGTTTTCTCTAAAATTCATCTTGCAAACACCTCTCGATAAAGATAGGCGGCCTCGACCAACTCGGAGCTGGTCCTAATTTAAACGTATCCTTTCGCTTCTTCGTACATTGCAACAATATTCTCGGGCGGCAAGTCGGGAAGAAGGTAGTCGTGAGAAGGGGCAACTATGTACCTGTTATAGCTCCCCAGCACGTCGATTATCCTCCTCGTCTCCTTCCTGACCTCTTCCTCCGTCCCGTATCGCAGGAGCTCCTTTTCGTCTATTCCACCAAAAAAGACCAGGCTGTCTCCGTACTTCCTTACCAGTTTTTCCGGATCCATGTGTTCGGCACTAACCTGGATTGGGTTCAGTATATCGACCCCGATTTCTATCAGGTCGGGAATGATCTCCTCCACGTCACCGCAGGAATGCAGCGCGAACTTCGAACCGTTGGCGTGAGCCATATTGACTAATTTCTCCAGCGGCTCCCGGATAAACCTCCTCCAGAGCTCGGGGGAGAACAGTAAACCGGACTTTCCCCCGAAATCATTTCCCACGAAGAACAGATCTATTTCCCGACCTATCTTTTCGAACGACCTTCGGGATAGCTCGTAATAGAAATCGAAGCAGCGATTAACTACCGCTTCTACCACTTCGGGGTTCTGAATCATCTTGGTCAGGCAGGTTTCAAAACCGATCAGGTCGGTGGCATCGTGAAAGAAAGGCGACCACGATCCGCTTATGATGGCGTAATCCTTGTAAAGTTTGGCCTCTTCTTCGAGGTGATCAACCGACCAGTTGTCCAGGCTGGGCCACTCGTAGTCCTCCAGGTCTTTCACCGATTCTGCTTCCTGTAACGGGTGAGTTATCGCCTGTCCGTAGTACTCTCCCTTCCTCCTTATGCCCCAGAAAGTCTCCCAGCTCCCGTCGTCGTACGATTTAAGCTCCGGCCCTACGTACTCCGGCCTTAGAGTCCTAAAGTCTATGCCGAGCCTATCAAGTGTCTCCTCTTCCCCTTCGGTGCCCAGATAGTCACTCACGTTTTTCAGAGTCTCCGGATCACCACCGAACCACATCGGAAATCTATCCGGCCTTATTCCGTCCAGTACGGCGTAAAACCTATCTCGGGGCACCATGGAGAAAACCACCTCTTTATATTTATTACCGAATTAATCGACAACCACGACTCTTTCGGGGACAAATCGGTTCGTTCAAACAAATCGTTCCCGGATCAATTGCCTATCAGTAATCCGAATATCGGTATAATAAATCAACCGGACCCCACTATACCGATTAACCTACAGGTATATCGAAATCACCAAGCTCTAGCGGATATCTCCCGTATTTTCGTACCAGCTCCACCATGTACTCGTAGTTCTCCGGGGGAACGTTTCCGGCAACGGAGTGGTCGGAGGCAACTATATAACCTCCACCCTTTGCGGCGTTGAGCTTTCTCATAACTTCTCTTTTTACGTCGGCTTTCGACCCGTCCCCCAGCACCTGAACGTCGATACCGCCAAAGAAGGCCAGCCTGTCTCTGTACTTTCGCTTTAGCTCCACTACGTCCAGTCCGGCCTTGACCTCGAGGGGATTGTATCCGTCTATGCCGAGTTCAATCAGGTCCTCGTAAATCGGTTCGGCGTTACCGCACCCGTGATAGACCAGCTTGACTCCGTAGGATTTTAGCTCGTCACAGATTCTCTTCAGGCACGGCTTGTAAATTTCTCGCCAGTAGTCGGGTGAATAAAACATTCCTTTGTCGTAAGCAATATCGCCCCAGATGACCATGCCTTCGAGCTCGTCAAACCGTTCCAGCTGCTGCCTGCCGACCTCGATCATAAAGTCCGTCGCTCGTTCGGCGAAGGTTTTTAAGGCTTTCCTGTTCTTTATTATGTCTTTCATGTGCTCCTTCATACCTCGAGCCCGGACGAGGACCTCGTTCGGCTCGCAGACACTGCCAAACAGGCAGAAATCCTCACTGTAGGTCTCGACGAATTCGCTGTAACTGGGCAAGGGGTTAAACAGGACCGAGGGGTTATCGGCCGTATTCAAAAGGTCCTGACGGGGAGCCTCGTAGCGTCTATCGTCGGTCGGATCTTCGAATTCGAAATCCGCGTAGTCCGACGGTTCTTTAATTGAAAATTCCAGGTAGCCCGGCATCGCACCGCGTTCCGAGTACTGCATCTTTACTTTTGAGCCCCAGCCCGAGTAAAAGACGACCTGGCGATCGTTGTTTTCGACGATCTCCGGCTCCATGATCTTTGGGTCCATGTTGGGGTTTACAACCACGAGATCTAGATCGTAATAATCGTATATATCTGTGTCGCCCGGCAACTCCTTGTATTCCAACCAGTTCTTGTAGAACTGGCTCCAGAAAAAATCGGTAATCGGGACTCTGTCGGGTTCTTCGTGGTTAAGAGATTTAAGAACCCTTTCTGAAGAATTCATAATGACCCCCTTAAGAGCAAGGATTAACTTTATAAATAAACACTGACACTACTCCCTTCGAATATTATATTCTGCCTGCAAGAGTACGGAGTTAGCCCCGCTGCAAGAAAAACAGAGCTGACACAGTCTTCTTTCGCCCGACATCCTCCAAGGTAGCATTATGTAGCGAAAGTCCTCAAAGGCCTCACTTCTATTTTCACTATCGGCAATAATTTTACTGGCTATCGAAACGTTTGTTTAACCGTTTCGATCTTTTATACCACAGCATAATTATCGAGTCAAGTATTTTGTCACCAAACAGGTCTACGTTTTTATCGCGCAATAAACAAACGTGCCTGATTCTCAGTTGGTCTGAATCGCCCACATCAAGAGCTAGAACCTGTTACGCTATCCCAACTGGTCCTTATTGACCTGACAACAGCAAACCTGTTGAAAGCGGCTCCGAGTCAATGCCCATGCCCCGAGCAAGCCGTGGGCTTCCTCGGCAAGTTTTGGCGAGAGCCCTTTTTCAAGAACGACCTATATTTGAGTTAACCCGTCAGGCCATATCGATCGAGCAGTTTTCCGCCACGCCACCGAGTATCGTAACCTCACTTTCTTCCGTCTGGAGTAACGATCCGGGCACAAGCGGGGTTACGGGTCCGTGCAGTACAAGGCGGGCTATAAACCTCTGCCAGCTAACCCCTCCTCCCAGATAACCGTCCAGCCAAAAACTTCGGTGATCGGCGCCAAGTATTTGTTCAGGCCCAATGGTAGCTGCTTTTGGCGGCACCGCCGACCAATCTCCGCTGAAAGAATGAAGGGCGTTCTGCATTACGGTCATCGGGTGCAGTTCCACGATTTTCGGGCCCAGAGATTTATATTCCTCCAGGTTGTCTTCGTAACCCTCTCCCAGGTGGGATTCCCAGAAGGCAATATGACCGCACCAGCCCACTCCACCGTAACAGGCGTCCGCGCCTCCGAGGTCCTCTATCATGCTTCCGTAATTCTCGATGTTATCGGACGTAGGGAAATGAATTTGGTCCTCCGGTGGCCTGAGATCCTCGTCTATTCGATCGAAAAAGTTCAAATACATAGCCCTCTGGAAGGAGCCTTCCCAGCTCACCGGTGCTGTCCGACCGTTTTCGTCCGCATATTCGTCCATATTGAAGGTGTGAACGTGGTCCATGGGCAGCTCCATACTGTTGATGATCCTGGCGGCAATGTCGAACTGCGGGACCGGACCCACGGGTAAAATCAGTACCAGCGACTCTTTTCTATCCAGCGCCCTCTTAATTCTGGTTACCAAGTCTAGAGCAAACGCGAAGTAAAAATCTCCTTCGTCTTCGATTATTTCTATATCGAGATCGTCGTTCTCGTGCTCGGTCAACTCATCACGGTCTATCGCCCTTACTCTTTCGCAGACGCTTCTATCTCTGAAAGTAATAAATTTAGAAAGTTCGTAATCAAAACTCATACTACCTCCTCCATAAGTACACTTACAATAACTCCAGGGCCTTATTTAAAACTGGATTGGAACTCGAAACTGGAAAATTCGCAAGCCACCCAGTCGAATTAACACTCATCGTCCAATGAGAACCGGTGTCAGGTTTCACCATCCGCCTATTAACTATTAACCAAGTGACTCTTTATCACACGGAAAAATCAAACACCGTGGACGTCCCGTATTCCTCATCGGGCCTTAGAACTGTCGAGGGAAAGTTGGGATTATTTGGCGAGTCGGGAAAGCCCTGAGTTTCGAGACAGAAGGCCGACCTCTT
>JGI1689J12820_1000121_pt1 | contig 13662 bp, 12 predicted proteins | sample PRCRCaboRojoPR_6_FD_12820 | JGI IMG/M metagenome (IMG submission 12820)
ACCTTAGGCGTGATCCAACCATAATATGATATTCGATTCCCATAATTCTGGCTTAATACTGCGATGCTTTTTTCTCTATTAACTTTATTAGCTACTTTCCAATACCAATCTGGTTCATGTCGATAATCTCGTTTATGTAACCAGAAATACCCACCACCCACTCCAAATAGGATAATGGCAACCAATCCCAGACGTACGATGTATTTCAGTGCATTTCCAGACACTTTCACAAATATAAAATTTGAAAAGTTAGCAATCAGTATTGCCACAAAAGGGATAATAGGAAGATGATAATAACTATGGGTTATAGAATGATAAGAAAAGGTCAGGATATAAATAATGTAGCCAATCCCGATGCCCACCAGAAAACCTCTTGAAATCTTGTTATCAAAAAAAATAATTCCTAAGAGAGCAATGATCAATATCAATTCATGGCCAATCACGGTAGAAATTGTATCGATTAATTTTCCATAGAACTCTGGATTAATAAGAAGATGGGGAAAGAATCGTCCCGAAAATTGTCTTGCCAGGCTTTCTGCAGTAATGAGGCCATACACATGATAAAGTAGCCCAGGAAGCCCAGCAAGAAGCCCTACGATCCATACCTGCTTATCTTTCAAACTTTTATGAACACCTGATTTAAATACAACAAGGAAACCAAACCCACCTAATAAAAAGAAAACTGCAGTGGCTTTGACAAGCATGGCAAAACCTGCGGTAAGCCCTGCGGAAATCGCCCATTTCCAGGTGTGCGATTTGTGCCAGCGGTAAAAGGTCCACCATGCGAAGACGATACTTGCAGTCATCAAAGGATCAGGCTGAAAGCTCCGGCTGGCGATCATCCCAAAAGGGGCAAATAAGTAATATGTCATCCCAATCACAGCCCCATCAACACTCGTCATCTCTTTTGCCAAGGCATATACCGCAACACCCCCTATGACCCAAAATAGAGACGAATAAATTCTGGCTATCCAGACATGCTCCCCGCCTACGAGCCAATATGTGCCTGCCACAAGCGTTTCCATGATGGTCGGTTCAATCATGGCGTGCTGACCCTGCCTGAGGGCGATCTCCCGCTTCCATTCAGGTACATCCTGAGCGATGCGATAATATTTCCCCCTAGCGATGCGAGCAGACCTCAATTGGCGCGTCGCAGCGTAATCTAACGGGGGGTCTTTGAGGTCATACAGCCGTACCCCCAATCCACAGGCTAAAATGACCGCTAATACAGCAATAAGCCCTAATGAGGAAGGGCCAAAAATCGAGCTTTCGGATTTCTTTAACATAGTTAATCTATCATTTCCGGCGGGTTAAAACAAACTGGCGTACTCCACCTTGGGAAAAACCTCTAGTTTTCCCCCAATCGTGGCATCGACGATTTCTCTCCCCGCTTTCTCGTATTCATTACGAGCCATCTTATAAGAAATCTCCGAAGTTTCCAGGTCCGGGAGCTGCCAGCGGAAACCTTTTCCAAAATATTCCTCGCTGAAGTGATTAGAATCCGCACCCCGTGAGACAACAGTCGTATTCGGTTCCCCGTCCGTAGAGAAACTGTGGTCCACACCGATTAAGATCACTTTGTGAAACCCCATATGGAAAGCTAATTGAAGACACACATAGGTGACAGTCGCCCCTTCCCACATCCTTCCCCTTGCATCCCGGGCAAAAGTAGGTCCAGTATAGGTTGTAAACAAGAAATGAGTGTTGTCATCCGGGGTTCCCTCTGGATAGAGGAGATGTTTGGCCCGCCAGGAAAAGAATTTTGGTAGGGTTAATTCCCGGAAATCCCCAGCGCATTGTTCAATCACAAGGTCATTCACAGAAACCAAATAGGAGGGTTTAAACCCCCACTCATCAAAAGCTAAATAGACCCTGTTCATCCCAAAAGTGTACTCTCCCTTCAATTTCGAAACATCTGTCTCTTTCAGGCTGGGACCATTTCCAATTATAAAACATCGTTTTCCTTGATGAGCATTTGCTAAATCTCCTAACCTGCGAATGCTTTTTCGGCGCCATGGGTGCAGGAGAGCGGAAGGCCATTCTGAAACTCGCTTTCCCAAATACCACAGTGAACGCACTCTCCGCTGGGCTTCTGGTGATAACAAACCTGAAAGTTGATTCTTTATAGTTTCCATTTTTATTCTGTGCTTAACTTAGCGGTCGCCCCTCCATCCACGACCAAAGATTGCCCAGTCATGAAGGAAGACTGGTCATGATCCGCTAAGAAATATATCGCCCGAGCGATCTCCTCCGGCGTTCCTATTTTACCGCTGACCGTTTTCGAAGCCAGATTTTCTAACCTTTCATTAATCGACCCCTTACCTGCATGCGCGCGGTTCATCCCATCCCGGAGCATTTTTGTATCCACAGCACCTGGAAGGATAGCATTCACCCGAATATCATCGTCCGCAAATTCTATCGCCATTGCACGCGTCAAAGCCAGCATCCCTCCCTTACTGGCTGCATAAGAGGCAATATCCTTTGAAGTCACCAGGGCGTGGACGGAAGAAACATTAACAATCGCCCCTCCTCCCATTTTGAGCAGTGAGTATGCGCTTTTCGCGGAGAGGAAAACAGCCCGCAAATTTGAATTCAAAACCCGGTTCCATTCTTCAATAGATGTTTCCAGAATCGGTTTTGTGATTTGGATAGCTGCGTTATTGACCAATGCATCAAGGCGGTCAGTATACCGCGTCACTTCCTCCATGATTTTTCCCCATTCACCTGGAAGGGAAACATCAGCCTGTATCAAGCCTCCTGAGGAGGGAAAATCTTCCTTTGCCGGCGATCGATCCACGCCTATAACCTGCCAATTTTTCTCCGTAAAATAGGCCGCTGTAGCTTCTCCAATACCCCCGGCCGCACCCGTTAATAAAACTGTTCTTTCACTCATGGGCTCATCCTTTTCCCTCAATGTTTTCAGTGGAGATCCCCAGACCATCAAAAAGATTCCGGATGGTATTCCAATGCACTCGCTCCCAGGCAGAAGGACTTGAATTCGCATTATGCGGTGAGAGCAGCACGCGATCGAAGTTCCTCAGTGGGCTTTGTTCAGGAAGCGGTTCTTGCTCGAAAACATCCAACGCAGCCCCAGCAAGAGTACCATCCTCAAGTGCTTGAATGAGAGCGTTCTCTTCGATGATGGGACCCCGAGCAGTGTTGATCAAATACGATTCAACTTTCACATGCGCAAACGTTTCTTGATTAAGCAAATGATAACTGGTTGGGTTCAGGTCACAGTTCACACTGATGAAGTCAGCAATGGACAATAACTCCTCTAACGCGACCATCTCTACATCATGCTCAGCCAGAAAATCCGGCTCTACCTTCCGGATATCGTTCCCAAGCAGTTTCATCCCAAAAGCGTCAGCGCGCCTGAGTACTGCTTTCCCTATGTTCCCCACACCAATCACACCCAGGACACACTCACTGAGTGACCTGCCCTGGACTTTTTGCCATTTTCCTTTCTTCATCGCTCGATCCAGCCAGGGTTGATTTCGCGCAAAAGCGAGCATGTAGCCCAGGACAGTATCCGCTACAGGTAGTGTGAATGCGTTTGGCGTGTTTCCAATCACAATTCCCAAACGCGCACACGCTTCCTGGTCAATGGAATCAATCCCTGTCCCCCATTTTGAAATCACTTTCAACCGGGGCGAACAAGCTTCTAAAACTTCTTCTGTGTATTGGTCGTCCCCACAAATCGTGCCATCAAACGTACCGGCATATTGGAGCAATTCCTTTTCCTCAAGGCGCTCTTTTACTTCCGGCTGAATAACTTTCAAATCATGATCTTCGAGAACTGGAAGGAAACGCTCCATTTCTGGTTGCATATAGGGTGCGGTTAAGAGGATCGTTTTCATTGATCTCCTTCTTTTTTATGTTCCATCAAACATTCAGCAACTTGAAAATCCAATTCCGTGTCAATATCCCACGCTTCTTCCGGGACTATTTCATACAGAAAGGGTTTTTTTCCAATCCTGTGATTTTGTGTTATAAAGCCATTCTTTGAGAATATGTATAAACAAGAGTTCTCTTCGTAAACAGGCGGAAGGTCCTGCGTCTGGAGCAGCTCCGATGGGTCATGATTAATGGCGCTGCCTTCCTCAGTGTACAACCTTGTATAGAGGCGAGTCACACTGAACAAGGAATCAAATTCAGGTACGCTCTTGAAAAACCTCTCAATCGCTGTGCTTATCGTTTCGGCTTTTAAAAAAGGATTTGTGCTGTGCGTCTGTAAAAAGAACTCAGCATCCCGTTGGTTGATATCATGGGATATGATTTCATTCATAGATATGGCATCCCCAGACAAGTGCTGAGGACGATCCAGAATGGTCACAGAGGGAAAATGGGATGTCAAACCTTTTTTGATAATTGGACTGTCTGTGTCCACAATAATTTCTTGAATTTCAGATACTTCAAGAAGGGTTGCGAGAATGTGGTGAAAAAGGGGTTTTCCAGCCAATGGACGAAAGTTCTTCCCTGGAACCCTCTGGGAGTGATGCCGCATGGGTACTAAAGCAATCATATCAGTCATAAGGATGTTTTTCCTTTCCGGAAGTTGATTCATATTCAATCGGTTCGACAGCGCGAGCTGTGGAAACCTTCTCTGAAAGGATGTGAGGAGGATAATAAAATTGTTTATGTAATTGAGAATCTACCTTTCCAGAATACCTATATCCCCGCCATGTACCCAAGTACTGCAGAAAACGAAATAACAGGATATCAGCCCACTCGCTAAACAACTTTTTATCCTTATAAGCTTGAGATAGATCAGCCGCCGATTTCCTAGCCCACATGCTTAAAAAGTTCCGTAAGGTAAAATGGCTCTGCGGAAGAATTTGTTTCAAAGCTACGGCTTCACGCCGGTACCGATTGTACACTTGAGCAAATGTTTCGTCATGGGCGTGGATAATCTCCGCTTCCGCCACATAAGAAATCTCGTACCCTTCTTCACTGACCCAGCTGCTCCAGGCAATGTCTTCCAATCCGGTTAAACTTTCGTCATAAGGATGCTGTTCCCATAACGACCGCCGTATCGCGGCATTCGCATTGTGCGTGTATGGTTGGCCTTGTTTTGGCTGACTGTTATTTGGAAAATAACGCTGGAAAAATTGCAGTTCGGAGTAGTGATTACTCTCTCCTCCCCGTTGTTTGCCATACGTTACCCCGACACAGGGATCGCTAAAAGGGGCGGCCATTAGCTCCAACCAGTCGGGATACACCGGATAACAATGCGCGCTGATGATGACGATAATCTCTCCACAGGCGTGTTCAATGCCCAGATTCAATGAGCGTCCGAAGGTGAATTCATCCGGGGAAATATCCACGATTCTCGTTGGATATCGAGATGCAATGGCCCGTGTGGCATCTGTGGAACCCGAATCCACAAGGATAATCTCCCAGCTTTTCATGGACTGGGCCATGATCCCTTCTAATAGGCGGCCGATATGCTCCTCTTCATTAAAGGCTCGGATGACAATGGAACACTTTGGACGGGCGCTGTTTTTCTCAACTTCGATCATGAATACTCACCTGGACATATTTACAAGAAAGCTGATCCCTCAACAGATGAGGAAGAATACATCAGGACAGATCCTCCAAGGCTTATCTCATCAGAAAACATCCGCAAACGCTTCAAATATGGGGGCAAACTTTTGATTTAGATATTCAATCGTATCCGGCTGCAGCTTATCTGCATAGTCGCCGGGTTCACCTTTGCGGATATGTCTAAATTTGTTTTCACCTTGCGGTTGAACGCTTTTGTTGTATTCAATGAGTTCAGAAAATACCTGATCACTGATCTCCAACTCACAAGCATTCAGCAAAGCGGTCAACCAACCTTCAAAATCAGATGTCATTTCTTCATAAGAGGTAAGGTGAATTTCCGGGTATGAGTCGCACAAAGAGGTTTTATACCGGTGTAAGATATTGAAAACGCGATCACTCTGAGAAATGACATGTTCATCAATCGTCATCTTTAGCGCAGAAGCCCTATGGTCGATATATTCTTGATGTCGGTTACTGGTCAGAGGGGGAATAGAATGACTGAAAGCGATGGAATAATACCAAGATACGAGGATATCCCTTGGATCTCGCACCATCAGAACGACCTTATATTTCTCTAAATCCTTAATTCCAGGGACATATCCCCCAAACGCTGAATACAAATAGCCTTTTGGTTTAAAGATATGGGCATATTTTGTCATATCTTCTTTACTCATTCCAGTCAGGTAAGGAAATTCAGTGTAAAAGGCATATTCATTTATATGAACAGGGATTATGTCATTTTCAGCAGCTGCTTTTTTCAAAATCTTTTTTGTGAATTGGGTTGCTGCCTTATTCAATGAAAAATGAATGATACTGGGGTGTTGATTATCCGTATTATGATCCCCTGCAATCAATTTCCGCTCCACCCCAAATCGCCTATTCAAGAAAATGGAGAACAAGATTGGATTCTTGAAGATGATAGATTTTGCAAATGCTTTCGACTTAGAGAGAATGGATTCCATATTCATCGTCATTCGCCTGTCCGTGCTGCATCTGGTTTTACGTTTTTCTTATTCCACTCTACCTAATTCCCCCCTAAAAACAGCTCAGAATTCCTTAGGTTCCTTGTCAAGCACAAACGGTTCCCCATTTAGGATACCATCCACCAAGGTTTTTATCGTCGGGGATTTTTCTGGCTTCAGTTTATTTATTGGGAATTTTTCCAACTGCACATAACTCGGGTCAGGATGAGTGATCAGGTATTCTTCAAACGGTAAAGATACCTTAAATAATTGATAATACAAAAATCGACGGGCGTTATTAGAAAACTCTTCAGGCACCTCAATCCGCTCAGATTCCAGAAGGTCATATGCTTTCCGGAGATAATTTTTCTTAGAATCAGGATAAAACACAATTGGATATTGGGTATAGCGCGCTTTACCCCCGCATAAGACCGGAGCCCCTAAAAGGCTCGCCTCCAGGCCAATGGAAGAATTTATACCATCACGAACTTCGACCTGCGGATGAGTTCATAAGAGGAAAAGAGTTGGTTCGGACCAATAAAAATTACATTATCCCTTTCATCAAGCCTGTTAGATTTCACCCATGCCTCTACTGTCTGCTTACTTTCTTTGCCCTCTCTCAATTCGTCCGGATGCGCCCTGATGACAAACAAGTTATCAGGATGATCTTTTATGATCCCCAACAGGGTATCCAACCAATCAAACATACTGGAAAAAATCGTGTTCGCAAAAGCCTGGCTTGTGTCAAAAACTACATTTGTGAAAATTGGGATTACCTGTTTATATTCCTCAATCTTTTTTATGATTTCATCATCCAGTGACCTCATGTCAGGCCAAAAATGTATGCCAGCCATGGTGAAATCACCTTCAAATCTGTTTTCCAAATAGGCATCCAATCGCTCATTCTGCTGTTCAGATAACTGGAACGCATCCGGGATATGAATCGGATACGCGGTTGCATCCCCATCTGTAAAAAACCCGGAATACGGGCGGAGTCCTACTTCATATGTAATAACGCGGGTCTCGTGCTGTTGGGCCACCCATCGCACCGTGGCCTCTGGATACTGCAAGCCATTGAAAACAATGACCGACTGGGGTTGCTCCCTCTGCAAGACCTGACGGAATTTCTCTGCGATGTTATGAGCGGATAATATATAGGAAGAAAGCAAGTATCTCGTGATTTGATTGTCTTGTAGATCGTGCCGGCGGAGTGCCCAACGCAAACTTGGAACTGTTAAAGGCCCCAGTGGTCGATCTTGATAATGGAAAACTTTGAGCTCTGATACACTCAAACCATCCAACTTCGATTTTAACTCCTGATTTTCATGATAATCAAACCATGCGGTAGAAGCTGATCCAGTGAATCGCCTGGTATCCGCAACACACCCCCTGCACGGAGGAGGATCGTCAGGGTCACCTAAAACCGTTCCCAGCACACAGTGGCTCATTCCTGCACGACATGCAAAACGAACTACAGGAACCCCCGCCAGTTGCACTGCCCAACTTGTAATGAGAGAAAAAGCAGCATTTTGACTCAAACCACGCAGGCGAGTTGAAGCGTTAAAGAAAATCACAGGACTCTTTTCAGCGTCCGCTCGGGAATGAGCCATTATCTTTCGGTTAGTTCTGTGTACCCGCCTGAAAAGTCGAAATCTTATAGATATTTGCTTGATTTTACGGAGTAGTTTTTTTAACATCCTCTCCTACTAAATCATTCATGTTGAGTTGTTAAATACTTTTCGCCTTCTTTTACTTTACGCTTCATAGTCGCTGGTTCATTTAAATTACGTTTCAAAATTACCAGGAAGGCTACGAATCCTTTTTATATCGACCCCTGACAGGCAGCGTGTCTTTTCTTCGTAATTTCTCAAGGCTTGGGATTTCACTTTCATAGACCGTTTTTACCCCATCTCCCAAGGCCTCTTCCACAACACGAATGTACTTAACAAGTTTGCGGACACCGCCCGGTTCTACCGAGGCAGCCTGATCAGAGCCCCACATCGCTCGATCCAGCGTGATATGGCGTTCCACAAGGGAAGCCCCCAAGGTCACAGCAGCAATGGTCGTGGGCAGCCCAACCTCATGACCCGAATATCCAATCGGACAGGGATACATATCCCGTAAGGTTTCAATCATACGCAAGTTTAGTTGATCCGGAGGACAGGGGTAGGTGCTTGTGCAGTGAGCTATCACCAGGTTTTCCATATCTAAAATATCAACAGCTGCCTGGATCTGTTCCATCTCCGACATCCCTGTCGACAATATGATGGGTTTGCCCTGCTCCCTAAGCTTTTTTAATAATGCGGAATCAGTCAGTAAAGCAGAGGGGACCTTATGAGCGACAAGATCAAATTGCTCTAAAAAATCGACAGAAGGCTTGTCCCAGGAAGACGCAAACCATTCAATGCCTTTCAAATCGCAGTAGTCTGCGATCTCCTCGAATTCCTCCAGTCCAAATTCCACCCGATCCCTGTATTCCATATACGTAATATACCCCCAGGGAGTATGCCGCATCTTATCCTGCTGTTCCTCGGGCACACAAAGCTCGGGTGTTCTTTTTTGAAACTTTACCGCATCACAACCCGCATCTACCGCAGCGTTGATCAATTGTTTCGCGATATCGATATCCCCATTGTGATTGATACCGATTTCAGCGATAATATATGCTGGATGGCCCTCTCCAACCCAACGATTTCCCAGCTTTATTTCACGTTCCATAAAGGTTTCCTCCATACACCATCAATTTTCCTGCTTTTTTTGCTTGATGATCAAATCAGCTAACTCCCGAACTGCGCCATATCCCCCATTCTTACTTAATATAAAATCTGCTTTTTCCAACACTTTCGGATGGGCATCTGCCACCGCAGCCGCTCTCCCAACGATGGGGAAACACGGTAAATCATTGATGTCATTCCCCAGGTAGACAACTTCTTGGGTAGGTATTTGTTTTTCTTTTAAGAGAGATTTCAAGGCGGCTCCTTTATCCTTTATCCCCTGCTGCACGGGAACGTTAAGTTTTCTCGCCCGGGCAGAAACAACAGGATTTTCTTCTGTGGAAAGGATGATCACCTCAACTCCCGATTCTTTTAATAACGCGACCCCCATCCCATCCCCTCTATGAGCTGCTACTGCCTCTTCTCCCACCTGATTCACGTAAACGCGATTATCGGTCAGCACTCCATCAAAATCTAAAACCACCAAGCTGACATCCCGCAGAGTGGTTCCGCCAGCTCCAGCCGGAGAGACGATATCTCCACCTAGTTTTTGCAAACGCCATTCAGCCAGCTTCCAATCCAACGGGGTATCCAGATCCACGCTGAAGCGAGGCTTGATATGATAAGGAAAAATCTTGGTCCCACTCATAGATCCGTTCAGGATGGTTTCAGATCTGATCACATCGATATGACCGGTCTGCCAATATGTATCAGGAAGATCCTGCCGAGGCATATTAAATGGTTCCTCAAAATCATTCTCAAGCAGGGGGATCATGCGGCCACCTTGACCGATCTTCCACATCTTAAATGGGTTCTGTTTGGAGGGCACAACTCCCCGGACCGAAGACGCTTGCGGATGATCAAGAATAACCTGCACTGCCCCATCCACTAGCCCTGGAGGACGAAAAGGGCTCGTGGGGCGCAGCTGCACAACAACCTCCGGCCGATAGTTTTCTTCATCAGCAAGCCACCTAAGGGCGTGCTGGAAAACCGGCAGGTCCATGGTATCATCCTGAGCAAACTTTGCTGGCCTGAGAAACGGGGCTTCGGCGCCGTAGGAAACGGCGATCTTCGCGATTTCTTGATCATCTGTAGAAACCACCGTCCTGGTCACGAATGAGGACTGCAAGGCCGCTTCAACACTATACGCAATGAGGGGGTGGCCTCCCATGAGTTTAATATTCTTGCGGGGGATGCTTTTCGATCCTCCACGGGCTGGAATTAAAGCCAGGACCTCTACCATGCTGTCCACCCCCCATCCACCACTAAATTTGCCCCTGTCATGTAGCTGGAAGCGTCCGACGCCAGAAAGACGACCGCACCTTTTAATTCATGTGGATACGCCATTCTTCCCAGGACGGTCCGCCTCGCATATGCCTCCTTAAATGCCGGGTCATGCTCCCGTTCGACTCCGCCCGGCGTGAGCGCATTGCAACGAATCTCCGTACCTGCGTAATATGTGGCAATATAGCGGGTCAGCCCTAATACCCCGGCTTTGCTGACTGTGTAATAAACCGGTTTAAATTTCCTGGGTTTCCCGAGCGATTCATATAAACGCTGATCAGGTCCTGTAATACCGTAGGTGGAACAAAGGTTAATCAGCGAGCCTTTACCATTTTCTTTCATGATTTTGGCAGCCGCCTGGCAGGTCAGAAACATCCCAGTCAGATTAACATCCATAGCCTCCCGCCAGGATTGCAGGGGAAATTCCTCAAAAGACGTGACGTGCTGGGAAGCGCTCCCCCCTTCAAATTTGGGGTCTAAAGCCGCGGAATTGACCAGGATATCTAAATGGCCAAATTTATCTACGGTGAAATTTACCATCTCCCGGACTGATTCCGGATCTGCGATATCGACGCCTATCCCAGCTGCAGCTCCCTGCCTGCGGTTTAGATCTTCAGCAAATTGAACCGCTGCATCCCGATCAATATCTGCCACAACTACATCAGCGCCAGCCTCAGATAAAGCTTCGCAAAATTGTTCTCCCAGAAATCCAGCCCCTCCGGTGACTAAGGCTGTTCGACCTGAAAGGTCAAACAATTCATCAACCTCTTTCATATAGGACTCCCGTTCCAGTTTGGAGCAATGGAAATAGGATGCCGCATCACATGCTTGTTGCCGTGCATCCATCCCCCCTGGTCACTCAGTAAGCGTGGCCGTAAACCCATCCGGTTTCAAAAACCTGTGCTCTTCCAGGTAATCCACGATCTCTTCCGCGCATTCTTTTGGTGTTCTATCAACAGTATTGATGACGATTTCCGCGTTCTTTGGCTCTTCATAAGGATCATCAATACCTGTGAAGCCTTTGATCTCACCACTGCGGGCCTTGGCGTACAACCCCTTGACATCTCTCTCTTCACAAACTTCCAGAGGGGTACTCACATACACCTCAACGAATTTATCCGCACCCACCATCTTCCGGGCTTCATTCCGCGTTTTACGATACGGGCTGATGGCCGCGCAGATCGCTGTGCCATTGTGCCGGGCGATTTCTCCCGCCACAAAACCGATACGGAGAATATTCGTGTCCCGATCCTCTTTGCTGAACCCTAATCCTTTTGAAAGGTGGGTTCGAACGACATCGCCATCGAGAGTGGTCGCTTGTCGTCCCCGTTCCAGGAGCATAGGGGTCAATGCGTTGGCAATGGTGGATTTCCCGGATCCACTCAAGCCGGTGAACCAGATACACAGCCCTTGTTTATGCCGCGGGGGATATGTTTCCCGAAGGATATCAGCCGTTTCTTGACGGGTGAACCAGGAAGGTAGCTCTTTGCCATTGGCAAGATAATCTTCCCGGACTTGTGTCCCGGATATATAAACTGCTTTTGCATTTTCCGGAGCTTCTTCCCTGGAGATATACCGATCTTCTTCTTCAAGGTAAACCAGTTCATCAAACTTTACAGCGGTAACACCGATCTCATCCCGGTACTGATCCATCATTGTCTGGGCCTCATATGGACCGTAAAATGGTTTCCCGTTGCTGTCCTCACCGGGTCCCGCGTGATCGCGCCCGACGATGAAATGATCCGCGCCATAATTCCTGCGGATAATGGCATGCCACAAAGCTTCCCGCGGACCTGCCATGCGCATCGCCAGGGGCAGTAAACTCAACACCGTGTTGTCTTCATAATAACTTTCTACCAAAGCCTTATAAACACGAACGCGAGTGAAATGGTCCACATCGCCAGGTTTAGTCATTCCAACCACAGGGTGGATCAAAAGGCTCCCTCCCACACGCTCCTGGGCTCTTTTTGTTAATGCCTCATGGACGCGGTGCATCGGATTTCTGGTTTGAAATGCAGTGACATGTTCATTGCCAATCTTTTCAAGTAAAGATCGAACCTCACGTGGCGAATGCCGAATATCTAAAAAATCATAATAAATTGGCATCTGGATTACGTTTAATTCCCCGGAGATACACAGATCTCCCCAGTGCTCCATCTCAGAAACCAGGGGGTGGCGGGGATCGGTGGAACCTAACACCAAACGCGCCTCCCGCTTGGGGTCCCAACGGAAAACCTGCTCTATACGCATCACAGCGATGATATAGTTTCGGGAGTCTCGAAGTGTAATCCACTCTCCTCGCGTAGGGAGCTCCTCCTTATTAATCGTCAATGTGATGGGGATTGGAAATAGGGTCCCATCCTCCAAACGCATTTCTGTCAGTACACGCTGGTAATCATCCTCTCCCATAAACCGGTCTAAAGGTGAAAAGCCGCCGACCGCAAGAAGCTCCAAATCGTGCAAAGCGCGGTCTGTGAGCTGGATAGATGGATATTGGTTCGCTCGTTCGATCCACCCATCACGTTCCTCATTTGAAACCAACAAATTCACTAGTTCCCCACCGTAGGGGCTTGTTATTTTTCCCTCTTTGCTCATAATTCTCTAATAGCTCCTTATCTGATTAAAGCAGTACCTTTTCATTCAATATTACTTTTTTTCATGTCAAATATCGACTGCATATCATAACACAAGCCAGTCTTTTTTCAAACATCCATCCCTTTATGCCAGGCCTAATCATTAGAACAAAAGCAAACAAACCTTGATAACGAATACGGGAAACTTAATCTGATCGATCTCCACGTTTAGATGCGTTTTGTTATTTTCCTGGCATGTCAAGATGCTGCTGCAGACAAAGATCGTGAATTTATAAACCACATTAGCCAGTGCGATGATTCCCTTTGCCTGGAGGATTTCAATGAACAAAGCTCCATGTTCAACCCCAGTGACAATCCGGACCACAATAAAAGAAACAGCTCAACGGAAAAGTTCTGGAACAGAAAATGGACCAATTTTTGGATGACCACAGATAAATATTGGATGATTTTTAATATGAGTAATCCTTTCTTTATCCAAAAATCTGTATCCTCCCAGACTTTGCTGATTTTTTTATGGCTGCTATGATCTCTTGGACACGCATTCCATCATCCAGAGAGCAT
>JGI1689J12820_1000123_pt1 | contig 13580 bp, 15 predicted proteins | sample PRCRCaboRojoPR_6_FD_12820 | JGI IMG/M metagenome (IMG submission 12820)
GGGCGGGCGGCCGCGCCGGCGGAAACCTATCTCGCGACCGGGATGGCGGCGCTGGCACTGGCGCTCTACTTCGGACTCCGAACGCACGAGTCGCTCTACGACCGGCGCTGAGCGCCGCGCCTCGTCCCCGACGTGCGCGTGTGCTCGTGCGTTCGACCGAGTGTCTCGCCCGCGTTCTTCCTCCCGTCCCTGACCGAACGGCGGTCGACACGCGGACGATTTTTCCTCGCCTCTCCCCCGAAAACCCGCGAATGTTTCCACTCGAAGCACCGTTTCGGTAATATAACGAATCTTCATCCCGATAACCACACCTTTAAGTCCGAGATGACGTTACACAGGTCCGTATGTCAGACGACCGCTCGAACCTGGATCGTCGCAGGTTCCTGAAAGGCTCCGCTGTCGCGGCAGTCTCGATGGGACTCGCGGGATGTGGCGGCCAGAACGGAGGGGGAGAGTCCCCGACCGAGACCGAAACGACCGAGGAAACCACGACGCAGGGGACGCCGACGGACGCGCCCGACGACGCCCAGATACAGGAGGGAGGCGTCTTCAACTTCGGGATGGGAACCGCTCCGAAGGGCATCAACCCGCTCGCGACGTCGTCGTCGTACTCGTGGAACATCCTCGATCTCGTCTACGAGTACGGGACCTACACGGACCCGGTGAACTTCGAGGTCCACCCGAGCGTCTACACCGACTGGACGTCCGAGGAACTCGACGAGACCGGCGAGAACGACCAGCCCAACGTCAAGGTCTACTTCGACGTCCGCGACGGGCTGACGTTCAACGACGGCGAGGAGCTCACCCTCGACGACGTCGTCTTCACGTACCGGTACATGATGGAACAGAAGCCGGGCCGGTACGTCTCCACCGTCAACCCCATCCTCGAGGTCAAGAAGTCCGACGGCGACTGGGACGTCGAGATGACGCTCAACAAGCCCATCGGCACCTACGCCTCCTCGCAGCTCCAGATCCCCATCCTGCCGAAACACCAGTGGGAGGGCGTCGAGGACTTCAAATCCTTCGAGCCCCAGAACAACGGCGGTCCGGTTGGTCTGGGTCCCGGCGTCGTCACGAGATACCAGCCCGACACGGCCGTCGAGGTCAGCTTCGCGGAGCGCGAAGGCGAGTACACGCTCGGTGACCTCGACTACCGCAGCGACATCCAGGGGATCATCAGCGGCGGTCCGTTCCTCGACGCGGTTCGATTCAAGATCTACGGCAGCGAGTCCGCGCTCAACCAGGCGTTCCTGCAGGGCGAGATCGACTCGCTGTTCGACACCATCCGCACGTCGAGGATCGAAGACGTCCAGGACGCCGAGGGCAAGTCCCTCGTCGACGGCTTCGACACGGGGTACGCTCACTACTCGCTGAACCTCCGCACCCAGCCCCTCGACGACATCTCGTTCCGGCAGGTGCTCGGGTTCGCGTTCGACGACGTCTACTGGACCGAGCGGCTCCAGCGGGGCTACGTGCAGGAGGGCGACTTCGTCATGCCGCCCGGCTACAAGGCGGTCCGTCCGGAGACGGGATCCGACCAGGAACTCCTCTCCGGGAACTCCACGCAGGCGTTCCACTTCCGGCAGTCTTCGGCCGGCGTGCCGGACGTCGAGGGCATCCGCGCGTTCCTCACCGAGGGCAAGGCCATCACCGGCGAGAGCGGCACGTACGTCGGCCAGGAGTACCCCGGGAGCCTCAGCGGTGTGACGGCGAGTCAGACCGAGTCGAAGTACGAGTACAGCTTCGGTGAGCCCCAGACGTCGCTCCTCAAGCAGAACGAGAACGCCGACAAGGAGCTCCGCGTCGACGGCCAGACGATCACCGAACTGAACGGCGGCGAACCGCTCACCATGTACGTCTACCCGGCCAAGGAGACGCCCCAGACCGCCAAGATGGTCGAGACGTACATCAACTCGCTCCAGCGGATCGGTATCCCGATCGAGCGGACGGTCATGTCGTTCAACACGATGCTGACGAAGGTCTACGGAGAGGAGGACTTCGACATCTTCCCGATGTCGTGGAGCAGCCTCTCGCCGTTCGCGACCAGCACGCTCTACTCGCTGTTCCACAGCGACAACGCAGACGACCACTCCACGACCGACGCCGGCGACAGCAAGAACACCAGCACGCTGTTGAACAACCCGATGGGCTACGGGCTGTTCGACGACGCCAGCGCCGACGACCTCATCATGGAGGCCCGGACGACGATGGACACCGAGCAGCGCAACCAGCTGGCGCGGCAGGCGGTCGAGAAGATCTACCTCGACTTCCCGACGATGATCACGAGCTACAGCGTGAAGAAGTGGCCCGTCAACTCCGCCGACTGGTCCGGATTCATCGGCAACATCCCCGGCCCCGGCAGCGCGTACCTGGCCGACCAGTTCATGCAGATCCACCAGACGTCCGAGTGATCACCGCCCGGCCCGACGAGACCGACCCCGACCACCCTGTCGCGGTCTAGCGTATCGGGGCTCTCGCGGACCCGTCACATTCAAATCGATCCTCTGGTGATACCGATACGACCCGTGCCCTTTACTCACGATGACTAGAATCAGTGGACGCTACCTGGCGAAGCGAATCGTGGTTTCGTACCTCACCCTGCTGGTGATTATGTCGCTTCTGTTCGTCCTGCTCCGCAGCATGCCGGGGTCGTTCATTTCGAGCATGATCCAGCCCGGAATGACCGCCGAACAGATAGAGCGCATCAGGGAGACGTGGGGGCTGAACGAACCGCTCTGGCAGCAGTATCTCAAGTTCATGATCAACTATCAGACCGGCGAGTTCGGTCGCTCCCCGACGTGGAACACGCAGGTCTGGGACCTGATGATCCGCCGGATGCCCCGGACCCTCATCCTCTTCGGAGCGACGTTCATCCTCGGCTACATCATCGGCCCGCTCGTCGGGATGTATCTGGGCTGGTGGCGCGGCAGCACCCGCGACAAGACGATCTTCACCGGCTCGCTCCTGATGTACTCGATGCCCTCGTTTTGGATCTCCTGGCTGTTCATCTGGGTGCTGAACTACGAGCTGGATCTCCTCCCGAGCACGTACATGTTCACGCAGTTCCCGGAGTTCGAGTGGACCGCCTTCACCGTGATGCGAGACGTGCTCTACCACCTCGCGCTCCCGATGATCAGCCTCACGTTCATCGGCTGGGTCGGGGCGATGCTCATCATGCGCCCCTCGATGAACAACGTCACCGACGAGGGGTACGTCTTCCTCGCCCGCGCGAAGGGACTCTCCGAGCGAACCGTGATGATCAAACACGCGGCGAGAAACGCGCTCATTCCGGTCGCGACCGGCGCGATCATCGGACTGGCGTTTCTCATCGACGGCTCGGTCATCATCGAGAACGTCTTCTCGTGGCCGGGCATGGGACAGGTCATCGTCACGGCGGTGCTCAACCGCGACTTCCCGGTTGCGCAGGCCGCGTTCTTCATGATCGCCACCCTCATCGTCGTGATGCGGCTGTTGACCGACGTCGTCTACACCTACCTCGACCCCCGGATCAAGTTCGGAGGGGACTGACAATGGCAACCGAAAGCTCCTCGCAGCAGTCGAACGTCGAATCGCTCAAAGAACGGTGGCGGCCTCGCATCGAGCGGTTCCGGCGTGGCTGGTCTCGCTTCACCGAACACCGCATCGGTGTGCTGGGGCTCGTCATCCTCGCCGTCTTCACGGCGTGGTCGATCGCGCCGTCGCTGTTTGCACCCCACTCGACGCAGTGGACCGCGTATCTCGGCGAACCTCCCCACGACGCCCGCCTGACGGCAGAACAGGTCCGCTCGCTCCCGCACGCCCCTGCCTTCGGCGATCCGTTCTTCGCGCCGCTTGGCACGAACGCGAACGGGAACGGCATCGCGTCGCTCGTCGTCTACTCCGCGCGCACCGCGATGTACATCGGGCTGGCCGCGGGGACGCTCTCGAGTCTCGTGGGCGTCCCGCTGGGGCTGATCTCGGGGTTCTACGGCGACACGTGGATCGACGAGACCATCCAGCGGTTCGTCGACATCATGTACGGCCTCCCCTTCCTGCCGTTCCTCATCGTGCTGGTGGCGGTCAGGGGCATCACCACCACGAACATCATCATCGGCATCGCCGTCACGTCGTGGCTCAACAACTGCATCACCATCCGCGGCGAGACGCTCTCGCTCCGGGAGCGCGCGTACGTCGAGGCGGCGAAGGTCGGGGGCGCGAGCGACACCCGGATCATCTTCCGACACATCATGCCGAACGTCCTCCCGATCGCGTTCGTCTTCCTCGCGCAGGACGCCGCCGGGGCCGTCATCGCGCAGGCGTCGCTGGCGTATCTCGGCCTCGCGGACTTCACCGCGAACTCCTGGGGACTGATGCTCCAGAACATCAAGGCCTCCGGCTACGTCTTCGAGGCCTGGTGGTGGCTCCTGCCGCCGGGTATCATGCTGATGCTGCTCGCGGCGGCGTTCTACTTCATCGGCTTCTCGATGGAGGACGTCACGAACCCTCAGCGATAACATGACGCTACTAGAAGTAAACGACCTCTCGATCAGGTATCGAGTCGACGACGACGAGGCGGTCCACGCGGTCGACGACGTCTCGTTTTCGATCGAGCGCGGCGAGACCTACGGCCTCGTCGGCGAGTCCGGCTGTGGCAAGACGACGATGGCAAAGAGCGTCGTCGACCTGCTCGACGCGAACGGCTACGTCGAGAGCGGCGAACTCTGGTTCGACGGCACGCTCCCGGAGTGGGAAGACGAACGCGGCGAGCCCCGGCGCGAGATAATCGAAGACGACCGGTACCCCGTCCGCGAGGACGGCATGACGGATCTCGCCGCTCTCGACGAGACGCAGATCCGCGACGTCCGCTGGCGCGACATCGCCATCATCCCGCAGAGCGCGATGAACTCGCTCAACCCGGTGTACAAGGTCGGCGACCAGATCACCGAGGCGATTCTCCGCCACGAGCCGGAGACGACGAAGGCGGAAGCCGACGAGCGCGCCCGCGACCTCCTCGAACGCGTCGGGATCGAACCGGACCGGGCCGACGACTACGCCCACCAGTTCTCCGGCGGGATGAAACAGCGCGCCGTCATCGCGATGGCGATGGCCTGCAACCCCGATCTCCTGATCGCCGACGAACCGACGACCGCACTCGACGTCATCATCCAGGACCGGATCCTGGAGGAACTGGAGAACATCCAGGAGGAGTTCGGCGTCTCCATTCTGGTCATCAGCCACGACATCTCGGTCATGGCCGAGATCTGCGACCGGATGGCCGTCATGTACGGCGGGAAGGTCATGGAGAGCGGCCGCAAGGACGACATCTTCGAGGAGACGGCCAACCCCTACACGCTCGGACTGAAAAACTCCTTCCCGACGATCACCCAGAGCGAGCAACAGCTCGTCTCGATCCCGGGGACGCCGCCGACCCTCCGCGAACCCGAGGCGGGCTGTCGCTTCCGCGACCGCTGTCCGTTCGCGGTCGAGGCGTGCGCCTCCGAGCACCCACCGATGTACGACGTCGAATCGGCCGAGACGAGCGGGCGCGCACGGGAGGCGACCGACCGACGGAGCCACCGGTCTGCCTGTCACCGCGTCGACGAACTCGAACTGCTCCGCACCGAAGCACTACAGGAGGACACATGGACCGAACAGACGATAGAGAGCCGCTAGTCGAAGTAGAGAACGTCAGCAAGCTGTTCGACATGTCTCAGGGCGTCGTCGACACCGTCCTGGGGCGCGACCCGAACCCGGTGCGAGCGGTCGACGACGTCTCCTTTACCATCGAACGCGGCGACGTCGTCGGCATCGCCGGCGAGTCCGGCTGTGGCAAGACCACGCTCGGCAAACTCCTCGTCCAGCTCTACGAGCCGACCGAGGGGTCGATCCGGTTCGACGGCACCGACGTCACCTCGATGACCACGGCGCAGGAACGCGAGTTCCGCCAGCGGGTCCAGATGATCTTCCAGGACCCCTTCGAGTCGCTCAACCCGCGGATGACCGTCTACGACACGGTCGCCGAGCCGCTGAAGCTCAACGACATCGGCGAGGGTTACGACGACCGCCGCGAGCGCGTCAGGGACGTCCTCAACGACGTCGGACTCGCGCCGGCCGAGGTCTACCTCGACTCCTTCCCGGACGAACTCTCCGGCGGCGAACGCCAGCGGGTCGCCATCGCGCGAGCGCTCGTGGTCGACCCCGACTTCGTCGTCGCCGACGAACCGGTCTCGATGCTCGACGTCTCCATCCGCGCGGGCGTGCTGAACCTGATGAAGCGGCTGCAAGACGAGTACGACCTCACCTACCTCTTCATCAGCCACGACCTCTCGCTCATCCGGTACATGTGCGACCGGGCTGGCATCATGTATCTCGGCAACATGGTCGAACAGGGCCGGACGGACGAACTCGTCGAGGACCCGAAACACCCCTACACCGAGGCGCTGTTCGACGCGGTTCCGGACGTGGAACTCGGCGACGAACGGCGGCGCGCCAACGCGACGGGCGAGGTGCCCTCGCCGCGGAACCCGCCGTCGGGCTGTCGCTACCACCCGCGGTGTGCCCACATCATCCCGCCGGACGGCTGGACCGGTTCCCAGGAGGCGTTCCGGCGCGCGTTCCAGTTCAAGCTGAAGGTCCGCCGCGGCGAACTCGGGCCGGGGTCGGTCGACGAAGGCGTCGCCGACGACCCGGAGGAGCTCGTCGCCCACGGTCTGACCCTCGACGTGCCCGACGAGTACCAGAGCCGCACGGAGGTCGAGACCGGCGGGCACCGCGTGGACCTCTCGGCGGTCGATCTCCCGCCCGACGCCCGGCAGGTCCTGCTCGACGCGGCCCAGTCCATCTTCGACGGCGACGTCGAGAGCGCGGCCGCGGCGCTCGACGAGCGATTCACGACGGTCTGTGAGAGCGACCGTCCCGCACCACGTCCCGCGGACGGGCGCGACGTCGCCTGTCACCTGTACGACGGCGGCGGGCCGGGGGCGACCGACTCGCGCGTCGGCGCGCCGACGGACGACTGACGAGCCATGCCCCGCTCCTCACGCACTCAGACCCTCCTGCTCTCTGTCTTCGGCGCGCTGCTGCTCGTCAGCGTGACCGCGTTCGCGTTCACCTTCGAGTCCCAACTCGCCTGGCAACACCGCGACGCGATCGCGACCGAGGTCGAGGGCGTCCGCCTCGTCGCGGGCGGCGAGGCGCCCGACGTCGAGATGAACGTCACGGTCGAGAACCCGACGGGGAGAGCCGTCACGCTGACCGGTGCCGCGCTCGTCGTCTACGAGGGTGCGCCGCCGTTCGAGGACGACCGGCAGCTGTCGGTGCCTCGAACCGCCTCGGTCCCGCGGACGACGGTCTCGGCCGGCGAGTCCGAGACGGTGACGGTCACCGCACGGGCAGGGAACGTGACGCGTGCGCGGCGCGCGATCGCACGCGGGACCGCGACGCCCTCCGGAACGCTCGAGGTGGAACTGGTGGGGCGGGGGTTCACCGTCGATGTCTGACCGAACGTGGACGCTGGTCGACGTGCTCGCGCGCCCGGCGGAGGCGAGTTACCGGCGGAGGCGCGTCCGGGTGGCCGCCGTACTGTACGTCGGCGTCCTCGCCGGCGTCGTCGGCGCGCTGGCGATGTACCCGTTCCGGATGATAGAGATCGCCCCCGCGTGGGCGAGCGAGAACGCGCTGGCCGCCGTCACGCTCACGTCCGGCGTCCTCGTCAAGTTGCTCTGTGAGCAGCTGCGGGCGAGCGTGGCCGCGTTCGTCGTCGCGTCCGCGGTCGGCGCCGTGGCCGCCATCGCGCTCCGGGTGCTGCCGTATCTCCTGTTGGGGCTCCCGCCGCTCGGTGGCTACGCGCTGCTTCCCGTCGCGGGCGACACGCTCACGTTCGTCCTGTTCGGCCAGTTCCCGCTGCAGTTGACCGGCTACCTCGTCGGCGTCGTCTACGACGGCGCGCGGGCCTGAACGCCCGGGACACGCCCCAACGAAGGACCTATTGGCCGCGACTGACAACGGCGAGTATGCAGAAAGACGTCCCGACCGAGGAGAAGTCGTTCCGGGAGCGAGGGACGTACGCGAACCACGGCGGCGACCCGACGCTCGCGTCGTACCTGTCCTCGCTGTTTTTCGTGCTCTCGGTGCCCGTCTTCGTGCTTCTGGCCTACGCCGGCTACTGGACGGACCTCTACGGCGAGCCGATGGTCGTGCCGGCGTTCGGCGGGCTACTCGTCGGGTCGCTCGCCGTCGCCTTCGCCCTGATGCACGTGCTCACCGGGCGGTGAGAGGGGACGGTACCCACGGGGGGCGCGGAGGCCGCCGTCAGTACCACTTGTCCTCGTACTCGCACTCGACGGGCTCGCTGACGACGTTCGTCGCGAGCGCGAGCGAGACGAGCGCGACGTCGTCGCCGTACGCCTCGGGGTCGACCTCGTCGCCGCTCCAGGCCGCGAGCCCGACGCCGAGTTCGACGTGCCAGTCGAAGACGGTGACGAGCCACTCCTCGGGGAGCGTTCGCTCTTCGACGTCGCCGGTGGACTGCAGTCGGAAGAGATACTTGAACGTCGTGTCCCCGCGGTCGCTCACGTCCGAGCCGGCCTCGAAGCCCGGCATCTGCGGCGTCCCGAACAGCTGAACCAGCCGATAGAGCGCCGTCCCGATGTCGTCTCTGGGACCGCGCGCCGTCGGGTCCGGTTCGAGTTCGACGTAGACGTCCTCGCGGGCCTCGCGGAGGTTTGTCTCCTCCAGCCGTTCGCCGCCGTCGAGGCGCGACTGGATGGTCTCCCGGGCGACGGGGATCAGCGTGAAGTTCCGAAGCTCTTCGACCGGGGGTGCGTCGGGGTGGTCGCGGATGTCAAGCATGGGTCAGTAGCCGAAGGTCATGAAGCCCTTGTAGCCGGCGTACGCGACGCCGACGAGCGCCAGCCCAGTGGCGATGACGGTGGCCGACTGGACGGTGGTGAGTCCCTTGTCGTTGAGACCGAAGACGAGCGTGACGCCGAGCATCGTGAAGATGTAGCCGAGGACCGCGCCGGCGATCCCGACCAGCAGAGAGGCGGCGCCGAGCGGCCCCCGCAGGGCATCTGGCACGCGCTGACGAACGGACATACGTACATGGACGGAGTCCCCGACTATTATATCTCTCGCTACGCCGACTCGCCGTCCCGGTCGGCGTCGGCCTCGTCGCCTCGGGCGTCACCGGGGGCTGTGTCCCCGAGCGGACTGAGCTCCGGGTCGAACGACGCCTCCGACTCGGCGGCCGACGAACGGTCCGCGTCGCCTGCGACGGCGTCCCGGTCGGCGTCTCCCTGGTCGTCCGCGTCGCTCGTGAGTCCGTACGATTCGGCGACCGGTCGGCGCGCAGCGTATCCGAGTGCGACGAGCACGCTCCCGAGAGCCACGAGGATCAGAACGCGAGTCGAAGTCACGGGGACGCTCCCCTCGACGACCGAGACGTGGAGCGCCTGCCCGACGAGCAGCGCGCCGACGACGAGCAGGACCGTGCTGACCAGGCCGAGGAGACGCGTCGAGAGCATACGCGGGCTGGGCGACGCGCGGTGAAAAGTCCCACGCCCTGTGGTGACCGCCGGTCCGCGGGGACGTCGGTCGGGTCCGCGACCGGACTAGCCGTCGCCGTTCTCGTCGACGACGACGACCTCGCCGTCCTCGACGGTGACGTTGATCAGCGTCTTCACGCGGTAGTCGGTGTCGTCGAGTTCGTTCGGGCCGGCCTTCTTGATGACCGCGACCACGTCGACGACGTCGGCCCCGATGTGCGAGAGCGCGTCGAGGATCGCCTTCATCGTGCCGCCGGTCGAGAGCACGTCGTCGATGACGAGCACGCGGTCGCCCTCGTGGACGTCGTTGATGTACATCTCGCTCTCGGAGTAGCCCGTCTGCTGGGAGAGCGAGACCTCTCCCTCGAGTCCGTACTGGCGCTTCCGGATGACGACCAGCGGGATGTCCGTCATCAGCGAGACGGCGGTCGAGATGTGGATGCCCATCGCCGCGGGCGTGACGATCTTGTCGACGTTCTCCAGTTCGGCCTTCCGGATGATCCGGATGACGATCTCCCGGAGGAGGCCGGGGTCGAGCATCGGCACCCCGTCGCTGATGGGGTGGACGAAGTACTGGTAGTCCTCTTTCTCGATGATGGGCGCTTCGAGGAGTGACTTCCGTAACTGGTCCATGCCGCCTGTACCGCCGGTCGGCAATAAAGAATGACGATTCGAGATACGCGTGTCGGCGGTTCTCGCGGCCCGATCATGGTCATCGACCACGACAGTCACCCCGTTTGGCAACACCTAAGTCCGCGGTGACCACAACCTACGGATCGTGACACCAGAGGTCGTTCTCGCCGTCGTCTTCCTCCCGTTTCTCGGTGCCGCACTCGCCCCACTCGTCTACCGGGTGGTCGGCGAGCAGACGGCCTACTACGCGGCGCTCGTCGCCGCCGCGACGCTCGCGCTGGTGACGAGTCTGTTCCTGGAGGGAGCCCACGGTACGGCGACGTTCGAGTGGATCCCGTCTCTCGGCGTCTCCCTGTCTTTCTACGTCGACGGGCTGGCGCTCCTGATCGCGTTTCTCGCCAGCGGTGTCGGCGTCCTCATCCTGACGTACTCGGGTGGATACATGCACGGGGAGCCGGGACAGGCGAAGTACTACGCCACGCTGCTCGCGTTCATGGGCTCGATGCTCGGCGTGGCGCTCGCGGCCGACCTCGTGGCGCTGTTCGTCTTCTGGGAGCTGACGAGCCTCTCGTCGTTCGTCCTCATCGGCCACTACACCGACGAGGCGTCCTCCCAGTACGCCGCCCGGAAGTCGATGCTCGTCACCGTCGCCGGCGGCCTGTTCATGCTCGTCGGCTTCCTGTTTCTCGTCTGGGTCTCCGGGGAGGTGCTCCCGGCCCAGACCTACAGCGTTCCCGTCCTCGTCGAGAACGCCGGGGCGATCCGCGAGGGGCTTCGCGGGGCCGGTCTCCTCGCGCCCACGCTCCTGCTCGTCGGGGTCGGCGCGGCCGCCAAGTCCGCGCAGGTCCCGTTTCACATCTGGCTCCCGAACGCGATGGAGGCGCCGACGCCGGTGTCGGCGTTCCTCCACTCCGCGACCATGGTCAAGGCCGGCGTCTACCTGGTCGGCCGGCTCCGGCCGCTCTTTCTCGCCGAGGACGCCGCCGTCTTCGGCGAGTGGACGCTCGTGTTCGCGGTGCTCGGACTCGTGACGATGACCGTCGCCGCGATGCTCGCGGTGAGCGCGACCGACATCAAGGAACTGCTCGCGTACTCGACGGCCTCGCACCTCGGCCTCATCGTCGCCGGGTTCGGCCTCGCCAACTCCTACGGCGCGGAGGCGGGCGCGTTCCACATCCTGAACCACGCGAGCTTCAAGGCCGCGCTGTTTTTGGTCGCCGGCATCGTCGCCCACGAGGCCGGCACCCGACGGATAGCGGAACTCGGGGGCCTCCGCAGACACCTCCCGGTCACGGCCGGCGTCGCCGTCGTCGCGTCGCTCTCGATGGCGGGCTTCCCGCCGTTCAACGGCTTCTACTCGAAGGAACTGCTCTTCGAGGCGACCTACGTCGCCGCGAAGGAGATCGGCGGTCTCGGGTGGCTCGAAGGAACTGCTCTTCGAGGCGACCTACGTCGCCGCGAAGGAGATCGGCGGTCTCGGGTGGCTCCTCCCGGTCGTCGCGGTGTTCGGGAGCGTCTTCACGTTCCTCTACTCGATCAAGTTCGCGTCGCTCTTTTTCGGCGACGAACCCGACGAACTGGGGCACGTCCACCGGCCGCCGGTGGCGATGCTCCTGCCGCCGGTGGTCCTCGGCGCGCTCGTGCTCGCGATCACGGCCGACCCGAACCGCTTCATCGACGGCCTGATCGGCGGGGTCTACGGGAGCGTCGTGCCGGGCGAGGCTCACTCCTTCTCGGTCCACTTCCCGACGGAACTCACGCCGTACGTCCTGATGAGCGTCGTCACCATCGTCGTCGGCGCGGTCGCGTTCCCGTTCTACGACCGCATCCACGCCGCGCTCGTCGCCGTGCTCCGCGGCCCGGTCCGGGCGAACTGGTGGTACGACGGCGCGGTCGACGGCCTCACCGACGCCAGCAAGACGGTGACGCCGGTCGTCCAGAACGGTCTCCTGCGGACCTACGCCGTCTGGGCGATGGCGGGCGTCGTCGCGCTCGCGCTCGGCGGCTACGTCGCCGCCGGCGTCTCCCTGCCCGCCTTCACGAGTGTCGGCGTGTCCCTCCCGGTCGTGCTGGTCCTGCTCGTGGCCGTCGTGGGAGCCGTCGCGGTCGACATCGCGCCCTCGCACATCGCGGGCGTGCTCACGCTCTCGATTCTCGGATTCATGGTCGCCATCTTCTACATCCTCGCGAACGCGCCCGACCTCGCGCTGACCCAGCTCGTGGTCGAGACGCTCGTGCTGGTCATCTTCCTGCTCGTGCTCGACCAGCTCCCGGCGTTCTACGGCGAACCCCGGCGTCTCGTCGCCGCGCGCGACGCCGTCCTCGCCGTGGCCGTCGGCGCGACCGTCTTCGTGACCGTGCTGGTCTCGACGGCCGCCGACCCCGACCCGTTGCTCCGGAACTTCCTCGCGGAGCGAGCGGGCGTGCCGGCCGAACACGGCTCGCTGCTGCTGAACTGGGGCGGCGGCTCGAACATCGTCAACGTCATCCTCGTCGACTTCCGGGCGTTGGACACGATGGGCGAGATATCGGTCGTCGCGATGGCGGCGCTGGCGATCCTGACGCTGGTGCGGATGCGCAAGCGAGGTGAGACCCAGTGAGCGAACTCGACGAGGACGCGGCCGGAAGCCGGACGGTCGAGGACTCGACGAGTCCGAGCCGGCCCGCCGGTCGCCAGCCGACGCTGGTCGCCCGCACCGTCGTCCGGGTGGTCGTCCCCATCATCGTCGTGACCGCGATCGCGTTGCTCCTGCAGGGCCACAACCAGCCCGGCGGCGGCTTCATCGGCGCGGTGCTGACGGTCACGGCGTTCGTGCTCGTCTACGTCATCTTCGGTCTGGACTACCTCCAGAGCGAACTGCTGGACCTCGACGGCGACGCCGGGGAGGATCACCGGCCGATCGCGGGCTACCGCTTCCTGTTCGGCGCGGGGCTGGCGCTGGCGGCCGGGAGCGGTCTCGTGCCGATCCTGTTCGGCCTCCCGTTTCTCACGCAGGCGGTCGTCTTCGTCGAACACCTCCCGCTCTACGGCGAACTGGAGGTCGCGTCGGCGCTGGCGTTCGACCTCGGCGTCTACTTCGCCGTCGTCGGTGGGCTGCTCACCATCGTCGCGGAGGTGGGCACCGAATGAGACGCCCCGAGCGACGCCTCGCCGGAGACGAGAGCGCGACGCCGCTGGCCCCCGGGGGAGGCGGTCGTCGATGACCGAGTTCCTCCTCGCGAGCGTGCTCGCCGTGCTGTTCGGACTGGGTACGTTCCTCGTCCTGCGGCGTGACGTGGTCCGGGTCGTCTGGGGGATCACCATCATCTCGCAGTCGGCCAACGTCTACCTCATCACGATGGGCGGCGTGGGGCCGGGCGACGTGGCCCCCGTCGTCGCGCACGGCGGCGACCCCGCCAGCGTGACCGACCCGCTCGTGCAGG
>JGI1689J12820_1000124_pt1 | contig 13392 bp, 11 predicted proteins | sample PRCRCaboRojoPR_6_FD_12820 | JGI IMG/M metagenome (IMG submission 12820)
CGGCGGCCTCGACGGCCGCCTCGTTGAGGACGGGCAGCGCGCCGGGCAGGCCGAGACAGACGGGGCAGGTCCGCGTGTTGGGCGCCTCCTCCTCGGCGGCCTCGGTCGAACAGCCACAGAAGATCTTCGTGTCCGTCTCGAGCTGGACGTGGACCTCCAGCCCGATGACGGTCGCGAGGTCGCGCGCGGTCGCCTGTGCGGTCATTACACGAGGTCACTGGGCCCGTCGGGTAAAGCGTATCGGGAGCCAGTCGGAGGAGCGGCGCTCCGCGCTGTGGAGGACGGACCGGGACCGCGCCCCTCCCGGTCGAGCCGTCGCTGCCGGACCTGCCGGACCGGCCAGTTCGTCCGGGCGTCGCCGGACGGGACGGGGGCAACACCTTTGAGTCCGATGGGACAAGGGACGGGTAATGCTCCACGCGAAGGGCCCGCTGCTCACCGTCGACGTGACCGACCGGACGGTAGCGCGGACCGACATCGACGACCTCCTCGCCGAGACCATCGGCGGCCGGGCGACCGCGACACACCTCGCCCACGAGCGCATCCCGTTCGACGCCGATCCGTTCGGCCCGGAGAACCGCGCGTACCTCTCGACGGGGCCGCTCCAGCACTCGCGGATGAGCTTCACCGGGCGGATGAACATGACCGCCCTCTCGCCGCTGACCGACGGCCTCTGCTCGACGAACGCCGGCGGCTACCTCTCCCGGAACTTCACCGGCACGGGGATCAGCGTGCTCGAGATCGTCGGCGCGAGCGACGAGCCCCTCGCGGTCCACGTCCGCGAGGACGGCGTCGAGTTCGAGGCGGTCCCCGAACTCGAGGGCGCGCTCGTCCCGGAGGTGAGCGACTACATGGCCGAGCATCACGACCTCGGCCCCGAGCACTGCATCACGGTCGGTCCGGCCGGGGAGAACCTCGTCCGGTTCGCCAGCGTGATGACGTTCGACTCGCGAGCGTTCGGGCGGGGCGGGCTGGGCGCGGTGCTGGGCTCGAAGAACGTCAAGTGCGTGACCTTCGAGGGCGACGCCGAGCCCTCCGTCGAGGTGCCCGAGGGGGTCGCCTCGGAGATCCACCGCGAGGCCGCGACGGCCGACGACATCATGAAACGGCAGGGGACCACCTCGGGCACGGAGTTCATCAACGACAACTTCTCGCTGCCGACCCGGTACTTCTCGGAGTACCAGTTCGAGGACGTCGAGGCCATCGGCGGGAACGCCGTCGAGGAGAAGAAGTACAAGAAGGGCGCCTGCTCGGCGTGTGCGTTCGCCTGCAAGCTCCCCACCCGCGACGAGGCGAGCGGGGTGGAGACGGAGGGTCCGGAGTTCGAGACGGTCTACTCGTTCGGGTCGAACCAGGGCGTCGGCGACATCGTGGACGTGATGAAGGCCAACGAGCTCTGTGACCAGTACGGGATGGACACCATCTCCGCGGGGGTGACCGTCGCGGCGTACCTCGCCAGCGAGGACGAGTTCGGCAACGCCGAGCTCGCCCAGGAGGTGACCGAGAAGATCGCCAGGCGCGAGGGGATCGGCGACCTGCTCGCCGAGGGGGTCCACCGGGCCCACGACGAGCTCGGCGTCGAGGACATGACGGCCAAGGGGATGGAGTTCGCCGCCCACGACGGGCGCGTGCTCCACGGGCTGGGCCTGCAGTACTCGGTGGCCAACCGCGGCGGCGACCACATGTACGCGACGATGCAGTCGGTCGAGTACCGCGGGGAACTCGACCCCGAGGGGACGAAGGGCAAGGCGGACAAGCTCGTCGAGCAGGAGAACTTCGGCGCGTTCCGCGATTCGGGTGTCGTCTGTGCGTTCGCCAGCGGCTACATCGACCCCGAGGCCTACGAGGCGCTGTTCGGCGCCGACTACGAGGAGCTGCTCGCGGTCGGGGAGTCGGTCGTCGAGCGCGAGCGCCACTTCAACAACAAGCGCGGGATGGACATCGAGGCCGACCGCGTGCCCTACGACCTGCCCGACATCGAGGAGTCCATCCAGGAGTACTACGCGGTCCGGGACTGGAACGAGGACGGCACCGTCCCGGACGACCGGTTCGGGTCCCCGCGGTCGCCCGCGCCGGCCGACGACTGAACCCGAGTCCGAGTCCGGACCCGGATCCGAATCCGAATCCGAGCGTCGCCCGGGACCCCTCCCCTACCCCCCGTAGACCGCGGGGGTCATCCGGACCACGTCGCCGTCCGAGAGGTCGGTGTCGAGGCCGTCGAGGTGCTGGACGTGCTTCTTGTCGAGCGTCACCGCCAGGCCGTCGACGAGCCCCGTGCCTCCGTCGTCGAGGAGCCGCCCCTCCAGGGCCGGATACTCCCGCTCCAGGTGGTCGAGCAGTTCACCGACCGTCCCCGGCCCGTTCTCGACCCGGACCCGCTTCTCGCCGACCGCCTCGCGCAACGGTCCGAAGAGGACGCATTCGACGCTCATACCCGGGGGTGGGCCGGCACCGTCTTGTACCCTCGGCACTCGGTCGCCGCGGGGCGACCTCCCCGAACCCCGAGAGGAACCGCTCGGAACCCCCCGCCGGCACCTATCAGGTTCGGTGTCAATGTCTGACGCAGGTTTATGAGCGGGGAGGCCCCGGTGGGCCGTATGAGCGGCAACCGCGTGGAGGAGCTCGAGGCGCGAGTGCGCGAGCTACAGGCCACCGTCGACGGGCTGACCGACGAACTGCTCGAGACGAAAGAGCGCCTCCGGGCCATCGAGGAGGAGGTCGACCCGGACCTCGAGATGGACATCATCGAGGGCCAACCCCCCTCGAGCCCGGAGACCCAGACCAACGGCGGGGGCGAGGCGCCGCCGGCCGACGCGACCGGATCGGACGACGGGGCCGACGGGGATAAGGACGACGGGGGCGAGGACGGGGACACGGACTCCGCGGACGACATCATCGTCGCCTGACCGCGGGGCCCACCACGAGCGCCCCCATGCACATAAAAGAGCTCGTCCTGGACGACTTCAAGAGCTTCGGCCGAAAGACCAGGATCCCGTTCTACGACGATTTCACCACCATCAGCGGCCCGAACGGCTCGGGCAAGTCGAACATCATCGACGCGGTGCTGTTCGCGCTCGGGCTCGCCCGCACGTCGGGCATCCGGGCGGAGAAGCTCACCGACCTCATCTACAACCCCGGCCACGAGGACGAGGAGACGGCGTTCCGGGGCGAGCGCGAGGCGTCCGTCGAGGTGGTGCTCGACAACGCCGACCGCACGCTCGACCGCTCGCAGGTCGTCAGCGCCGCGGGCACGGACAGGGTGGGCGACGTCGACGAGATCACCATCAGGCGTCGCGTGAAACAGACCGACGAGGACACCTACTACTCCTACTACTACCTGAACGGCCGCTCGGTGAACCTCTCGGACGTCCGCGACCTGCTCGAACAGGCCGGCGTGACCCCGGAGGGGTACAACGTCGTGATGCAGGGCGACGTCACGGAGATCATCACGAAGACGCCGATGCGCCGGCGGGAGATCGTCGACGAGATCGCCGGCGTCGCGGCGTTCGACGCCAAGAAGGAGGACGCCTTCGAGGAACTCGAGACCGTCGAGGACCGCATCGAGGAGGCCGACCTCCGGATCGAGGAGAAACAGGGTAGGTTGGACCAGCTCGAGGACGAGCGGGGGACGGCCCTGGAGTACCAGGAGCTCCGCGAGGAGAAGGAGGAGTACGAGGGGCACCTGAAGGCCGCCGAACTCGAGGACAAGCGCGCCGACCTGGAGTCGACGCGCGAGGAGATCGCGGCGACCGAGACCGACCTCTCGGACCTCCGGCGCGAACTCGACGAGCGACAGGGGAAGGTCACCCGGCTCGAGGAGGACCTCGAGGACCTGAACGCCGAGATCGAACACAAGGGCGAGGACGAACAGCTGGCGATCAAGCGGGAGATCGAGGAGGTCAAGGGGGAGATCGGGCGACTCGAGGATCGCATCGCGAGCGCCGAGGAGAAGGTCGAGGACGCCGAGAACAAGCGCCGGCAGGCGTTCGTCCAGATCGACCGCAAACAGGAGACCGTCGACGACCTCGAGAGCCGGATCCGGAACACGAAGGTCCGGAAGGCAGACCTGAAGGCCGACCTGGAGGGGAAGCGCGAGGCGCTCGCGGAGGTCGAGGCGGAGATCGAGGCCGTCGACACGGAGTACGAGAGCGTCCGCGACGAACTCGAGGAGCGCCGCGAGCGGCTCTCCGAACTGAAGGAGGGGAAGAACGACCTCCAGCGCGAGCAGGACCGCCTGCTCGACGAGGCCCGGCGGCGCACCAACGAGCAGCGCGAGAAGGAGGCGGAGATCGAGGACGCGGAGGCGAAGATCCCGGAGCTCGAGGCCGACGTGGCCGACCTCGAGGCCGAACTCGAGAAGGTCGAGGCGAACCGCGCGACGATCACGGAGGTCGTCGAGGACCTGAAGGCCGAGAAGCGCGGGCTGACCGATCGGCTCGACGAGCTCGAGGACGAGATCAGCGCGAAACAGCAGGAGTACGCCGAACTGGAGGCCCGCGCGGGCGAGTCCGGCGACGCCTCGTACGGGCGTGCGGTCACGACGGTTCTCAATAGCGACCTCGACGGGATCCACGGCACGGTGGGACAGCTCGGCGGGGTCGACCCGGAGTACGCGACGGCCTGCGAGACCGCGGCCGGGGGCCGCCTCGCGCACGTCGTCGTCGAGGACGACGGCGTCGGCCAGCGCGGCATCGAATACCTGAAACGGCGCAACGCCGGCCGGGCGACGTTCCTCCCGATGACGAAGATGGGATCGAGGGGGCTCGGGTCGCTCCCGGACCACGACGGGGTGATCGACTTCGCGTACGACCTCGTCGACTTCGACCCGAAGTACGCCGACGTGTTCTCGTACGTCCTCGGGGACACGGTGGTCGTCGAGGACATCGAGACCGCGCGGGAGCTGATGGGTCGGCACCGGCTCGTGACGCTCGACGGCGACCTCGTGGAGAAGTCCGGCGCGATGACCGGGGGCTCCTCGTCGGGCTCGCGCTACTCCTTCTCGAAGTCCGGGAAGGGGCAGCTGGAGCGGGTCGCAGAGCGCATCCACCAGCTCGAGGACGAGCGCAGCGACGTGCGAGAGGAACTGCGCGGGGTCGAGGAACGTCTCGAGGACGCCCGCGACCGGCAGGCCGACGCCGCCGACCAGGTCCGGGACGTCGAGGCCTCCATCGAGCGCAAGGAGGCCGAGAAGGCGGAGCTCGAGGAACGCATCGACCGGCTCCGGGAGGAGCTCGACGGTATCGAGGCCGAGCGGGAGGAGGTCGCGGAGCGGATGGACGAGCTCGAGGGCGAGATCGCCGAGCAGGAGGCCGATATCGAGGCGGAGGGGGAGGCCATCGAGGGGCTCAAGCGCGAGCTCCGGGAGTCGGACATCCCCGAGCTGACCGAGCGGGCCGAGGAGATCCGCGGCGAGATCGACGACATCGAGGACGAGATGGACGAGCTCGACGGCGAGCTGAACGAGCTCGGCCTGGAGAAGCAGTACGCCGAGGAGGCCATCGAGGAGCTCCACGGGGAGATCGAGGCCGCACAGAACCGGAAGGCCGAGGCCGAGGGGACCATCACCGAACTCGAAGCGGGGATCGAGGACCGCGAGGCGACCCTCGAGGAGAAGCGCGAGCAGGTCGCCGACCTCGAGGACGAGCTCGCGGAGCTGAAGGGCGAGCGCGAGGAGCTCAAGGACGAACTGCGGGAGGCCCGCGAGGCCCGCGACGAGTGGAAGCGCCGTGTCACCGGCGTCGAGTCCGAACTCGAGGAGCTCCGGGAGACGGCGAGCCGGCTGGAGTGGGAGGTCGACGAGCTCGCCTCGCAGGTCGGCGACTACGACCCCGAGGAGATCCAGGACCTCTCGTACGTGAAGGGGCAGATCACCAAGCTCGAGAACCGGATGACCGAACTCGAGCCCGTGAACATGCTGGCCATCGACGAGTACGACCGCGTCGAGGACGAACTCGACGACCTCCAGGAGAAGAAGGACACGCTGGTCGAGGAGGCCGCCGGCATCCGCGAGCGCATCGAGGCCTACGAGGAGCGCAAGCGCGAGGTGTTCATGGAGGCGTTCGAGGGGATCGACGAGCAGTTCCAGCGGATCTTCGCGAAGCTCTCCAACGGGTCGGGCGAGCTACACCTCGAGAACGAGGACGACCCGTTCGACGGCGGGCTGACGATGAAGGCCCAGCCGGCGGACAAGCCCGTCCAGCGGCTCGACGCGATGAGCGGCGGCGAGAAGTCGCTGACCGCGCTGGCGTTCATCTTCGCCATCCAGCGGTACAACCCGGCGCCGTTCTACGCGCTCGACGAGGTGGACGCGTTCCTCGACGCCGCGAACGCCGAACTCGTGGGCGAACTCGTCGACGACCTGGCGAGCGACGCGCAGTTCATCGTCGTCTCCCACCGGTCGGCGCTGCTCGAGCGGTCCGAGCGGGCCATCGGCGTCACGATGCAGGGGGACAACGTGAGCGCGGTCACCGGTATCGACCTCTCGATGGAGGGGGTGGTCGCCGATGACTAGGGAGGCCGACCGAAGGGAGGCCTCCGATAAGTCGAGCGGCGAGGAGCGGAGCGACGAGCCGCGAGACAGCGCGGAGAGCGAGGCCGACCCGGTCAAGTCGAACGGTGACTCGTCCCCGGACACGAACGGCGGAGCCGACGACGACATCCCGCTGGACATCGCGGGACACGACTCGCGGAAGCGCGACCGCGAGAACGGGAACGGGAGCAGGGACGGAACGGGGGCGGGGAACGACCCCGACGGGGAGTCGCTCATCACGGACCTCTCGGGCGAGGACGCGCCGGCCGCGATGGAGACCGACGACGACGAGGTCGAGCCGGTCGAACTGCTGGTGAACCTCGCCGACGACGGGGAGATCGACCCCTGGGACATCGACATCGTCGCGGTGACGGACAAGTTCCTCGACCGGCTCGACGGGGCGGACCTCCGGACCGGGGGACGGGCGCTGTTCTACGCCTCCGTCCTGCTCCGGATGAAGTCGGACCACCTGCTCGAGGAGCCCGAGGAGTGGGAGGAGGAGCCGGTCGATCCGATGGAGGGGTTCGAGCCGGACGGGCCGGTGGCCGACCCGTTCGACGAACTGGAGCGGGAGATGGACCGGCGACTCGAGCGCAAGCGCGCCCGGGGGATGCCCCGGACGCTGGACGAACTCGTCAGGGAGCTTCGCGAGCGCGAGCGGGAGTCGTTCTGGAAGGCCCACCGCACCTACGACACGAGCGAGTCGCCACAGGGCTACTCGCGGGGGACACAGACGCTCGACTACCGGGGCGCCGACGACTTCCGGATGGACGACGAGCCGACCGTCGCGGACGTCACGGGGACGGCCCACGACGAGGACATGGAGACGATCATCAACGACGTCTACACGAGCCTCCGGACGCAGTACGAGAAGGGCCGGACCGAGGTGCTGTTCGCCGAGGTGCGCGACGCCGGCGGATCGACCGTCGAGACGTTCCTCGGCCTGCTGTTTCTCGCCCACCGCGGACAGGTCCGCCTCCAGCAGGACGACCTGTTCGGCGACCTCTGGGTGCAGGACCCCGGCGCCGTCGCCGACGGACAGGAGGCGCTCGCCGACGGCGGCCGCGCCGACGAGCAGGGAAGCGACGGCGCGTAGGGCGCGCGGTCACGAACCGGGATACGTGTTGTCGAGACAGCTATTTCGCGACGCGTCGCGTACGGGGGTCATGACTGCGGTTCCCGCGACCCGTCCCGCGGAGAACGGTTTCGCTCCGCCGAGCGGCGGGCCGTTCGACGCGCTGTACGACCGGGCGGTGACCGAACTCCTCGACGTGCCCGTCGACGAGGCGTGGGTCGAGACGCGGGCCGGTCGGACACACGTCCTGCTGGCCGGCGACCCCGGGGCGCCGCCGGTGCTCGTCCTCCAGGGCGGCAGCGTCACCAACCCCGTCACCCTGTCGTGGTTCCAGGCCCTCGCCGACGAGTACCGTCTGGTCGCCCCGGACACCCCGGGAGAGCCCGGAAAGGGCGCGTCGGAAGCTCCCGAGAAGTACGGCCCGTGGGTCGTCGATACGCTCGACGCGCTCGGACTGGAGACGGTCGCGATGGTCGGGGCCTCCCACGGCGCGGGCGTCCTGCTGGAGGTGGCTGTCGAGGCGCCCGAACGGGTCGCGGCGGCCGTCCTCGTCGTCCCCGCGGGGTTCGGGACGCCGCTCTCGCCGGCGCTCGTGCGGGTCACCCTCCCCTCGCTCGCCTACCGGCTCTACCCGAGCGAGTGGCTCCTGCGTCGCGCGCTGGCCCCGATGTTCACCGACCCGATGGGTGCCGTCGAGGACGTGGTGCTCGAGACGGTCGGGCTGGCGCTCCGGACCGGCGACCTCGACGCCGGGTTCCCCGGTCCCGACGGGCCGGCGGCGCTCGCGGGGTTCGGGGCGCCGACGCTGGTCGTCGCGGCGGCCGACGACCCGTTCTTCCCGGGCGAGCGGACCGCGGAACGGGCCGCGGCGTGGCTCCCGTCGCCGGAGGCGTCGGTCCTGCTCGCCGGCGAGCGGCACTTCCTCTCGCCGCGGGGTCGGCGAACGGTGACCGGGTACGCGCGCTCGTTCCTGTCGGAACACTACGCCGCCGACCGGTCGTCCCGGGGACCGCGGCCGATCACGAACCGGTGACTCCCTGATCGACCCGCCGGCTCGAGGAGTGGAGGCGTAGCGTCCGAACGGCCCGGCCCACTTATAANTCCCCCACGGATGGGGACCAAGCGGTTTGGGGCCTCGCCCGCGTGTATCACGGCATGAGTAGCACAGCGCGGCCACCGACGCCCGGCGGGGTTCCCCTGCTCGGGAACGGCCTGGCTTTCGCGCGTGCGCCGTTCGAGGCGGTGTCGTCGTGGGCCGACGAGGGTCCGGTCGTCCGGTTGCGCTTCCCCGGTCGGTCGCCGTACATGGTGACGCGGGCGGATCTCGTCGAGCGGGTCCTGGTCGAACGACAGGACGCGTTCACCATCGGTCGCGAGCAGCGAGAGACGTTCCGGGGCGTCGAGGACGACGCGGTGACCGCGACCACCGGCGACCGCTGGCAGCGGCTCCGGCGGGCGCTCCATCCCGCGTTCACCCGGGACGGGATCCGGGCCTACGGGGATCGGATGGCCGAACGTACTGCCGAACACGTCGACGACTGGGCGGACGGCGAGCGGTTCGACCTCCTCCACGAGGTGCGACTGCTGACGCTCCGTATCCTCGGCGACACGCTGCTCGGCGTCGACATGGAGGGCGACGAGGAGGTGGTGTTAGCGGCCGCCGACGCGCTCGTCGACCGGGCCGACCCCCGTCGGTTCGGCCAGCTACTGCCCGACTGGGTGCCCACGCCGACGCGTCGACGGTTCGCCCGTGCCGTGGGACGGCTGGACGACTACGTCGAGGACGTCCTCGAGAACCGCCCACCGGGAGCGGACGACGTCCGTTCGGTACTGCTCGCGGCCCGCGAGCGTGGCGACCTCTCCGGGACCGAGGTCCGGGACAACCTGACGGCGCTGCTGCTGGCCGGCCACGACTCGGCTGCGGTGACGCTCACCTACGCGTGGTACGAACTGGATCGCCACCCCGAGATCCGGGAGTCGCTCGTCGAGGAAGTCGAGGCGGTGGTCGGCACGGGGCTTCCACGGACGAACGATACCGAGGCGCTCTCCCGGACGCGAAACGTCGTCAGGGAGACGCTCCGCCTCTACCCGCCCGCGTGGACGGTGAACCGAGAGGCGACGGAGACGGTCGAGCTCGGAGGGTGCGAGGTCCCCGAGGGGACGCAGGTGATGCTCCCGCAGTGGGTGATCCACCGCGACGAGCGGTACTGGGAGACACCGGAGACGTTCGACCCGTCGCGGTGGGAGGGTGAACCGGACCGGCCGGAGTACGCCTACTTCCCGTTCGGCGGCGGACCGCGTCACTGCATCGGGATGCGCTTCGCCCGTCTGGAGCTGGCGCTGGCGCTGGCGACGATGGTCGGACGGATCGACCTGGACGTCTCACTCGGGGGACCGCTGACGTTCGCGCCGTCGATCTCGCTCCGCCCGGAGACGGACATCGAGGCGACCGTCCGACGGCTCTGAGCGGCACTCGTCCGTCACGGATCGGTCGTGGACCGCTAACCGTCGAGGTCGCGAGCACGAGCGGGAACACGGATCCCTCACGTGACCGGTAGCGGTCCTCGTACCGGATATCCGAGCCGGTGACGACAGGGGATCGGATGGGACCGGGGTACCAGAAGCCGCGTGTCCCGGGAGAGACCGCTCAGAGCACACCCAGGAGGGCGATGGCGAACAGCGTCCCGTTGAACAGCGAGTGTATCAGGACCGGTGTCGTGAGGTTGCCGGTGTACTCGTAGACGGCGCCGAGGACGACGGACGTGACGGCGGTGCCGAGCAGCGCGAAGCCGAGACCGAGCGAGACGAGTTCGGTGCCGCCGAACACGAACGCGAGGTAGTGGCCGAGCCCGAACAGCACCGAGGTGATTCCGATGGCCGCGGCGGGACCGAAGGACTCGCGGAGCCGCCCCTGGACGACGCCCCGGAACAGGAGTTCCTCGATCGGACCGACGAGGAGGAGGACCATCACGAGCCCGCCGCCGTAGACGAGCACCGGGTCCTGTGCGGCGGCCCGGCTCACGAAGTGACTCACCGGTTCGGCACCGAGCGCCGCGCCGAACGACTGGACGATGACGGCGAGGACCAGCGCGAACACGGTGGCACCGACGACCAGGGCCAGTTCGCGGAGCGTCGGCCGTCGGACGGGGATCGTAACCGGCCGGAACCGGAGGTAGAGGAGCGCGAGCAGGCCCATGAAGGCGGCGTGAACCGATCCGCTTGCGAGGTACGTGACGGGGAGTCCGCCGCCGTACCCGAGGGCGGTCTGGAGGCGTTCGACGCCGGCCAGTACCGGGAGGGTGCCGACGAGGGCGACGGCCGAAAGGACGGCGCCGGTCAGGACGGCCCGCGAACGGGTCGTCGGGACGGCGGTCGCGTCGGATCCGGTTCCGGGCAGTTCGACGGTGGTCTCGGTTGCCATGTCCGGCAGGACGTCGGCGGCGGATATATCTGCTCGCAGAACGGGATTTCTGTTCGTCACAGCGTGGCAGGCCCGGGTCCGGCGACACGACCGTAGCCCGCCTCGACGCCGCCGGAAACCCCCCGCCAACGCGGTCCCCAGGGGCCGACTGACGGTACAATCAAGTGACGTCTCGTCGGACGCCCTCGCATGGAGGGCGACACCGGGACGGACGGCGAGGGTAACGGTGGAGGCATCACCGTCGAACGGCAGTCGCCGGAGGCGGCGTTCGCCCTGCTCGGCGACGAGACCCGTGTCGGGATACTGCAGGCGCTGGGCGAGACGCCCGACGAACCGGTGCCGTTCGCCGAACTCCAGGGCCGGGTCGGGATGCGCGACAGCGGGGGGTTCAACTACCACCTCGGGAAGCTCCGGGGGTCGTTCGTCCGCCGGACGGACGAGGGATACGAACTGACCTACGCGGGTCGGCAGGTCGTCGGGGCCATCTACGCGGGGACCTACACCGCGAACGCGACCGTCGAGGCCATCCCGGTCGAGGGCGAGTGTCCGGTGTGTGGCGGCGGCCTCGTCGCCGGGTACGCCGAGGAGACGGCGCGGATGAACTGCACCGAGTGCGAGGAGTGGCACAACGAGTTCGGCTTCCCGCCGGGGAGCCTGGACCAGTTCAGCAGGGAAGAGCTCCCCGTCGCGTTCGACCGGTGGATGCAGCACGTCTTCGGCGGGATCGTCGCCGGGTTCTGCTACACCTGTGCCGGTCGCATGGAGGGGCGACTCGTGCGCGACGAGGGGGACGAGCGGGTGGCGGGGATGCCCGCACACGCCGAGTTCGCGTGCGGCCGGTGCGGGAGCACGGCACGGGCCTCGGGGGCGATAGCCGCGATGTTCCACCCCGGGGTCCGGGGGTTCCTCTTCGAGCACGGGTTCGACCCGTCGACCGAACCCTCCTGGGCGCTCGGGGACGCCTCGCTCCCCGACGTCTCGCTGCGGTCGACCGACCCGCTCCGGCTGACGGTCAGGTTCGAGGCCGGGAGCGAGTCGGTGACCGCGGTGGTCGAGGCGGATACGAGCGTCGGTGCGGTCGAGCGCGACGACGACGCGGTCTGACTCCCCGGAGACTCGCCGCGCCGCGGCACGGGACAACCGTTAACCCCCGAGCCGGGCTACCCGGCGTATGCGGGTCGAGGTCCGCGGCGAGGAGTACGAGTTCGACGGCTGGCGCGTGTTCCGGCTGTACGCGCTGCTCGCCGTCGTCGTGGCGATGAGCGCCGTCCTCTACCTCCGGACGACGGGAGCCCCCGACTCGGTGTTCACGTCGGTCCCGGCGATGCTCGTCTACCTGCTGGTCGCGTGGGGGCTGCTCCTCTCGAAGGAGCGACCCGAGCTCCTCGACCGGCTCGGGCGGTGAGCGGGGCGTAGCGGCGCGAAGGGACTGCTGTGACGGTCTACCGNTGATCGCCCGGGCGAGGGACGACGACGGTCCGTATCAGAGGTACCCGCCGAGCAGTTCGCCGTATCGCTCGCGCGCCTCGGCCCCGATACTCCCCGGATCGGTTGCGACGGACCCCTCGAGCGTCGATCCGCAGTCACACTCGCGCTCGGCCGGCATCGTCTCGACCGCACGCTCGACGACCGCCTCGATGCTCGCCTCGTTGGCGAGCGCGTTCTCGACGACCTCCTCCTGGGTCACCTCGCTGCCCTCCTTCCAGACGTCGAAGTCGGTGACGCCGGCGACGGTGGCGTAGCAGAGTTCGGCCTCGCGGGCGAGCTTCGCCTCCGGGACGGCGGTCATCCCCACGACGTCGAACCCCTGGTCGCGGTAGAACTCGCTCTCGGCGACCGTCGAGAACTGCGGCCCCTCGATGCAGACGTAGGTGCCGCCGCGCTCGCAATCGACGTCCACATCGCGTGCGGACGTGGCGAGATGCTCGACCATGTGCGGGCAGTACGGGGCGGCGAACGGGATGTGGACGACGAGCCCCTCGTCGAAGAACGTGTACGGCCGGGACCGGGTTCGGTCGAACAGCTGGTCGGGGACGAGGAGCGTCCGCGGCGGGAGGTCCGCCCGCAGGCTCCCGACGGCGTTCGAGGAGAGCACCCGCTCACAGCCGAGCGACTTCAGCGCGTGGAGGTTCGCGCGGTACGGCGTGGTGGTCGGGGAGAACTCGTGATCGTGCCCGTGCCGAGGGAGGAACGCGACCTCGGTCCCGTCGAGTTCGCCGACCGTCACCGGGGCGGCCGGGTCGCCGAACGGCGTCGACACCGCGTGTTCGGACTCGTTCTCCATGTCGAGCGCCTCGTAGATGCCGCTCCCGCCGATGAACCCGATGGGCATACCCGGGGGTGTGCCGGCGGGGGCTTATACTGCCC
>JGI1689J12820_1000125_pt1 | contig 13360 bp, 14 predicted proteins | sample PRCRCaboRojoPR_6_FD_12820 | JGI IMG/M metagenome (IMG submission 12820)
ACATTTGGCCCCCTCCCATAGTACCTCCAGCCTTCAGCAAGGCGGGGGATCCGAAGGTATAATGTATTGTACAGTAACTGGTGTTTTCCTTCCCGGGTTCAAGACCCGTCTTGGAAAGCACCGCCTCTTTCTGCCTATCTAAATTTATGAAACCGGGTCCCGGGGACGAAAATGAACGTCAAAGGAGAACGGATGATGGATACACAACACACAGCAAATAACCAGCATGAGGGACAGCAGATGGATGATCAGCATCAAGGTCACCAGGATTCCGGGGGTCACAACGGCCACGGCGATCATGGGTCAGACCACTCCGGGCATGAGCAGATGTTCCGCACCCGGTTCTGGTGGAGCCTGCTGCTGACAGTCCCCGTGCTGCTTTACAGCCCCACAATCCAGAGCTGGTTAGGGTTCACAGCGCCGGCCTTTCCGGGGAGCCAGTGGGTGCCTTTTATCTTCTCACTGATCATCTTTGGCTACGGAGGTCTGCCCTTCCTGGAGATGGCCCTGCCCGAGATCCGCAGCCGGAAGCCGGGGATGATGACTTTGATCTCCCTGGCCATCTCGGTGGCTTTTGTGTACAGCGTGCTGGCCCAGGTGGCCGGGCTGGGGGAAGGTTTCTTCTGGGAGCTGGTGACCCTGATTGACGTCATGCTCCTGGGCCACTGGATGGAGATGCGGTCGGTGCGGCAGGCCTCAGGCGCGCTGAATGAGCTGGCCAAACTGATGCCCGACACCGCAGAGCGCATCCTGCCCGATGGCGAGACGGAGACTGTACCCGTCGCTGAGCTTGAGGAGGGGGACCGCCTGCTCGTCCGCCCCGGCGAAAGCGTTCCCGCGGACGGTGAGGTGGTGGAGGGGACCTCGAGCCTGAACGAATCCATGATTACAGGGGAATCCCGGCCGGTCAAGAAGGAGCCGGGAGATGAGGTGATNGGCGGCACCATCAACGGCGACGGCAGCCTGCGGATCCGGGTCACNGCGGTGGGGGATGAGACTGCCCTGGCGGGGATCATGCGTTTGGTGGAACAGGCCAGGGAGAGCAAATCCGAGACCCAGATCCTGGCGGATAAAGCGGCCGGCTGGCTTTTCTATGTCGCCCTGGGAGCCGCGTTCCTGACCGTGATTGGCTGGACGATCGGTGTGGGGTTTGATGTCCAGGTTGTGAAGCGGGTGGCCACTGTGCTGGTCATCGCCTGCCCCCATGCCCTGGGCCTGGCTGTCCCGCTGGTGGTGGCCATCACCACCGCCAAGGGGGCCAGCAACGGCATCCTGGTTCGCGACCGCCTGGCGCTGGAAGACGCGCGAAATATCGATGTGGTCATGTTCGACAAAACCGGCACGCTCACCAGGGGCGAATTCGGCGTCGTGGATCTCAAAACGGCAGAGGGATGGGAGGAAGACGAAGTGCTGGCCCTGGCGGCTGCCGTGGAAAGTGACTCGGAACACCTGATTGCCCGGGCGGTGCGCCAGGCCGGGGAAGAGCGAAACCTTTCCCTGCCTGAAGTCAGCGCGTTTGAGGCCATCAAAGGCCGGGGCGTGCGGGCTGATGTGGAAGGGGTGACCACCTATGTCGGCGGGCCGCAGCTCCTGGAGAAGCTGGAGATGTCCCTGACCGGGGAGTGGGAGGCGTTCACCGCACAGGCGGGAGAGAAAGCCCAGACGGTGATCTATGTCATTCAAGAGCGCGAGATCCTGGCGGGCATTGCCGTGGCGGATGTCATCCGGTCGGAGAGCCGGGCAGTGGTGGACAAACTGCATCAGATGGGGGTCCAGGTGGCCATGCTGACCGGGGACAGCCAGGAGGTGGCCGACGCGGTGGCCAGGGAGCTGGACATCGACCAGGTCTTTGCGGAGGTCCTGCCGGAGGACAAAGACCAGAAAGTGGTCCAGCTGCAGGATCAAGGAAAGCGGGTGGCCATGGTCGGGGACGGCGTCAATGACGCCCCGGCGCTGACACGGGCTGATATCGGGATTGCTATCGGGGGCGGCACGGACGTGGCCATTGAATCCGCGGGCTTGATCCTGGTCAAGAGCAGCCCGCTGGATGTGATCAAGATCATCCAGCTGAGCCGGGCCAGCTACAAAAAGATGATCCAGAACCTGTGGTGGGCTGCAGGCTACAACATTATCGCCCTCCCGCTGGCTGCCGGCGTGCTGGCCCCGGTGGGGATCATCCTTTCTCCCGCGGTGGGCGCCCTGCTGATGTCGCTGAGCACGGTGATCGTGGCTGTCAACGCCCAGTTCCTGCGCGGAGCAGATTTGTCAGCCGCCTGAGCTGGCAGCATGAACAGAACCGTTTCCAGGATGCTGGTTGAGTTGGGAACCACCTGGAACCTGAAGGGGGGATTTAACGCCTGGCAGGAAGAGGTGTACCCCATGGCAGGGGCAGAGTGAGAGAGTTGAGGACCCGTCCAGCGCCCCTTGTGAGTAGAGAAGTAAAATTAGGAATAGATCAAGGATAGAAAGTAGGATGTCAAAAGGTAAAATTTTGGTTGTCGATGATGAGCCCAGCATTCTGGAGCTGGTCACGGCGTATCTGGAGCAGGAAGGATTTGATTATCGCACCGCTCTGGATGGTCCTGCCGGGTTGGCGTTCGCACGGTCATATGATCCTGACCTGATCGTCCTGGACATCATGCTGCCCGGTATGGACGGCATCGAGCTTTTACAGCAGCTGCGCAAGGAATCTGATGTGTATGTGATCATGCTGACAGCGAAGGGTGAGGAAACGGATAAGATCATTGGGCTTTCCGTGGGGGCGGATGATTATCTCACCAAGCCCTTTAGCCCCCGGGAGCTGGTGGCCAGGATCAAGGCCGCGCTGCGCCGCATCCGTCAGCAATCCGGAGCGGACCAGGCCAATGAGCTGATCTTTGATGATCTGCGCATCAATAAAGAGGGACGCAAAGTGTGGGTTAAAGGGGAACTGGTAGATTTGACTGCCACCGAATTCGACCTCCTCCTGGCCCTGGCGGAGCACCGGGGTATGGTCCTCAGCCGGGACCAGCTGCTGGAAAAAATCTGGGGCCACGATTACTACGGCGAAATCCGGGTGGTGGATGTGCACATCGGGCATATCCGCCAGAAGATTGGGGAGGGATATATTGCCACTGTAAGGGGAGTTGGATATCGGTTTGAAGGGGAGAGGGAAGAATTATGATCGCCTACATCCGCCGCCACTTGGGCTGGAAGATATTCTTGTCCTATATGTTCGTCATTCTCACCGGCATCTTGTTTTTACGGTTGTCTGCTGAATATGTCATTCCCACTGCCTTCGAACAACACCTGGCGGCCATGGAGCGTATGATGGGGGGCATGATGCCCGGCGCCGGAAATGGTTTGGAAACGGATTTGTTCACCAGCTTTCGGGATGCTTTCAACCAAGCCTTAACCCGGGCTGCGCTGGCGGCGTTTGCTGCCGCTTCGCTGCTCAGCCTGTTCATCAGCTCTCGGGTGGTCAAACCTGTGCAGGAAATGATGCAGGCCAGCCGACGTATTGCGGAAGGACATTTCAGAGAACGGGTGCAGGTATCCGGAGATATTGAACAGGCGGATGAACTCTCACAGCTGGCGATTAGCTTCAACCGCATGGCGGAACAGCTGGCTCAGAATGAAGCCCTGCGCCAGCGGTTGATTGGCGATGTCACCCATGAGCTGCGCACGCCGTTGAGCACCATCAAAGGCTCCATGGAAGGCTTAATGGATGGGGTGCTGCCTGAAACCGCGGAAACCTATCAAAAAATCTACCATGAAGCGGACCGGCTGGCACGCCTTGTGGAGGATCTGCAGCAGCTCAGCCGGGTGGAAGCCGAGGCCTATACGCTGGACCGGAAGCCCGTGCAGATTGCTACACTTGTCCACAGGGCTGTGGGACGCCTGGGCCAGCAGTATGAAGAGAAGGAGGTCGGGCTGCGGGTAAAGATCCCTTCCGACTTGCCTGCGGTCGATGTGGACGATGACCGGATGGAGCAGGTGCTGATGAATGTGGTGGGAAACGCGCTGCAGTATACGCCTGCCGGGGGAGAGGTGGAAGTCAGCGCTCACCGGGAAGGACGGTTTGTCCATGTGGACGTGCGGGACGACGGCATCGGGGTGCCACTTGAGCACCAACCGCATATTTTTACCCGCTTTTACCGGGTCGATAAGTCCCGGTCCCGGGCCAGTGGGGGCAGCGGGATTGGATTGACGATCGCCAGGTATCTGGTCGAGGCCCATGGGGGAGAGATCTGGGTGGAAAGCGCAGGCCGCGGCCAGGGCAGTACCTTCACTTTCAGTTTGCCTGTGTCCCCGGAATGAACCCTGTATTCTTTATTTAATCTTTAAAATATCTTCAAATCGCCTTCATATTCTTCCGTTATCCTGTATATGGATATCAAGGAACCATGATCGACATATGATGGGATACAGGAGGTATAAGATGATAGGACATGGAATGTGGGGTTGTTGTGGAGGATTATTTGGCGGCATGGGTGGATGGCGGATCTTCGGGCCCGTTGTTAGTCTTTTGTTTACGCTGGGGTTGATCATCGGGTTTGTTTTGCTGGCTATATGGGTAGTGCGCCGGTTGTCGAATAGTTCCTCATGGGGTGGGAGACAGACCCGTCAATCAGGAAGCGACCAGAACCCGCTGGAGATCCTCAATGCGCGTTATGCACGGGGGGAGATCTCCCGGGATGAATTTCAGGAAATGAAAGCAGATTTAAGGTAGAAGAGGAGGATCACAGGCCCATCTGGGCCTGTGATCCAGATAAAGGAGTGAGCAGGATGATGGGATTTGGTTTGATTTGGGCTGTGTTGGTTGTGATTGGGGTTGCTGTCCTGGTTCGAAATGGATCCGGATTAGATTCTTTGCTGGGCTCGTCCTTCCATACTGGGGATAATAAGAGGAAAGATATTACCGCTGAGTCGATTCTCAATCAGCGCTACGCGCGCGGTGAGATCACCCGGGATCAATTCATGACGATGAAGAAAGATCTGGAAGGTTAACCTTTGTCCGTTGCACGACACCTGACTCAGAAACAACTCTTGGTGCCGGATTGGGCCGGGCAAGAGGATGATCTTCTTGCTGGCCGCAATCCCTGTTTTTGGAAGAGGTGCAATAATGACTGAAGATCGCGGGGTTTTTTCCAAGCCTTCGAGGTCTATATTTAGTCCCGCTACTCGGTGATCGTGAACTGCATGGCAGCGGAGGGGGACTCGCTGCCTTCGGGGAAGGCTTTGAGCATATACATCCCGGTGGGGGGATCCGGGGCGTCCAGCTTGCCGCACATCACCGGCTTGCCGGAGGGGTCGGTCTGGTAAGCCTCTCCGAACGGATAGGCGGTCCCGTCCGGGATGACCAGTTCAAGCCGGAAGTTGACGGATGTCTCCGGAGGGGACTGGACCCAGATGGAGACGTTCTTGGCCTGGGTCTTCGTGAAGGTGTTGATCTTCTGCCCGTTGGGGTCCTCCCCTTCCGTGAGGAAGATGAACAGGTCCGGACCTTCCCCCGAAGGCCGGCTGGAGGCTTCTTCTTCAGCGCCGGGCGCACCGGGACCACCGGGGCCCATGTCAGGCAGGGCCTCGCTGAGCTGGTCCGGGATGGACTGGATGGACTCGCTGACCTCAGCCTGCATGCTCTGGATCTGGGATCTGAAAGCAAACAAGAATACGGCGGCGGCCAGCAGCCCCATGACGATCACCCCCAGGCAGCCCAGGAAGCCCGCAAAAAAGGATTTCAACCCGAAGTTGAGTGCGTCTTTCATGGTTTCTCCCTTCCGATTTCAGGTGGTGTAATAAATAAGGTACATAGTTTCCCTTATTGTAAGGGATAATTCCTGACGGGGAGGGGATTTTCGGATCCAAGATGACTTCCTTTTTGGCATGCGCACCCGGTTTTAACGGCCCCTGGCGGACCTGCCGCCCACCCGCTGTGCGTTTTTAGGCTGACCCCCTCCAGAGGCGGAGAATGAGATGTGCTGCTCCGGGTTGTTAAATACATTACCTCCAGGGATTCAGAATCCCCGGAGGTGAATGGGTGAACATCATCCTGCCCGGCGCTGTTTACTGCCCTTTGACGACAAACGTCACTTTGGCGTTAACGCGGAACTTGGTAATCTGGTTTCCTTCCACGATTGCCTGCTGGTCTTTGATGTAAATGGACCGGATGTTGTCGACGGTCCTGGAAGCCTCGTTCAGCGCCTGCTGGGCAGCATCCTCCCAACTTTCATTGGATTCCGCCATAATCTCGATAACCTTTGCAACAGCCATTTTAACTCTCCTTTGGGTTCACTAAATGTCTCTGGATGAGATGAGTCAGGCAGGGTATGTCTGACCATCTCTCGTTACCAGGGAAGGTTTCTGTGTCACTTAATATCAATATACCAGAATTAGATGGCTGATAGTATAGGCAGGGTGAGGAAATGCGGTATATTTTTCGATACGCATTCGATCCGGACCGGATGTGAAGCGGGGGCCCCTTCGCTGGAATACTGTTTTTGGCCCAGAGGTCCGCAGTCTGGGGTTCGAGGTCATTTCCCTCGCGTTGTTGAATCTGTGTTGATGATTTCAAGGGTTCACGACATCCAGGCCGGCGGGTGGGATTCGGCCCCGGGGGTGATCTTTACTGCGCCATCCCTTCCCGCTGGCGCTTGTCCTGGCGCTGGCGGGCTTTGTGGTCCAGGATCCGCTTCCGGACGCGCAGGTTCTGCGGCGTGACTTCCAGGAGTTCGTCGTCCCCCAGAAATTCGATGTACTGGTCCAGGCTCATCTCCTGCGGTGTCTCCAGGCGCTCGTCGATGTCGCGGATGTTCTCGCGCATATTGGTAAGGTGTTTGGTCTTGCAGACGTTGATCTCCAGGTCCTGGGGCCGGTTGTTTTCCCCCACCACCATGCCTCTGTAGACCTCGGTGCCGGGCCCGATGAACAGGGTCCCGCGCTCTTCGGCGTTTTTGAGTCCGAAGACGGTGGCGGTCCCTGTCTCCCAGGCCACCAGCGCGCCGTGATCCCGCTTCTGGATCGATCCCGCCCGGGGCTGGTAGCTGTGGAAGCTGGTGTAGAGGGTACCTGTGCCCTGGGTGATGGTCAGAAAGTGGTGCCGGTAGCCGAGGATGCCCCGCGTGGGGGCCAGGAAGGTGAGCAGCATGGTGCCCACGCTCGTTTCCCGCATGTCCTGCATCTTGCCGCCGCGCTCGCTCAGGCTCTCCATGACCACCCCGATGTCGTCGGGGTCGATTTCCACCTTGACCTCTTCAAAAGGCTCCAGGATCTCTCCACCGGGCCCTTCTCTGGTGATCACACGGGGGCGGGAGACCTGAAATTCGTAGCCCTCGCGGCGCATGGTTTCGATCAGCACCGCCAGGTGCAGCTCGCCGCGCCCGGAGACGAGCAGCGCGTCCGGGCTGCCGCGTTCGGTCTCTTCCACCCGCAGGGCCAGGTTGCTCCTTGTCTCCCGGAACAAGCGCTCGCGCAGCTTGCGTGAGGTCTTCCAGCGCCCTTCCTGGCCGAAGAAGGGCGAGGTGTTGACCCCGAAGGTCATGCGCACGGTAGGCTCTTCGACTTTTATCCGCGGCATAGCGGCAGGATGATGGGGATCCGCGATGGTGTCCCCGATGGCAGCCTCCTCCAGCCCGGCCACGGCGATGATGTCGCCCGCTTGGGCACGTTCCACTTCCACCCGCTCCAGGCCCCGGTACTGGTANAGGAAGGTGATCTCCTCGGGGATGACTTCATTCTCCGCGGTGATCCGCACCACNTCCTGCTCGATTTCCATCTGCCCCGAAAAGATGCGCCCGATGACGGTCGTACCCCGGTATTCGTTGTAATCGAGGGTGGTGACCAGCATGCGCAGCGGCGCTTCCACCTCAACCTCCGGGGCCGGGATGCGGCGCAGGATGGCCTCAAAGAGGGGAGCCAGGTCCGGGCCCATGTCCTCCGGATCGGTGCCGGCCCGCCCTTCGGTGGCCACCGTGTAGATGACCGGGAAATCAGCCTGCTCCTCGCTGGCCCCGAGCTCGATGAAGAGGTCAAAGGTCTCGTTGAGTGCTTTGGAGGCGTCGGCGTATTTGCGGTCCAGCTTGTTGATGACCACCACCGCCTGGTGTCCGAGATCGAGCGCTTTCTGGAGCACGAATCTCGTCTGGGGCCGCGGTCCTTCCGCGGCGTCCACCAGGAGCAGGACGCCGTCCACCATGTTCAGGACCCGCTCCACCTCGCCCCCGAAATCAGCGTGGCCGGGCGTGTCGACGATGTTGATCTTGACATCTGCTCCGGTCTCCGGGTCGGGGAGGGTGATGGCCGTGTTCTTGGAGAGGATGGTGATCCCCCGCTCCCGCTCCAGGTCGTTGGAGTCCATGACCCGGTCGGGGATCTGTTTATTCTCGTGAAAGACCTGGGCCTGGCGCAGCATGCCGTCCACCAGGGTGGTTTTACCGTGGTCGACATGGGCGATGATGGCCAGGTTGCGCAGGTCCGTGCGTGTGGTTGTCATAGGTGCCTGAGGGCGCAATAAAAAACCGGCCGCCCAGGGCCGGAGGTCCGTTCCTTAACGTGGACAGTATAACAGAGAAAGATCGCCCTGAACAGGTGGCTGGGGAAAAGGCATCGCTGCCCTGGGGATGATAAGGGGAAGAAGCAAGTATAATGGTCAGGAACCGCAGATTGAGAACAGGAGCGTGCTTTTATGCCCATCCACGAATCAAACCCCGACCGGCGTCCGGACGGCGATTTCATCCCGGGGGAGCTGGCGCTTTTGGTCCCGGGCAACCGCTGCCGGCTGCTGGACGGCCGGCGCACGCCGGGGGTGATCGAAAGCTGCGATCATAACAGCGCTGTGTTCGTGTGGAGGATCAAGGATTTTGAGGATGAAGGGAAAACCTGGACCCTTCCTGCCGAGGATGTGAAGAGATTTCAGTTTGTAAAGGGCAGCGGCCGGCTGCCCCCGGAGGAGGCGCAGTCTTTGCGGGATCGGGTTGAAGGCTTTCAAAAGCCCCTGGAGATCAGGGCCGATCCGCAAATCAGGAGGGTCACGGAACGGGCGATTATTTACCTCAAAGGGGGCGCCAAATCATGGCTGAAAATCAATTCCCGGTTCTTTGGAGAAGATCAGAGGCTTGATTTTGAGTCCCGCCAGGGACCTGCTTCCCTGGCAGAGGACCTGCTGCGTTACATGGCGCAGCACGGGTTGAAAGACCTGGAACAGCGCACGGCGGAGAACATCGTTCTCAACCCCTCCTCGGGCGAGCTGGTCAAAGGCATGCTCATCACCCTGGCGGAGATGGGCCTGGTAGACTACCAGGGCAAAATCCCCCGCATACAGGGGACTTTTGAGGGCCAGACCTCGCAAACCCACCGTAAGAAATATCTCATCCACCGCCTGGCTTTCGTGCGGGCGTATTTCGAATTGCTCGATATCCATGAGGTCGTCCTTTACCGGGGGATGAGCACGGAGGGGGAGTGGCAGCAGCGTGGGCGGTCATTCCTGTCCTGCACCTTCAGCCAGGAGGTGGCAGGAGCCTTCGCGGAATTTGACCGGGAGAGCCGCTTCCGGCAAGCTTACCTGGTCAAAACCACGGTGCCCGTAGACCGGCTGTGGATGACTTATCTGGAGACAGCGGCTATGAACCGCCAGTACCTGGAAGCGGAAGCCCTTGTTTTATACCGGGGGGATCTGAAAATCCATTGGTGAGGATCACCTTTCTTTGAAGCGTCTGCTCGTGAAAAATTTCACAGTATTAGAATCGTGTTAGAAACCCTCTACGGGGCTGAAAGGGGGTGTATATTTCCCTGTTTTTTAGTAAAATAAAGATCAGAAAAATCATAATAAATATTCAGGAGGTTGGGTATGGCAGTCGAGAGTTATCCAAAATTGTTTGAAAACGTCAAGAAATCCATGGGTGAATATGGGAAGGCCAACCCGGAGATCATGGAAGGGTTCCAGAAACTGCACAAAGCCGCGGCTACGGACAGCGCGCTGAGCGCTAAGGTCAAGGAATTGATCGCTCTGGCTATCGGCATCACGGTGCGCTGTGATGGATGCATCGCTTTCCATGTGCATGATGCCCTGGAAGCCGGCGCCAGCAAGGACGAGATCGTGGATGCCATCGGGGTGGCGATCATGATGGGAGGCGGACCGTCCGTTGTTTATGGTTCAGCAGCCCTGGAAGCTTTGACCCACTTCCAGAAAGAAAAGTAAAACAAAATTTCGTGAAATAATACACTTTACCGGTTTCTGGAGATGCCGCTGCCAGCCAGCGGCATCTCTATTTAAAGGGGGCCCAGTGCCCGGGGTGAAGGGTGTGCTGCTGGGCCCGGAAAACGGGAGGGGGCTCCAAAACGGGGTGAGAACCTTTCAAGATTGTTAAGTGGGCAGGCCGGGTAAAGTTAAAGTTGTAAGGTCGGAGGGTTGTTTGCCCTAAATTCACCGTTCCTTGCTATAATGGAGGCAGATTGATGGAGGTTGCGCTCGTGCAGCTTCTCCCCTTCATGGTCGCGCAAGGTTTAAAATTATTCCTGAGTTTTTATGTTTTCAAATAAGGACCATGAGCGATGTTAGACAGGAGAGTGCAGCGTGGAAAACCTTCTCAAGCTTGAAGAGTATTTTCCTGGGGGGGAATTGATGGGTGGCATTGAATTAGCCAATCGTATGGATTGGGGACTTTCCCTGCAGCTGTCCGGAGAGGATTGGGTGGTTTCCAGCGGAGGTGAACCGATCTATACGACGGATTGTAAAGAGTCGCTCCAATCTTTTGTATACGGCTTGGGTTTGGCATATGCTGTCTTGCCCAGGAAATTATTTGATGAGCTCGTGGATAACGTGAGGAATTTATAGGCAACGTCCCGGGCGGTATTCCCTGTGTGCCTTTTATAGGTATGTCATGACCCCCGGGGTTTTTCTTGGGATCTGTCCGGACTAGCCAAGACGGTCAAGCAACCGGCGCTTTACCGCGCCGGTTTTTGTTATCTGGGTCCGGATTGGAGGGGAACCACCGGAATGCGCCGCTTGTGCTATACTGCTTTAATACAGCATTTCCCCGTTCCTTCCCTTCACCATTTATGGTTGGGTCTACTGCTGGCCCCTTCTTGGAGATGGACTTTGGATCGGGGATTTCATTCCCTGCTCAGGCTATAATCCGTGAAACTGCGTGAAAGCAGGTGTTTGTTTCTTATGATCATGTTGGTACACTGGCTGTGAAGGGCTCACCTGGAGAGTTGTATGTATGCTGTGATCCTGGCTATTTTCTTTTTCATTGTGATGTCCGTCTGGACGCTGTGGCAGGTGCGCCAGGACTTTGAGGAGAGGGAGTCACTGAAACCCGAAACCGTGGCCAGTGTGCTGGCATTTTATTCGCTCCATCTGGCCATTGAACTGATCGCAGCCTGGGCCAGATTGTGGCCTTATCAAGGTTTCCAAACCGGATCGGTGATTCTCGGCCTCATCTTCTGCCTTTCGGGCGGGGTCTTTCTTGTCTGGGGGCCCTGCACATGGAAAACATCCAACAGATATCCGGGGTCAAAACCGGAGAATTAATCACGTCCGGGATTTACCGCTGGAGCAGGCATCCCCAGAATCTGGGATGGGGGTTATTTCTGGTGGGGGTTGGATTTTTGAGCCGTTCTTTGCTGGCTCTGCTCCTCTCCGCTGTTTTCTGGGTCGTGCTCGTGGCTTATATTCCCATAGAAGAGACATACCTGGAAGATATTCACGGTGAGGAATACCGGCAGTATCAAGAGAGGACGAACCGTTACCTTGGACTGCCCATCAGGGACCGTGATCAGGATAAGGATAGTTGAATGTCTGGAACGGGACAGCGGGTAATCTTACTCTCAGCATGAAGGTATTTTGCGTATGTTTCAAACGATAAAGTCCATCTGGCGGCCCGGCGCGTACCACCGCANGCCGGGCCAGGAAACTTATTTTGAGGGCTGGTATGTGAAGGTCGTCAGCCCGGATTTGGCCCAGCGCTGGGCTTTGATCCCGGGTGTGTTTCACCATCCAGATCCGGATCGGGCTCACGCCTTCCTGCAGGTGCTGAACGGTTCCACCAGCCGGGTGGATTATCACCGGTTCCCGCTGGAGCGTTTTCAGGCTTCGGGAGCCGGATTTGATCTCGAAGTTGGCGGGAGCCATTTCCATCCGGAAGGGTGTGAACTGGCCCTGAAAGGAGAGCAGGGGCACCACCTGGAAGGGGAGCTGCGTTTCGGGGACCTGGCTCCCTGGCCGGTGCGTTTGGCCTCACCCGGCGTGATGGGCCCCTACGCTTTTGTACCTTTCATGCAGACCTACCACGGGGTGTTGAGCCTGGATCACGCTGTAGAGGGGGAGCTGGCCATTGATGGACAGGGGGTAGACTTCAGCGGGGGCAGGGGCTACATGGAGAAGGATTGGGGGACTACATTCCCGCGGGCGTACATCTGGATGCAGAGCAACCATTTCCAGCGGGAAGGTGTCAGCCTGACGGCTTCGGTGGCGACTATCCCCTGGCTGGGAAGCTGGTTCCGGGGATTTTTGGTGGGCCTGTGGGTGGACGGCGTCCTGTACCGCTTCACGACCTACCTCGGGTCAGAGATCCAGACGTTGAAATTGACGGATGAAGAGGTGATGTGGGAATTGAGGGGATCCGCCCGGACTGACCCCGAGAAGCGGTTTTCTGGCTATGCTCTCCAAATCAGGGCCCAGCGGGGGGAAGGCGGCCTGCTGTCCTCCCCGGAATTGGACGGCATGACCCCGCGTATTCTGGAGAGCCTGACAGCAGAGGTTGGGTTGAAGCTGCAGGGGTTGGACAGCGCGGGGGAACCGGTGGAAACGATTTTCCAGGGGCGGGGAACTTGCGCCGGGCTGGAAGTGGCCGGGTCTGTGATGGAGATCCTGGATGACGCTGGCGGAGATGTTTCAACTGCCGGGAAATAGGCGGCTGATAGGGAAAACTGCGCAATCCAATCGGCCGCTTCCCCTGCTTGGCAATCTGGTATTGCTCACTCTCAGCTCTGGGGTTAGATAGGGTTTCCCTGTTGTCGTGGGTCTTCATCAGCATCCTGCTTGTGAGGGAGAGAGTCCAGCCTCATCTCTTGCCAGTTTGCTGTTTTCTCTCTCCGGTTCAGTAATGACCCAACAATTGGAGACTATGGCCGACATGCTGACAGGGCAGTAGGTCATGGCTCCTGATCCGGAATCGATTTAGCCCTCATCCATCTCCTGAAATCTGAACTTGATGAAAGCCGGGGCCCATTATGTATAATGAAACCAGAGGGGATTTGGTTAACAGATTTTGCCGAGGAGGAGCAAGATGGTCAAAGATATAGCGGTCCTTTTAGAGGATGCGCCAGGCGCACTGGCCAAATTGGGAGAGGCCCTGGGGAAAGCGGAGATCAACATTGCAGG
>JGI1689J12820_1000126_pt1 | contig 13268 bp, 15 predicted proteins | sample PRCRCaboRojoPR_6_FD_12820 | JGI IMG/M metagenome (IMG submission 12820)
ATGGGGTATTAACATCGGTTTCCCGATGCTATCCCCCGCCCGAAGGCAGGTTAGCTACGTGTTACTCACCCGTCCGCCGCTCCGTAACCGGTCCGTCGTCCCGAAGGAGTCAGGTCCGGTCCGATCGCACGACTTGCATGTGTTAAGCGCGCCGCTAGCGTTCATCCTGAGCCGGGATCATACCCTCTCAGTTTAAACACGTTACAGCTCTTCCCACCTGTCAAAGACCTCTGGTTGAGTGCTTAAGAATAATAATCTGGGAGGTGGGGGATTTCAAGTGGGTGTTGGAGATAAAGGATGGTGGGCCCACTAGGATTTGAACCTAGGACCGCCCGGTTATGAGCCGGATGCTCTACCACTGAGCTATGGACCCAGAGCATAGAAAGGCTAACGATAAAACCCGGTTCTGTCAAGAGCCAGACGAACTGAGCCAGTTGACAGTACCGGGTTTGTCTGGTAAATTTACATGCTGCTAAAGTTGGATGGTTTTATTAAGATCTTTCAAGGTACAAGGCTGGACCGATAAGTTCTTTTAAACAAAATCAAACCCGGGTCGATTGCGATAATTTTTTAATTAGGACGACCGGGGGACGGGTTTTGCTATCGTAAGATAATTGTGGTTTTGCTCGGTGGAATAATTTTATCCGGCTGGATGCTGTTTCTTCAGCTCCAATACTTTATAAGCCAAGAAGAAGATAGAAAGCAGATAAATTTCAACGTTAATAAGTTTTCGTCTCTAAAGAGGTGACACCTTGAATAATTTAAAAGGATACGAAGTGATGTATCTTCTGGACCCCGAGTTGGAAGAAGAGGGTCTTGATGAGAAGAAGGAGAGGTTAAAGTCGATAGTTGAAAGCGGTCAAGGGGAAGTTAAGTCGTTGGAAGAGTGGGGGAAGAAGAGGTTAGCCTACGAGATTCAGGGCTTTAATAGAGGACTTTATCTTTTAGTTGAGTTCAATGCTTCCCCGGATGACATAGACGAGATATCGGATAAGTCGAACGTAGAGGAAGGCGTGATAAGGTATCAGATTTTCAGAAACGACGAGCTGGCCGAACCAGTTTCCAGTTAATGAATTGGCCTGACCGGTTTGATTTCACCCGAACTCGTACTCGAAGCGAGTTGAACCCGAAAAAATCTTTATAAATGTATAGGAGTGGTTGATTTAATATGGGGCGAAGGAGATCGAATAGATGTAGCGCATGTGAGGGCAAGATAGATCTGGACTACAAGCAATACAATAAGTTAAAGCAATTTACGAATAGATCGGGAAAAATACTTCCCAGACGGGCAACCAAGCTCTGCGAGAAACACCAGAGAAAGGCGGCAGAAGCAATAAAGAGCGCCAGATACCTGGGATTGCTGCCCTACGGAGACGAGCACGGAAGTGCCTGGAAGTAGGTAAATATAATGGAGTTCCCCGGTGAGGTGCCCGCAGTAGATTCTTGCCGGGGTATATGGTCCTATTCTGCTTGGAGTTACTTTGTTATCGGTTAAATAAAGTGGCTTCTCCAGCTTATATTTCTTGATCTTCACAGAAATAGTTTCTTTAGAGATATTCAATTCCTCTATAAGTTTGCTTTTTTGACGTCGAATACCTCCCATTTTTTCGATAACTTGACTTGGTGGTAATATTGCAGGAAACTCGAGAAGAAAAAAGGTCGCTGTATTTGAGGTGGAGGCCCGCCAGGTTTCAGGACGTTGTCGGCCAGGAAGGACCTGTAAGGATACTTCAGAATTCCGTCAGGAAAGGCGAGACCTCTCACGCTTACCTTTTTGCCGGACCCAGAGGCACGGGAAAGACTTCCGTCGCCCGGATACTGGCAAAAGCTCTGAATTGCGAAAACAGTCAGGACGGAGAACCCTGCAATAGCTGTTCGAGCTGTCGAAAGATAGACAAAGGTACGGCATTGGATATCGTCGAAATAGACGGAGCTTCAAACCGCAAGATAAGCCGGATCAGAGATTTAAGGGAAGAGGTCAACTACTCTCCTGCTGAACTTAAAGAGAAGGTTTACATAATAGACGAAGTTCACATGCTTACCACCGAAGCTTTTAACGCCCTCCTGAAAACCATAGAAGAACCGCCGGACAGGGTTAGTTTTATCTTTGCCACCACCGAACCGGAAAAGGTACCCGCCACCATTCTTTCTCGCTGTCAGGTCTTTGAGTTCACCGAAATATCCAGACGGGAGATCAAGGGCAGGCTGGAAGAGGTGGCTTCGGCGGAGGACGTTGAGATTACCGAAGAGGCTTTAGATCTTATTTCTTCCCGGGCTCGGGGGTCAATGAGGGACGGTCTCGTGATCCTCGAACAGGTTTTCTCTTACGATTCCGGCGGAAAGGTCGACAGGGAAGATTTATTTGAGTTGCTGGGATTGACCCGCGGCGAGGTCGTCGACGAATATTACAGCGCTCTCCTCGATGGAGTTCCCGGAAAGGCTCTGGAAGTACTGGACCAACTCGAGAAACGAGGAAAGGATCCCGAACTGTTTCTGGACCAGGTACTCGAAAAATTTCGGAGTCGAATAAAAGAGACCGACGACCCTTCGGACCTGCGAAAACTGGTAAAGTTATCCGGCGGAATTCTCGACGTTTCCGACGATCTCAAGATGTCGTCACATAAACGGATTACTCTGGAGATCGGTACTCTGGAAGTTATAGATGAGACCGGTGCCGGTGACCCTAACGTCGTTCCGGAAAACCCGGAAGCCGCGAGCGAGGAAATTCAAAAAACACCTACCGGGACTCGACCTGAAGCCAAAAATGCCGAACCTCCTCCTGAAGAGAGCAGCGAAAAGGCAGAGCAAAACGAGGTACGCGAAGAAACCGGGGAAGACCAGCCGGGTAATAGTTTGAGAGGTTCAGTCCGGTGGAGGGAGATGATTGAGAGGATAGAGGAAGAGAAGATATCAATTGCGGCTTTCCTGGAAGAGGCTATACCGGTTTTTCGAAATCAGGACCTTTACCTGGAGTTCGGAAGGGAGTACTCTTTTCACAAGGAAAGTCTGGAAAAAAAGAGTAATTTTTCCTATCTAAAGGAAGTTGTCGACGATTGCTTTGATGACGTCGACGAATTACGGATAATTTATAGCGAGAGAGACGAAGAGTTAGAAACCGAGAATAAAACCGGGCTGCTTGACGAGAAAGCGGATCTCGTGAAAGAAAAATTCGGCGGCAACGTGGTCGAAGAAGGGCGATTATAAACTGGAGGTTATACCATGAAAGGTTTTGGCAACATAAACAATATCATGCAGAAGGCTCAGGAGATGCAGGAAGAACTGGAGAAGAAGCAGGAGGAGCTGGCGAAGAAAGAAGTCGAGGCGACTGCCGGCGGCGGAATGGTAAAGGTCGTGATGAACGGCAACGAAGAGGTAGTGGATATTAAGATCGAGAAAGAGGTCGTCGATCCCGAAGATCCGGAAATGTTAGAAGATTTAATTCTCGCCGCGGTAAACAACGCCAAGGAAAAGGCCGAGGAAATGAAACAGGACGAAATGGGGGACATAGCAGGCGGTCTGGATCTGCCAAATATTCCCGGATTATGATCGAGCCTCTCGAGCGGGTCATCTCGGAACTAAAAAAGCTTCCGGGGATCGGCCAGAAGACTGCCGAAAGGCTGATATTTCATTTACTTACCAGGGATTCTGAAGACGTCTACCGCCTCTCGGAAGCCCTAAAGGGACTGACCGACGAAGTAGAACGGTGCGAAGTATGCGGCAACTTTTCACTTGGTGAAAAGTGTGAAATTTGTTCCGATCCCCAGCGTGACGAAGGAAAGATATGTGTAGTCAGTCGCCCCTGGGACATCGCGAAAATAGAATCCACCCATAAATACGAGGGACTCTATCACGTCCTGGGTGGGCTTATTAACCCCATAGAGGACGTATCTCCTGACGATTTATCTATTGGAAAACTGGTTAACAGGGTCAAGGAAGATTCAGTCGAGGAAGTAATCCTCGCCCTTGAACCGAAGACGGAAGGGGAGTCGACCTCCATGTACCTCGTCAAAAAGCTCCGGCCGCTGGAAGTGGAGATATCACGTATCGCTCAGGGAATTCCCGTGGGCCGCGACCTGGAGTTCACTGACAAAGCGACTCTGGGGAAAGCCTTCGAGGGTAGACGTGGGGTTGACTGAGTCCGTTCGGGTCTCTTTATGTAGTAAATTACGGTTAAGCCTTCAATCATTTATTGCCCTTTGTGACTTTTCACAGAAATTTCCAAGTTACCAATCTTTGTGGGGTGCGAAGCTGAAATGTCCGCTCGGAAACAGGTCGTAGATGTTCTAAACCAGGTTGCTGATCTCCTGGAGATAAAAGGTGTAGAGTACAAGCCAAGGGCGTATCGCAGGGCAGCAAGGGAGATCGATTCTCTTACCGAAGACCTGGAAGAGATTTACGCCGAAGGCGGACTGGAAGATATTCCCTCGGTCGGCGAGAACATCGCCGAAAAAATTGCCGAGATCCTCGATACGGGGAAACTGGAATATCACGAGGAGTTAAAAAGAGAAATTCCGGTCGATCCCGATATTTTGAGAGTCCGGAACCTCGGACCGAAGAAGGCGAAAAAAATATGGGAGGAGCTCGGCGTAACTACTCTGTCCGGGCTGGAAGAGGCTCTCGAGTCGGAGAAGATCCGAGACCTCGACGGGTTCGGCCCAAAATCCGAAGAGAACATAAGAAAAGGTCTGGAGATCGTCAAAAAGTCCCGGGGCAAGACGCATATTTCCGACGTTCTTCCGGAGGCCCGTCGGATTAAACGAGTGCTGGCCGGTTCGGACCTCTTCAACAGGATCGCTTTCGCCGGGTCTCTTCGAAGGAGGAAGTACGAGATCGGTGACGTAGACATTCTGGTAACTGCAGAAGAACCCGAAGAAGCAATGGATTACTTCACCGCGATCGAGGGCACGGAGGAAGTTCTAAGCAAAGGTGAGACCAAAGCCTCGATTAGAATTAGGGACGGCCTAAGGGTCGATCTGAGAGTGGTCGAGAAAGGAAGTTTTGGTTCCGCCCTTCAGTACTTTACGGGGTCTCAGGAGCATAACGTCAGACTGAGACAGCTCGCGATATCGAAAGGCTTCAAACTGAATGAATACGGGCTATTTGAGGAGGGATCGGACGAAAAAGTAACGGGATCGAGCGAGGAAGACGTCTACGGTGAGCTGGGGCTGGACTGGATAACTCCGGAACTGAGGGAGGATCGGGGCGAGGTTAAAGCAGCTTCCGAGGGGCGATTGCCCAAACTGATAGAGGCCGGCGAGATAAACGGGGACCTGCACTGTCACAGCGATAGGAGTAGCGACGGACATATACCGATCGAAGTTCTGGTTCGTGAAGCTCGTGAACGGGGGTACAGCTATCTCGCGGTTACGGACCACGCTGAAACCGCGGGAATAGTCGGTGGTCTAACGGATGCCGCCGTTTCGGAGCACGTAAACGAGGTAAAGTCGGCGAATAGGGGGGTTGAAAGTCTGGAGCTGCTGGCGGGAGTTGAAGCCAACATCCAGCCCGATGGAAGTCTCGACCTTGCGGACGATTCCCTGGAAGCACTCGATTTAGTTATCGCCGGTGTACACTCGCACTTCGACCAATCCAGAGAAGTTATGACGGAGAGGATTGTCGGAGCAATAGAAAATCCAAACGTGGACATCATAGCCCATCCGACCGGACGAAAGCTAGGTGAAAGGGGGAGTTTCGATCTCGATTGGGAAAAAGTATTTGCTCGAGCCCGAGAAATGGGAACGGCTCTGGAGATAAATGCATCTCCTTCTCGTACTGATCTGGAGGATAAATTGATAAAGCGCGCGATAGAAGGAGGGGTTAGGCTATCGATCGGAACCGATTCTCACAGGGTAAATCACCTGGATTTCATGGAACTTGGGGTAAGTCTGGCTCGTAGAGGCTGGTGCGAAAAGTCGGACGTTTTGAATAGTCTCTCACTGTCCGACCTGCGGAAGTGGCTGGATAACTGATCGGTTTATGTAGTCTCGGTTATCTGTATTCCCATAATCCGGAGATTCCTCCAGGGTTAACCTGGTTCATTTTGGCTAAGACGGTATTTGAAACTCCCGTTTTTCTGGGAACGCGACCGAAACCTGGGGAAAGCTTCTAACTTGCTCTTAACTTACAGGTTTGACCTGCTGCTTCCTCCGTCGACCGGAATAGCGGCTCCGTTGATGAAGGACGCTCTGGGAGAACTCAAAAAGGCGATTAGTCTTCCCAGATCACCGGGGTCTCCTAGCTTCCCGAGCGGGACCGCGCTGCTCCATTCTTCGATTCCTTCCTCTCTGGTTTCTACCTCCCCTCTTTCAATTGCAGCATCAATTAGTCCTTCGATCCTGGAGGTACGATGAGGGCCGGGCAAGACCGAATTTACCCGGACATCGGGAGCCAGCTCCCGGGAGAGGGTCTTTTCCAGCCCAATAACGCTCATTCGAATCGAGTTCGATAGCACCAGAGAATCAAGGGCCTCCTTTACCGTTCTAGACGTGATATTCACGATGGTACCGCTCCCTTCCCGGAGAAACGGGACGGCCTCCCTGACGAGCCGGAAGACGCTCATTACGAGTAGGTCAAATCCCTCGTACCAATCCTTTTCGTTGGTGTCTAAAGTCGCCCCGCTCGGCGGCCCTCCGGCACTGGTAACTAGATGATCCAGACGTCCGTATCGATCGGTGGTCCTGTCTACCAATGTCTCCAGGGTTTCTCTTTTCTTGATATCTCCTACAATCGGCAATACACTGGCGCCTGTAGATTTCCGGATATCTTCGGCAGCGGCTTCCAGCTTATCCTCGTCTCTCCCGTTAATCGTTACGTTGACACCTTCATTTGCCAGGGCAAGTGCCGAGGCTTTCCCCAGGCCGCTGCTTGACGCCGTAATTATCGCCGCGTTTCCGTCAATCTGTAGGTCCATTTTTCGAGTTCTTGGTTTCTATTTCGGTCCTAGATTCGGTTATTCTCTGATAACGATCTCCTCAAGATCTTTTCGCTCGCTCGTTCTTGTCTGGTCGGGCTTTCCGACTGGCAAGAGGGAGATTACTCTCGCGTCGTCGCCCAGGTCGAGCGCTTCTATCACGTCTTTTTCAGCGGAGTTCTTTTCGTAGTCGATATCGAACGTTCCAATCCAGTAGGATGCCAGGCCCAAACTGTGGGCTGCCAGTGCCATGTTCTGTGAGGCAACGGCTCCCGCTTCTATGAAGTGATTGGGATCGGCCTCCTGGTCGACGGCTACCGCGATAACTACTGGTGCTTCTTCTATTCCTTCCCTGAACAATGTGATCCTTCTTGCGATTTCGTAGAGTCTCTTCTTGGTCTGCGGGTCCCGAACCACGATGAAATTCCAGGGCTGAAGATTTGCAAACGAGGGCGCCCAGCGTCCTGCTTCCAGAATCGTGTTTACGTCTTCTTCACTTACGTCCTCGTCTTTGTACTTGAAAATACTCCTTCTTTCTTTGATCGTTTCTAGAACTTTGTTTGAATCCATGTCGACCTCCCGTAAGACAATGATAGTTGTTTTTTTCGAACTCCAACGACTTAACCACTATATTCTAGCCCAAATATACCGATAACTAAACTAAAAGTTGAGTCAATCTCTCCGGAATTTGTTTGCCCTGAAAACGACGGTTTATGTAATCCCGCTAAAAAGACCGGTTGCCTGGCTAAATTTTGTTTGTTATTATAAGTGCAAGCTATTAATGCTCCGCGGGGGAAAGATTAAAAACCGGTTGTGAGTCGGAAATAATCGGGATCCAACCTCCGCAGTATAAAAAATAGCGAGACATCTTAAACTTCAAGAGAGGATATTTGCATGGAAAGCAACCAAGATAACAACTATCGTCTCTCGTATTCACCTCACATACATAAAGGAACCAGGACCTCCCGAGTTATGGGAGGAGTGGCCTTAGCTCTCCTACCCGCAGTTGCGGCGGGAATTTATTACTTTCGTCTCGACGCGGTATACCTACTTTTAACCACTGTTCTGGCAAGCCTGGGTTCCGAAGCCATTATGCAGAAGATCCTCGGTCGTGAGGTGGATTTATCCGATAATAGCGCCCTTGTTACCGGTTTACTTGTTGCCTTGATTTTACCCCCTGAGATTCCGCTCTTTGCGGCCGGGCTGGGTAGCGTATTTGCAATCGTAATCGGCAAGCAGCTGTTCGGGGGTCTCGGGAAGAATATATTTAATCCGGCTCTGATAGGACGAGCTTTTCTCGTTGCCGCTTATCCCGTGTTGATGACTACCTGGACCAAGCCGTCCGGGTTCGACGCCGTAACATCCGCAACTCCGCTTGCCGCCGCGAGGTTCGATAACATTATGACTCCCCTCTCCAGGTTGTTCCTGGGGAATATTTCGGGATCTCTCGGAGAAACCTCCGCACTGGCATTGATTCTGGGTGGAGTATATTTACTGGTTAAAGGATATATCGATTGGAGAATTCCTTGTGCTGCTTTTGCCTCGCTGCTGGCTCTTTCGGCATTAATCTGGGCGATAGATCCCTCGGGTTATTCTTCTCCTGTCTTTCACCTACTCGCGGGCGGGTTTATGATCGGCGCCATCTTTATGGCAACCGATCCAACTACCTCGCCAGTAACTAAGTCAGGTAGGTGGATTTTTGGAACCGGGGTAGGAATAATAACCGTGGTAATAAGGGTCTGGGGTGGCTACCCGGAGGGCGTGATGTTTTCCATACTCCTCATGAACGCGTTCAGGCCCCTAATTGACAGGTTTACAGTGCCGGCACCGTTTGGCGGTGGTTCCGGATGAAGCAGATTGGGAAGATGGTGCTCGTCCTGACATTGCTGGGACTTATAAGCGGTCTAGCCCTCTCCCTCGTTTCGAACTACGCCGATCCTCTGATCGAGGAAAACAAACAGGAAGCGATTCGTGAGGCGATCTACTACGTCCTTCAGTCGACGGAGGACTACGAGACGGACGAGGTGGACGGAAAGCTAGTTTACAGGGCGGTTGATTCGTCCGAGGAGCTAACGGGTTATGCCTTTACCGCCAGCGGCGGCGGCTATCAGGGGACGATCAGGTTGATGGTGGGAGTGGGGCCCGATCTCCAGGAGGTAAAGGGGATTCAGATACTGGAATCAAGCGAAACTCCCGGCCTTGGCGGGAAGATACGGGGAGAGAGTTTCAAGGGTCAGTTCAGGAATCTATCGGCGAAAGAGGAAATTGGTCTCGTAAAATCAGCTGAGCCGGATGAGGGAGAGGTTCAAGCCATTACCGGGGCGACCATATCTTCCAAAGCAGTGGTAAATATAATAAATAAGGAACTGAGTCGAATCAGATCGGTTCTTTCGACGGGTGAGTGATAATATGGGTGATTTCGTACGAGGGCTGTGGAAGGAAAATCCTGTTTTCGTTCAGGTTCTGGGAATGTGTCCTACCCTGGCGGTCACGACGTCGCTGATTAACGGCCTCTCTATGGGGTTGGCGACCACCTTCGTACTAGTCGCTTCGGGGCTGGCTATATCTTCGCTTCGGAAGGTAATACCGGATCAGGTAAGGATAGCCAGTTTTATGATCATAATATCGTCGTTCGTAACCGTGGTAAAGCTGTTATTTGAGGCACATATTCCGACGATAAGCAGTCAGCTCGGACCCTATCTGCCGCTGATCGTTACAAACTGTATTATCCTGGGAAGGCAGGAAGCTTTTGCCTCGAAAAAGCCGGTGGGCAGGTCGCTGCTGGACGCAATAGGAATGGGAGTTGGATTTGCTCTTGCTCTGGTCGTTCTCGGCGGCGTCAGGGAATTTTTCTACCAGGGCACGATAGGAGGGTTTCAGGTTCTGGGCACGTGGTACAAGTCGATGGTTATAATGGTAATGCCCGCGGGAGCGTTTATTAGCCTGAGCCTGCTGGTTGCTCTCTTCCAGCGAATATCGGGGAGGAAATAACTCATGGAATTTTTCTTCATCTTCGTCGCGATCGTTCTGACCCAGAACTTCGTCCTCCACTACTTCCTCGGTATATGTCCGTTCCTGGGAGTCTCCGACGAGATGGAAGGTGCTTTTGGTATGGGGATAGCGACTACTTTCGTAATGACGCTGACGGCAATCATAACCTGGAATATAAATACGTTCATCCTCAAAGCTTTCAACGTGGAATTTCTCGAATACGTGTCGTTTATACTGGTTATTGCTTCGCTTGTTCAGCTCGTGGAGATGTTCTTGAAGAAGTACCTTCCTGAACTCTACGAGACTCTGGGAATCTACCTCCCTCTGATTACCACTAATTGTGCTGTTTTGGGGTTGGCTCTATTTATGGTGCTCAGAGAGTATAATTTCCTGGAGTCGGCGATATTCGGATTCGGAGCCGGCGTTGGGTTTACCCTCGCTCTGGTAATCATGGCAGGAATAAGAGGAGAGCTGAACGAAGAAGACATACCGAAACCGTTCAGGGGAACGGCCATAACGCTCCTGGTGGCGGGTTTGCTGGCTCTGGCGTTTATGGGCTTCTCCGGATTGGTTCCCACTTAGGTGAGTGATTATGTTTGAGCCGGTAGTTATAATTTCAGCTTCGACGATGGCAGGGCTAGGGTTGCTGTTTGCCGGCTTGCTGGGATTCGCCCATTCGAAGCTGAAGGTCGAAGAGAATCCGGAAGTAACCGAAATAGAAGATATACTTCCGGGTCTAGACTGTGGAGCATGTGGCTACCCCGGATGTCACCAGCTCGCGAAAAACGTGGCAAGTGGCGACGCCCCACCGGACAGCTGTGTACCCGGAGGCGAGGAGGTTGCCAAGAAGATCGCTGACGTGCTGGGCATGGAAGTTTCGAGCGAGCCCGGGAGGATAAGGCTGGCGGTCGTTCACTGCGGAGCCGACGACGAAGAGAAACAGTGGGTCGGCCAGTACGAGGGTGTCGAAAGCTGTCGGACCGCTGAGCTTACTACGGGCGGCAACCTGAAATGTGAATACGGCTGTCTGGGTTACGGTGACTGTGCCCGAGCCTGTCCGTTCGACGCGATAGAGATGGTGGACGGTCTCCCGAGAGTCGATCCCGACGCCTGCACGGCCTGTGGGGAGTGTGTGGAAACCTGTCCGAGAGATATTATCGCGATCGAGGAGCTCGATCTGGCGGGAGATTTCGTCAAAGTAGCCTGCAACTCGGAAGACGAAGGGTCCGCGGTTAGGAATAAGTGCGACGTCGGCTGCATTGCCTGTGGCCTGTGCGAAAAGATGGGCCCCGACGAAGTATTTTCCGTAGAGGACAATTTATCCCGAATGGATTATTCGAACTACGACGAAGAAGCGGACTTTGAGATGGCAATAGACAAATGCCCCACCGGCTGTATCGTTGAATTTCCCTCCCCCGAAGAGGACTCCGAAACAGCTTGATCCTCGATTATAATTAACCGCTATGAGCAAGGACATCAAGGTAAGAGCAGGGGTAGTGTCGGAAAGACTTGAAGAGGGTCTGGTCAAAGTTTCCGTGATGAATAACGGGGACTGTGGCGACTGTGAAGACGGCTCCTGCGGGAGCACGGAAGGGCTTCTTACCAACAACAACACCTTCGAAGTAACCGCCCTGGATACGCTCGGGGTTAACAAAGGGGACAGGGTAGAACTGGAGATTAAACCGCGGAGCTTTGGAAAGCTTGCAGCTATAGTTTTTGGAATACCGGCCGCAATGTTGCTCGGAGGCCTTGGGCTGGGCACGGCACTCAGCAATATCTTTTTCGCGGGTAGATTTGCCAGAGCGCTTCAGGGCGGAACGGCAGGTCTGCTATTCCTCGCAAGCCTCGTCGGTCTGGTTGGTTACGACCGTTACCTTTCAGCCAATAGTTCTACCAGGGCGAAGATCACCGATTTTCTCGATGAAAACTGCCGGCCCGCCGGGATCTCGGAAAAAGGTTAATCTATTCCTCTTTTCTTTTTTCTATTTCACCTTTACCCTGCACTATCCATTGGACCAGAGGTATTTCGCTGGGACAGACGTAAGTGCAGGATCCACATTCGCAGCAGGCAGTGGCGTTTAGCTCCTCGGCTCTGTCGATGTCTTCCGATTCCACGGCTTTGTATATCGAAGTCGGAAGCAGGTTTGCCGGACAGACGTCGACGCACTTTCCGCATCTGATACAGGGTTCGGGGTCTCGCTTGACTGCGGCCTCTTCGGAAAGAGCGAGCAGACCCGAGGTGCTCTTGACTATGGGCGTCGATTGTTCCGGCTGGGTATCTCCCATCATGGGTCCTCCGTCTATCAATTTAGCAGTCCTTTCTCCGGAGAGACCTCCCAGTTGGCCTATCAGGTTCTCCCAGGTAGTTCCTATTCTGACTCTATAATTTCCGGGATTCTTGATCGTGCCGGTAGCGGTTATGACCCTTTCTGTCAGGGGCTTCCCGTATCTGACGGCGTCCCAGATGGCGTTTACTGTAGCTACGTTTTGGACTACTACTCCGATATCCAGGGGTAGACCGTCCACCGGTACTTCCCTACCCGTCAAAGCCTTTATTAGAGTCTTTTCCCAGCCCTGAGGGTACTTGGTCGAGAGCTCTACTACTTCTATGTCCTCGCTCGTTTGATCTCTTATCGCTTCCGTTGCTTCGGGTTTGTTGTCTTCAATACCAAAGTAAATCCTGTCTACGTCAAGAATCTCCGCAATCAGTCTAGTGCCTTTAACTATCTGTTCCGGCTCTTCCAGCATTAGCCTGAAGTCGGCGGTAAGGAAAGGCTCGCACTCGGCTCCATTTATCACCAGCGTGTCGATATCCTTGTCCTCGGGAGGGCTCAACTTTACGTGTGTTGGGAAAGCTGCTCCCCCCATGCCGACAATTCCGGCTTCCTGAATAATTTCCAGTATATTCTCGGTGGACAGGCTGTTCGGATCGTTCTCCTCGAAGTCTACAGATTCGTCCTCCCCGTCGAGGTCTATCTTCACTCCCCGCACTTCGCTCCCCGAGGGGTGTCGAAACTTTCCTATTTTAGTTACCTCACCGGAAGACGAAGCGTGGACGGGGCTCGAGACGAAGCCCTGTGCCTCGCCTATCTTCTGGCCCCGCTTTACTCTATCNCCTTCCTCCACTACCGGCTCGGCTGGCGCTCCAATGTGCTGACTGAGGGGGATTACCAGGCTACCGGTGGGGGGAATATCCCGAATTTCCGAATCTCGCGTAAGTTTGCTGTCAGGGGGATGAATTCCTCCCCGGAAGGTTGGTCTGTCTGTAAGTAGGCTCAACCCAACCTCCTTTCGAACCGACCGGCCTCGACTTCTCCTTTCAGTCCCTCGGTAACATCTACCTTTATCCGTCCGTCTTCCTTCCAGA